>Ga0070741_10020499_pt1 | contig 10409 bp, 10 predicted proteins | sample Coa_R1_4_FD_66440 | JGI IMG/M metagenome (GOLD analysis project Ga0070741, IMG submission 66440) | Surface soil microbial communities from Centralia Pennsylvania, which are recovering from an underground coalmine fire - Coalmine... | ecosystem: Environmental > Terrestrial > Soil > Unclassified ... | reverse complement strand
CGGTCCCGCCGTCCTCGGCGGGCGTGCGGGCCGCGAGCCAGTCGCCCAGCGCGGCGTGGCGGCGCGCCCGCTCCGCCTTCGTCAGCGTCGCGTACGCCACGTCGCGCACGACCTCGGAGGAGAACGCGAACTCGCCGTCGCCGATCTCGAGGAGGTCGCGCTCGGCGAGCAGGTCGAGGGCCCCGTCGGGATCGAGGGCGTCGCCGCGGCGGGCCGCGAGCGCCCGCACGGCGTCGAGCGCACCGCTCGCGCCGACGATCGCGCAGTCCTCCAGCAGGTTGCGCTCGGCCGGCCCGAGCGCGTCGAGCCGGGCGGCGACCAGTCCCTGGAGCGTGGCCGGCAGCCCGCCCGAGAACCGGGTGCGGGCCGCGGCCTCGCGCCCGGTCGAGCCCGTCTCGCGCAACAGCGCGGCGAGCTCCTCCACGAAGAACGGGTTGCCGCCGCTGCGCTCGTGCAGGAGCGCGATCACCTCGTCGTTCGCGTCCTCGCCCAGCAGCTCCGAGACGAGCACTTCGACGGCGGGGGCGTCGAGCGGCTCCAGCGTGAGCGTGAGCGTGTTGTGGCGCCCGGGCGCGGGCCGCCACCGGTCGTCGAGCTCGGGGCGCGCCGTCGCCAGGAGCACGAAGGGGAGCGCGCGCAGGTAGTCGACGAGCCGGTCGACGAGCGTGAGGACGAGGTCGTCCGCCCAGTGGAGGTCGGAGAGCACCACGACGAGCGGGTGGCGCGCCGCGAGCCCGCTCAGCAGCGTCTGCACGGACCGCAGCGCGTCGTCGCGGGCGCGCCCGGGGTCGAGGTCGTGCAGCTCGGCCTCGAAGCCGAGCAGGTAGAGGAGGCCGGTGACGGTACGCGTCACCGAGGCGTCGTCGGCCGCGGCCGCGGTCGCGGCGACGACCGCCTCGTGCACCAGCCGGCGGGCCTCGTCGTGTGACGCCTCGAGCGGGACGTCGCAGGCGGCCCGGACGACCTCGGCGATGGGCCACCACAGGTCCTCGCCGTAGGGGACGCACTGACCGGTGAGCACGAGCGCGTCGTGACGGCCGACGGCGCACGCCGCCACCTCGCCGACGAGGCGGCTCTTGCCGACGCCCGCCTCACCCCCGACGAGCACGAGGTGCGCCCGCCGGCGGGCGACGGCGGCGTCGAGGACGGCGTGGACGAGCGCGACCTCGGCGTCGCGGCCGACCAGGCGCGTGCGCGTGCGGCGCCGGCGCTTCCCCGGCGGCGCGACCACCGCGAGCGCCGTCCACGCCTCGACCGGCTCGTCGCGCCCGCGGACGGTCAGGGCGCCGAGGGGCTCGTACCCGATCGCGTGCTGGGTCGCGGCGTAGGTCGTCGGCCCGACGACCACCTGGCCGGGACGGGCGCCGGTCTGCAGGCGGCTCGCGATGTTCACGACGTCGCCCATGGCGGTATAGTCGCCGCCGGCCCGGAGCGCGCCGACGAGCACCTCACCGGTGTTGATGCCGATGCGGATCTGCACGGGGAAGTCGTGCTCCGCGTGCAGCCGCTCCAGTGTGCGCTGCATCTGGAGCGCCGCCCGCACGGCGCGCTCGGCGTCGTCCTCGTGGGCGACGGGGGCGCCGAAGAGCGCGATCAGCGCGTCGCCGACGATCTTGTCGACCTGGCCGCCGAAGGCCTGCACGTCGGCGGAGACGGCGGCGAAGCAGTGGTCGACGAGGTTCTTGACCCGCTCCGGGTCCTCGGCCTCGGAGTAGCCGGTGAAGCCGACGAGGTCCGCGAACAGCACCGTGGCGACGCGGCGCTCGTCGGGGCGGGCCACCAGCGTCTGCCCGCAGGAGGGGCAGAACCGCGCGTCCGCAGGAACCGTCGTCCCGCACACCCGGCACTGCATGTGGGAAAGGTTACGGTTCCCGGCCCGCTCACGACCGCCGAATCCGGGTCGGCGGGCGTGCCGCCCGGGCGCCGCCGGCACGCGCGGCGCGCTCACCGCTGCCCGGCCCTCGGGGTCGCGCGCCGGGCCCGGTGGCGGCGCACGAGCTCCTGGACCGTGCGGCCGACGCGGTCGCGTTCCTCAGCGGGCCCGTACGCGTTGGCGCCGTAGCGCCGCTCGTGCAGGTCGAGGAGCTCGGGCCGGCTCGTGGCCAGCGTGGCGAGGTAGTGCTCGCGGACGCCCCGGCGGAGGTGCAGGAGCACCGCCGAGATCGACGTCGCGCCTGCCTCGACGCAGGCCCGCACGACGGCGTCGAGCTGGTCGTCGCGGTCGGAGAGGCCCGGAAGGACGGGCGCGACGAGCACGCCGCAGGGGATCCCGGCCTCGTTGAGCCGGGCGACGGCCTCGACCCGCTTGAGCGGGTGCGGTGTGCCGGGCTCGGTCGCCCGCCACACCTCCTCGTCGAGCGTCCCGATCGAGAAGTTCAGCGAGACGTCCGTGCGCCGGCTCGCCTCGTCGAGGACGTCGAGGTCGCGCAGGACCAGGGTTCCCTTGGTCAGGATCGAGAACGGGTTGCGGGCGGCGGACAGCACCTCGACGATCCCACGGGTGAGCCGGTACTTGCCCTCGGCGCGCTGGTACGGGTCGGTGTTGGTGCCCATCGCGATGTGGTCGCCCTGCCAGCGTTTGGGCGCGAGCTCGACCCGCAGCCGCTCGACGGCGTTGAGCTTCACGACGATGACCCGGTCGAACTCGGTCGACGGGTCGAGACCGAGGTACTCGTGCGTCGGCCGCGCGAAGCAGTAGGTGCACGCGTGGCTGCAACCGCGGTACGCGTTGATCGTGTAGCGGAAGGGGACCGGAGAGCGGGCGTCGACCCGGTTCACGATCGTGCGGGCCCGCACGTGCACGAACTCGAGACCGCGGAACTCGCCCCGGCCGATCTCGCGCTCGGGCCCGGGCCCGAAGAGCGGGAGCTGGCCCGCGCCGGCTTCGGTCGGGGCGCCGCCCTCGGCCGCCGCGTCGGCGACGCGCCAGCGGAGCCTCCCTCTCGTTTCGGGGCGGGTCGTGGCGGGTCGGGCGTCCACGGTGCCGACGCTACCGAACACGTGTTCGGTCGTGCAAGCCGCCCGGCGGCGGCTCCCGCTTGGACCGGCCGCTCCCCGCCGTCGACAATGGATCCGTGGCGCGACCGAAGCTGACCGACGACGAGGTCCGGGACGGGCTGGCCGGGCTCCCGGGGTGGGCGCGTGAGGGCGACGAGATCGTGAAGGTCTACGAGCGGGCGACCTTCCCGGACGCGATCGACTTCGTCGGTCGCATCGCCGAGCTCGCCGAAGCCGCCAACCACCATCCCGACCTCGACATCCGGTACCGCAAGGTGCGGGTCGCGCTGAGCACGCACGACTCGGGCGGGCTCACCGCACTCGATCTCTCGCTCGCGGGCGAGATCGAGCAGGCTGCGGAGAGCGGCGTGTGATCCTGGCGGTCGTCGGGTTCCTGGTTCTCGCGTTGTGCGTGGCGCTGATCGTCGCGGTGGTGCGCGACCCCGGGCCGCGCCCCGACGACGTCGCGCTCGCGTACGAGCTCGCCTGGGACCGTCTCGACTTCGACTCGTTGTGGACCCTGTCGGGCAGGGAGCTGCGCGACGGGCTCGACCGCGCCGCGTTCATCGCCGCGAAGCGCGCCGCGTACGAGTCGCGTCCCGAGCTCGGGCGGCTCGCCCACGAGGTCGAGATCGCCGACGTCGCGACGGGTGTGAGCCACGCCGCGGTGCGGACGAGCGTTCTGCTACGCGACGGCGAGCACGTGAACAACCAGATCCAGCTCGCCAAGCGCGGTGGCAAGTGGCTCGTCGTCGGCTACCGCCTCCTCGATCCCGCGTCGGTTCCGTTTCCTGCGTCCGACGGGAAAAAGAGCACGAACGCGGAGGGGTAGGGCTCGGGCTCGGGCTCGGGCTCGGGCTCGGTTCTACATCGTGAGCCAGGGTCTGAAGAGCTGCACCGGGCCGTCGTCGGCGAAACGCGCCCGGAGCTCCGCGCTGGGTTCGCCGAGGAGCTCGCCGGACACCGATCCCGTGGCGATGATCGCGTCCATCAGGTGGGCGAGGTTCTCTCCGTGCTGGATGAGGGCGGCGGAGTCGCGGAAGCGCTCGATGACGATGCACTCGGTCTCGTCGTCGTTGAAGTAGGTGTCGTACTGCAGCGTCCCGGTGTCCTGGGTGCGGACGATCTCCATGCACTGCGCGGACAAACGCTTGAACTCCTCGACGCCGCCGTCGTGGAAGCGGAACCGGACGATGGCCTGAAGCTCGGTCGTCGCCATGGGCACTCTCCTCCATCTCGTGCAGCCCCGTCGGCTGCTCCGACCCGGGGACGGAGCCGGGGCCGTGTTCTCGACACGAACCTTCCTCACAACCCGAACCTTCCTCACAACCCGCGACGCACCACTCAGGCCCGCCACGACCACGACGCCCACCGGTCGATCGTGAGGCGGATCACGGGTCCCGCCGGCGGCGAGTCGCGGTACTGGGCGTACTTCGCGGCGAGGAGGTCGACGGCGGCGGCATGCGCCGGGCCGCCGGCGACGACCTCGGCCCGCCCGTCGACCCGCACCCACCAGAGCCGGGTCCAGTCGCGGTCGTCGTAGGCGTGGACGAGGACGGACGCCCGGGGATTGGCCCGCACGTTCTCGAGCCGGCGCAGCGCGCCGGTCGACTTCGGCTTCCCGTCGACCGCGGTCACGACCGCGGTCCCGGCGACCGCGAAGCACACGGGCACGACGTGCGGCGTGCCGTCGGCGCGCACGGTCGCCAGCTCGCCGACCCGCGCGCCTTCGAGGCGTGCGCGCGCCGTCACGTCGTCCATCGATGCGACGGTACCGTCTCCCCGTGAGCGGGCATGGTGCGATCGCGGGCCTGCTGCTGACGGGCGGCGCGAGCTCGCGCATGGGCGTCGACAAGGCGCGGCTCCGGCGCGGCGGGCGGAGCCTCGCCGAGCGGGCGGCCGGGGCACTGGGCGAGGTGTGCGACCTCCTGCTCGAGGTCGGGCCCGGCGTCGGCGGGCTCGAGGCGGTGCGCGAACCCGAGCCCGGGGCGGGCCCGCTCGCGGCCTTCGCTGCCGGCGCCGCCGCGCTGCACGAGCGCGGGCACGAGGGCGCGGTCCTGCTCCTCGCCGTCGACCTCCCGTTCGTCGAGGCCTCGCTGCTCCGGCTGCTCGCCGGCCACGAGCCCGGCGGCACCACGCTCGTGCCGGTCGCGGACGGCGTCCCGCAGCCGTTGTGCGGCCGCTACCAGCCCGACGCCGGACGCGAGGCGGCACGGCTCGTCGCCCGCGGCAGCCGGTCGATGCGGGCGCTCCTCGACGAGGTGGCGTGGCAGGCGCTGCCGGAGGACGTCTGGCGTGCCGTCGCGTCGCCGCACGCGCTCGACGACGTCGACACCCCCGCCGACGTCGAGCGCTTCCGTCTGGAGTGGCCCGGGTAGCCTCGTTCCATGACCGAGCACGGCCCGAACGGCCGGGCGCGAAGCGCCGAGAGCGGGTAGGGCGTGCACGACTCCTCGGCGCGGCGTCCGATGACGGCGGCGCGCGTCACGGCGCTGACCGGCGGCCGCGTGATCGAGCGGCCCGACCAGCTCGCCACCGAGGAGCCGATGGAGATCCGGGTCCACGGCCCGGGGCAGGCGCCCGAGCCGCTGGCCGTCACGATGCGCACGCCCGGCAACGACTTCGAGCTCGGCGTGGGCTTCTGCATCTCGGAGGGAGTGATCCGCTCGGCCGACGACCTGGCCACCGTCGCCTACTGCCTCGGCCCCGAGGGCGGGGAGCAGGAGTTCAACATCGTGACCGTCCGGCTGCGGGCGCCGGTCGACCTCGCGGGGCGCGAGCGGCACTTCGCCGCCAACGCGAGCTGCGGCCTGTGCGGCAAGGCGACGCTCGACCAGCTCGAAGTGAGCTGCGCGCCGGTCGGCGACGGCCCCGTGCTCACGCGCTCGGTCCTGGTCGACCTGCCCGACCGGCTCCGGGCCGCGCAGACGGTCTTCGACCGCACCGGCGGCCTGCACGCCGCCGCCTGCTTCGCCACCGACGGGACCCTCACCGTGCTCCGCGAGGACGTCGGCCGCCACAACGCCGTCGACAAGATCGTCGGCTGGGCGGCGTTCGAGCGCCGGCTCCCGCTCTCCGATCAGGTGCTCGTCGTGTCGGGGCGCGTGAGCTTCGAGATCGTGCAGAAGGCCGCGGTCGCCGGCATCCCCATCGTGTGCGCGGTGTCGGCGCCGTCGAGTCTCGCCGTCGAGGCGGGTTCCCGGTTCGGGCAGACGATCGTCGGATTCGTGCGCGACGGCCGCGCGAACGTCTACACGCGCCCGGAGCGAATCGACCCCGGGGTGTAGCGCGTGGCATGGAAGGGATCGGCCAGGGTCAAGCCGCCGCGGCGCGCCCGGCGTGACCTGTGGGTCGGGTTCAAGCCCTACGGCGCCGGCGAGACGAAGCCGAACGCCTACGCCGAGATGGCGCGCACCGTGTGGGAGAACCGGCGCCACCTCCGGTACGCGTGGCGCATCCTGCGCAAGGGAGTGTGCGACGGCTGCGCGCTCGGCGTCGCCGGCTTCCACGACTGGACGTTGTCGGGCGTGCATCTGTGCACGACGCGCCTGCACCTCCTCAAGTTCAACACGATGGACGCGCTCGACCCGGCGGCCCTCGCCGACGTCGCGCCGCTCCGGAGCCGCACCGGCAAGGAGTTGCGGGAGCTCGGTCGTCTCGCGCACCCGATGGTGCGGCGGAAGGGTGAGCCGGGCTTCCGCCGGGTGTCGTGGGACGAGGCGCTCGACCTCGTCGCCGCCGCGATCCCGCGTTCCGCGCCCGAGCGGCTCGGCGTCTACCTGACGGCACGGGGGCTCACGAACGAGACCTACTACGTCGCGCAGAAGGTCACGCGGTTCTTGGGGAGTGCCAACATCGACAACGCGGCGCGTGTCTGCCACGCGCCCTCGACGGTGGCGTTGAAGCGGACGATCGGTGTCGGCGCGACGACGTGCTCCTACACGGACGTGATCGACAGCGACCTCGTCGTGCTGTTCGGTGCGAACGTCGCCAATGCACAGCCCGTCTTCATGAAGTACCTCTACCTCGCGCGCAAGCGTGGCGCGAAGGTCGCCGTCGTGAACCCGATGCGCGAGCCCGGGCTCGAGCGCTACTGGGTCCCCAGCAACGTCGAGAGCGCGGTGTTCGGCACGAAGATGGCCGACGAGTTCTTCGCCGTCCACACCGGTGGCGACGCCGCGTTCCTGAACGGCGTGCTGAAGGTGCTGCTCTCGGAGGGCGGCGTCGACCGGCAGTTCGTGCACGAGCACACCGTCGGGTTCGAGGAGCTGCTCGAGGAGCTCGAGCGCGAGTCGTTCGCCGACCTGGAGCGGCTCTCGGGCGCCTCGCGCGCCGACATGCAGCGGTTCGCCCGTATGTACGCCGAGGCCGGTTCGGCCGTACTCGTGTGGTCGATGGGGATCACGCAGCACGAGACCGGCACCGCGAACGTCGAGGCCATCGTCAACCTCGCCCTCGCACGCGGAAACGTCGGCCGCGCCGGCAGCGGGCTCATGCCGATCCGCGGCCACTCGGGCGTCCAGGGCGGCGCCGAGATGGGCGCCTACGCGACCGCGCTCCCGGGTGGCGTCCCGGTCACGCCCGAGGCGGCGGCGGCGCTGTCGGAGCAGTACGGGTTCCCGGTCCCGCCCCGCCCGGGCCTGACCGTCTCGGAGATGCTCGACGCCGCCCTCCGGGGCGACCTCGACGTCCTCTACGCGAGCGGCGGCAACTTCCTCGAGGTGCTGCCCGACGCGGCCCGGGTCGAGGCGTCACTGCGCCAGGTGCCGTTGCGCGTCCACCAGGACATCTTCGTGTCGAGCCAGATGCTGGTGGACGGCGACACCGTGGTGCTCCTGCCCGCGGCGACGCGCTACGAGCAGCGCGGCGGCGGCACCGAGACGACGACCGAGCGCCGGATCGCCTTCGGCCCCCAGGTCGCGGCCCATCCCGTCGGCGAGGCCCGCAGCGAATGGGAGATCTTCGTCGACCTCGCCCGCCGCGTCGACCCCGAGCGCTCCCACCTCGTCGCGTTCGCGTCGGGACAGGCGATCCGCGACGAGATCGCGGACGTCGTCCCGGCCTACGCGGGGATCGAGACGCTCGAACGCATCGGCGACGCCGTGCAGTGGGGCGGTCCGCGGCTCTGCGCCGGTGGCGTCTTCCCGACCGACGACGGCCGAGCCCGGTTCAGCGCCGTCGTCCCCGCCGATCGCGAGGTCCCGGAGGGCCGGTTCCGCCTGAGCACCCGCCGCGGGAAGCAGTTCAACACGATGGTGTACCGGGACGTCGACCCGTTCACGGGCGCGGCGCGAGATGCCGTCTTCGTCGCGGCGGCCGACGCGGCGCGCCTGGGCCTGCACGACGGCATGGCCGTCGTCGTGCGCTCCGAGCACGGAGACCTGCGCGGGCACGTCAAGATCGAGGAGCTGCTGCCCGGGAACGCGCAGGTGTACTGGCCCGAGGGCAACGCGCTGCTGCCGCCGCGGCTGCGCGACGCCGCGTCGGGCGTCCCCGACTACAACGCGGTCGTCGACATCCTGCCCGCCTGAACCGAGATGGCGCCGAACCCCGATCTCCTGCTCGAGCTCTTCGCCGACGCATTCGCCGCGCAGCGGCGCGCGCTCGCGTCGATGACCGGGTCGGAGCTGCGGGCCCGCACCGACCGGCCCGGGCAGTACGCGCTCGACGTCGTCGTCGACGACGCCGTCCTCGGGGTGCTCCGGCGCGCCGGCGTCGCGGTCGTGAGCGAGGAGTCGGGGCGGACGGGCCCTCCCGACGCCGAGGTCACCGTCGTGGTCGACCCGGTCGACGGATCGACGAACTGTGCCCGCGGCATCCCGTACTGGGCGATCTCGCTCTGCGCGCTCGACGGCGACGGGCCGCTCTGCTCGCTGGTCGGCAACGGCGCGACAGGGGAGTGCACCACCGCGGTGCGTGGTGGCGGCGCGTGGCTCGACGGGACGCGCCTGACGTCGGCGCCGACGGCCCGGGCGCGTGACGGGCTCATCGTGATCAACGGGCTCCCGCCCCGGGCCCGCGTCTGGAAGCAGTACCGCGCCCTCGGCGCCGCGGCGTTGATCCTCTGCGACGTCGCCGCCGGCCGGGTCGACGGCTACCTCGACACGGTGCCCGACGGGCACGCGCCCTGGGACTACCTGGGGGGGCTGCTCGCGTGCACGGAGGCGGGGGCGGTCGTGGTGGACGTCGCGGGCCGGCCGCTGGCGGTGGCCGATCCCGATGCCCGGCGCCAGCTCGTCGCCGGCGTGACGCCGGCCGTGCTCGACGACCTCGTCGCCGCGCTCGGCGAGGCATGACCGTGGCCGAGCTCGACCTCGACGGGCTGCTCGGCGCCGCCGTGGCCGCGGCGCACGCGGGCGGCGAGATCGTGCGCGCCGCGTTCGGGTCGGCCGGCGGCGTCGTCGAGAAGGGGCCGGGTGACTACGTCAGCGAGACGGACACCGCCAGCGAGCGGGCGGTGCGCGCCGTGCTGGAGGCCGCGGCCCCGGCACTGCCCGTGTTCGGCGAGGAGGAGGGCGGCGAGCGTGCGGCCGCGGGCTGGCTGGTCGACCCGCTCGACGGCACCGCGAACTTCCTGCACGGCTTCCCCGTGGTGGGCGTCTCGGTCGGGCTCGTCGTCGAGGGACGCCCGGTCGCGGGCGTCGTGCACGCACCCATGCTCGGCGACACGTTCACCGCGCGCGACGGCGGCGGCGCGTTCCACAACGGCACTCCGATCCGGGTCAGCACGCGGCCACCGGAGCAGGGGATCAGCGCCACCGGGTTCCCGTTCCGCAAGAAGCGGGAACGTCTCGGTGAGTACCAGCCGGTGTTCGAGCGCGCCCTCGTCACGTTCGAGGACCTGCGGCGGGCCGGCGCCGCGAGCCTCGACCTCGCGTGGACGGCCGCCGGCGTGTTCGACGGCTACTTCGAGCAGGCCCTGGGCCCGTGGGACGTCGCGGCCGGGGCCGTGCTGGTGCGCGAGGCCGGCGGCGTCGTGACCGACTGGGCGGGAGACCCGGACGCCTGGCTCACGAACGGCGACATCGTGGCGGCGCCGCCCGTCGCGCACGCCCGACTGCTCGACCTGATCCGTGACGCGGGGAACCCTCAGGTCGAGTAGCGCAGCGCGCCGCTCAGGTCCTCGACCGGCTTGCGGAGGTGCGCGACCTCGTCGCCGAGCGCCCGGTAGACGGCGTCGGTGATCTCGAGCACGCGTTGCTCGGCCGGCAGGAACGACGGCAGCCCGTTGGCGACGATCGCGACGACGAGCCCGCACTCGCGGTCGGCGAAGCCGCGCGACGACGACATGCCGCCGTGCCCGAACGCGCGGCGGGTCGTCCCACCGGTGAAGTCGACCGCGACGCCGAGGCCCCACGGGATCGCGGCACCGAAGACGACGTCGCGCACGCCGTAGCGGTGCACGGCCGCCA
>Ga0070741_10020498_pt1 | contig 10409 bp, 10 predicted proteins | sample Coa_R1_4_FD_66440 | JGI IMG/M metagenome (GOLD analysis project Ga0070741, IMG submission 66440) | Surface soil microbial communities from Centralia Pennsylvania, which are recovering from an underground coalmine fire - Coalmine... | ecosystem: Environmental > Terrestrial > Soil > Unclassified ... | reverse complement strand
TCCAGCGTACAAGTATGAAGGCAAGAACATGACGACGGATCTTTACCAGCCGCTGGTGGAGAGAATTGAGAGCATGCCTCAGGTCGAGGCTGCCGCTTTAACCACGGCTGTGCCGCTGGGAAAGCGGTTCCCGATTCTATTCGAGTTCGCGGCCGACGAGAAGGATCCGGAGTCCATGCGTCTGGAAGATCTTGTTGCCCAATTCCGCGCGGTCGGTCCCGGGCTGCAGAAGGTTTTTGAATTTCGCATGTTGCGCGGAAGGTTCTTCAACGGGTCCGACAGCGCAACTTCCGAGCCGGTCGTGGTGGTCAATCGCGCCTTCGTCAAAGCGTACTTCGGAGACAATCGCGACCCAGGATACGCTGTGGGCCAGGAATTACTCAGTTACGGAAACGACAAACTGGCCCACATCATCGGAGTGATCGACGATGAGCGCCAATCCTCCGTGCTCAAGACATCCGATCCGGAAATTGAGGTCTGTATCCCGCAGATCACTCCCAACTCGATGTTCTATGGAGTAGCGGAAGGTCTTGCCATGAACCTCGCCATTCGTACAGCGCGGCCCCCATCTGAGATCATTCCTGAGCTGCGAAATGTCTTTCGCAATACCAGCCCGGAGTTAGCTTCCAGCACCTTTACCACCATGGATCAGGTTCTCGAAGATTCCTACGGAGATCGTCGGCTTGCCGCGCAGTTGCTTCAGTTCTTTGGCGCCTTAGCCCTTTTCCTGTGTGTCGGGGGCCTCTACGGGTTGCTGGCGTACCTGGTTACGCAACGAACCCGAGAGCTTGGCGTGCGCCTCGCTCTCGGCGCTCAGAAGCGGCAAATGATCTGGTTGATCATGCGACATGCGACGCTGATCTTGTTCCTTGGCTCGATTATTGGTCTGGCAATTTCGTTCGTTGGAACCCGGGTCGTTGCCAACCTGCTCTATGGAGTCAATGCGCACGACGTATGGACGATTATGGCAGCGACTTTGCTATTAGTTCTGGCGGGGATGTCGGCCGCCTACATTCCAGCGCGAAGAGCGGCGAACGTGAACCCGATGGAGGCTCTCCGCAGCGAGTGAGAGAAAAGATGGAGACGTATCTCCGCCGAGGCTTGCACATCCCGCTTTCTTGACACTTTCGCCCTCTGCCAATTATTCTAAGTCTTGCTCCTTGCGGTACTTACGCCTGTTGGCGTGCTCCCGCGGGCCGTTGCCGGCGCGATCGCCGCGGAGGTTTCGCCATGTTCCTCGACATCAAACAATTGGAACTTCACCCTCTCGATTTCGAGGAGGAGTTCCAGCCCGGTGTCATCGATCTAGGCGAGGAAGGCAAGCAGCGCGGCCCGCTGAAGACTTCGGGACACGCGGAAGTGGTCGAGGAGCATCACGGCAAGCACCAGATTATCAAAGACATCCGCCTGCGCGGGCGGCTGTCGACCGGCCTCGAACTGCAATGTGCCCGCTGCCTGGAGCCAGTGCGGCAGGAGATTACCCGGGACTTCGAATTGCTTTACCGTCCTCTCGGTGCCGACGCCGGCCGTGACGAGCTCTCGGTCACCGATGCTGAAGCCGAGATCGGATATTATCAGGGGGAAGGTCTTCTCCTGGAGGACGTGCTGCGCGAGCAGGTACTGCTCGCGCTGCCTCTGAAGGTCACCTGCCGAGTTGATTGCAGGGGCCTGTGTCCGCAGTGCGGCAGGAATTTGAATCAGGAGCAGTGCTCCTGCTCTGCCGAAGTGGAAGATCCGCGCTGGGCGGCGTTGAAAGAAGTCCGCGACCGGCTCGAGCACTGATGAATCTGAGTGCGGGTGCTCCATCCTGGCAGCGTTCTTGCGACAGGGCGGGGAATTGGACTTCAGGAATTCTGCGGACAGCCCAAGCAGGCGCCCGCAAAAAAGGAATCGAACCATGCCTAATCCAAAACGGCGTCACTCCCAGAAACGCACTTCCACCCGGCGCGCCCATGACGCGTTGAAGGCCCATTCCCTGTCGGAATGTCCCAACTGCCACGAGAAAAAAATGCCGCATCGCGCCTGTCCCAAGTGCGGTTACTATAAGGGACGCGAAGTTCTCGACGTCGAAGAAGCCAGCTGATTTCCTGACACCATGCCTAGCGTGATTGCGCTGGATGCGATGGGATCCGACCGCGCCCCCAAGCCGGAGATCGAGGGGGCGATCCAGGCCGCGCGCCAATATGGCGTGCGGGTTTTGCTGGTCGGCCCGGAATCCATCGTCAAACCGGAGCTCGATCGCCATCGTTCCGTGGGACGCTTGCCCATCGAGATCGTTCACGCCAGCGAATACATCACGATGGAAGACAAGGTGGAGGCGATTCGGGCCAAGCGCGACAACTCCATGCGCGTTGGCTTGCGCCTGGTCCGGGAAGGCGGCGCGAAGGGATTCGTCACGGCGGGGAACACCGGAGCGGCTATGGCCACGGCCAAGATCGTCTTGGGCGCCGTGCCGGGCGTGGATCGTCCGGCCCTGGCGGGCGTCTTCCCGACGGCGCCCGGCAATCCAGCCATGCTGCTCGACGTGGGCGCCAATGTCGATTGCACTCCGCAGAATCTCGAGCAGTTCGCGATCATGGGCGACGTCTACTTCCGGGCCATGTTCGGCAAGCCCGCCCGCGTCGGTTTGCTCTCCATCGGCGAGGAGGAAAGTAAAGGCAACGACCTCACGCGCGAATCCTTCCAGCGGCTGAAGCAGCTTCCGCTGAACTTCGTGGGTAACGTGGAGGGCCGCGATCTCTACAACGGCGAGGTGGACGTGATTGTCGCCGACGGTTTTGTGGGCAATGTCGCGCTGAAGATTTCCGAGGGCGTGGCGAACCTGGTGCGTACTGCGTTGAAAGAGTCCCTTAAGGCGACCATCACGCGGCAGGTCGGCGCCTGGCTCTCGCGCAGCGCTTTTGAGGATTTCAAGAAGCGTCTGGACCACACCGAATATGGCGGCGCGCCGCTGTTGGGCGTGAAAGGCGTTTGCATCATCACCCACGGATCGTCCAATGCCAACGCGATGAAGAATGCCGTGCGGGTAGCCGCGGAGTTCGCGGAAAGCGGCGTCAACCAGTCCATCGAGCGCGGACTGGCCGCGCTTCACCCGGCGCCGGTCGGGAGTTGAGCCGGGCAACTTTAATTTCAGACTGAAACTGAACTGAAACTGTGCGTCGCAAAATCTGAAATCCAAAATCTAAATCTGCAATCCAGAATCATCCATGAATGCAGCGAAAAAGATCGCATTGATATTTCCCGGCCAGGGATCGCAGGTAGTCGGCATGGGGAAGGAGCTAGTCGAAAAGTATCCTGAAGCGCGCCAGACCTTCGCAGAAGCCGACGACGCACTTGGCTACAAGCTCTCCCAGCTGTGCTTTGAAGGCCCGGAAGAACAACTCCGCCTCACGGAGGTCACCCAACCCGCAATCCTCACCACCTCAATAGCGGCGCTTCGTGTGCTCGAAAGCCGCATACCCAAGCCGGACTATGTATCCGGGCACAGCCTGGGCGAGTACTCGGCCCATGTGGCAGCGGGGACTTTCAGTTTTGCCGATGCCGTGCGCACCGTAAGGCACCGCGGCAAATACATGCAGGAGGCGGTCCCGGTGGGCGTGGGAACCATGGCTGCGATTCTCGGCATGGAGTTCGAGAAAGTCGCCGCGGTGTGTGAGGATGCCGCAAACGGTGAAGTCTGCTCGCCGGCCAACATCAACTCCCCCGAGCAGATCGTTATCTCGGGCAACACCGCCGCAGTCGAGCGCGCAACCCGGCTGGCGGACGAACGCGGCGCCAAGCGCGCCAAAGTTCTACCGGTGAGCGCTCCCTTTCATTGTTCGCTCATGAAACCCGCCCAGGACCGGCTGGAAGCGGACTTGAAGAAGATCCCCATGAACAAGCCCGTCTATCCCGTGGCCTGCAACGTGGACGCGGAGATGGTCACGGACGATATCCGCACTCTCGAAACCCTGGTGCGCCAGGTGACCGGCTCGGTGAAGTGGGAGCAGTGCATGCGCCGGTTGATCGCGCAGGGCGTTGATACCTTCCTTGAAATTGGGCCGGGAAAAGTTCTGTGCGGGTTGATGCGGCAGATCGACCGTTCAAAGACCTGCCTGAATGTCGGGGACGAAGCAAGCCTGACCCGAACATTGGAAGCCCTGGGCAAAGCCCAGGCCTGACCTTCAGTGGAAGAGTAATTCGCAAGGCGGAAAGCTAAGGGTCTTGTCCGATTTTTCCACCCAGACCTGCGCGTGTTCGGCGCGGTCATTGACGATCACATCCACCACGACGCCGCTGCTCGGTCCCGGGCAGGTGCTCGCGCCGTAGACTTTTTCGGTCTTGATCAGTCCCCACTCGCCTCCCGGGCCCCAATCCCGGTAAAACTCGTTGAAGGGATACTTGGCATGCTGCTGGGGATGCTTCTGCCAGTCCGGATCGTGCATCCAGATGCCATACGCTGTGTTGTAATCCTGCTTCTGCAACGCCTGAAAAAAATGCCCGACTATTCGTTCCTGCGGCCAGTAGCGGAACCACCAGGCCACAAAGGCCAGAAAGAGAATAATCAGGATTGCGGAAAGAATCCGGTTCCTCTTCTTCCGCGCTTTTTCCGGGTCGTACTGTTTCGCATCCAGAAGCGTCATACCTCTCTAGCATAACGGACACGGTGCAGCAGTGGAAAGTTCCAGTCGGGCCAGAGAAAATTTGGTAATTGAGTAATTTGGTAATTGGGGAAAATTGAACGACTTGATGCGCTCAGACGCTGGCCCAGACCAAGCCTCTCAATTACAAAATTACCAAATTACAAAATCAAAGAGTTCTCTTGAACAGTGGAATGGCGACGCTGAGCGTTATTGCCGCAAAGATGGTAAGGAACAGCATGTCTCCCCACACCGCGGAGAGGGTGGTCTCCTTCAGCAGCAGGCACTTGAAACCGTCAACCGCATACGTGAAAGGATCGCACTTGGCGATCGCCCGCAGCCACTTGGGAAAAGCCTGAATCGGGTAGACCGACCCGCTGGGGAAGAACAGCAGCGTGTTGAGGATGCCGAACATGGCGCGCGGCACGAGGGGATCTTCGATGCGCACCATCAGCAGGAACATCATGGTATTGAAAGCCAGCGAAGTCAGCACAATCATGACCACCAGTCCCAGCGCAGTCAGCGGATTAAAAATGGTCGAAACGCCGGCCAGCAGGGATCCGATGCCCACGATGATGACGCCTGTCATGACCGCCTTGATGGCCCCGGCAAGATTCAATCCGAGCACGAGTTCGAGCTTCGTGATTGGCGTGACGAGGTATCCCTCGTGCACACCTCGCGCCTTGTCGTCGATGTAGAGCATCCCGCCGCCGATCATCACCGACACAAACATTGCCAGCACCAGCGACCCCGGCAATAGATATTTCATGTACTCGATGTAGGGATAGAGTTCCACAATATCCAGAGCCGTCTGCTGCAGGATGCGGGGCGACGCCGCCGGCTGGTTCAAGGCTTCGGTTAACTGCGCCATTTCCGTCGACACCGCGGAACTCATGAAGTTGTCGCTATTGTCGACCACCAGTGCTATGCGGGGACGGTTCTGCTCATACACGCGGCGTGAAAATTGCGGTGGGATAATCACCGCTCCCTGCAGCCTGCCGTTGCGCACGTCCTCCACCGCCTGCTTATCGTCGTCGTAAGCAACTGGCACGAAGGTGCGAATATTCGCGCGAACCGAATCAAACGCCTGCCGCACTCTCAGCGCTTGCGGGCCGCCGTCCTGATCGACAATCGCGACCTTTGCATCGCGGATCTTCCCGCCAAACGCGTTTCCCAGGATGATCAACTGCACCAGGGGAAAGATCATCGACGCCAGCATCAACGCCGGGGAGCGGAAAAACTTGCGCATCTCGCGCTCGACAATGGCCATCATGCGGTTCATAGAAAGTCCTGAGTCCTTAGTCTTGAGTCCTGAGTTCTTAGTTTTGAGTCATGAGCTTGTTCTGACGTAAAGAATTAGTTAATCCGCTCCAATGCGTCCCAGTTCATCCGTCGTAGGTCATTGCCCAGGTCCATCTCTTCCTGCGCCCTGCGATCGAATCTTTGTAGCTCTTCTGACTCATCTTGCCTTCTCGCGACTCAGGACTCGCAACTCGGGACTCCTACGGCTGCAGACCGGGGCGCTGCGGCATCACGAACGCGTATGCTTTTTGCAACTCGTCCCGCAATTGTCTTCCGGTGTAGTGCACGAACACGTCATCCAGAGTGGTGTTCTGCACCGACAGCGATTTCACGGCGACCCCGCTCTGCACCGCGATCTCCACCAGTTGCGTGGTGGTGCGCGACCCGTTCCCGGTCAGCACGCGGAACATTCCCGCGCCCTCGTGTTGCACGGAGGTGACGTCCTCGAAGCTATGCAGTTTCTGTTCCCAATCCGCCGGAGGATTCTCAAACTGCACCTCGATCACATTCGATCCCGGCACGCTGGCCTTTAATGCCATGGGCGCGTCCAGGGCTACCAGCTTTCCATGATCCACGATCGCGATGCGGTCGCACAGGCGGTCGGCCTCGTCCATGTAGTGAGTCGTGATCAGAATGGTAAGGTTGCGATGCTCCTTGATGTTTCCCAGCATCTCCCAGACGGCGACCCTGGAAACCGGGTCCAGGCCCGTGGTAGGCTCGTCCAGAAAGAAAATTCTGGGATGATGCACCAGCCCGCGGGCAATCTCCAGGCGCCGCCGCATCCCGCCGGAAAGCGTTTTTGTCTGGGCATCCCGCCACTTGGTGAGATCCACCAGTTCCAGCAGTTCGGCGATGGACTTCTGCCGCTCTTTCGCCGGCACATCGTAGAGCTTGGCGTAAATGTTCATGTTCTCTAACACCGTGAGATCCAGATCGCTGGTCAAGGCCTGCGGAATGACTCCGATCATTCTCCGCGCGACATTGGCTTCCCGGGCGACATCGTGCCCCAAAATCCTCGCCTTTCCCGAAGTGATGGGGATCAGGGTCGTCATCATGCGAATCAGAGTGGATTTCCCGGCGCCATTGGGGCCGAGCAGTCCGAAGATTTCGCCTTCCTGCACTTTGAACGACACATCATCGACCGCCGTGAAGTCTCCATACTTCTTCACGATGTGTTCGACCTCAATCGCAGTGGGGGCGGTGGGATCGTAGACAGGTTTCTCCAGCCCGCCGTTAGTTGTGCGGTTCGCGGAAAATACCTGGCTCTCATCCGGCTTTGAATCGTTGATCATTGCTGCTCCGCTGCCCTGGCATTTTCTGCCCGCTGTCCTTTGATCTGGTCCGGCGAAACCAGCACTTCAGCCGTCATTCCGGGAACGTACGCGCCCTTGGGATTGTCGAGCCTGACCTTGAGCACGATGGTCCTGATGTCCCGCTTCATCCGGCTCACATCGCGCTGGGTAGCGAAGTCGCCCTCCACGCCTTTGAAAAAAACCTTGCCGCTCAGCACTGTTCCTCCCGGCATGCGAACCCGTAACATGTCGCCATAGCCAATGTGATCGGCGTAGGTTTCGGGAATGGCGGCCCGGGCCCAGGTATCGCTTAGATCGACAATGGTTATGATGGGAGCGCCGATGTTGACGACTTCGCCCTGCCGCGCCGCGCGCACCGAAACCGTCCCGCTCACCGGGGCATAGACATTCGTGTATCCCAGGCGAACCGCGGCTTGGTTTTTCTGCGCCATGGCATTCTTCAAGTCGGCCTCGGTCGCGGCCACCGTGCTCTTCGCCGCACTCGCCTGGTTGGTTCGCGCAATCGCCGCCCTTAACTCGGCTTCCGCAGCCGTGACCAGATCCTGCTGGGCCTGGACTGTCGCTTGGGCCGCCTGCAGATTGGTCTCGGCCTGCACCCGCTCCCGATCGGAAGCGACGCCGACCTTCGCCAACTCGACGATGCGGCGGCTGTCGCTGGAAGTCCGCTCCAGCGCAGCCCTGGCCTGCACCAGCTGTGCCTTCGCAGACGAGAGTTTTGCCTGTGCGGTGGCCACGTCGCTGGACGTTGATCCCGAGGTCGAGGCCTCCGTGTGCCGCATCTCGGCTACTTTATGTTGCAGGCTGGTGATGGTGGCATTCGCGGCCGCTTGCTGCGCCTGCAACTCGGAAGCATCGAGTACGGCAATCAAGTCACCGGCCTTCACCGGCGTGCCTTCATCGACCAGTAGTTTCTGAATACGTCCTCCCACCTGCGCGCTGACGATTACCTGGTTGGCGTCGACCGTGCCGATCAGCACCAGGTCGCTGGAGTGGTTCGTGGACAGGAAGTAGTAGGCCGCGGCAATGACGAAGATGATGCCTAGAAGAATAAAAAACCGGTTGCGCGCGCTCATGAGCGTGCTCCTTGCGTAACATTCTGTTCTGGACGGAATATTGCCGCCGCAATGAAATCCAGCACTGCTGCCCGCCGCTCCGCGATGCGTTCGGGAGTCAAGGGGTTGAATCCCACAATTTTCTGCATCATGGGGGCGCTGCTGAAGTAGAAGACGATCATGGCTACGATGGACGGAACGATATGCGCCGGGTTCACTGGACGAAATTCACCCTGGGCGATGCCTGCCCGCATCACCTGGCTCACCCGGGCGAAAATAGGCTGGATATAGGACTTGATGATCTTCTCCAGGTGCGGCGACTGCCCCTCGCGCGCCCGCATCATTTCGCGCTGCATCAATCGCGGGTAAAGCTGGTTGGACGCGATGAAATCGAAATACGCTCCCACATAGGCCATGATCTTCTTGCCGGGTGGCAGTTCGCTGTCCAACACCTGGAAAACCGCGCTCTTCAATCCCGAGAATGCGTCGTCCAGCACCGCTCCATAAAGTCTTTCCTTGTCCTTGAAGTAGTAATAGAGCAGCGCCTTGTTCACGCGGGCTGCGCGGGCGATCGCATCCGTCCGGGCTCCGGCCACGCCATGAGCCGCGAACTCATGGGCCGCGGCCCGCAGGATGGCGGCGCGGCTTTCTTCCGGCTGGCCGCGGGATCCCATGCGCGGAAGTGCGTTGCGGTGGAGAGGGGCCATAGTTAATTAACCAGTTAGTTAGATTATACCCATGCCACGGAAGTCGCGCAAATCTTTCCTGTCCCGGTGAGAACTCAGCCGCACTGGAAGTTCAGCACGCACCGCACCCTTGAATGTGCTCTAATACCGCTGCCGCAATCCTGCGGGATGGGGAGGAATGCTTTGAAACTGGTGGCGTTAACGGTATTCGCCGCAGTCTTTTGTCCTGTCATGATGTGCGCGCAAACTGCCCGGAAAACAGAGCGTGTGGTTGCCGTGACCATTGACGACCTTCCCGCGGGCATGGCGGATCATTTGCCCGCGGCCGAGATAACGGCAATGACCGCGAAGTTGCTCGGCACCTTGCGCGACCAGAAGATTCCCGTTGTCGGATTTGTGAATGAGCAGAAGCTGTTTAAGCCGGGCGAGGTCGACGAGCGAATCAAGGCGCTGCAGATGTGGCTCGACTATGGCTTCGAACTCGGCAATCACACCTTCAGCCACATGTCGCTGAATCAGTCCCACCTGAACGACTGGGAGGATGACGTCATCCAGGGTGAGAGCTTTACGCGCATGCTTCTGGCGCAGCACAAGAGGAAGCTGCGTTACTTTCGGCATCCGTATCTCGATACCGGGCGCGACCTCTCCACGCACCGGAAAGCGGAAGAATTTCTCACCCAGCGCGGTTACCGGATCGCCCCCGTAACCCTTGACGGCTGGGACTGGGCCTTCGCCGGCGTCTATGAAGATGCCAAAAAGCGCGACGATACGGACCTGCAAAAGAACATCGTGAAAGATTACCTCGCCTACCATGACGCGCAATTCGCCTATTCCGAGCAGCTTTCCCAGAAGATCGTCGGCTATGAGCCTAAGCAGATTCTGCTGCTTCATGCCAGCAACCTGGAAGCCGATCATATTGCAGAACTGCTGGACGTTCTCCGTAAGCGCGGCTACCGGTTCATTACCCTGGAGGAAGCGCTGGGCGACCCTGCGTACAGTCTGCCCGACTCCTACGTCGGCGAGGAGGGCATAGGCTGGCTCGACCATTGGGCCATCACGCAAGGCAAGATTCCACAAGGCGCTCCGGTCTTTCCCCAATGGGTCATCGAGCGCTCGAAGCAACTGCATCTCTCGACCGGGCAGGTTGGGGAGGAGACCTCTAATTAGGCAGGGCGGCCTTGACCGCCTCGATTTCCTGGCGAGCGTCGGCCGAGCGCGGGCTGGACGGCTCCTCCTGGAGGAACAGCTCCAGTTCGGCGATCGCGTTGGCTCCCTGCTTTTCCTGTTCGAATGCCCGCGCAGCGACCCGATGCGCGAAGGCGTGCGGCTTCTGCAGCGCATGCGCCTTCCGGCTGGTCGCAATGGCTTGATCGAGGTTCTGGTCCATGAACTCCGAGTAGGAGAGCAGGATTAGCGTGCTCGCGTCCGTTGGGTTCA
>Ga0070741_10020497_pt1 | contig 10410 bp, 8 predicted proteins | sample Coa_R1_4_FD_66440 | JGI IMG/M metagenome (GOLD analysis project Ga0070741, IMG submission 66440) | Surface soil microbial communities from Centralia Pennsylvania, which are recovering from an underground coalmine fire - Coalmine... | ecosystem: Environmental > Terrestrial > Soil > Unclassified ... | reverse complement strand
TTTTTGCGGGCATCTCCACAGTCAGCAAGCTGATGATGGATCATGCGCCGTATGCGCGCTCGTTCTGGAAGCCGGTCAGAGAATACGGGTCGGCGCTGGATTTCATCCTCGAACAAATACGGCGCTATCCGGATCAAATCACATTGCTGGAAATCGCCCCCCTCAGCAATGTCGGCCCGTTGATTGAGCGCGATCCGGACACCTTTCGAAAGCTCAAACGAGTGGTGATGATGGGAGGATCCGTTTATCGCGGCTACAACGATCTTGGTTATTTGCCGGACCATGGACCGGATCCCGAGTACAACATTGTCTCGGATGTGGCGGCTGCGAAGAGGCTGTTTGCTTCCGGAGTACCCATCTTCATGATGCCGCTCGATTCGACGCAACTGAAATTGGATGAAGTCAAACGGGAACTCATTTTTCAGCGCAGCACTCCGCTCACCGATGCGCTTACGCTTCTTTACCACTTATGGGGCGGGCAGACGCCGACGTTGTACGATCCAGTCGCGGTGGCGAACGCCATACAGCCGGAGATCTGTCCCACCAAGCCGCTGCGAATCGAAGTCGATGATAAGGGGTACACGCGGCCGATTGCGGGAGCGGCGAATGCGCAGGTGTGCCTGAATTCGAAGCCAGATGAGTTTTTTCATCTGTACATGATGCGAGTTCTGAATCAACACTTGTCGGGTCACTGTTGCCGCTGACCCACCGCGCCCAGTTGTCAATCAGCAACCATTCCAGCAAGCTCGAAAGTGTTTACTGGGGCAACCCATTGCCGGCAACCTTGACCCGCAGGCTGGCGGCGCCAATTTTCTGGCCTTTGCTGTCGGCTTCGAATGCGAGCGTCTTCCACGCGTTCTTATCCGCGACTGAAGAGGTCACCGTGAGTTGCACAGAAGCCGACTCGTGAGCCGGGATAGTGAGGGAGGATGGCTCGGGCTTCGAGGTCCAATTGGGCGGTAGTGTGACGCGCAGGGTGATGTCTCGCGGTGACTCGGTGTTGTTACGAATTAACAAGGGTACCCAGAGCGACTCCCCAGGCCCGACCTGCGCTTCTGGAGAGAAGAGTTCCTTCAAGTGCCCGATATCATGGGCAGGCCAAAATTCACGATAAAAGGCCCACGGACCCCCCAGATCGAACCTCAACCCGGGAGCGGGCGGCTCATAACCACGAGGGGGGGCGTAGGCGATCGGCTCGCTGATGATTCCCTCAAAGACGTCGCCTGTCGGCGTGCCTCCTACCAGCGACTTCCCAAAGATGAAGCGCACCGGCGCTTCAGTGAATTCTTTTAGCTGTGCATCGCTGAAATCGTTTTGGGTGAGGTAAAAGGTCCAGGCGTTCGCCGCGATACGCGAGTACGGCACCTTTTTGGAAGGCGACAACTGACCGGTGGCATACTCGGGACCATTCCCCTTGTAAAAGTCAAAGTGGTCGGCATCCGAGACGTAGTAGATCTTTTTCGGCTGCCAGGGACGAAGGCCTTCCCCGTAATTGTTGATCGCAGCGCGGTTGCGCGGGGTTTCGAGCTGCTCGGGGAAGGCAAGCGGATTGGCCGCGAGGTCGAATGCTTCGGTGGCCAGGACCCCCGAGCCTTGGTGATCCTCATGATTTTCTCCCACCACGTAGGCCGGAAGCCAGGTGATGATCACGCCGGGACGAGTGATCCGGACCAGCCGGACGATTTCGTCCAAGGCTCGTCCATGGCCCCAAGCTTCGAGCGAGTGCAGAACGTCGGCGCCCGGCGTATCCGCGCCATGCAGGAACCAGGCGTTGGTGATGCCATACGAAGCGAGGGAGTGGCGCGCCTCCATCTCGCGAATGTCGCCCAGCGCGGTGGCCTGTTCCAGGCCGGCGGCGTTCCCACCGGAGTTGCCACGTGTCATGTAGACGACGGCCACACGCTTGTGCTGCAGTTCGATTTGCTGCGCCAGGAACGCGGCGACTTCGACCTCATCGTCAGGGTGACCGAAGATGGCGAGAATGTCCGCCTTATAGCGAGCATCGGGTGGTGGATTATCGTCCTGCGGTCGCGAGCGTGCCGCTGTGAGGCACGAAAAGATCAGAATCAGGAGGAGGCAAAGAACAGAAGATCTCATGATCCGGGCATTCTCCGGCGAGCGAGATTGGCTTTCTAACGCAGCTTGGCATTGCGATTACGTTAAGAGCAGACCAGCAGATTCATCGTATATCCGGATGGTGACGTCTCGTAACTGGCTGCTGCGGTAACGTGCGTTGCGTTACGTTACTTTTTCCGCTCGACCAGAAAGCGCGCCAGTGACTTCAAGACCTCGGCACGCGCGCCGAAGCTGTCAAGTTGTCCACAAGCAGCGTCCACCAGGGCGTCAGCTTTTTTCAGCGATTCGTCTATGCCGAAGAGGGCGGGATACGTGACTTTCTCAGCCGCGGTATCTTTGCCCGCAGTTTTGCCCAGTTGTTCCGAAGTCTGCGTGACATCAAGAACGTCATCGACAATCTGGAATGCCAGCCCGATGTTTTGACCGAAGCAACGCAGCTTCCTGACCGCTGTTTCATCCGCCCCAGCGTGCAAGCCGCCGCTGACCACACTCGCGGTGATGAGAGCCGCGGTTTTCGCGCGATGGATGTAGTCCAGCATCTCTGCGTCCGGCCTGCTATGCTCCGCTTCGAGATCCGCGACCTGACCGCCAATCATGCCATTGACTGTACTCGTGGCACGCGCGATTTCTTCAATGATTCTGACCCGGACATCGGGAGGACATCGCAAGCGCGACAGGGTTTCGTAAGCCTGCGTCTGCAACGCATCTCCGGCAAGGATGGCGATGGCCTCGCCGAAAACTTTGTGGCAGGTGGGCCGTCCGCGACGCAGATCGTCGTTGTCCAGAGCGGGAAGATCATCATGGATCAGAGAGTAAGTGTGCAGCATCTCAAGCGCGGCGCCGACGTCTTCAATTCCTTCCGGAAGCTTGGCGGCGATCATGCGTCCGGCTTCCATGCACAGAATCGGACGCAGGCGCTTTCCGCCGGCAAACACGCTGTGCCGCATCGCTTTGTGAATCGAAAACGGATATTCGGTTTCGGCGGGTAACAAGCGCTCCAGCGCGGAATCGGCAGCAACGCGGCCTTGATCGAGCGTCACGTCGAGCATGCGAGGTGAGTATAACAAGAGAGCTTCCGCTTCTAAGCTCGCGCGTGGCACCAGAAGAAAGCGCGGCGGCCTATCCGCAATCACTTAACGTGGCAAATGAAAAAGACGCCAATTACGGCGTCTGTCGAAACCGAAAATATCTGCGATTCAGGCTGCCGCTGAGCGGGCCATTGCGGCATTGCGCAAGGCAGACTGAAGAATGCCGTGAGTATCGTGGGCAGGCAGGATGTCATCCCCGCCCGCGGCCAGCACCGCCGCCCACATTTCTTCATCCGCAATGCGGTGCGTGCATACGATGGAGATGGCGGGAAATTCCTTATGGAGCCTCTCAACTATAGAAAGTCGGGAAAGCTCGAGATCGACAATCACAAGCCTCGCGCGAAATTTGGCAATCGTGCTATGCAATTCCTGGGGAGAGGTGACGACGTGAACCGAGGCGAAGTGAGCACTCAGGCTAGACGCCACGGCTTGAGCGACCCGCGTATCGCTCTGGAAGAGAACCACGTTCAGTGACTGCATACATCCCCTGCTTTCGCGTATTACGGCTGGGCTGTGACACCTGATCAACGCCGTCACAGCGTTCTTACCACGAGCGAGACGATCCGACTCAGCGCCTTCCGGGTTGCGCCTTGTCGCTCAGGGGCTCGAATGGCTCCGGATGGAGTTTACCGTTCTGCTTGAGGAGGATTTCCACCTTGCCTTCCGCTTCTTCCAGTTCCTTGCGGCAAGCCGAAGAAAGCTGCATACCCTCTTCGAACAAGGTAAGCGACTTCTCCAGGGGGATTTCCCCTTTTTCCAGCTCCTGAACTATTTTTTCCAGGCGCTGGAGGCATTCCTCAAACTTTGGCAACGGATAGCTCCGCTCCTATTGTATGCAATTTCTTGCGTTGCATGTCCAGTTAAATCTGTGTAAATCGAGCGACGTTACCATGCCGAAAGGACGTCACCTGATTGCGCGTCTGGGCAATCCGAGCACAGACGGTCTGGACCAGCTTATTTATACGGAGGCGGTCGAGCGGGTTCCCAGGACTTCAAGCACGTCCACGGCCGAAGCGTACCGTCCCATGGGAGCACTGATTTGCGCGCCCTGGCAAAGGTCGCGAGCGGCCAGCAGCATCTCCCGGGCAATAGCAACGCCCTCGGAGCGGGCTAGTTCGGGAGAAGCGGCGCGGCTCATGCGCTCGAGAATTGAGTCGGGTACAGATACGCGCAGTTCGTTCTTCATGAACTCGGCATTACGAACGCTGACCAGGGGCCAGATACCGGCGACCACCGGGATGCGGCAGTGGTCAATCCGCCGGAGGAACTTTTCCAGCAACGTGAGATCGAAAACCGGCTGGGTAACAACGTACTCGGCACCGGCTTCCACCTTGAATTCGAAACGGCGGATCTCCTCGTCTATGGTGGGCAGACCGGGATTCGCGCCCACCCCGATCACGAAAGCGGTTCCGGTGCCGATGGGATTTCCCCCTATATCCAGGCCCCGGTTCAAGTTGTGGACGATGTTGACCAACCCGATGGAGTCCACGTCGAAGACAGCCGTAGCGTCGGGGTAGTTGCCCATTTTTGGCGGATCGCCGGTGATGCAGATCAGGTTGCGAACGCCTGTGGCCGCCGCGCCCAGGAGGTCGGATTGAATGCACAAAACGTTCCGATCGCGGCAAGTGTAGTGCAGGACAGGCTCAATGCCCACTTGTTCCTTCATGAGAAGGCACAGGGCCTGGTTACTCATGCGTGCCGAAGCGCGCGGGCTGTCAGGAATATTGATGGCGTCTACGCCGACCGATTTCAGAAAACGGCCGCCATCCAGTTCCTTGGAAACGTCCGTGCCCTTTGGAGGCACGATCTCGACCATGGTGACGAACTCGCCATTGGCCAGCTTTGCGCCCAATTGCGAACGATCTTTCAATGGGAACGCCGGAGCTGCGGTGGGTGTGGCATGCGGGGTTACAACATGCACAGTGGCGGTGCGAGCGCGGGCTTCCCCCACGCGCAGCGCAGATTTCATAGAACGGATATGCTCCGGCGTAGTTCCGCAGCAGCCGCCGACCAGCCGCACCCCCGCAGCGACAAACTTGCGCGCGTAGCTGGCCATGTACTCCGGCGAACAGAGGTAAATGCTGCGGCCTTCCACGGAACGCGGAATACCGGCGTTGGGCTGAGCCGACAAGGGCAGGGAGGTAGCGGCACGCACCCGCTCCATAGCTTCCAGCATGGCGACCGGTCCAACGCTGCAATTACATCCGATTACGTTGGCGCCCCACTCCTCAAGTCGTGGAACAAATGTCTCAGGGTCGGAGCCATCCAGGCAGTTTGCGTCTTCGTCGATCGTGACCTGCGCAACCACTGGAACTTTCGGAGCCACCTCGCGGGCTGCCAACATGGCCTGATGCAGTTCCTCTAGATAGCCGAAGGTCTCGAGGATGATCAGATCGACTCCGCCCTCGACGAGAGCTGCAATTTGTTGGCGGAAACTTTGGCGCGCTTCCTCGAACGAAGTCTTCCCCAGCGGCTCGATGCGGACGCCGAGCGGCCCCACAGCGCCAGCCACCCAGACGTCGAAACTCTTGGCGGCATCGCGCGCCAGTCTGGCGCCGGTAAGATTAATTTCGTGTGTCTTGTCAGCTAGCGAATGCCGGGCGAGACGAAAAGAATTCCCGCCAAAGGTATTGGTCTCAATGATTTCCGCTCCCGCCTGCAGGTATTCATGATGAATGGCTCGGATCAGGTCCGGTTGCGAAAGATTCAACTCGTCATAGCAGCGATTGAGGAAAATGCCCTTGCCGTATAGCAACGTACCCATTGCGCCGTCGCAAAGGACAGGAGCTTTCTTCAGGCGTTCGATCAGGTCAGCGGCCATTGTGTTTGAGGATACAAGATGAAAGCTGCTTTTGCATCCCGCGCGGAGTGACGGAAGTTGGGCTCGAGGGTTACGAAATCGGCTCTGTTATAATCGCGATTTTCGCATCTAAATCTTTATTCACCATGTGCTTGGAGTTGCAAGTTTGAAACGAACGGCAGTCATCAGTGTGCTTCTTTTAGGCTCTTGGGTACTTCTCTCCTGCGGTTCGTCCAAGTCTACCCAGGCAACTACCAGCGGGCTGACCTTCCGGGTGTTCGCGTCGCAAGACCTGAACTTGCCGCCATCCACTACCTTCCCGGCGGGTGTTAGCGCCGGAATGTACGTCATTGACGCCACAAAGGATCTGCGGTCGGGGTCTTTTGTCAACACGAACAACGCGGCGGGACGCATCGTGGAGGCGGCCAACAAGAGCATATCGGTCGTAATTGGGACGGACGACAATACGCTCTCGATCGTAAACAACACGTCCGAGACATCAACCGGAAGGATTGTACTTCCTAATCGCTCGGAAAGTGTCGCGCTTGCACCCAATGGCTCCTTTGCCTATGCGGCCGTACCTAACGCCACAGTGCTGGGACAAGCGCCCGGAGCGATCGAGGTAGTAAGCGTGGGTGGCAGCGCGATTACAAACACTTTGTCGGTTCCGGGCGCGCATTACGTATTCAGCAGTAATAGCGGAAACCGGCTATTGGTTTTCAGCGACAACTCCGACACAGCTACGATCATAAACACCGGCGACATCGGCACCGCCACCTCGCCTTTTTCGAGCATCGCGGGATTTGACACACCAGTCTGGGCGACGTTCAGCGCCGACGATTCCACGGCTTACGTGCTCAATTGCGGGCCCGAATGCGGGGGACGGGCAGCGAGCCTGCAACGGCTCGATATGACTACCAACACGCTAGTGGGCACGCCTATTCCGCTGGATGCTGCCACGGTTGGGCTGCTCAGCGGAAACACGCTGTACGTGGCCGGCACTCCGAAGACTGCCCCTGCGAATAGTTGCGCAGGGGCGAACACCGCGGCCACGATCTGCGGCCGCCTGGATGTGGTGGATTTGAGCGCCGCGCGGGTGACCGCCTCGTATGTGATCGTGGATGGTTATCACGACCGCCTGGACATCAGCGACAACGGGCAGTTGTTCATAGGAGCGCGAAACTGCACGGGCGTGAACGCGAATGGTGAGGTCCGTGGCTGCCTGGCAATTTTCAACTCAATTGCGAGGACAGTCATCGTGCCGCCCGAGTCCGGAGATGCCACGGGGGTGGCGACGATCAGGGGACGCAACGTGGCTTACGTGGTGCAGGGCGGGTTACTGCGCATTTATGACACGACCACCGACAAGCCCAGTACTGAGCTCAATGCGGAGCAGTTGGTCCTTACCGGCCAGATGATCGATGTGAAGCTCATCGACTTCTAGAATCGATATCAGCTCTCACTGCAAGCGGATTCGCATCCAGCGCACGCCTATCTTCCCGGCATCAACCGCAGTTGATGCGCTGTCGCTTTCTTGAGCGCGTCATCTGAAAAGGGAAGCGGAAAGGTCGAACCCGTATACCATGCGGTCCACTGATCCATGTAATAAGGACTGAGCAGGTTGCCACCCTGTCCGGTAACTGTGTTCAGAGTAGTCTGATCGAGATGGGCAAGATCGACGGTCATGCGCTCAGAAGGACCAAAGCTTCGTCCAACCTGTTTCACGGTGTAGCCGCCGCCCGATTGCTCGTGAACCTCGGGCCCGGTCCAGCGCGCCAGGAACGGTACCTGGCTGAAAACGGGATGTTCGATGTCGATGGGCGAGTACTTGCCCCAGTTCCAGCGATCGATATCCGCGGGAGCGCCGGGGGTATCGACGGCGGCTTCCACTGCGGCTTGCAGCAGAGCCTCATAGCTCGAATATTGCTCTGGTAACCAGCGCTTCGGCTGTTTCAGCAGCACGTTCTCAAGCCACACCGAAGACATGAACCACTCGTAGTTCTTCCAGGAAACCGATCCCTCCTCGGAATCACCATCGCCCGCAAGCGGCTTCGTCGCGGGTCCAAGTTTGGGCTCAAGCAGCAATTGCGTAAGTTTTTGGCGCGAAACTACAGAGATGGTAGCTGCGGCGGATTCTGTGCTCATGCGACCGTCCCAATCGCGGAGAAGTTCGCGTGCGCGGATCACGCGGGCAGAAAGATTGCGCGAATGATCCAGCGCGTAAACGAATCTTTCGGCGCAGAAGCGGTCGAAGGCGGAGTAGATGTCGGTCTGCAGCTCCAGCATGTCGGAGCCCGCAAATTTCTTCCCGGATTCCAGCACGCGGTAAATGCGGTCGGTGCGCCACGGCGATCCCCACTCCGTACTGATGCTGAATTTGTACCCGTCCGGCGTAATGCGGCCGTTTGCGGTTGCAAGTATGCCGGTCGGCGGGTCATAGACATGCGGCAGATCGTCAAAGGGAATGTATCCGGTCCACTCGTGCGCGTTATCATTGCCGCTCACAGGCAGGGTGCCGTCCCCAGCGGCGCGAATCGGGATATGGCCCGTAGTCTGGTAGCCGATGTGGCCATCTATATCGGCGAAAACGGCATTTTGCGACGGCGAATCCCACATGGACACGGCGCGGCGGAACTGCTGCCAATTTTGCGCGGAGTCGACATCGAAGAAGGGATCCTGCAGAGAATCGTAGAGCGTCCAGCGCAATGCGATCTTTCGTTTTTCCCCGGGTAGCAGTTCCGTCATCACAGGACCATGGCGAGTAGAGATCACATCCAAACTCACGTCGGCAGCGCCTTTGACGTGAATGACTTCGTGGCGGTGTTCCGGTTGGATCCAGCCCGAAGGAGCCTGGTACTGTCCTGCGTCGTTAAAGTTTTCGATGTAGACGTCTTCCACAGTCGGGCCGACATTGGTGAAACCCCACGCGATCCGCTGGTTGTGTCCGACAATGACGAACGGAGTACCGGGAAGAGTGACGCCGATCACGTCGAAATTCCCGGAGCGTAAATGCGCCTCATACCACAAGTTCGGCATCTGGTGCCCCAGATGCATGTCATTCGAAAGCAATGGCTTCCCTGTTACGGTATGCTCGCCCGATACTACCCAGTTGTTGGAACCGGGAACCAGCACAGGATCCTGTGTCTGGTCATCAGACAAGCGCGACGACAAGACCGGTGCAGTTGCCGCGAAGCCGGTGATCGGCAGAATGGCCCGGAGCTTACGATCGGTGTCCGCCTGGGCGACAGAACTGTCTGTATCGGAATCATCGCCATCGCGCTCCTGCTGCTGGTCGATGCGGGCCGATTTAGCCGAGGGGGGATGGTCGCGCCACGAGGAATTTACGTAAAGATCGGCCGTGAGTTCCGGGCCCAACTTGGCAAGAATTTTTTCCCGCTCAAGCGCGCGTCTATAGGAATAGTGATTCAGATCCTGCACCATGCGCGCGCCCATGAGGATCGAATCTTCCATAGTCCAGATTTTCGGAGAATAGCGAAGAATGCGAAATTCAAGGGGCAAGTCACCTAAGTGAGAGTCAATATAGGCATTCACACCCCGCGCGTAGTCCTCGAAGAATTCCCGATCCCGCGGGGAAACACCCTGCAACGCATGACGCGCCGCTGCGCGCAAGCCCAAAATCCGCTGCTCGCGATCGTGCGCGATGAACTTGGGGCCCAGAATCTCGGAAATCTCGCCGCCGGCATAACGACGCATCACGTCCATTTGCCACAGCCGGTCCTGCGCTGTCACGTAACCTTGCGCGAAGAACAAATCATGAAGCGAAGAAGCGTCGATAGTGGGGACGCCATGCGTATCGCGAGTAACGGTAACCGCAGCAGAAAGCCCGGGAAGAGTGATCGTCCCATCGAGTTGCGGCAGCGCGGAACGCGCCCCGAGGTACAGCCAGCCAACTACAGCGGCCAGTGCGACAATAACCAGCGCCGCAGCAAGCAGGACACTGCGCAGCACCCAGCGGGTTTTGCCCGGGGAGCCAATCTGAAGGGTGGAAGTGGCCATGCGGAACTTTGATTGTATTGGGCGCTGTGGCCGGAGACAAGGAGCGCAGTGTTGATGGATAACTCGCAATTGGGCAATCCGCCGGCGCTCGCGGGCATTTTGATTGTTAGCGAGAAGCCCGGTATTATCTACAGGATTGCGCCCCACGCGGGAGTCGAATTCAGCGTAGCTGCTGGTCAGCTCATTCCTTATCAACCTCATGCTGCAAAAACGCATCGATGATCAGCCCACCATCTCGAGAGAGATGATCCGCGAGGCCGAGGGCATTCTCCACCAGCACCTCAAACGTGTGGGCCTGAAGCATACGGAACAGCGCGACACCATCCTGCGCACGTTTTTGGAAACCCGCGAGCACTTGTCAACCGACGAACTCCACCGCCTGGTGAAGAAAAAGGATGCCAGGATCGGCTTTACAACCGTGTACCGCAC
>Ga0070741_10020496_pt1 | contig 10410 bp, 10 predicted proteins | sample Coa_R1_4_FD_66440 | JGI IMG/M metagenome (GOLD analysis project Ga0070741, IMG submission 66440) | Surface soil microbial communities from Centralia Pennsylvania, which are recovering from an underground coalmine fire - Coalmine... | ecosystem: Environmental > Terrestrial > Soil > Unclassified ... | reverse complement strand
GGCTCGCGAGCGCCATCGCCCGCTGGACGGCCCAGGGCAAGGACGTGGTGTACGTGCTCGCGACGAGTGGCGAGGCGGGGATCGACGGGATGCCACCCGAGCAGTGCGCGCCCCTGCGCGAGGAGGAGGAACGCCGCAGCGCGGAGGTGGTGGGCGTGTCGCACGTCGAGTTCCTCGGCCACCCCGACGGGGCCGTCGAGTACGGCCTGCCACTCCGCCGCGACCTGTGCCGCGTGTTGCGTCGGCTGTGCCCGGACGTCGTGATCGGCATGAACTTCGAGCTGACCTGGGGTGACAGCCCCAACGTGAACCACGCCGACCACCGTGCCGTCGGCCTGGCGACGCTCGACGCAGCTCGCGACGCCGCCAACCGGTGGTTGTTCCCCGAGCTCGGCGAACCCTGGCAGGGGATCCGGGCGGTGTACGTCGCCGCGATGGATCCGGCGACGCACTTCGTCGACGTCGGCGAGACCCTCGCGCTCGGGATCGCGTCGCTGCGTGAGCACCGCGCCTACATCGACGGCCTCGGGCGCGACTTCGACCCCGAGGAATGGCTCACGAACATGGCCGGCTACGCGGGCATGGCCGCCGGCTGCGACTACGCCGTCCTCCTCCGCCAACTCAACGTCTGATCGCCCCTCCGCCCCTCCGCCCCCTCCGCCCCTCCGCGTCCGTTCCTTCTTCCGCCGTGGGCGCAGGTTCTCGCACAGACCGGGAGGTGGGGGTAGCCCCACTCGGAGGACGCCGGGGGGCCCGGTTCCGGTCGAGCGTGCGCGTCCGTACGGTCGCGGCGACCGCGCGAGCGTCGTGCGGTAGGGAGGACGCGCTGCGATGATCGCGAACATGCAGGACGCGGGCGGCGGCGAGCGGGCCGCGGTCGCCGTGCGCGAGACGGGCGTGCCCGCCACGGCCGACACGGCGCGCCCCGCGCTCTGGCGCCGGATCCTTCGCCCGTACACCGAGGCGCGGACGGTCAAGGAGACGCTCTACCTCCTGCTCGACCTGCCCGTGGGCATCGCGACCTTCACGGTCGTCGTCACGCTCGTGGCGCTCGGCTTCGGGATGCTCGTCACGCTCGTCGGCATCCCGATCCTGATCGGCGCCGCGTTCGTGATCCGGGCGATGGCCGACGCCGAGCGGTGGCGCGCCCGCACGCTCCTCGACGTCCGCGACCTCACCCACCCCACGTGGCCGGGCGCCGGTGAAGTGTGGTGGCGCCGCTGCTTCACGGTGCTGCGCGACCCGACCATCTGGAAGGAGACCCTCTACGAGCTGTGGATGCTCGGCTGGGGCATCGCGACCTTCACGATCACCGTCGTCACGTGGACCGTGCCGTTGGGGCTCGCGTTCCTCCCCACCTACAGCTGGGCGAGCCGCGACGGTGGCCCGCCGGGCATCGGCAACGCATGGATCGAGGCGGGCTGGAGCGTGCTCGGTTTCACGCTCGTCGTCGCGGCGCCGTGGGTCATCCGAGGTGTCGCGACGGGCAGCCGCGCGCTCGTCCGGCTCCTGCTCGGTTCGCGTACGCGTGACCTCGAGGCCCGCATCGAGCACCTGAGCGACAGCCGCGCTCGCACGGTCGACGCGGCGACGGCCGAGCGGCAGCGCATCGAGCGTGCGCTCCACGACGGCGCGCAGATGCGCCTCACCGCGCTCGCGATGGAGCTCGGGCGCGCCAAGGAGCGGATCGACACCGACCCCGAAGGTGCGGCCGAGCTCATCGGCGAGGCTCACGAGGAGGCGAAGCGGGCGCTCGCCGAGCTGCGCGACCTCGCGCGCGGCATCCACCCGGCCGTGCTCACCGACCGCGGGCTCGACGCTGCGGTCACCGCGCTCGCAGCACGCTCGCCGGTCCCGGTCGACGTGGCCGTCGAGCTCGCGGAGCGTCCGCCCGCCGCCGTCGAGTCGACCGCGTACTACGTGGTCGCAGAGGGCCTCACCAACGTCGCGCGCCACTCGGGTGCGACCCGCGCGTCCGTGGTCGCGCTGCGGGTGGGCGACCGGCTCGTCGTCGAGGTGCACGACGACGGCCGCGGGGGCGCCGCGATCGGGCCGGCCGACGACATCGTCCCGACAGGACTGCGCGGGGTCGCGGACCGCGTTGCCGGCATCGACGGCGAGCTCGTCGTGGCGAGCCCCGAGGGCGGACCGACGGTGCTGCGGGCTGCGATCCCCTGGGAGGCATGACCGCGTGCGCGTCGTGATCGCCGAGGACCAGGTGCTGCTGCGCGCGGGCCTCGAGCGCCTGCTCGCGGACGAAGGCATCGAGGTCGTCGGCGCGGCGGGCGACGGCGACGAGCTGCTCGCGGTCGTCGAGCAGACCGAGCCCGACCTCGCGATCGTCGACGTGCGCATGCCGCCGACGTTCACCGACGAGGGCGTCCGCGCCGCGATCGAGGCCCGCCGGCGCCGGCCCGGCCTCGCCGTCCTCGTGCTGTCGCAGTACGTGGAGCACGACTACGCGCGCGAGCTGCTCGGCGCCGACGCCACGGGCGTGGGCTACCTCCTCAAGGACCGCGTGGCCGACGTGGGCGACTTCGTCGACGCCGTCCGCCGCGTCGCCGCCGGTGGGACGGCTCTCGACCCCGAGGTCGTCGCGCAGCTGCTCGGCCGCCGTCGCGGCGAGTCCGCGCTGGCGTCGCTGACACCGCGTGAGCGTGAGGTGCTCGCGCTCATGGCCGAGGGACGATCGAACCGCGCGATCACCGAGGAGCTCGTCGTGAGCGCCGGTGCGGTCGAGAAGCACATCGGCAACATCTTCGCCAAGCTCGGCCTCGAACCCGACGACGCCGACCACCGCCGCGTGCTCGCCGTCCTCCGCTACCTCGACGCGTGACCGCGCCCGTCGGCCGAGGCGGCGTCCGTCGACGGTCGGATCAGCTACGCAAACTCGTCATGCGACTTCCAGCTCGCATCGACCTGGCCGAGGAAGCCCGCATGGACTCCTCGGTGGCCGAAGCCCTGCGCCCACGGCAACCAGCGGGCGAGATGCCCGAGGCCGTCGTCGACCGCCGACACCCACAGGTGGAGATCGCGACGCCGGGACGCGTCAGGGGCCCGGCGCCCGGCAGCTCGATCGTGACGGGCGCGGGCCTGAGTGAGCGACGACGCGTCGATCGCCGTCGTCACGCCATCGGCACCGCCGCGTCGCGTGCGCCGCCCGCGGATTCAGGCGCGGCGGCTCACGGTTGGCGGCCCATGAACGCGGCGAGGCGGTCGGCGGCCGGCGCGGACTCGTCGATCGACACCGCCGGCCCGAACGGCGCCTTCCCGTCCGGCCCGCGGAACGCATCGGGAATAGCCACGCGCGCGAACTCGAGCAACCGCGTCGCGAGCTCGGGATCGAGGTCGGTCGGTTGCCCGGTCGCCTTGGCGAGGTCCCACGCGTGAACGAACGCGTCCGTGGAGGCGATCAAGACGAACCGGCTGCCGGGGAGCTCGCCGAACGGCAACGTCATCGTCTTGTCCATCGCGCCCTCCGCTCGGAAGGCCGCGACCGCGCGCGCCGCGCCCGCTGCGAACTCGGTGCGGTAGTCGCCGCGCGCGAAGTCGGTCATCTCGCCCTGGGCGGGTGCGGTCCCGGTCTCGGCGGTGACGGCGAAGTACCGGGGACCGCCCACCAGGTGGTTCACCACGTCGCGCACCTTCCACGAGGTGCACGGCGTCGGCAGGTCCGTCTGCTCGGGCGACACGGTCTCGAGGACGCCCGCCGCCTGCGCGAACGCGGCTTCCAGCACGTCTGCGCTCATGGTCGCGAAAGGTAGCGGGTCCGCTCCCACGCCGCCTCCCGTGACGCGCCCGCGGGCGCCCTCGTCGAGCTGGTTCCCGAGCTCGTCACGGGCAAGGTTGCGCCGGCCCCGTCGCCCGAGCGACCGCGTTGGCTACGGTCGCTCGGTGGACGGAGCCGTTCGCCGCGTCGGCGTCAACCTCACCGTCGCGGTCATGCTCGCGTTCGCCGCGGGATGCGTCGACGCCGTCTGCTTCGACCGTGTCTTCGCCGTGTTCCCTGCCAACCAGAGCGGCAACGCGATCCTGCTCGGCATCGCGCTCGGGCGTGGGGACGGCGCGCACACGTGGCGACCCGCGGTCGCGATCGTAGGCTTCGGCCTCGGTGTGGCGCTCGCGATCCTCCTGGGCAGCCGCGTCGCGCGCCGCCACCGCCCGGAGATCCTCCTCGCCCTCGAGCTCGCGCTCCTCGTCCCGGTGGCCGTCGTCGTCCTCGACGACGCGCACCCGGCGTCCGAGCTCGGCGCGGTGGCATCCGGCGTGCTCGTCGCGCTCACGGCGTGCGCCATGGGACTGCAGACCGAGGTGATCGGCCGGGTCGCCGGGATCGCGGTCGCGACCACCTACCAGACGGGAGCGATCACGCGCATGGCCGAGTCGATCGCGCACCGGGTCGCGCCCGCCGCACGGCGGCCGGAGGTGGCGCGCGGGCTCGGGATCCTGGGGTGCGTGCTGGTCGCCTACGTCGGCGGCGCGGCCGCGGGTGCCGGCCTCGGGACCTGGCGCGGCTCGCTGCTCGTCCCCATGGCGGTGCTCGTCGCGACGGGTTGTCTCGCCGCGGTCGCGCCCTCGCCTTCCGGCTCGCCGGTCAGCTGACGGGCGCGGCGTTCAGACGGCGTCCTCGACCGGGAACGTCCGGCTCGGAGACGGGGCCCAGAACGGCGGGTGCGCCGGCAGGTGCTCGAGCGCGTCGCTCAGCTGCTCGAGCGTCGCGCGGTCGAGCGCGACCAGGTCGGACGGCGGCTCCGAGAGACGCTCGATCAGGCGTTCCTTCATGGCGACGCCCGCCGGCGTCAGCACGACGGACTTGACCCGCCGGTCACGTGGATGCGGACGCCGCTCGACGAGGCCCCGCTCCTCGAGCCGGTCGACGAGCCAGGTCGCGTTCGACGCGTCGCAGTGGAGGGTGTGCGCGAGCTCGCTCATCGAGCAGCCCTCGGTCGGGCTCAGCTCGTACATCGCCTTCATGTGGCCCGGTGTGAGCCCGAGCTCGGCCACGGCCCCGAAGGTGCGCTCGCGATGAGCGAAGAAGTAACCGAGCAGCTCGGTCCACACGCTCCGCGCCAGCTCGACCTTGCTCCCCCTCGTCATCTTCCCCCGCTCTCGGCGCTGCGCGCCGGGCCGCTCGGGCCCCGCTCGCTGCTTCGCGGGATACCCGCTCCGCCACGCTCGCTCATGTTCACAGCGTACGGCTTTCTTTCTGCGGCGTCCCGTTTCGGGTCGCCCCGTATTCCCGGCGTACGGGAACACTCGGTGAATGTTACACGACTCCGATGACAACAGTAGTTCGATATCTGAGATTCCTCGATATTTGACAAAGCTCAAGGATCGGGCCTAGAGTCTCGCCATGACGAACCTCCACCAGCACTCAGAACCCGCGATCCGCGTCGAGGGCCTGACGAAGCGCTTCGGCGACCTCGAGGCGTTGGCCGGGGTCGACTTCGAGGTCCCGGCCGGGACCGTCCTCGGCGTGCTCGGCCCCAACGGCGCCGGCAAGACCACCACCGTGCGCATCCTCACGACGGTCCTCCGGGCGGACGGCGGCACGGCCTCGGTCCTCGGCATCGACGTCGCCCGCCGGCCCGACGCCGTCCGCGCCCGGATCGGGCTCGCCGGCCAGTACGCCGCGGTCGACGGCAACCTCACCGGCCGCGAGAACCTGCGCCTGATCGGGCGGCTCACCCACCTCGGCCGTCCCCGGGCGATGGCCCGGGCCGACGAGCTGCTCGAGCGCTTCGGCCTCGCCGACGCCGGTGACCGTCTCGCCCGCACCTACTCGGGGGGCATGCGCCGCCGGCTCGACCTCGCCGCCGCCCTCGTGCACCGCCCACCCGTCCTCTTCCTCGACGAGCCGACCACCGGGCTCGACCCCCACGGGCGGGCCAACCTGTGGGAGGTCATCGAGGACCTCGCCGCCGACGGCACGACGGTGCTCCTCACGACCCAGTACCTCGAGGAGGCCGACCGGCTCGCCGACGACATCGTCCTGATCAACAACGGGACGGTCATCGCGCGCGGCACGCCCGCCGAGTTGAAGGCACGCCTCGGCAGCACCGTGATCGAGGTCGGCCTCGACGACGACCACGCTGCCGCCCGCGCCTCCGAGGTCGTCGCGCCCTTCGGCGTGCGCACCCCGTCGCGCACGGGCCGGGTCGTCCAGGTCGAGGTGGCCGACGGCGCCCGCACGGTCGTCCAGGCGCTGCGTGCGCTCGACGCCCACGGGCTCGAGACGCTCGAGCTCAACGTCCGCGAGCCCAGCCTCGACGACGTCTTCCTGTCGCTCACGGGCGACCGCCGCGACCGCGACGACGAGATCCCTCGCGCCGCCCGTCCCGAGACCCTCGAACGCTCCGAGACCCGAGGTGCCGCATGACCACGATCGCGCTCCAGCCCGACACGGCCGACGTCGTCGCCGTGCCGCCGGTTCCCGTGCGCCTGCGGACGGCGGTGGCCGACACCATCGCCGTCCAGGGTCGCAACCTGCTCGGTTACATCCGGACGCCGCAGCTGCTCGTCTTCTCGACGATCCAGCCCGTCATCTTCGTGCTGCTGTTCCGCTACGTGTTCGGCGGCGCGATCCACGTGCCCGGGACCGACTACGTCGACTTCCTGATGCCCGGCATCTTCGCCCAGACCGTCGTCTTCGGTGCGATGGCGACGGCGATCGGGCTGTCGACCGACCTCAACAGCGGCCTCGTCGAACGGTTCCGCTCGCTGCCGATCGCACGGTCGGCGTTCCTCACGGGACGGACGACCGCCGACCTCGCCCGCAACGTGGTCGTGGTCGGGCTGATGTGCGTCGTCGGGTTCGCGGTCGGGTGGCGAGTGCACACCGACGTGCCGTCGTTCGTCGGCGCGCTGCTGCTGATGCTCGCGTTCGGCTACTGCATGTCGTGGGTGTTCGCGACCGTCGGCCTCATCGCCCGCGACGCCGAGGCCGCGCAAGCCGCGTCGTTCCCGATCCTCGCGCCGCTGATCTTCGCGTCCTCGGCGTTCGTGCCGGTCTCGTCGATGCCGGGCTGGCTGCAGGGCTTCGCCCGGCACCAGCCGGTGTCGGCGGTGACGACGGCCGTGCGCGGGCTCACGCTCGGCGGCGCCACGACCGGCGACGTGCTCACCGCCATCGCCTGGTGCGTCGGCATCGTCGCCGTCGCCGCACCCATCGCGGTGCGCCGCTACCGCCGCACGGTCTGACCGCGGCGCACCGACACCCGGGACCCGACCCGCCGCCCCCCATCCCGGCGGGTCGGGTTCCGGCGCGCGCGGCCCGGCCCGCGGTCGGCGGGCGCCGGTGGTCGGGTACACCGGAGGGATGCACCGGGCCGCGCTCGCCGTCCTGTTCGCGGCCGTCGTCGCCGCCTGCGCGAACGGCGGGGGCGGGCAAGCGGCGCCGCCCACGACGAGCGGTGCGAGGGAACCCCGGACGACGGCCGCGCCCGCGTCGTCCACGACCCTGCCCGCCGACCTCGCGGCGCAGCCCTGCCAGGGGACGGCGCCGCCCGCGACGTACGACCACGTCGTCGTCGTGATGCTCGAGAACCGCACGTGGTCGAAGGTGGGCGGAGCCGGCTTCGGGTCGATGCCGTACCTCGCGGGCCTGGCCCGGCACTGCGCGTTCTACGACGACTGGACGGAGACCAATCAGGCGCAGGGCTCGCTCACCCAGTACATCGGGCTCACGTCGGGCGTCGACAACCCGCGCACGGTGAACGACTGCAGCCCGAGCGCCACCTGCTCCTCCGCGGACGACAACATCTTCCGCCAGGTGCGAGAGTCGGGCGGGACGGCGCGCGACTACGTCGAGGGCGCCACCGCGCCGTGCAGCGCGGCCGGGAACGCGCCGAAGCACGTCCCGGCGCTCTACTACCGCGGCACCTATCAGGACGCCTCGGGGACGCACAGCGACGGTGACTTCTGCAGCAGCGAGGTCCGTCCCCTGACGGAGCTCGACCCTGCTCACCTGCCGACGTTCGCCATGGTGTCGCCGACCCTGTGCCACGACGGCCACGACTGCCCGAACGCCACCGTCGACCAGTGGCTCGGCGGGTTCGTGCAGCCCATCCTCGACGGCGCCGACTACCGGACCGGCCGCACCGCAGTGCTCGTGCTGTGGGACGAGGACCATCCGGTCCCGAACCTGCTGATCGCGCCCGGCGCGCGGCCCGGCCCCCGCCCCGGCAACGGCTCACACGCCGCCGCGCTCGCCACCGTCGAGCGGATGCTCGGGCTCCCGGTCCTCGCGCAGGGTCAGCTCGTCGGCGTCGGCGACCTCCGCGCGACCTCCGGCCTGTAGCGGCGCGCGCCGGCTCAGGTGCAGGCGACGCCGGTGCACTGTTGCGCGGCCCCGTTCCCCGACGCGGTGTTCCCCCCGCCGTCGGTCACACCCGACGCCGCGATGCCGTGGCTCGCGTTCGCCGAGGCGTGGTTGTTCGAGACGGTGACCGTGCCGGCCGGATCGACGTTGACGTAGATCCCGTCGGTGAGCGGCGCGGTGCCCACCGGGGCGTTGGTCGCGCTGCCCGGGGCGGATCCGTTCTGGTTCGCGGTGTTGCCGTCGATCTGCATGCCCGTGAACGCGGCCCAGTCGGCGACGACGGCGAGCCCGGACGCCCCGTTGCCGGTCAGCGTGTTGCCGGAGATCACGTTGTCGCTACTGGACTCGAGAGGGAATCCGGCCGTGTTGGTGATCCAGATGCCGACGAGACCATCGTGCGCGGTGTTGTCCCTGATCGTGAGGTCGTCGTTGCCCTGCGAGACCCGCACGCCGGTGCCGCCGGAGTCGAAGTCGTTGTCCGCGACCTCGAGCGAGGCCGTCTCCGATGCGTCGACGCCCGTGCCGTTCTTCACGAAGTGGTTGTGCTCGATCGTGGTGTCGGACCATTGCGCGATCGAGATGCCCGTCGTCAGGTTGTCGAACTCGTTGTGCGCGAGCTCGTCGGCAGCGGTCGCGGTCTTCTGCCCCAACAGGATGCCCGTGCTCGAGTCGACGCCCTCCGCGTCGAAGGCGCTGTTCGTCAAGGTCACCGCATCGCCGCTGAGGAACACACCGGTCTTGTTGCCGACGAAGTGCACCCGGTCGATCGTGACGGGCGGGTGCGCCGGGTCGTTGGAGCCGAGATCCTGGAAGGCGGTGTCGAACCCGGAGATCGTGCCGTTGCTGAGCGACATCGCGGAACCGATCACACCGGTCACGGAGGCCTTCCCGACGTACCGGATCGTGTGACCGTTGAGGTCGACGTGGAGCCCGACGACGTCGGTGGTGAGTGCCGTCCCCGTGCAGCTCAAGTCGTTCGGCAGCACGAGGTCGGCCGTGAGCTTCGTGCCGCACCTCACCGGGTCGTGATTCGCCCCGCCGCCGTTTCCCGCGCCACCGGTCGCGGGGAGGCACCCGGCGGCCGCCAACGCGAGCGCTCCGACCGCGGCGACCAGCGCCGCGCGTCGTGCGCCGGGAAATCCGAAGAACCTCGTCTCTGCCCGCATCTGCCTGCCCAGCACTCGGACCCTCCCCGTGCCGAGTATGCGCCTGCCCGGCGGCGCCGTCCACCGCAACGATGCCCTGCTTGGCACGGAAACGCGCGGATTCACGCACTTTGCATGCCGAGAAACAGCGCAGTTTACGACATCCCGCGCTCGAGCCGTGCGGCTACGACTCATGGGCGATCGGCGGCCCGCGGCTCCCGGTCCGGATCGAGGCCGTCGCCGACGCGTCGGAACGCGTCCTCGACGAGCTGCTGCAGGTCGCGTCCGGCGTCGCCGGCGACCCATTCGTCGAGCGCGACCCGCAGGGCCGCGAGCGCGGTCGCGGTGACGAGGCGCAGCTCGAACTCCGACGGGCCCCCGCGTGCCTCGGCCCGCCGGGCGAGGAGCTGCACGACGTCGTCCTCCCAGCCGCGTTGGCGCTCGGCGCTCGACGCCCGGAGCTGCACCGAGGTCGACAGCACGCGCCGGCGCAGCACGAGGCGCTCGCGCTGGGCGCCGTAGCCGGCCGCGACCGCGAGGCAGCCGGAGAGGACGGCCCGGAAGGGGTTCGCGTCCGCCGGCAGGGCCGTCATCGCGGCGAGCAGGCGGCTGCGGTGGGCCTCCGCGTCCGCGAAGAGCACGTCCTCCTTGGTGGGGAAGTAGCGGAAGAACGTGCGGGGCGAGACGTCGCAGGCCTCGGCGATGTCCTCGACGGTGGTCTGCTCGAACCCCTTCCGGTTGAACAGCTCGAGGGCGGCGTCGTGGAGGGCCTCACGCGTCTGCGCCTTCTTGCGCTCCCGGAGCCCGACACCCATGGCCGTATTCTGTCACACTAGGACATCTGGCGTTGGATGACTGATGTAAGTTTGAGCCTTCTGTCAGACAGTGACAGTATCTGGGGATGCACGACCGGCACGCGGGCTACGAGCGGCGCTGGTGGATGCT
>Ga0070741_10020495_pt1 | contig 10412 bp, 8 predicted proteins | sample Coa_R1_4_FD_66440 | JGI IMG/M metagenome (GOLD analysis project Ga0070741, IMG submission 66440) | Surface soil microbial communities from Centralia Pennsylvania, which are recovering from an underground coalmine fire - Coalmine... | ecosystem: Environmental > Terrestrial > Soil > Unclassified ... | reverse complement strand
GGGGGCCGGGGGCGGGGGGCGGGGTCCCGGGGGGCCGGGGGGCCGGGGGCCGGGTCGGCCGGCGGGTCCTGGGGTCGGCCCGTCTGGTCGCGTCCCACCCCAGGACGCACCCCCCTGGCCTGGCGGCCAGTATTGATATAAAACGTGATCGGAATACTCATGAATGCCGCGGCGCTGGGTAGGAGGACACCGATGAGGAGCCCCACATGACGGACGTCCTGGCCCGGCCAGCCACCAAAGCCCCCAAGCCGGCTCCCACGGTCGACCCCGACGACGCCACCCGAGCCGACCTCGACAAGTTCCGGGTCATGCTCGACCGCTACCTGGGCGGCGACCTCGATGACGACGTGTTCCGCGTCTTCCGCCTCAACAACGGCGTCTACGGGCAGCGCCAGCAGGGCCACAACCAGATGCTGCGGTGCAAGGTGCCCTACGGGTCGATCCTGCCCGAGCAGCTCGAGATGTTCGCCTACGTCGCCGACGAGTACAGCCGCGGGTGGGGCCACATCACCACGCGCCAGAACGTGCAGTTCCACTTCGTGCAGCTCGAGCGCGTCCCCGACGCGCTGGGCGACCTGGCGACCGTCGGGCTCACCACCCGCGAGGCGTGCGGCGACACGGTGCGCAACGTCACGGGCTGCCACCTGGCCGGCGCGTGCCCCTACGAGGTGCTCGACATCAGCCCGTGGGCGGAGGCGACGTTCCGCCACTTCCTGCACTCCCCCATCGCCCAGCGCCTCCCGCGGAAGTTCAAGATCAACTTCAGCGGCTGTGCGACCGACTGCGGCCAGGCCATGTTCAACGACGTCGGGGTGATCGCCGTCAGCCGGCCGCGCGACGACGGCACGCTTGAGGCGGGATTCCGCGTGTTCTTCGCCGGCGGCCTCGGCGCCAACCCACACCCGGCCCAGGCGCTCGAGGAGTTCACGCCGCGCGAGGAGCTGCTGCCGACCATCGAAGCGGTGCTGCGCGTGTTCGACCACCACGGCAACCGCGACAACAAGCTGCGCGCCCGCATGAAGTGGCTGCAGGACAAGATCGGGCTCGACGAGCTGCGCCGCCAGATCTTCCGGGAGCGCAGGTTCCTCCTCGCCAGCGCCACGTGGCCGGGCGGTATCCCCGACGTCGTGCACGAGCGAGGTGACGCTCCCGCGGGCGTCTCTTCGGACCCGACCCCCGTGGGCGTGCCCGTCGCGCTCCGCCTGGGCCCCGGCGACCCGCGCCGGCAGTGGGAGCACGCCAACGTCATCCGCGGCGCGGCGAAGGGCACGGTGTCGGCCGTGGCCCACTGCCCCCTCGGGGACGTGACGAGCACGCAGTTCGTCGGGCTGGCTGCGCTGTTCCGCTCGCTGGGCGGCCCGGCGGCCGGCGTGTCGGTGCGCGTGACCAACCGGCAGAACATCGTGTTCCGAGGGCTCCGGGAGGACCAGCTCGACGAGGTGTACGCCGCCCTCGACGAGCTCGGCATGTCGGCCCCGGGCGCCGAGCTCGCCCGAGACGTCGTGGCCTGCCCGGGCGCGGACACCTGCAACCTGGCCGTCACCCAGAGCCGGGGCCTCGCCGACGACATCGGGCGCGCCCTGGAGGATGCCGGCCTCGCCGACGTCGGCGGCGTGCGCATCAACATCAGCGGCTGCACCAACAGCTGCGGGCAGCACCACATCTCCGACATCGGCTTCTACGGGGCTGAGCGACGGGCGCACGGCCAGTCCGGCCCGGGGTACCAGATGCTGCTCGGCGGCCGCGTCGGGCACGCCGAGATCGAGTTCGGCGCCAAGGCGCTGCGCCTGCCGGCCAAGCGGGCCAGCGAGGCCACGGTCCGCGTCGTGGGGCGGTTCGCCGCGGAGCGCGACGCGGGCGAGACCTTCGGCTCCTGGCTCGACCGCGTCGGCGGGGCGGCGGCGCTCGGCAAGGAGCTCAAGGAGCTCGACGAGTGGCCCACGCCCGAGGAGCGCCCGGACTACTACATCGACTTCGACGAGACAGGCCCGTACGTGGCCGAGACCGGGGAGTCCGAGTGCGCGACCTGAGCGGCGGGGCGACGATCTGGCTCACGGGGCTCCCGTCGGCCGGGAAGACCACGCTGGCGCACGCGCTCGCCAAGCGCCTCGCCGACGCCGGGTACGACCGCATCGAGGTGCTCGACGGCGACGTGGCGCGCGAGCACCTGACCAAGGGACTCGGGTTCTCGCGGGAGGACCGCTCCGAGAACGTCCGCCGCATCGGCTGGGTGGCATCGCTCCTGGCGCGCAACGGCGTCGTCGTCCTCGCATCGGTCATCTCGCCGTACCGCGACGATCGCGACGCGGTGCGCCAGATGCACGAGGGCCGGTTCGTCGAGGTCCACGTGGCGACGCCGGTCGAGGTGTGCGCGACGCGCGACGTGAAGGGCCTGTACGCCAAGCAGCGCGCCGGCGAGATCACGGGGCTGACCGGGGTCGACGACCCCTACGAGCCGCCCCTGCATCCCGAGGCCGTCGTCCACACGCACGAGCAGTCCATCGATGAATCCGTGGAGCAGGTATGGCGAGCATTGAGCTGACCGAGCTGTTCGACGGGGCGAGCCGCCCCGACCTCACCGACGCCGAGCTTCGGCGGCTCAACGCCGCCTTCGAGCACGCGACGCCGACCCGGATCATCCGCTGGGCGGTCGACGAGTTCGGGACGCGCCTCGCCCTCACCGCATCGATGACCGACGCCGTGCTCGTCGACCTGGCGACGCGCGTGGACCCGGCGATCGAGGTCGTCTTCATCGACACCGGCTACCACTTCCCCGAGACGCTCGAGACGGTGGAGACGGTCCGCCGGCGCTACGGGCTCAACCTGCGGATCATGACCGTCGCGCCACAGGAAGAGTCACTGTGGGAGGCCGATCCCGAGAACTGCTGCTCGGCGGTCAAGGTCGGCCAGCTCGACCGCGCCCTCGCCGACAAGGACGCATGGATGAGCGGGCTCCGGCGCGCCGAAGCGCCGACGCGGGCCAACGCCCCGATCGTCGGGCGCGACATCCGGGGGCTGGTCAAGGTCAACCCCCTGGCCACGTGGAGCGACGTCGACGTGCGCGGGTACATCGCCGACCACGACGTGCCCGTCAACCCGCTGCTCGAGCGCGGGTACCTCTCGATCGGGTGCATGCCGTGCACCCGGCCCGTCCAGCCCGGCGAGGACCCGCGGGCGGGCCGGTGGAGCGGCACCGACCGAACGGAGTGCGGCCTCCACACCTGACCGCCTCGGGTGCGCCTCCGGGGCGAGGGGTACCCTCTCGGCAATGTCGCCTCCTGCGCGTTCGGGGCCACCGAACGACCCACGCAAACCGCAGCCGACCCCGCCGCCGCGTTGGCTCCATTGGCTCTGGATCATCGGGCTGGTCGCGACCGTCGCGCTGCTCTTCGGTGCACCTGCGCCATCGACGAGCTCGCCCAAGTCGCTCGAGTACTCGGCGTGGCGGGCCGACGTCGACGCCAGCAAGGTCAGCACCGCCAACATCAGCACCTCGGGGCACGTGAGCGGCAAGCTGACCGACGGCAGCAGCTACACGTCGCAGATCCCGACGGCGCTCAACGACCAGTCGCTCACGCAGGACCTGCTCAACCACCACGTCACCGTGAAGGGGACGGCCAACGGGACCAGCTTCTGGAGCGTGATCGGCGGCCTGCTGCCGTTCATCCTGCTGCTCGGCGTGTACTTCTGGTTCACGCGGCGAGCGTCGCGCCAGCTGACCGGTGGGCTCATGGGCGTCGGCAGCTCCAAGGCGAAGGTCTACGACGAAGACCGGCCGAAAACGCGGTTCTCCGACGTCGCCGGCTACGAGGGCGCCAAGCGGGAGATCGCCGAGGTCGTCGACTTCCTGAAGAACCCCGGCCGCTACGCGGCGGCAGGCGCGGTCGGCCCCCGCGGTGTCCTGATGGTCGGGCCGCCGGGCACGGGCAAGACGCTGGTCGCCCGCGCCGTGGCCGGCGAGGCCGACGTCCCGTTCCTGGCGTTGACCGGCTCGAGCTTCGTCGAGATGTTCGTCGGCGTCGGTGCGGCGCGCGTGCGCGACCTGTTCAACGACGCGCGGAAGCGGGCGCCCGCCATCATCTTCATCGACGAGATCGACGCCATCGGGCAACGGCGCGGGGGCGGGTTCGTCTCGAACGACGAGCGCGAGCAGACGCTCAACCAGCTCCTCGCCGAGATGGACGGGTTCGACCCGGCGACGGGGATCGTCGTGCTCGCGGCCACCAACCGACCGGAGATCCTCGACCCGGCGCTGCTGCGGCCGGGCCGGTTCGACCGCCAGGTGGAGATCCCCCTCCCCAACCAGCGCGAGCGGGCGGCCATCCTCGCCGTCCACGTGCGGGGCAAGCACCTCGGGCCCGATGTCGACCTCGAGGCGATTTCTCGCGGGACGCCGGGCTTCAGCGGCGCCGACCTCGCCAACCTGGTGAACGAGGCGGCGATCAACGCCGTGCGCCACGAGCGCGACGTCATCTCCGCCCAGGACTTCGACGAGGCGCGCGACCGCCTGCTGCTCGGCCGCCGCGAGGCGACCAACGCGCTGCTGCCCGCCGAGAAGTACTCCGTCGCCGTCCACGAGTCCGGGCACGCGCTGGTCGCGGCGCTGTCCGAGCACGCCGACCCGGTGAGCAAGGTGACGATCCTGCCTGCGGGCCAGGCCCTGGGCGTGACCGAGCAGCTCCCGCAGGACGAGCGCCACCTCTACCAGGAGAGCTACCTGCGTGACTCGCTCGCCGTGCGCGTCGCCGGCCGCGCTGCGGAGAAGATCGTGCTCGGCGAGACCTCGACGGGGGCGTCGAACGACCTCGCCGGGGCGACGCAGCTGGCCATCAGGATGGTGCGCGAGTACGGGATGAACGAACGCCTCGGGCCGGTCGGCTTCGGCGGTGGGTCCCCGATGTACCTCGGGCAGGAGGAAGTGCGCAGCCGCGAGTACGCCGAGGCGACGCAGCGCGTGATCGACGAAGAGGTCTCCAACCTCCTACGCAAGGCCGACGAGCGGGCGACGGAACTGTTGACCACGCACCGCGACGCGCTCGACCGGCTCGTCGAGGACCTCTTGGCCCACGAGACCGTCGACGGCGACGCGGTGAAGGCCGCCATCACCGGCGAGGGCCGCGCGACCGGGCCGGCCGAGAGCGGCGGCCCCATGCCGAAGGTGCAGTACCAGGCCGGGCCGGCGCCACTGCCCCGCCCGCCGGCCGGCAGCAGCTGAGCGCCTGACCAGGGTCAGGCGCCGCAGTCGCGGCGCGTGACCAGGCCCCCAACGCCGCCCGTCGCCCGGCGCTGCGTCAGCGCAGGTGGCCGCTCAGCACCGCCGCCAGCCAGCGCTGGAGGGCGTCCATGTTGATCGTCGCCTGCGACACGTTGTGCCCGTCGTCGGCGATCTCGTACCACACGCCCCGCTCAGCGGGCGCCCGGGTGTCGTCGCCGCGTGCGCGCGCCCAGTCGCGCGCAAGGGGCGTCCCCTGCGTCGACGGCGGGACGAGCGTGTCCTTGCGCCCGTAGACGAGGAACGCGGGCGGGGCCGACGCCGTCAGGTGCGTCGTCACGCTTGCGGCGCGCAGCTTGGCCGCGTCGCACGATGCCACGTTCGTCGACGAGCACGCGAGGAACGACGTCACCATCCCCGCGGCGATGCCCGGTTCGCGGCCCATGCTCAGCAGGTCCGACGGGCCGACGGCATCGATCACCCCGACCACGTGGGGCGTCGCCTTCAGCAGCGCGGCCGGGAGTACGGGATCGGTGAACGCGCCCGGCGCCGCGGCGGTCAACGCGGCCAGGTGGCCCCCGGCGGACGTGCCGCTCAGCACCACGCGCGTGGGGTCGAGGGCGAGGAACGCGGAGTTGGCGGTCAACCAGCGCAGGGCGCGGTCAACGTCGCTCGGCGCGGCCGGGAACGGGTTGACCCCGTGGGCGCCCGACAAGCGGTAGCCGACGGACGCGACCTCGATGTTGGCCCGCGTGACCTCCTGCAGGAGGAAGTCGGGCACCTGGTCGCGGCCCCCTGACAGCCAGCCCCCCGAGTGCAGGTACACCATGACGGGGAGCCGCCCACGGGCGCCGGGCGGCCGGTACAGGTCGATGCGCTGCACCGGGTCCGGGCCGTAGGCCAGCCCGGCGATGACCTGTGCCGTGGGGGGCCGGTCGCCGGGGGCGAACGTCCCCGTACCCGCCGGGACGTTGACCACGCCCGCCGGAGTGGTGTCGTGGTGGCGCCGGGTCACGTACACGACGGCGGCGACCAGCACCACGCAGGCAAGCCCGACGGCGATGGGCGCGGCGGGGAACCCGAGCCGGTCGCTCTCGTCGCGGTACGCCCAGGTCACCGCGGCGGCGGTGATGCGCCGAGCCGGCCCGCCGGCGTGAGGCCGAGCTGGGCGCGGAGGTCGAAGTAGCGCGGTCGCCCCTCAGCGTCGAGGTGGGCGCTGTCGGCGTAGCGGGCCAGTCGCCAGTGGAGCGAGCCGTCCCCACCGAGCCCCACGTACCACTCCGTGATCGACGTGTTGGGCGGCGTGGTGAGCATCGCCCCGGGCGCCGTTCGGGCCGGGAGCGCGAACCCCAGCACGATCGACTGCTCGACGATCCCGCCGTGGCAGGCCACGATCGTCGTCGTGCCCATGGCGGCGCGCGCGACGTTCACGAGCGCGCCGGTGGCGCGGGCACCGAACGCGGCCCAGCTCTCCCCGCCGGGCGACAGCGCCCGGAACGGCTCCTGGCCGACGTCGAACGTGCCGTAGCGCCGCTCGACCTCCTCCCAGGGCAGGCCGTCGCACTCGCCGGGCTCGAGCTCGTTGAGGGCGGGGTCGCGGTGGACCCCGCTGACGCCGAGGGCGGCGGCCAGCACCTCGGCCGTCTCGATCGCCCGCGGCAGCGCGCTCGACAGGACGCGGTCCACCTTCCCGAGCTCACCCGTCTCCACCAGCCGCGCCGCGAGGGCGCGTGCCTGCGCCATCCCGAGCTCGGTCAGGCCCTGGCACCCCCTCGGGCCGCCGACGACGCTGTCCACGGCGGCGCGTGCCTGGCCATGGCGGACCAGCACGAGGCGGGCGCGGTCGGCGTTCATCCCACCGCTTCAGTCGGCGCCCGCAGCCGCCGGCTGAACGCACGCGCACGGTCCCCGCCGGTTCGTCGCGTTCGTCGCCGGCTCGCGGTGGATCGGCCCCGGTCTCATTCGAGGACGTCGACGAACCGTTCCAACTGGCGCAGGTTGCGGCACTCGTAGACGCCGTCACAGTGGGTCCCGTACTCGCCCACGATCGAGTCGCCGGTGTCCCAGTACGAACGGGGCTCGGGGTTGAGCCAGTACACGTGGCGTGCCTTCTTGCGCATCTCGGCGATGATCCACGCGTTGGACGCGTGGTAGTTGTTGCGCGCGTCCCCGAGGAGCAGCACCGTCGACTTCGGCGTGACGTCGCGCGCGTGCGCCTTCCAGAACACCTCGAAGGCGTGCCCGTAGTCGGAGTGCCCGTCGACCCAGATGACGTCGGCCTCGGTATTGACGCGGTGGACGGCCTCCCCGATGTCCTCGATGCCTTCGAAGTACGACGTCACCTCGTCGATGCCGTCGATGAACACCCAGCTGCGGACCTTCGAGAACTGTGACGAGATGGCGTACACCAGGTGCAGGGTGAACCGGGCGAACGCGGCCACGGACCCGCTGATGTCGGCCAGCACGATGATCTCCGGCTTGGCCGGCCGCGGGAACTTGAACTTCGGGTCCGCGGGCACGCCGCCGTAGGACAGCGAGTGGCGCATGGTGTTGCGGAAGTCGAGCGGGCCCTTGCGCCCGTGCCGGCGCTTGCGCGCCAGGCGCACGGCGAGCTTGCGGGTGAGCGGGTGCAGTGCCTTGCGCAGCGACTGCAGCTCCTCGCGCGACGCGTGCATGAAGTCCACGTCCTCGGGCAGGGGCTTGCGCAGGGTCTTGGCCATCGCCTGCGCGCCGCGGTCGGCGACGAGCCGGCGGCGGATCTCGGCCTCGACCTCCTGGCGCAGCTGGGCGATGCGCGCCTCGTACTCGTCGCGCAGGAGCCGTTCCTCGAGCGGCGTCAGGTCCCCGTCCTGGCGCGCCGTCTCCATGAGCCGCTCGAGCATCCCGTCGAGGTCGAGGTTGCGGAGGGTCCGGTACAGGTAATACGTGCCGCCCACAGGACGGCCGGGCTCCATGCCGGCGTAACGCTTCACCGCCTGGCGGGCGAGCGCGGCCATGAGCGCCTGGTCGCCCGCAAGGAGCGCCTTGTAGAGCATCTGGGCGAGCTCATCCGGGGTGAGGCCCTCCATCCCGCCGCCCGCTCCCGACTGCGACTCCTGGTCGGCCCAGATCTGCTCCATGAGCTCGGCCAGGTCGCCGTCATGTTCACCGCCGGCAAGCTGGTACTCGGGACCGCGCAAGGAGAAGTACACCTCGAACACCGTCTCGAACGACTTCCAGTGGGCGTTCGACTTCACGAGCGTGGCGGCGAGGGCGTACTTGAACGCCTCGCGGTCTTCGAGGGGGATGTGGCGCACGGCCTCCATGGCGTCGAGGTTCTCGGTGAGCGACACCGGTAGTCCGGCCGCACGGAGCTCCGAGACGAACCCGTTGAGGAGGTCGAGCACCGGCACAGTGTGTCACGGGCCCCACGCCGGGCGGCAGCCGGGCGCTCCGCGATTGACCGTCGGGCAGCGCGGGTAGGCGACACGAGGCGGTTGGGCACACAGCCGGGCCCATGCACCAACGACCCGGAGGATTGGTTCCGGGCCGCTGAGCGGGCCCGCGGCTCACCCGGCGCGCGCCGGCGCACGCCGGTCCCTCAGGGGGAGCTGAGCTCCTTCGTCGCCTTGGCGATGTCGGACTGGTACTTCAGCAGGATGTGCAGCGTGGACTTGGCCTGCTCGGCATCGATGCTCTGCACGCCGAGCAGCAGCAGCGTCCGCGCCCAGTCGAGCGTCTCGGACACGCTCGGGCTCTTCTTCAGCTCCAGGGCGCGAATGGACCGCACGATGCGCACGATCTCCTCGGCGAGGTGCTCGGTCACCCCGGGCACCTTGGCGAGGACGATCTCGCGCTCGCGCTCGAGCGACGGGTAGTCGATGTGGAGGTAGAGGCAGCGGCGCTTGAGGGCCTCCGACAGCTCACGCGTGTTGTTGGACGTGAGGAACACGAGCGGGATCTGCGTCGCCTCGACGGTGCCGAGCTCGGGGATGGAGACCTGGAAGTCGGAGAGCACCTCGAGAAGGAGCGCTTCGGTCTCCACCTCGACCCGGTCGACCTCGTCGATGAGGAGCACGACGGGCTCCTCGGCCCGGATGGCTTCGAGCAGCGGCCGCGTGAGGAGGAACTCCTCGCTGAAGATGTCCTCTTCGATGTCGGACCACGACCCGCCCTGGGCCTCGCTCACCCGTTGGGCCTGGATCCGGAGCAGCTGCTTCTTGTAGTTCCACTCGTACAGGGCCTTCGACTCGTCGAGCCCCTCGTAGCACTGCAGGCGGATCAGGCGGCTGCCCGTCATCCGCGCCACGCTCTTGGCCAGCTCGGTCTTGCCCGTGCCGGCGGGGCCCTCGATCAGGACGGGCTTGCCCAGTCGGTCGGCCAGGTACACGACGCCGGAGATGCCCTCGTCGGCGAGGTAGTCGACGGACCGGAGCCCGTCGCGGACGGCACCGACGGAGCTGAAACGAGCGTCTGGCACCCGCTGAGTCTACCCCGGGCCCTTGACCACACGGTCAAGTTGGGACGGCCCGCGGCGCCCCCGTTACCCCCGGACCTGGCCCTCCCCTTCGACCACGTACTTCACCGTCGTCAGCTCGCGGAGGCCCATCGGCCCCCGGGCGTGGAGCTTCTGCGTGCTGATCCCGATCTCGGCCCCGAACCCGAACTCCTCGCCGTCGGTGAACCGCGTGGACGCATTGACCACCACCGCAGCGGCGTCGACCTCACGCGTGAACCGGGTGGCCGCCGCCAGGTCGCGGGTGACGATGGCCTCGGTGTGGCCGGACCCGAAACGGGTGATGTGGCCGATGGCGGCGTCGAGCGATGGCACCACGGCGACGCTCATCTTCAGGTCGAGGAACTCGCGCCCGAAGTCGTCGTCGCTCGCCTCGCCGATCGGGATGATGGCACGGGCGGGGGCGTCCCCCACCAGCTCCACGCCCTCCAACGCCTCCGCGACGCGAGGGAGGAACTCGGCGGCGACGGAGCGGTGGACGAGCAGGCTCTCCGCGGCGTTGCACACGCTCGGCCGCTGCATCTTGGCGTTGCGCACGATCGCCACCGCCATGTCGAGGTCGGCGCTGGCGTCGACGTACACGTGGCAGTTGCCGTCCCCGTCGATCACGTAGGGGACGGTGGCGTGCTCGAGGACGCTGGCGATGAGCGACGGGCCGCCCCGCGGCACCAGGCAGTCGACCAGGCCGCGCAGGCGCATGAACTC
>Ga0070741_10020494_pt1 | contig 10413 bp, 5 predicted proteins | sample Coa_R1_4_FD_66440 | JGI IMG/M metagenome (GOLD analysis project Ga0070741, IMG submission 66440) | Surface soil microbial communities from Centralia Pennsylvania, which are recovering from an underground coalmine fire - Coalmine... | ecosystem: Environmental > Terrestrial > Soil > Unclassified ... | reverse complement strand
AGAAGCAGATCGAGATCACGCTTGGGGATGGAGTAACGGTAAATGGGCGGATCGATCTCGTGCGGCGGATCGACACAGGCGAGACTACCATCGTCGATCTCAAATCGTCCGACCGCGCTCAGCCTGAACAGGTAACCGAGACTCAACTCCACGTTTACGCGCTTGGATACCAGGAGCTAACCGGCCACCGGCCTGACTACGTAGAGACCTACGAGCTAGACGAGGGAAAGCGGAAGCCGCGCTCTGTCGATGATGACTTCCTAGCCGACGTCAAGGTGGATGTGCGACGCGCCGCGGACGCACTACGGACCAGTAATTTGCCTCCGGCGCCAAGCGCAAAGAAGTGTAGCGGCTGCGATTACCGCGGCATGTGCAGCGCCGCCGCCCGGGTGGCATCCAATGTGGTTTTAGCCTGAAGGAGAAGCCTCGCATGACCCGCGCAGCCACAAAGCACGGCAAGAACGAAAAGAAGATTACCCGCTACACGTACAATGACGTAAAGGAACCGCGAACACCCGAGACCGGGCACACGCCGCTTCTGCCAGGAGATGAGCGGATCGTGAGCCTGCCGATGGACAACGGTTGGAGCAAAGCGATCGAAGTCGGCAAGCTCCCGAATGCGGACGACCGACTGATCATCGTGGACATGGACCCGGCCGCGGACCCCGTGCTCTTCTGGGCAGGCAAACGCAATAGGCGCGAAGTGCCGGTACTGCCGTTGCAACGAAACGAGATCGTTTCGGAATCGCGCATCGCTCAGATCGTGGAGCGCGCACGCAGGGCGGCAGAAGAGAAATCAGGCGCTGCACAGCAGGGTCATCTGTTCGCCGAGCTTGAGAAGCAGCTGCGCGAGAGTGAACGCTCAAAGCGAGTTGAATTTTACACGCACGACGAGGGCTGGAGAAACAAACTCATCTGCGGAGATTCACTTCCCATTATGGAGTCCCTCCTCCATTACGAGAACCTGCGCGGCAGGGTGCAGATGATCTACATCGACCCGCCATACGGAATTAGGTATGACTCGAATTTTCAGCAGCGCATCGACTCGACGAAGAATGACGAGAAAGAGCAGGCCGACGATGTGCTAACGATCAAAGCCTTTCGGGATACTTGGGCACTCGGAATTCACTCGTACCTCTCCTACTTGCAGGAGCGCCTCTATCTCTGCCGCGAACTCCTTGGCGACAGCGGGAGCATTTTCGTCCAGATCAGCGATCAGAACGTCCATCTTGTTCGTGGACTACTCGATGAGGTCTTCGGGCGCAGGAACTTCGCATCTCAGATCACATTTCAAAAAACTGGTAGCCAGGAAACTACTCTACTCGGAACGACAGTCGATTATCTTCTTTGGTACGTGAAGGATCGCGACACTGCATCAGCTAAGTATCGGCAACTCTACCTCCTCCGCAAAGCTGGAGACCTCTCACTCGACCGGTATGACCAGCTCGAACTGGAAGATGGAACGATTAGACCACTCACTGCGGAGGAAAAGCTCACCGGTGAAGTGCCATCGGGAAGCCGGCGGTTTCAGCTCACATCTTTGCTTTCGGACGGGGAAACCAGCAGCGATCAGAAGTTCGTTTTCGGAGGTAAGACATTTCAACCGAGAGCGGGAAATCACTGGAAGACAACCGTCGAGGGGTTAAGGCGTCTTGCCAAGCTGGGACGTATTGTAAAGGCTGGCAACACGCTCCGCTATAAGCGGTACGCTGACGACTTCGACTATGTGCCAATAAACGACCGATGGGAGAGTATGCAGATCGGTCGGGTTCGCGACTATGTTGTGCAAACCGCTGAGTCCGTGGTCGAGCGGTGCATTTTGATGGCCACCGATCCCGGAGATCTAATCTTTGATCCCACCTGTGGCTCAGGAACGACAGCCTTTTGCGCAGAGCGTCTGGGGCGCCGATGGGTCACCTGCGACACCTCGCGGGTCGCCATCAATGTTGCGCGCCAACGGCTTCTTTCTGGGACCTTCGAGCACTTCAGGACGCGCAACGGCAAAGTATCGGGAAGCTTCGAGTATGCGACCGTCAACCGGGTGACGCTCAAGAGCCTCGCCTACGATCTCGAGCCCGAGAAGGTCGAACTAGTGGACCAGCCGGTCGTGGATCGGGACGCAATCCGCGTTTGCGGTCCTTTCGAGGTCTTATCTCTCGGTCGATACTCGATTGAGGACTGGAAAGGCTATGTCGTTCGGGGTGCGGGCAACGGCGAGCCAGCGAAGCTAGAAAACTACATAGAAGTCATTTGTCGCCTGTACCGCAAAGATGCCGCCATCCAGGGCGCGAACGGACTCATCCACGCCTTGGCGGAGAGCGAGAAGGAAAAGATCGCCATTTCCGTAGGCCCGCTTTCGGGCCGCGTAACTGCGAAACAGATCCACGACGCCGTTCAGGACGCGATGGCCTCGGGCATCCTCGAGGTGCACGTACTTGGCTGGGCATTCGAGGCAAACGTAGGCGAGGTTAAGTCGCAACTCGAGAAACGCGGCAAGGTCAAAGTCGAGTTGATGATGATCCGGCCCGACACATTGGCCGAGGGGCTCAAGGCAACGCAGCCCCAGATGCTGTTCTCACCGCTTGCACTGCCCGACATTGATGTCGCGCGGATCGGATCGGAAATCCAGGTCACGCTAAAGGGCGTCGCCCTATTTGATCGCAAGCGCCGGAGCACGGAGTACAAGCACGCGGACTCGGGGTATGTCTCGGCGTGGTATCTCGACGAAGACTACGACGGCGACTGTTTCGTCGATTGCCAAATGTTCTTCGACTTCAAGAAAGCACCTAACATCAAGGCGGCATTGAAGGCCGACGTGGAGCCTGATGAGTTCAAGCTCAAACTCATTTCGGAACCGTTTCCCTTACGCGGTTACAAGCGAATCGCGATCAAAGTCGTTGACGTTTTCGGCAACGAGTCCACCGTCGTTCGAGAGTTGAGCTGAGGGGGGACGCGAGCGATGGCTTATATTGTCGATCGCGTCGTCGTCTGCGACGCTTATCGCGAACCCGACAAGCACTACCAGCTATTGGCCGGCGGCCGTTCGAAACTGGTCCCCGGACGTCGCCCGAGCATGCGATTTCTTGCTTCGGCAAAAGACACGAAGGGCGGCATTTCGGGAGTGGTGGGGAAAGAGGCCAGCCTTTTCGACGATCTATCGGCCGCGGCTCCGGAGCAGAATGATTTCGTCAACAAACTACGCGATGAAGTGCGCGCATGGCGCCTCGCCGGCTATCCGGGAACAGCGGCCGTGACGCGGCGCCTTCTTGAGTGGTGGTTCGAACGTGACGAGGAGCGGCAAGCGGTAGCTAAGCGTTTTTTCTTCTGCCAGCAGGAGGCGATTGAAGCCCTCATCTACATGTACGAGGTGCAAGGCCGGCGACGGATGCCCGAGACTGGCGACCTACTGCGATACGCGTTGAAGCTCGCAACAGGTACAGGCAAAACGGTTGTCATGGCGTTGATCGTAACCTGGTCAACGCTCCACAAGCGCAAGGTCAGCGGTTCGTTTCTCTCAACGAATTTCTTGGTGCTTGTCCCCAATCTCACGGTTCGGGATCGAGTGAGTGGCATCCCGCGCGGAGATGGACTCGATCCTACCGGAGAGCACAATCTTTATGATGCGCTCGAGATGGTACCGCCGGAGTACCGCGAAGAATTCCAACCCAACGTCCTTGTGCGAAACTGGCAAGGCATTCCCCTCGAGGCGAGGCGCGATGACTGGATTGTTGATGATGCTCTCCCCGTTGAGGATGGTCGGTTCATTCCTCAATCGGTGCTTCGCGCCATGTGGCGGCGTGCAAGGCAGGACCCTTCTGCATTGATCCGCAGATTCCTGGGGGGGTGGCGGGATGTTGTCGTTATAAACGACGAAGCCCACCACGTTTACGGCGAGAAGCGAACGCGAAAAGGCGAGGAGCCAGAGTTCATAAAGTGGAGCAAGATAATTGAGACAGTTTCAAAGGCGGCACGTGTCGGCCTAGTTCTCGATCTCTCCGCCACTCCTTGGTACGGCTCAGGTTCCGCCAAGCCGGACGGTACACTCTTTGAATGGCTGATTTCTGACTTCTCTGTGTATGACGCGTTCGAGTCTGGACTCGTGAAGGTCGTGCGTTTGCCCGACCCGGACGAGCAGGGAAGAGTGTATCTCGACTTGTGGGATCTGGTAAAAGGCACAAAAACAAAAGACGAATATCTGCGCGCGTGCAAGGGCGCCATAGCAAGCATCTACTCCTCATGGCGAAACGACTACGAGGAATGGGAGCATACTTTTGAAGCATTGCGCGTTGGTCCCAGCCCTGTGTTACTGTGCGTGGCCGACAACGCGCAGCGCGCATCATGGCTCTTTGAACACCTAAATCGCGACTACGAGTTGCTGCGCAATCCGGACGACGATGATCGGAGCCGTTGGGTTACCATTCAGATCGACTCGAAAGTCTTTGACGCTGACAAGGGCAACGAGGCCGTACTTCGCGAAATGGTCAGTACGGTTGGATCGAAAGGGAAGCCCGGAGAGCGCGTCCGCGCCATCGTGAGCGTCAACATGCTTGCCGAAGGCTGGGATGTGAAGAGCGTGACGCACATCCTCGGCCTGAGGGCCTTTGGCTCACCTCTCTTGACCGAGCAAGTCATCGGTCGCGGGCTTCGTCGGACCTCCTACGATGTGCTTAACCAACCGCTCGACGAACGTCCCGAGGGCTCGGAGGAGACTGTCGACGCCTTTGGAATTCCATTTGTCGGCTTTCCCGTTGAAAAGCGTAAACGGCCAAAGACTGGTCAGTGGGGGCAAAAGCCGGTCTGGATCGAGTCGGACCCAAAGAAAGATAAGTTTCGCACCGTGTTGCCCAATGTACGGGCGTGGGCCGTTGGTGTTACTGAGTCTCTCGCAAATCTCATAAAGGTGGAGGACCTTCCGGAAATACGACTAAATCCGAGGGATACGCCGCCTGCGGTACACGTGCGCCCGGTTATTGGCGGCAATCCTGAGGCGATAATGACGTTGGAGGATTTCCGAAGAGAGTGGCCGCTACTCAAGACGGCATTTCTAATGGCGGAAGAGCTTTTCGAAGCCACCAATCCCGGCGCCGCCGCTGACTTGGGCTTTGGGCCGACCTTCGACGAGCTTCTTGAAGTCTCCCAGAGGTATCTGAACGCGCGGGTCATCCCCCTGGCGGTGGATGGGCACCTGAGCGACGTTCGTGATGTGGGGATTTATTTTTGGCGCCGACGGGCTCTGGACATACTCGAGAACGCGGTTCGCGGTGCCGGCGCAACCGGTGTAAAGCCCGTCCCAGTCCTCGGTGCTCCTGAATGGCTTGACTCCCTTTACCTTCGCAAATTCCAGTGGACCGGCATAGTTGGTGAGGGCAAGCGTTCCCATACAAATAAGGTGCCTTGCCATACGGATCTGGAAAAACGCTTCGCCGACTTTCTAGATGGGGCCAGCGATGTGTTGCGATATTTCAAGAATGAGCGCTTTGGGTTCTCGGTGACCTACTACGAAGGAAATCGGCCTCGGCAGTATTATCCAGATTTCATCATTGTGACGCGCACGTCCGATGGTCGGGAAGTCAACTGGCTTGCAGAAACAAAGGGAGAGATCCGACCGAATACGGCACTCAAGAGCGAGGCGGCTCGTCTCTGGTGCGAAAAGATGAGCGAAACGGCGTATGGGCGGTGGCGCTACGTTTTCATGCCACAGAAGAAGTTTGAAGCCCTACTTGCCGCAGGCGCAAAATCGTTCGCCGAGCTGGCGAGCTCATTACCGATTGAACTGAGGCCGCCGCCGCAGGATCGACCCGCCGTTCCGATTGACGACGCTACAGACCAGACAGCGGGGCAGGAAATCGCATGATCTATCGCCGACGTTAACCAAAAGCAACAAAACGGCGCCTCAAGTGCGATGCATTTGGTTGCCACCTATTGCTGTAGGAAGCGCTCTATATAGGCGATCAGCTCGTCAAAATTGCTCAACTCGCACTCCCACACCGTCATCGAGGTCCAGCCGATTTTTCGAAGTTCGCTCTGATGCCTTCTGTCGCGAGCCCGATTACCGTTGATCTTCGAAAGCCAGTAATCAGAACGCGATTTGGGTAGACGGCCGAGGCGGCAGCGATGCCCGTGCCAAAAGCAGCCGTGGAGAAACACGACCTTTCGCCGCGAGGGAAAAACTAAATCGGGCTTTCCAGGAAGGGTATGGTCGTGCGTGCGGTACCTATATCCGTGCTTGTGGAGCGCGCTTCGTACGCGAAGCTCGAACTTAGAATCTCTCGAGCGAATTAGTGCCATTCTGGCGCTGCGCTCGGCGGGCGACAGGATATCCATCATTCAATCAGCCCGGCGCCGGGATGCTTGCCAGTCTCGATGTCCCCTGCCTGCCGGCGGCGCTCCTCCGTCATTTGCGTGATCCACGCCTGCAGCTCAGCGCGCCGCCATGGCCGAATCCTAATGCCACGATGTCCGCCGCCCTTGATGTACCGGCTCATATGGTACCCAATATACTCCTGGACTCGCGACTGCAGCTCAGCCGCCCAAACCTTGACCGTGTAATGGACCTCAGCGAGTAGCCTTGGAACGATGTCGATCCATCCCTTTGCATCGAACATCGCGTGTTCGGCGGAGACCTCGAAGCCGGTCAGCTTCAACGCGTCAATCAGCGTGTTGCAGTTGACATAGGTCTGGTTCTTGAACCCTCCCGATTCTGTGGTGCTGGCCGCGACAAGAACCTCAAAACGCGGCAACGATTGCTTCTGGTCGAGCCGCGGCACCGCGCCGAGGAAAAAGTACGCATACCAAGCTCCCTCAAGGAGCTTCAAGAATGGATCTCGCTCGCCCTGGAAGTCCGTCCAAAACGCTTCTTCTGGCGTCGATATCCCCATGGCCTCCCGTTCCCGCGCCTTCTTTGATCTATCAAGCAGTATCGCGGCCGGACGGTTGGCCGGGTCGCGCGAATAGCGCTCGGAGAAATCAGTGGTGGCATGGAATGGGCGCAGAACATAACAGGTCCGATACCAGGGATCATCCTTCGTCCGACCCGCTGTCAGCACGCGCGTGAGAATCGCCTGGTCGGGGAGGGCATTCATTGCCCGGAGGGGCCAAGTCTGAATTTGCGTGTTGGCGTCTTGCGCCATCGTGCGGACAATAAACCGGTTGATAATCGGCCCAAGCACTCGCAGCTCCGCGTTCTTAACAACGCCGGAGACGACCTGCCTGTCGTCCTTGCTCTTTTGCATGATCTCGCAATTCGCCTCAATGAGGTCGCGCACGATCCTGCCGTATGTATCGGGCTGAGCGTAGTGATTTGAGTCGCGGTCATTGGGAGTCACAGTGCCATCCATCAAGATCACATCGGTAGGGCGCACCTCGACGGACTCCTTTGATGTGTACCAACGCTTCATGACCTTCAGGGCAGCTCGACTCTCCAGCAGGTTCATGGCATTCCAGATCGAGTGCGCATATTGGGACTCACTCAGGTCCGGAAAGAACAGCTTAGCCATGACGGTGTAGCGGTTATCTCGCTGCTGCATGTCCTCCGGCTTTTCGGGAAGGCGCAGGAAGGCGGGATACTCTCGGCCACCGACCTTTATTCGCCTGTTGATTTGCGCGGTGGAGGTATTGATCGAGATCGATGGCGCGTGCCCTAGCGCAAAATCGCCCGCTTCGCCTTCCAGGGTTAACAAGCCGCCTCGCGTTGACCCATCGACGGCTGCAATCAACATCTTCGGATCAGGGGGTCCGGCGGGCACGTCTACGATAAACATCTCGTTCGAAACACGACGCCCTATTTCGTCCCGCAGGATGTCATCGGAATAAAACGGAGCGTTCGGGCGCCGTCGAACTTCTTCAAGCCCGGCTAAAAAATTTGGGGGAACTCGAATTGCCTCGTTAGACAGGCCAAGGCCATATTTGGTGATCTGCTTGAGCAGTAGAATGCTTGCCTCGATTTGGCCCCGCAGCGGCCCGAGATTGGAGGCGCCTGGCTTAGACTCAATCAGGTACTCGTCCAACGCGTCGCGCAAATCATCGGCGTACGAGCGAATTTCCTCAAAGAACAGCTGCTGCGCGTTTGCCGACTTCAGCCGCGTGCGCACCTCCACCCAAACCGCTTCTGGGATCGCCCTGAGTTGGCGTCGCGCTTCCCTGACCACCGTTAGGGCAATCAGGGGATATTCTGGGTCAATGATCGCAGCCAGCTGCTCCTCGTCGAGCCATTGACCATCCACGTCGGAGCTGACCTTGAACACCGTTTGTCGGCCCCGGCTGCCCGCGTTGACGAGGAGACCCCGGTGGACTAGTCGCCGGCCCAGATTGTGAAAAGCCTCCACCGTGACGCTATCGCCACGCCGGGATGCTTCCTCGTGGACTTGTTGGGCCGTCGCTCCTTCGCCGCGGGCGGCCAGCTCTAGGAACAACGCCTGGCGCTCTTTCGCGCTGAAGGAGGAATTGCTGCTGGGGTCCGGCATAGCCATGGCCGCCGCCACCTATGCCCGCTTTTTTCGCGTCTCGAACACAGGTGGCGTCTTGCCGCCGACCGGCGTCCTGCGCGACTTCACCTTCAGCAAAAATCCATGCTTGATCAGCTCACTCGTCCCGGACACGGCGCATATGCCACGCGGCAACTTTGGTAGCTGCTGCTGCAGCTCCTGCCCCAAGTCCGCCGCGACGCCGCCAATAGCCGCAAGCTGATCCTTTTCAAGCGCGAAGATGAAGCGGGTTTGTAGGCGCTTTAGGATGCTCCGATCTATGTCGGCTGGCGATTGGCTGCTCAGCATCAGGCCAGTGCGCACGTGCCGGCCCATTCGCGCCAGCTCGTAAAGCACTTGGCTGCTGATAACACCCTCGGAATTCGGCGCCACGGCGTGCGCCTCATCAACGAAGAGCATGGCGAACCACGTCGCCGCCTCGTGGTCTTGCGGGTTCTCATTCGCCCGCTTTGTCATTTCCCGGCCGTACCTCTGCAGGGTGCGCGCCGCGGCGGCGGCTATGAGCTGGGTCTGCCGCAGGGACAGGTATCGGCAATCGAGAACTACAATGCGATGATTCTTGAGGCTCTCAATGAAATCGAAACTCCGACCTATCCCGATGAGGGGATCGCGCTGCAAGACGCTTACGCGGCTGATCGCTGCGCCAATGCTGGTGGGCCGCGTGTCGAGCCTCTTGCCGAGGTCGGAGATGCGGCTTCTAAGGTCGTCGAAGCTGATTTCGCGACCTCGCGCCTCATTTCGCAGTTGGTCATGCGCGAGCTCAATCAGCTCGGCGTAGTTTGTGTTGGGCTGGACGTTGGGAGCAATCGAGACAAGCTCCGGTGGCGTCAGCAGATTGAGCGAGAGGCCGAATTGGCTTGGGTCTGGCAGCGTGATGACAAGGCCCTTCAACGCGCGGGCGGCATCGATGAACTCGCCGTTGACATCTAGCGCGAGAATTGGAACGTCCCAGGCCCGCGCTTCTTCGAGGATGACGCCGCTGAGGTACGATTTACCCTTGCCGGGATTCCCGAAGACTCCAACATGCATCTGGAGAATGTTGGGGACGAGCGTAATGGGAAACTCGCTAGGCCCATAAGCCGCGCCGAGATTCACTCCTGCAGACTCGTCCGGCAAGCTGCCAATCGCCGCCTGTGAAAGGTCATCCGGCAGGAGAACCACGGGATCGCCAGCGCGCGCCAGGGTCACCGGAGCGCGAGCCGCCAGCAACTCGCAATCAGAATCCGATATACGGACCTCGAACTCCTCGACAGTCTCGCACGAGGCAACCCGGTAGATGCGCGTGGAAACCGCCTCGGCGCCATAGCTCGCTGCAAGACCTAGTCGCTCGCGCGCGGCTGCGAGTTGCGGCTCCTCGTTGGGGTTCACCTCATGGCAGTCCCCCACCTGGAGCACGGTCAGAAGGCCCTGGCTGCGGCGCCCATGCCACACTGCTAGAAATTGACCGGGCTTCACCTCGGCGGTGGCGTCGAGCAGCGCCCCCAGGTGGCCGAAGCTCGGTGTCCCATTCCAAAAGACGACGCGTCCTACCAGCGAGAATGCTGCGGGAACTTCGGGATCAGTCGAAGCCGTGAAGTCGCTTGTGACGAGTTCCGGCGTGGCAAGTGCGTTAGCGTGTGCGCTCATTGGCAGCTCCTTAGCCTCCAGAGTGCGCTAACGCTAACAGACGATCTGTTAGTACACAAGGCTCTTATTCAAGTGCGCGTCGAACAGCCCTGTAACACACTGATGCCAAAGCAGAATCGAGCGCGTTTCCGACAAGCGCCGCGCTCCTCTTCGAGGCTTCAAGGAACCGAAAGGCATCTGGAAAGCCTTGGATGCGCGCCGATTCGCGCAGGGTCAGCGCGCGATTCTCGCTGGGATGCCAGAAGCGCCCGCCACCAGCGTAGGCGAAGAAGGTTGTAATTGTTCGCGCCAAACCCTTCCGGTG
>Ga0070741_10020493_pt1 | contig 10413 bp, 5 predicted proteins | sample Coa_R1_4_FD_66440 | JGI IMG/M metagenome (GOLD analysis project Ga0070741, IMG submission 66440) | Surface soil microbial communities from Centralia Pennsylvania, which are recovering from an underground coalmine fire - Coalmine... | ecosystem: Environmental > Terrestrial > Soil > Unclassified ... | reverse complement strand
CGCAATCCATAGTGACCTTTCTCGATTGATCTTTGGAACCAAGCGAAATATCGAGTCGGCAATTGCGCCGATTCGGTAGGCTAATTGGCAAATCCGATGCTGTGCAAGACGTGGGTGAAGCGCAAATCACTTCGCAGACTATCAAAATTCGGGTCTTCTTTTATGTAGAGTAGGAATGGATCGTGCGCGGCTTTCGCTTTCTCAAGCCATTTGAAGGCCTGGTCGTTTTGGCCCAGGCCAGTATAAAGCAGCGCGATTTCAAACGGCGAACCGACTTGCTCGGACGATGTCGAGCCCTTCAGCTCGTTGAGGATAGTTAATGCGTCGTCTTTGCGCCCCATTTGTCCGTAGATAAATCCGAGGACGGCTTTGAAGATTGTCCGGCTCTGGGGGCTGTTAGCATATTTATCTAACTCCGCGATCGCCTGGTCAGCTAGCCCCTTTTGGTTGTAGGCCATCGCCAGAAATAGCCGAGCTAGTGGAAAACCCGGATCCAGTTCGAGGGCTTTTTGCAGTTGTCCAACGGCTTGGTCTGGCTGCCGCGCCAAAAAAAGTATCTTGCCCATGTCCGCGTTGATAATCTCAGAAAGAGGATCGATCTGCTGGGCGAGTCGCAGCTGTTTCGAACCCTCATCGAACCTGCCCATAACCCCGAGGAACTCGCCATACCAATGATGTGCGGTGGCGTAATCCGGGTTTAGCTCAACGGCTCGACGGAACTCGGATTCGGCGCCGGCGAAATCCCAGTCGAACCAGAATCTCACGTAACCGAGAGTGGCGTGCGGCTCGGCAAGTGTGTCATCGATCTCAAGCGCTTTGGTTGCGGCAGCACTCGCTCTTCCGACGAACTCCTTTCGAGGAAGTTCTTCTTGCCAGACCAGCAATGCGTAGGCGTCGGCCATACCTGCATAAGCGGACGAATATGTTGGATCCAGATCGATTGCCTGCCTGAAGTAGCTGAGGCTCTGCTTTAGTCCAGCCGGCGTTCGTTTATTCCAGAAGTAGCGCCCTTTTAAATAAGCGCGGAATGCATCGGTGTTATCCGTATGGCGCTGGGTAAGAAGCTTTCGATCTTCACGACTCAAATTTTGGACCAATGCTTTTGCGGCTTCTTGGGAGATGGAATCTTGAACGGCGAAGAGGTCTATTAACTTTTTGTTGAATTTGCCCGACCAGAGCGCGACCCCGTCACGAACGCGCAACAGCCGCACTGTCACGTGAAGGTTATCGGCCTCGCGTTGGACTGTGCCATCAAGAACGGCTTCGACCCGCAGCTCCCGCCCCGCTGCCAAAGGATCCAGGGCGTGTGTTTCGGCGTACTTTTGCACCGCGCCTGTAGGCCGAACAAGAATCTCCGGGATTCTGCCGATCTGGGTAATTAACACGTCGGTCAAACCGATGCCGAGATAGTCATCAACCGGATCAGCACTGACTACCTTAAGCGGAAGCACAGCCATGGTTTTCACTTGTGCGCTCGTTGAGGGCACCTTTGAATCGAGGCTCGACTGAGGCGACACACCCTGGCGGGAAAAGAACAAGAAGGCGGCTGCCATGGCGGAGCAAAATGCAGCGGCTGTCGCAGCAGCAAGCTTCGGATTACGCTTCGACCAGCGCCATGCCCGCACCGGCGGTAAAACGCGGCGCGCAATGATTGGCCGTCCTTCCAGCCAACGTTCGAGATCGACGGCTAAATCGCCTGCCGATCGATATCGCGCCGGCGCCTCGCGCTCCAGGCAACGCGCACAGATCGTCTCCAAGTCCCGATCCAATGCTGGCACGATCGATCGCAGTTTCGGCGCCGGTTTTTCGCTAGCTTGTTGAATCACAGCCAATGCGTGCTCGCCCAGAAAAGGCGGCCGCCCAGTAAACAAATCGAACAAGATTGCCCCGAGACTGTAAACGTCAGCCGCTGGAGTGAGTTTGGCTGCCGGTCCTTTGGCTTGCTCGGGTGCAATGTAACCAGGTGTGCCGAAGATTGTGAGTGTGCGTGTGAGGTCAGTACTGGTGTCGAGCCATTTAGCGAGTCCGAAATCGGTCACAAATGGTTCGCCGCGACCATCGAGCAGGATGTTTCCCGGCTTGAGATCGCGATGCAAGACTCCATGCTCATGCGCGTATTGTACAGCGCGCGAGACCTTGGCCATCAGCGGGACGCATTCGCGTGGTTCGCCGCGCAGAGCGGGCGCAGCCTTTTGCACGCTGCCGCCGCCAGCATATTTCATGCTGAAGAATGGCAGCCCGTCTTCGCCATGGCCGACTTCATAGATGGGAAGGATATTCGGATGATCGAGACTGGCGGCCGCTTCAGCTTCCCGGCGAAAGCGTTCTAGAGTCTCCCGTGAATCGGCGTGATACGAAACCATTCGCTTGAGTGCGACGATCCGCCGCGAATGGCGCTGACGCGCGCGATAAATCACGCCCATTCCACCGCGTCCGATCTCCTCTAAGATCTCGTAATTACCAACCCGCCAGTGTGTGTCGTGCACTTCGTCTTCTGCGAGGATCGCTTCAAACGACTCGCGGGATGCTTCCTGGTCACCTTCGAGTCCCTCTCGCAAAGTGCAGATCAGGCAAAGCCCATTGCCTAACCGCGCAGGCGCGCCGCAGTGCCGACATTCAACTGGAGTTTCAATTACGCTCGCGACCGAATCGGTCAGACCGTAGGAAGTCATTTTTAACCTCTAATAGGAACGAATAGACACGACCGAGTGGAACGCGTTGTCCCCAACGCGTTGGCATCGGAGCCCGCTGTCGTCGGCTTGGGGACAAGGCGATCCACCTTTATTCGTGTTCATTTATCGCTAGGTCGCTGCCTCAGTGCCGGCCGCCAACGTCGCACATAAATGCCGAATTTCGCCTTCCACGTCACTGGGATTTTCGACTGTGTGCGCGATCTCCTCGCAGATAAGCCAGCGATAGCGACGCCGCAAATTATGAAGTTGCTTCTTTATCGCCGATTCTGTTATCCCCAGCGTCGTAGCAAGGTTGTGATAAGAAATATCTGCACGGTCCGCAGCAAGATAAACACTCAACGTCTCAAACAGTCTAAGTCGACTTTTTCTCTGGCATTCTTCACGAAGCCGCCGAAGCGCTTGTTCCACGACTGTCGCGGCCCAGCGTAAATCGAATAGTTGCTCAGGCGACCACGAATTGAGTGCGTATGCTGAGACCGACAATTGCGATGGCGCTTCGGCCATCCAATCATCCCACGAAACAAATCTTACGCCACCGCCACGCTTGCGTGCGTTCAGTTTCTCAGTTGCGTGCCCCAGGAAATCTTGCAGTGCCTTTAGCAGCAGCGAACGGAAATGACCGCGCTGCGGATTGGCTCGCTGAAGAAGAGGTCCCTGGAGCATGCTGGTGAAAAAATCCTGGGCGAGATCCTCTGCATCCTGGGTCGAGTAACCGCGGCGGCAGATATAGGCGAAGATTGGTCGCCAATACGTCTTGCATAGCTCGCTCAAAGCATCGCGCGCCGCGGCGCTTTCTATTTCTGAATCGGCGCATGAAAGCACCACACTCCAGCGCGTTGTGTTGAAGCGTCCCGGGCTGCGTTGCCCATCGGTAACCGCTTCAGATTTCACGGGCTTCCAGCATCTTATTTGTGGAATTGCGAAGCAAGCTTAAACGCGCAGCGGCCGCTGAGCGGCATGGCAAGCGCCCTCGTATTCCTTTACGGAAACGGTGAGGCGAAGTTCAGAGAAAACTAGCAAATCGCGGATTAGCCAGGGCGGCTCGACTACAGCCAAGGATTTAACAATCCGAGCGTCGAATGATGCCAAAAGATCTCTAACCATGAACAGGCATGAATAAGCACGAATTTCCAACCTCCGACCTCTGCCCTCAGACTTCGTAATTGTTCGTGAAATCGTGTCTTAAAGAATTTCTAGGAACTTCGCCCCGCATTTCCGGGAACAGGATAGGGAACGACAAACATCCAAGTGCAAAAACAACAATACGAAGGACGACACCTATGAAACAAATATTCCTATATACATCGCTGGCTGTAATGGCACTAGCTGCAACCTCGACTGGCCTGGCGCAACCCGAGCCGTGTTCTGGGACGGTTCTCCTGACAGACATGTCGAACTTCCAGGTGCGGCAAGTCGACTCGCAAACGTTCGTCGAGTTCGACTTCACTGGCCTTCACGAAATCTGTCTCACAGACGGCTCCCAGGTTACCGGCACGGTCGCGGGTCACCTGGGCCAACGCACTTCGGCGAACGGTGATTTGACCCTCCATTTTGACGAAGTCCTGAGCTACGGCGGCGGTACGCTGGGGTATCATGGAGAGGCCAGCCAAACGGGAGGCAACTGGCAAAGCCAGGTGATGACCGTGGGCGCAGGCAGCGGCTCGCTAAGGGGAATTCACGGACAGGGAACATTCTGGTTCACTGGTCCGACATCGCTCGCGGACGTGATCTCCTACGTCTACGTGCCATGACACCAGATTGCGCTGAATGCCGTGAAGAATACCAACGAGAATCGAAAGACCAAACCTATGAAAAAAATTCTACGTCGTACGCAATCCGCTTTTTTTGATTGTCGCATCCTGATTGGTGTGGCGTTTTGCCTCACCGGGCTCTTTATAACGCTAGTCGGGTTTGGCCAAAGCCGAGGGGACAACGCGGATGCCAGCGTCCCTCTGCCGGATGTGGCGATGACCTTCACCGTAACCTCCACAGCCGACACGGACGGATCGACGTGCGGCGCTGATTGCACGTTGCGGCAAGCCGTCAATGCCAACAACGCAAATCCTCCCCCATCCGGCACGACGAACTTGATTGCGTTTAATATCCCGTCAAACGATCCGGGTTGCGATCCAGTCACGAACGTTTGCACCATCGCGCTTACCGATTGCCTGGGTCATTCGGGCAACTTCTGTTTTGGGCTCAATCAGCCGGTGATCATCGATGGCTACACGCAGCCGGGCGCAAGCCCGAACACGCTCACCATTGGAGACAACGCGCAGATCAAGATCAAGGTCATCGGTGATCCAGCTGGCGATCAAGTAATTCGGCTTTGTTCTCCCACAGGATGCGGACTGCCTGGCGATAGCTCCGGTTCCACTGTCAAGGGCCTCTGCCTCGGGAGTAGTAGTCACGGCCCACTGATTTTCCTCGGTAGCAACAATGATCTTGTGACCGGGAATTTTCTTGGCGTGGATACCGATGGCGCAACGGTCATTAGTGACGGTGACCCCGTCGATGTGCGCCAAGCCATGAGCGGAAACATTATCGGCGGCACGTCGCCTGGGGCACGCAATGTCGTGGCGTCCAACGGCGTATTCGGCGCGATCTTAAATGACGGCGATGCGACGCTAGTGCAAGGCAACTACCTCGGCACCAATGCCGCGGGGACGGCAGCGATCGGCTCGTTGGCTACGGGAATCGATATGGAGCTGGGAACCGGAGTCACAATTGGTGGCACCGCATCCGGGGCCGGTAACGTCATCAACGCCACAGGTAACGGCATCTCGATCGGGGGCGTACAATTCAACGCTGCGGTTAACACTACGGTCCAGGGAAACCTGATCGGCACTGATGCCACAGGTACGGTGGCTTTCTACGCGCTCTTCAACGGCATCCAGTTAGGCCAATCAGTCAACACCACAATTGGTGACAGCACACCGGGTGCGGCCAATGTGATCAACGCGCGCGCCAACGGCATTTTCATTGGCGGCAATCCAACCAGCGCAGTAATTCAAGGCAACAAGATCGGCACCGATATTAACGGTGCGCCGTTGGGCAACGGAAACTGCGGCATCGCCGCCGGTGATACAACGACCGGGATTATCGGTGGCACGAGCGCTGGGGCGGGCAACATCATCGCCTTTAATGCCCTCAACGGCGTCAGCATCTCTGGCGGCGAAACCACCACCTGGTCCATTCTCGGCAACTCCATCCACGACAATGCACGCCTCGGGATTACACTGGCCGGCTGCGGACCTAACAATCCGACACCCAACGATCACTGCGACACCGACACTGGCGCGAACGATCTGCAAAATTATCCCGTAATCACATCCGCTTCGTTTTCCAATGGCAACGTCACGATTTCCGGAACATTGGATAGCGTCGCGAACACCATGTTCCGTCTGGAGTTCTTCTCGAACGAGCAATGCGACCCGAGTGGATTCGGCCAGGGGCAACATTTTCTTGGCTCGAGCGTAGTGACCATGGGTGCGGATTGCACAATGAGTTTCGGCCCTCTGACATTTCCGCTGCCAACGGGCCATACCGTCGCAACGGCGACGGCGACGAGACTGGATGGTTCCAGCAATCCGATTGAAACCTCTGAGTTCTCACAATGCGTCGATGTCTTTGGTGTACCCACGCCCACGCCAACCCCGACTCCTACAGCTACATCAACGCCAACTTCAACGCCGACGCCTACTCCAACTGCCACTATGCCGCCAACTCCGTCACCAACTCCGACTGTGACACCCACTGCAACCCCAACCCCAACCCCGACCCCAACACCAACTCCGGCGCCTGGTGGATGTGTTTTTACACAAGGGTATTGGAAAAATCATCCGGAGGCCTGGCCCGTAGCTGAATTGCAGCTTGGAAATGTCACTTACACGCAGGAGCAGTTGCTAGCGATTCTGCATCAACCAGTCCGCGGAAATGGATTGGTGCAGCTGGCGTATCAGGAGATTGCGGCAAAACTTAACATCGCAAACGGCGCGGACGGGAGCTGTATCGCGCAGACATTAGCAGCGGCCGATGCCTTGATCGGGGATTTGGTTATTCCGCCAGTGGGCGACGGCTACCTGCGCCCCAGCGTTTATGTGGGAGCTCTCGCTCAATACAACGAAGGCGACTTGTGCGTTCCGAGCTGCGAACCCTCTCCGTCGCCGCCTCCCGGTCCACATCCTAGTCCACGGTTACATCCTACACCACACGTGCGACCAAGGTCTTAATGTTTCAACGCATCGAGAATCGGCTGCGGATACACCCCTAACCAGATCGTGGCGACGATCAACGCGCTAATCGCCAGACGTGACAGCCCGTTCACAGGAATCTTGTCGGTTTTAGCAGAGGACTGCCAATACATGGCGCGAATGACTTTGAGGTAATAATAAAATCCGCAGCCAACGGTGATGACTCCGACAACTACCAACGCTGTCTGGTGCTGCAAAATTGCGGCGTAGAAGATGAAAAACTTTCCCAGGAACCCAGCTGTAAACGGCACTCCGGCAAGCGAGATCATTCCGATTAACATCGCAAAAGCGAGAAAGGGCGATCGTTTTGCCAATCCATCGAAATCCGCAATTTCTTCGCCGGTTTGCTGAGCCACAATTATCAAAACCGCAAAGCTAAGTAGCGTCATGAGCAAGTAGGCAACGAGGTAAAAACCTATGGCTGACACATCGAAGCACGCTACGCCGATCAGTAGATAACCGGCGTGCGCGATACTTGAGTAGGCAAGCAATCGTTTCAGGTTCGCCTGCGGCAAAGCCGCGAGATTTCCGTAGATCAAGGTAAGCAAGGCGATCACAACAATCAGGCGCTGCGTTTGCGGGAGGGCCAGAAATGGCTGCAACACTCGGAGTAGCACGACGAATCCCGCTGCTTTGGAGCCGACGGAAAGATACGCAGTCACTGGTGTAGGTGCGCCCTGATAAACATCGGGCACCCAGAGCTGGAAGGGCACCGCAGCGATCTTGAAGCCGAGCGCCACCAGGACAAGCACCATGCCTAACAGCGCTGAGTTGCGGTCTGTTGCCGGGTTCCCGAGTATGTCCGCGATTCGCTCGAGATTTGTCTCGCCGGTCACGCCGAAAATCCATGCGATCCCATACACGAGAAACGCCGTCGAAAGGGCGCTCAGTACCAGGTATTTTGTTCCTGCTTCCAGGGTCATCGGATTGCGCCGGGTGAAACTGACCAGCACGTAAAAAGAAATCGTCACCAGCTCCAGCGAAACGAAAATGAAGACGAAATCGATTGCTGATACGAGATACATCAGCCCAACACATGTGAAAATGGGCAGCGCGAAAAATTCGCCGAGACCTCCCTGCAACATCGCGCCAGGAAAAGAATTGCGTAGTACCGGCGCGTAGTCGGTCATCAGGATCAGCACGAAGATTGTGGTAAGCAGTGAGAATTGTTTGAAGAAGATCGACAGGCGATCGGCGGTATAAAAGCTCCAGAAGCCGGTTGCCTGAGTAGTCGATGCGCCTGGAGTCACGAAGAAGCTTGCTACGAGAACCAGCGTGAGACCGGCAATTGCCACGAAAGCCAGGATTCGTCTATCAAATTTTGTGGCAAACGCTTCTACCAGCAGGATCGCCATGCCGAGCACCAGCACTGCAATCTCCAGTTCCGGCGCCGTGATCATGGTCATCGTTTGTTAGCGACCAAGTAAGTGCGGAATGCGGGCGTTACGATTCGCACAAAAGATTGCGGAAAGAATCCGTAACAAAGGAGCGCGCCAACCAGTAACGCGACTGGGACGCGTAACACCGGTCGAAGATCAATCAGTTCCGTCCACCTCTCGCTCATCGCGCCCATGAATGTCTTGCGATAGGCCCGGAGCATAAAAACCGTGGAGATCACCACTCCCCAGAGCGCAAGCACCGTCGCGAGTTGGAAGAGGTGAAAGTGATCCATCTCCCACCCGTTCTTGAATGCGCCAAAAAAGATCATGATTTCCCCTGCAAAGTTCGCGAGACCAGGCAGACCGATCGCTGCAAATACTCCAAAACCGAAAGCGAGGCTGGCAAAAGGCATCGCTTTGGCAAGGCCGCCCAGTTCATCAAAAACCAAAGTGCCGGTGCGCTGCCGCAATTCTCCAGCAAGCGCAAAGAGCAGCGCGATCGAAAGGCCGTGAGCAAATATCAACACAACGGCGCCAGTCGTGGAAAGAATGGTAGCGCTGGCAACGCCGAGGAAAATGTAACCCATGTGCATCACGCTGGAGTAGCCCAACGTCCAGTCGAGCCGCTTCTGCGCGATGGTGACCAGACCAACGTAGATGATGTTCCCGAGCAGCAATATTACCAGCAGAGTAGCCCAGTGATGCACGCCTTCGGGGAGCAGTGGAATCGCCAGACGCAGAAGACCGTACAAACCGAATTTTTTTAAGACTCCGGCATGCAACATTGCCGCAGGCGCAGGAGCCGAGGCGTATGCTTCGGGGGCCCAGGTGTGAAATGGAAAAAGCGAAATCAGAATTCCAAAACCAATCAGCAGCAGCAGGTAAACGTGGCGTTGTGCGTCGGCCGAAATCTGACCGTGGCCGGCAGCGGCGGTTAATGCGCGAATGTCAAAGTTGCGCGCACCTGCGGGAAAGCTCTGATAAAGCAGGATCAAGCCAAGCAGCAGGATGAAACTGCCGATTGCCAGATAAATAGTGACCTTCCACGCAGCCGCGACGCGATTTCCGCTGCCCCAAATCCCGATCAACAAAAATGTTGGTATAAGCGCGAGCTCATGAAACGCGTAAAAGAAAAATAAGTCGATCGAGGCAAATGCGCCGATAGCGCCGCCGGAAATGAACAAGAGGCACGCATAGAACGCATTCTCATACTTGTCGATCGTGCCTGTGAACCAAACGGCGGCCAGCGTGACGATCGTGGCTAATAAGACCATCACGAGACTCAAGCCGTCGATTCCCGTCGTGAAGCTCAGGTGCCATTCAGGAGATATCGTAAACGACGTAACGTGCTGAAAATCGTTTCGGCCCTGGTGGAAAGACACGAGGAGAAACAACGTCGCCGCGAAAGCCAAAACTGATGCGGCCAGCGCCGTCTTACGCGCAGGCGCGCCAACCATGATCAATATGGCGGCGATGACCGGGCAGAAAATGATAAACAAAACCATTAGCGGAAAACAGCGAAGTAGATGATGGCAACAGCGCCAAGCCCGAACAGGAACGCGTAAGCTTGCAGATTCCCCACCTGCATCAGTCGAAGCAGTGCCCCGATACCCAAGATTCCGCGACTGCTGCCATCGACTGCGGCCGTATCAATGATCCATCGATCAAAGAAAGCCGAGACGCGCGCGAGCAGTTCCTGTGTCCAGTTGATCAACCAGGCGTAAAATTCATCGAAATAAAACTTATGGCGTAAAATCTCGACATCGATCGGTTCGTTCGCTCGGTTGCGGTAAACGGCAATAGCCAGCCCGCTACCCACGATTACTGCTCCGAACGCCAGAGCGGAAACAAATAAAGCGACTCCCTTTTCTATCGGAAGCGCGAGAAAGTTTCGCGCGAAAAATCCAAATCCACCCAGTGCAGCGAGAATTGCGAGAACAATCAGCGGTCCTGTCATCACGGCCGGTGATTCCCTGCTTTGACGTGCTACTTCGCTGCGTGTGTCACCGAAGAAGACGATGACCAGCAACCGCACAACATAAAAGGCCGTTAGAAACGCTGTGACCAAGCCCACGATGAAAATCGGGG
>Ga0070741_10020492_pt1 | contig 10413 bp, 8 predicted proteins | sample Coa_R1_4_FD_66440 | JGI IMG/M metagenome (GOLD analysis project Ga0070741, IMG submission 66440) | Surface soil microbial communities from Centralia Pennsylvania, which are recovering from an underground coalmine fire - Coalmine... | ecosystem: Environmental > Terrestrial > Soil > Unclassified ... | reverse complement strand
CGAACGCGCTGCGTTCCGCGCGCGGGCTGCGGCAATTTGCCGCCGTGCTCAAACATTCTCGGTCGCGCAGACGCGCCCTGCGAAACTGCGCGCGGCGGCAAATTGCCGCAGCCCGCACGCTACACTCCGCTTCGTGCCGGCCCCAACTCATGCGATCACCGTTCTAGCGGCGGCGCGGGCGAGCGGCGCGAAAGAGGAGCGCGGCGAGCGCTAGCAGGATCAGCGCGGGAGCGGCGGGAGCGGGCGGCGCGCGGCCGGCGAGCTGGCAGCCGCTCGCGGACGCGGTCGTCGGCGTGGCGAGCGGCGGCGGCGGATTGGGATTGCACGACTCGGTGAGCGTCGAGATCGAGATGTCGTCGAGGCCGGCCTCGATGAACAGGTTGGGCGCGAGGTTGGCCACCGTGAAGCGCAGCACCAGCGCGCCGTCGAGCGGCAATTTGCCGTCGAGCGCCACGTCGCGCTGGCGCCAGCTGTTGTCGAAGCCCGACACGCGATCCAGCTCCACCCAGCTCGTGCCGCGGTCGGCCGATCCCTCGAGCACCAGCGACGCGACCTCGGGCGGCGGCACCATCCCCTGCTGCGTGCTCGTGTCGACGGCGACGTACCACGCGTAGTAGCGGATGCTCGGCAGGTACGTGCGCGACACGTCGAGCGGCAGCGACCACAGCCGCGACGTGCCGTGACCGAGCGCCGATGCGTTCGATCCGCGAGGCGCGCTCTCGAGCCCGGTGAACCAGCAGCGGCTCGACTCGTGCCCGCCCGTCGGCTGCGCGGTTCCGAAGCGGCGGTAGCCCTGCGGCACGCCCCACTGCCAGCCGTTCGCCGCCGCGTCGTCGCGCCGATTGGCGTCGGCGACGAACGGCCCCGCGTCGCGCTCGAACGTCGACGACACGAGCTCGGTGAGCCCCGGCGTCACCTGCACGAAGCCGCGGAACGTGTTGCCGCCGACCACGCTCTCGCCCTCGACGGTGATCGGCACGCCGCACGCCGCATCGGCCGGCACCGTGCCGAGGAACGGCACCTCGGTCGCGCCCACCGACGGCAGCGTCGCCACCGTGGTGTCGGCCTGCCCGCCGACGACGTCGCCGAACGCGCTCACGGTCACCGACTTCGCGTCCGCGCCCGACGAGTTCGTGAGCTGGAACTCGACCCACACCGGCTCGCCCGGCTCGACCACGCCGTTGTGGTTGCCGCCCGCCTCGACGATCGCGCCGCCGGTGAACTGCGCCAATGGCGCACCGCACGGCGCCGACACCTGCGTGCACATGGTGCCGAGCCCGCCGGTGAACTCGAGGAACTTCTGCTCCCAGACATGGCGCGACAGCTCCAGCTTGGCGGCGATGTCGAGCACCTCGCTCGCGCGCTCGCCCGGCCGCGTGAGCAGCGCCCACGCCACGCGAAACGCGTGCTGCGCCGACGCGGGCGGCGGCATGCGCGGCCCCTCGGCGGCGATCACCTGATCGATGGTGATGTCCTCGCGCGTGCCGAGGATCTTCTGGCCGCGGCGCAGGTTCGGGATCGTCGGATCGATCGGCGTGCCGTCGGTCTTGGTGGCGCCGGCGACGCGGAACCACGGCGGCACGCCGCTCGCGTCGAGCAGCCCCATGCCGTAGAGATCGAGCGGCGAGTAGCGGCGGAACGAATCGGTGATGGTGAACGAGCCGTCGCCGTTGTCGACGATCTGGTTGCCGTCCATCACCGACGCGTTGGTTTGCAGCGTCGAGGCCCAGTGCTGCCCCGCGCGGCCGAGCATCGCCGCCGAATTGGCGCCGGTGCCGTCGACGTAGTGCATGGTCGACAGCCAGCGGTGGGCGAACTCCTGCCCGAGCGTCGAGTAGAGCGGCGACGCCGGATCGCTGATCGGCACGCCGAAGCTCTCCCACGAATCCCAGCGCATCATGTCGACGAACGCGGCCAGGAAGTGGTTGTTGGCGCTCCACGCCGGCGAGTCGTCGAGGATCGCGCGGCCGATGCCCATCACGTCCTGGCGCACCGAGATCTCGTACGCCGCCGCGCCGGGCGTGCCGGTGTCGTCGAACGTGGTGAAGACGATGATCTCGTCGAACTGATCGGGATACGCGCTGAAGAAGCGATCGGTGATCAGCGTCTGCTGCCCCGTCGAGGAGTCGATGGCGAAGTTGCCCATCCCGTCGTCCGAGACGAGATCGCTGTCGCCTTCGATGATCACGATCTCGCCGGCCTGCTCGACGCCGCCGACGGGCGCCGACTTCGGGTAGACGCGGCCCGCGCCGCCGACACGATTGGCGCGCACGGGCGAGCTCGGATGAAAGTCGAGTGGACGATCGAGCGGCGCGGCGAGCGCGGCCGCGGGGACGAGCGAGAGCAGCGCGAGGGCTCGGTACGTCATGCGGGCCCGATCCCTATCACGGGTCGCACCCGGGCGGCGCGGCGAAAAACGCGTCGTCGAGCGCGAGGCCGGTCTCCACGTCGAGAACGTGGTGCTCGACGGGCGCGAGCACGCCGCGCGCCGCCTGCGAGCGCGCGCCGAAGGATCGCTCGGTGGCGACGGCGAAGCCGCCGAAGTCGCGGTACGCGCGAAACTCGCCGCGAAACTGCAGGTAGCGGCTGAGCACGCTCGAGACGTAGGTGATGCGCGCGAGCCGGCCGGCGGCGTCGGTCTCGGCGAGGAACCAGTCGTCGGGCGTCTCGCCCACGCCGCGGTACGTAACTAAAAAGCGCCCGCCGCCGGCGTCGCTCGGATGCGCGCCCTCGTCGAGGAACTTGAACGGCACGCCGAACCAGTAGAGGAAGTTCGAGACGAGGCCGCCGATCAAGCGGCGCTCGCCGGGCGTCGACGAGCACGCGCCGCCGACGAGGATGGTGGCGCGCGCGCCGTCGTAGCGCCACTCGACCGGGCCGCGCCGCGACCAGAAGCGCACCAGCGCGCGGTTGCGCGCGGGATCGAGCAGCCAGTTGCCGTCCGCCGGGTAGAAGCCGAGCGGATCGACGATCCGCACGTGCGCGCGCACGCCGCCGATCGCCCGCCAGCGCGCCCGCCAATCGGCGCCGCCGTGCGCGCGGCACGCGGCCTCGGCCATCGCGCGCCCGCGCGCCTCCTCCTCCGCCGTCGGACGCACGGCCGGCAGCGCCGCGCTACAGCCCGCCGCCAGCAGCGCCGCGGCGGCCCACCTCACCGCGCCACCATCATTAATAGGAGCATGGCGCGCGCGATCGGAGCTAAAGTGCCGGCGGATGTCAATCGACGCTCCGCCCACCTTGCGCCGCGCCGAACGCGGCGATCTGCCGCAGGTGATCGCGCTCATCCGCGGGCTGGCCGAGTTCGAGAAGCTGCCCGGCCCCGACGACGAGGCGGCGGCGCGCTTCACCGAGGACGCGTGCGGCCCGAGCCCGCGCTTCGAGCTCGACGTGGCCGACCTGCGCGGCGAGATCGTCGGCTACGCGGCCTGGTTCATGACCTACTCGACGTTCCTGGCGCGCCCGTCGCTGTACCTGGAAGATCTCTACGTGCGGCCTGATCGGCGCGGGCGCGGCATCGGCGCGGCGTTCTTGCGGCGGCTGGCCGGCGTGGCGCTCGAGCGCGGCTGCGGGCGCTTCGAGTGGACGGTGCTCGACTGGAATACGCGGGCGCAAAAGTTTTACCGATCGGTAGGTGCGCGCATCATGACCGAGTGGCAGGGGTGCCGCGTCGAGGGTGACGCGCTCGAGCGCCTCGGGCGCGGCTGAATTCGGCGACGGGGGGACCGTGGACTCGAAGCGAGCTTCGATCTTGATCGCCGCGCTGGCGCTGGCCGCCGGCGCGTTTCGTCCGCTCACGCGCGCCGCCGCGCCGCCGGCCGCGACGGAGAAACCGGCGGCGCACGCGCTGCCGCGCACGCAGACCGGCGCGTGCTCGAACTGCTTTCAGCACGTGATCAACGAGCACTTCGACGTGCGCGACGAGAATCCGCCGGCCGATCTGGCGCGCGCGCTCGGCAACCAGCACCGCGCGGGCGCGCTCGACCTGCGCTTCCTCGTCGCCACCGTGCCCGATCCGCTCGACTCGGCGCTCGGCTACCAGTTCGATCGCGCCGCCGACGCGCTCGAGCGCGCGGTCGAAGCGTACGGCTACGTGCGCGACCGCTTCTGGCTGCCGTGGCGCCCCGACGAGGCGCGCGCCGACACCGCCGACGAAGCGACCGGCAGCGACTGCCACCTGCACCACTGCCAGACCACCGAGCCGGGTGTGATCGTGTTTCGCGGCCCGGCCGGCCCGCGCCCGTCGGTGCTGATCCTGTTCCTCGTCGGCGAGACGCCCACCACCGGCCTGCAGAAGCCGGCGCTCGGCCGCGCGCTCGACTTCATCGCCGCCGCGGGCGAGACCGAAGCGCGCATCGTCGGCCCGCAGTTCTCCGGATCGATCTCGTCGCTGATCGACACCTTGCGCCAATGGACGCACACCGCCGAGCGCAAGCTCAAGCTCACGGTGGTCTCGGGCTCGGCCACCAACCGCCACAACCTCGAAGCGGTCGAGGCGTTCCGCGCCGAGGGCGTCGACATCCACTTCAGCGCCACCACCATCCCCGACGACGTCACCATGCGCGAGCTGTACGCATACCTCGTGGGCACCATGAAGCTGCGCCCCACCGACTGCGTGCTCGACGACGTGGCGGTGCTGGTCGAGGGCAACACGTCGTACGGCTCGAGCTTCGTCTCGCACCGCAAGCGCGGCGAGGCGTGCGACTCGGGGTTCGAGCCCGCGCTCTACGTGCAGTTTCCGTCGAACATCTCGCGCCTGCGCTCGGCGTACGAGAAGCAGAACGCCTCCGACGCCGCCTCCAAGTCGAGCGCCGACGACACGCCGGGCCTGAAGCCGATCGACACCGGCCTGTCGCTGTCGCTCGACGAGCGCCACGCCACGCGCGACGCGCTGCCGAGCTACTCGCAGATCACGCAGAGCTCCGACGATCTGGTGCTCAACAATTTGCTGTCGACGATCTCGCGGCTGCGCACGCGCTACGTCGGGCTGATCGCCACCGACACGCTCGACGAATTGTTCCTCGCCGAGCTGATCCGCAAGTACTGCCCCGACGTGCGGCTGTTCACCTTCGGCAACGACATCCTGTTCGCCAACCCGACGTACTCGGCGTACTTCGAGGGCATGATCGTCGCGTCGTCGTATCCGCTGTTCGACGTGTCGCTCGCGCGCAAGCCGCGCGGCACGCAGTCGGCGGTGCGCCAGTTTCCGTCGAGCGTAGCCGAGGGCACGTACAACGCGGCGGTGCTGCAGCTCGCGCGCGCGGGCGAGGCGGCGCCGCTCGTCGACTACTCGACGCCCGACGGCGCGGCCGATCGCCCGCCGGTGTGGCTGTCGATCGTCTCGAACGGCGCGTTGTGGCCGCTCACGTACCTGCCGTCGCGCCCGGAGGATCCCTACGTCGCGCCCGCGCCGCAGCCCGGCGTGCCGGGCGAGATCATCGCCGAGAACCTGCGGCCGTCGCGCTTCTGGTCGCTGATCTTTTTTCTCGCGGCGGTGTTCTGCGGACTGTCGGCCGCGGGATTTCTGCTGGTGCGGAACGGCGTGCCCGATGCGTCGAAGCGCGGCTTCTGGCCCGAGCTCGAGCGCGAGTGCCGCGCGTACCTGGTGGTGTTCGAGTCGCCGCCGGGCGATCGCGGCGCGCACCGCTTCCTGGTCGCGATCTACTTCACGATGCTGCTCGGCCTCTACGCGCTGCTCGGCTCGGTGGCGGCGATCCCGACGCTGATGCAGATGAACGGCTTCTGGCAGATCTCGATCGGCGTCGTGCAACTCACGCTCGGCTCGGTGCTGACGGCGCTGATCGCGACGCCGATCCTGGTGGCGGCGCTGCGCCTGCCTTGGCGCCCGACGCTCGGCGCGATGATGGTGGTGGTGACCGTGCTGTCGTTCTTTTTGCCGCAGCTCTCGAGCGCGCTCATCCCGGGCCACGAGTCGCTGGCGCTGTTCTACCAGCGCGTGACCGACTTCTCGAGCGGGCTGTCGCCGGTGCTGCCGTTCCTCCTGCTCGGCGCGGTGCCGGCGGCGGGGCTGTACGTGCTGCTCACGCGCGCGCGCCTGTTGCGCCACTGGCCGGAGAATCCGCTCGGCACGCCGCCGGTCGCCGAGGCGGAGGGGCGCGTGCGACGGCTGCTGTTGCGCCCGCTGTCGCGGCCGGCGCTCGCGGGCGCGGTGGTGCTGCTGTCGGCGTTTCCCATCTATCAAGTGATCTTCAAGCGCGTGCTCATGATCGAGGGCCGCATCATCGAAGGCTACTGGGGCGGCCTCTTGTTCATGCTGCTGCTGTTCGTGGCGTGGACGCTGATCGTCAGCGTGTTCGTCTGGTTCCTCGGGCTGGTGAGCGAGCTGCGGCGGCTCCTGCGTCGGCTGGCCGCGCATCCGCTCGTCGGCGCGTACGATCGCATGTCGCACGAGCTGGCCAAGACGGTGGCGTCGCAGTTCGCCGCGCGCGGGCCGCGCCGCTCGCAGCTCTCGGTGCCGATCGAGCAACTGCGCGCGCTGGCCAACGCGTCGGCGGGGCTGACCGACGGCGACGGCAATCCGCTGGCGTCGCTGGTGCGCGCGGGCGGCGCGCAGCGGGGAGCGCGGCTGCTCCAGCGGGTGGCGTCGCTGGTCGAGCGGCATTTTGCCGCAGAGATGGTGGCGCGCGGCGGCTCGGAGCGGCTCGACCTGCGGCCGTCGGCGGCGCTCGGGCTGCTGTCGGCGATCTCGCGCCGGCTGTCGCGCGCGCTCGAGGACTACTGGCGCGCGCGGCCGCACTCGCCGGCGCTCGAGTCGTGGGCGCGGCTGGCCGAGGACGTGGTGGCGAGCCAGGTGGTGCTGTTCCTCGGCCACCTGTTCGTGCACCTGCGAAACTTCTTGAGCTTCGTGACCGGCGCGATGCTGCTGGTGCTGCTGGCGGTCATCTCGTACCCGTTTCAGCCGGAGCGCATGCTGATGATGCTGGCGTGGTCATCGATCGGCGGCGTCACCATTCTCAGCGTCGCCTCGTTCGTCTCGCTCGAGCGCGACGAAGTCTTGAGCCGCATCGCCAAGACCAAGCCGGGCGAGATCACCTGGGAGCGCGCCTTCATCGTCCGCGTCCTCGTCTACGGCGCGCTTCCCCTCCTCGGCCTCATCTCCGCCGAATTCCCGTCGGTGGGCCGCACTTTGTTTTCCTGGGTCGCGCCGGTCTTGCGAATCCTGCACTGAGGACCGTTTACGCGCGACGCCGTGCGGCCAGCGACTGTTTCATTTGCGGGTAGCGGACGTTGATGAACCGATCGGGAAGTGGTGGCTCATGGACGACGGCGCCGAAGGGATCAATTCCTGTCGCCTCGTATGCGCGGCGGCCGTTGTGGTTGCGCATCACGAATCTGAATATCTGCTCGTTGGCGCGCAGGACCGAGCGTATGTCCCCTCTTTGCAGCAACTCCCGCAGGTACTCGCGCGCGCAGACTATCGATGCTCTCATCTGGTTGAGCCCGTGCGGTGTTCCGTAATAGAGCGGTAGTCCGATTGAGTTGTGGACGCGGCTCTCCATACACAGGACAGGATTCAGAATCCGAAATGAAGTGTTGGACGGCTTGCCGTCGGCATCGATGAGAGAAATCGGGATGCTCGTCTCGATGATCCTCTGCCGATCGAGGCCGAAAACGTGTTTGAGAAAATCTATGCATCGATTTTCTCCCTTGTGATCGGCGAACACCACGACTGCGGCATTGGGTGTTGGGTCGAATGCGTCGGCCACATGAGCTTTTCCGTTCAGTCGCGAAGCAAATCGATTCGCGGCATTCACGTCGCCGAGAAAATCAACGTCGTTGCTGGTAAACGGGTTCGGTTCGCGTAATTCTGGAGCGCGCGCTTTAAACTGCTCCACCCAGAAGTTGAGCGCTTGCCCGTCGACCAGCACGACGCTCTCGACGTCCTCGGCGAGGCGGCTCAGTACGCGTTCGGTATCCTCGAACGAGAATTCCGCCACCGCTCAGAGTGGCTTGGCGAGATCGTACCGAATGAGGACGCGATCGGGCGGAAATCCGAAGTGCCCATTTTCGCGACGCAGTTGCTCGGCGGACTTTTCGCCACGAGCTAGCGCGTGCTCGTCGCGCTGGCGAGCGCGAGCCTTCTGCGCAGGGCGATCCCCGATATTCTGGAAATCGTCGGATTCCATGCGCTCAAACGTAGTTTGAATCGCTCCGACACGCAAGAGCGTCGCCCTTACGCTAGCATTCGTCGTCGATTCGGTATCGCCCAAAACGTTGGATCCTTTGGTATTCTAGCAACACCGCGATCGTCACTGGCTATTCAGCAAAACGCTACGACTGCTTTTGAAGCTTTCGCTGCAACGTTCGCCGATTGATGCCGAGGGCGCGCGCGGCTTCGGAGATGTTGCCGCGACATTCGCCGAGGACCCGCTGGATGTATTCGCGCTCGTTGTGCGCCAGCGACGGCGGATGTTGGCCCAGCCGAACTCGCGGCGGCGGATCGGGCTTCTTGCCGTCGAGCACCGCCAGGATCTCCGCCGGCGTGATCGGCTTCGGCAGATAGTCGTGCGCGCCCAGCCGCCCGGCCTCGACCGCGTTCGCGATCGACGCGAACCCCGTCAAGATCACCACTCGCGTGTGCGGGCTGGTCTCGCGGATGTCGCGCAGCACATCGAACCCGCTGCCGTCCTCGAGCAGCAGATCGAGCAGCGCCACGTCGGCGCGTTCGGCGCGCAGCGCGGCGGCGGCCTGCGCCTGGCTCGCAGCGGTGCGCGCTTGCACGCCGCGGCGGCGAAAGTCGCGCGCCATGCTCTCACGCAGGCGATCGTCGTCGTCGACGATCAAGACCGTCCGCACGGAAGCCCCAGAGGTCCCACTCATTCCACCCCTCCCTGTGCGAACTCGGAGCCTAGCAGACGTATTGATTCACACGCAATCGTTATTGAGCAGTCTTTGCACCGTACATAGCAGACTGTATTAAAGACTTTGCAAAGACGCTTCAAAACGAAAATTCCGCGGAATCACAGATCGTTCGGCGAGCCGGCGCGTTGGATCGCGAGGAGGTGAGCCATGCTCAAAGCTCTCGGACTGGCCGCGATCCTCGCCGTCCCGTCGCTGGCGATGGCGCAGAAGGAAGCCAAGAAAGAGTATCAGGCGAAGCCGCAGCACATCGACATCACCGAGGGCGACGAGGTGCTCGGCGCGTTCACCGGCCCGGACGGCCCGGTCGTCGGATCGGTCAAACGCGGCCCGCACGAATCGCTCATCAAGATCCGCTGGACCTTCGTTCCCGAGCTGATCAAATCCGCCGACGATCGCTGAGCAAATGATGCTTAGATGAGCGCGTGAGCCGGCCGGGGACGCGCGCGCAGCGCTTCGCGATCACGCTGCTCGGCCTGCTGCTCGCCGCCGAGGGCGCGGGCAAGCTGGCCGATCCGCACGGCTACCTCGAGGCGCTGGCGCGCTTCGACGCGCTGCCCGAGTCGTGGCTGCGCGCGGCGGCGACCGCGTGGATGGCCGTCGAGCTGGCCGCCGGCGCCGGGCTCGCGTACGCCGGCCTCGCCTCGCGCCCGTCGCGCCGCCCGTCGCTGGCGGCGGCGTTCGCCGGCCTCGCCGCGTGGCTCGCCTACGCCGCGCTCCTCTACTCCGCCTACGTGCGCAAGCTGGCGATCGCCGACTGCACCTTCTTCGGCGCGTTCGTGCCCGCGCGGCTGTCGCTCTGGCCGCTCGCGCAGCTCGCCATCTTGCTCGCGCTCGCCAGCTTCGAGGCGTCGCGCATCGCGCGCTGGCCGAACGCGAAGTAGCGCCGCGCGCCTCGGCCGAACTCTTTAGATGAGCAGCATGCCGCGATCGAGCGCGGCCTCGCGAAACGCGATCTGCAGCATCTTGTCCGGCAGCGCGAACACGATGCGCTCGATCGGCGGGCGAAACTCGATCAGGTACGTGTGCGTGACGTCGACCATCATGCGCGCCGCCTCGTCGGGCGTGAGCCCGCCCGAGTGCGTCCCCATCGCCGGCAGCGCCAGCGTCTTGACGCGCAGCTCGTGCGCCTTGCGCAAACACGCACGCAGCGCCTTGCGCAGATCGCCCTCGCGCGCGTGCACCAGGTAGCCGCGCTCGTCGACGCGCAGCGTGACCGCGTGAAACACCCAGCGCGCCGGCAGCCGCCCGCCCGCGGTCACCACCACCGAGCCGACGCGCGCCGGCGCCTGGATCGCCGCCTGCTGCACGATCTCGTCGCCGGCCGCCTCGGCGATCGCGTGCGCCACCGAGCCGGGGATGTTCATCGCCAGCCGCTCGTTGGCCGACACCGCCACCGCCTCGACGTCGAGCCTGGTCAGATCGGCGTCGATCGCGCTCACCGAGGTGTCGTAGCGCGGCAGGTGATCGAGCACCGCCATCGCCGACGCGAAGCGATCCTCCGGGTTGTACGCCAGGAGGTTGAGCACGAGATCG
>Ga0070741_10020490_pt1 | contig 10413 bp, 18 predicted proteins | sample Coa_R1_4_FD_66440 | JGI IMG/M metagenome (GOLD analysis project Ga0070741, IMG submission 66440) | Surface soil microbial communities from Centralia Pennsylvania, which are recovering from an underground coalmine fire - Coalmine... | ecosystem: Environmental > Terrestrial > Soil > Unclassified ... | reverse complement strand
CCCGTCTTGGATCGCTATTTCAATCGTGGATTTGAGTAGGGGCGTCAAGGTGCGGAGCGTATGCGCCAGTCGCAACTGAATGGTGTGCGGGACGATGTCCTTGAATTGCGAGTCGACCAGTTCTTCAAGTTTCAGCCCCGCCACTCTGCGTCCGAGAATGCGAAAGTAGGCCTCGAGCGACTGCTGTAAGCGCTTTTCGTTTCTCTGGCCTAGCAAGCCGAGAAGTCCTGGCCGTTTCAGCGTCTCAATCAAAGTGGCGAGCGTCATTCGAGGTCTGACTTATTGCACTCTCGGCGAAGCCATCGGCATCCGGTGAAGACTTAGCAATGCGGAGACTTCGCTGTCGTAGGATTCGATCGATTGCTCAGAAACTGGCCGATATTTGAAACAAGGGCAGAAAAGGCAGCCATCCTCCCCGTGCGCTTCCGGTGAATGAGTGCAGATGCAGTTCATGTGTGCGATACCGCCAGGATGCGCTCTACCATGGCTTCGTCGAAGATTGGGGTCTGCTTCTCGATCGCTTCGGCGAGGCGATTCATGGCCTGTGCTGCTTGCGGGTCTTGCTGAGGATTGATCGGGTTTTGTTGCTGCTGTTTCAATCGCTCGGCTGCGGCCTTTTGCTCGGCCTCGGCTTTGGCGTCATCCAGCTCTTTTTGTGTTGCAATGGCGTCCATTACTCCGTCGATGTTTTCGACATCCATCGAGATCAAGCAGGTGCGGAGGATTTCTGGGGTCTTAGCTTCGGGGAAGACGCTGGTCAACTGGGTGAGGAACTGGCCGAGTTTAATCAGGTCTTCGTCGAGAATCGGCGGCAGTTCAACATCAATTTCTGCCGGTTCTTCGTCGATATCTTCCTGGAGCACCATCGCAAATAGATCGCGGTAAGCTCCTTTTAAAAGTTCCTGGTAGCTCTGAAACATCTTGAGCATCGGCAGTTCCATTGCCGTCGCCGTCGCCAGGTTTCCAGTCGAAGGATCGCCGTAATAGTGCAGCATGGTTCCCGTTCCGGCGCAGACCATCAGCTTGAGTGCGTTGCCGTCCTCTTTGGCATCACCCGCGCCGGTCGCCCGCGGCATGGGCGTCAAATCCACACCTTGGTTCTGCGTCCAAGTCGCTCCCGGCGCTGGGGGAGGGTTCTTTTCAAGCCCTGCGCTCATGCCCGTCTGGGTAAGCGAGGATTGCAAACGCGCGGTGATGGCATTCACTACTGCTTGTCCGCCCTTGGCGGTGACTTTGTAGGCGAATTTGGCGAGGGCTTGCGTGATGCCGACGCGGGCTTCCATGAAGCGGCGATGCTCGCGGCTCCAGGCCGTACAGCAGGAAAGCAGGCCGTTTCCTCGCTTGCCCATCGGATCGAAGGCCAACTGATAAACAGGGATTATTTTCCCGCTCGGGTCGCGCTCCAGCTTGATTGCGCCTTTACTGTCCGGGTCTTTTTGCTCTTCGACTTCGCTGATTTCATCCTCAGGCAGCGCCCAATCCGCGTAGTAGAGGATTCTGTTTCCGTCTACGGTGTGGCGGCGATAGCAGAGAATACGTTCTTCATCTTCCGGGTCGGTAATCACTTTCGTGATCTGTAGCGGGTCGATGGTGCGTAAACTCGGAACCGGCTCGGTAGGAAAAAGGGCGAAGAAAATCTCGCCGTCGATCAAGAGCTTGTTTGAGGTCCGCTGCTGGCCGGCGGGATTCATCATGCGCCGGTTGCGACGGTTTTTGGTGAAGGCGTCGAGCTGGCTTTGGACTTGCGTATCGCTTGCCTTGTAGCTCATCCCGTTGCCGAGTGCATACGTAGTCCACAAGCGCACGGCTTGCTTGGCCAGCGGGTCGGTGAACCAGAAAAGTCGGGAGCGTTCGACGATGGTTTTGCGGGTGCGCTGGTCGAAGTCGCCGGGCAGCGGTTGCCCGAATCCCAACCAGCCGCGATCATCGAGAGCCAGTTCAATGTCGGCCTGGGTGAGCGATTCCTTGAGTTCCGGAATCGCATCGAGCAGGACTTCCGAGAGTTCGCGGGAAGAGTACTGCTTTGGCTTCGGTGCGAACGATTCCTGCAGGCGAGTCCAAAGGCTCACAGTCCGTACCTCAAGTCGAACTCGTCGAGTTCGGGAGAGATGGAGACCTGCTCTTCATAGACCATGACATCTTCGGTGACCTGGCTGGCATGGGCAGATTCCGCCATGCAGAAGGCCCACCAGTGATCGGCGTGTCCGAACTTTGCATCATGCTCCGCGTCGAATCTGGCTTGGCCAGTCGCCGTGGTCAGCTTCTTCACCGACCGGAAGGAATTGCGAACCATCTCGGTATCGGGAATGCGCGTTTTCTGTTCTTCCATCCGGCGCTTGGCATAAACTGCAAGAGCTTCCTTATTGCCGAGCGTGAATTGCACGCCCTCAACTCGATGTGGCCCGAACTCGCTCTCGAGTTGTTCAAAGATGCTCAATCCCATTGAGCTCTTATCAATTACAAGACGCTGAATCTGCGGCATGAGCTGCCGGGCGATCTGCATCTGATGTGGCGTCGAAAGGTTCTTCATTTCGACTATCCCGCGCGTCCAACTGACATCGCCGACCATCTCCGCAAGCCAGATGACCGAGAGATCGCGATTCCGGGCGACATCCCATCCGGCGTAAAGACCATGGCAATGAGGCGACGGATCACCGCTATTTGCATCAGCCGAGACATTGGCGGCAAATAGCTCGGGCGGAATCCACTGGCTGGCAGTCGAGAGAAATGCGCAGCAGTATTCCTGCAACCACATTTCCTCGTCGAGGCAGCCGATGCGCAATTCTTCAGCGTCAAGCGCCTTCCCGTCTCTGTCACGGCAGCCTTGCGCAATCGCTTGGTGAATGTCGGTCTTGTGACTAGACCATCGACTTGTATACGGCCTGCCATCGACCAATCCAGCCTCTTTCGCGAGTTCGTAATAAGTGCCTTGCCGACCGTTGGGTGTCGAAATGATCGAAAGGCTGTAGCCGCGCGTGATGGTTGGCTCAATGGCTTCGTAGATTCGGCGCGGGTCTTTGTGGAAGGCGAATTCGTCGAGTAAGACGTTGCCTTCGTAGCTGCGGGCAGTGTCCGGACTTGCGGGTAGTGCGATGATGCGCGAACCGTTTCCGAAGGTAACTTCGTGTTTATAGATAGAGCTGTCAGGGAGGGCGGCATCAATATAATTTGCGACAGCACCAATCGCCCGAACATGGGGAGCGGCAGCATCTTGGATAAACTCTTTTGAAAGCCGCTCGGATCGCGATAAGACGATGAAATTCTGCTTGCGCTCCAGCGATTCAAGCACTGCCCCGAGTCCCGCACCGAATGAATAGCCGATTCTGCGCGCCTTAGTCGCGATCTTGAGTTTCGACCTGTCCGCTATCCACGCCTTTTGGTACGGGTTTAGCTGCAGCGGACTTGTGGGAATCTGCACCAGTGAGCCCGTAGATTTGACGGATGGCGGCGATGAGGTCAGGCGCTTCGACTTGGACTTTGACTGGGTCGTTCGAGACGATTTCGTGCTGCTGTGTTTGCGCCGGTCGGCCCTCGGTTGTGTCTCGGATCGCACAGTAGGAACTGGTGTCGCCTTCTAGCGCGACTTTCCCTTGCGCTTCGGCAACGAGTTCGGCATTGGTCTTTCCGGTCTTTTCATCAATCCGCTTCAGCCAATCGCGGCTGGCGTCTGAGAGAAGATTCTTGGGTCTGCCCGTCGGGTTTCCCGACTGACCAGGCTGAAATCTCGTCGCTTTCCCGATAGCTGGATCAAGACCGTTCCTGAGTTTTCCGCCTGTTTTCCGCCTGTTAGCAGGCGAACGACTGCCTCCGTTTGTCCCCGACTTCTTCGCCACGGATCACAGCTTCTCCCGAGCCAGTCGCATACGCATCTCGCTCTGCTTTTCCTCGAGCGTTGTCTGGAAGCCGAATCGTTGCGACTGTCGACGGGCCACGTAAGCAAAGACATGCGCCCTTACTTGGCCGCAACCGATGCAGCCGAGCTGCTTTAGCGAAGTCTCGTAAGGTCGCCCGAATCCCCACAACCGCAGGGTTTCGCAGGACGCGCATTCCCAGACCTGAGCGTCGCACTCAGTGATTCGCTCACAGTAGAAGCAGAAGCCTTCCGCTTCTCGAATCTCGCGGGGAAGATGGCGGGCGCAGTTTGAGCAGTGTTCGGGCAAAAGACACATCTTGGGCGATGAGGGTTTCAGTAGATCGCCGATGATGGCAGTGCTCATGCGCTTCTGGTTGCTTGATTTCGTCGCGGACGCGGCTGGTGATAGCTCGGATGCCGTGTGCGCTGGTAAGCCCGCAGATAGCTGCCAGCGGCATCGGCTGCGTAATTTTCTGGAGTTTGCACCAGATCGGCGCGGCTCATGCGAACCAACGGTCTTTTTCTGACTGGCATTAGAAAGGAACGTCTGCGTCCGTGATCGGATTCGCGGGCGTGATGAAGCTTGATGCCAACTGCTCTAGCCGGTTCAACTCTGCAATCTTTTCTGCGTCGCTCAGTTCTCGCTCAGGAAATGTCATCTCTAAGGCGTCAGAGAAACACTCCTCGCGCCGTTCAAAGTCAAGGCGTAGCTGCTTTCGATCCGGCTTTCGCACTTTTGACCTCCAGGCGCTCGCAGCCTGGGCGATAGGAAACGCGAATGATCGAACAATGAAGTGGACTGGTGCGAGCGTCGCATCCTTGTAAGTACAGTGGCTTAGTAATGCAGGCTTGGTCAATCAGGGCGTTTACTGAGTTCACGATTGGTCGATGGGAGCAGCCGCTAAGCAAAAGGGCGACAAATGTACAAATTGTACAAATTGCAAATTTGATCAACTTCGCAGGTTTCCTCATCTTCCGAACCGATCGAGAAACGCTTTAAATAGCCAGCCGATCACTGACAGTTCCGCGACGGTCGCGCCTGTTAGAGCCCATACCTGAAACTTGGCCCACTTCAGGCTTCGCCGCGTCTTTACCAACTCCCCAATGATGAGGTCTTTGTCGCGGCGCTGGAGCTTGCGCAGTTCGTGCTGCTGATCGAAGGCGCGAACCACGTCCACGGCCAGTTGGTGCGGACTGCGCTCCATGTACTTCGCCTTCCAGCGGTCAGGAATGCGCTGTTCTGGAATCGGGTCTTCATTGGTGATGAGTAGCGGATCGCGAACCGTCACAAGTCAACCTTGTAATCGTGGTCATGGTTCCAGCATTCGGTGACTTCATGGATCAGGTCGAACATGGCCTGCGCATTGCCTGGCAGGATGGCGTCTTCGAAATGGGTAGCGATCCACATCAGGGTTAGATTCGAGAGTTTGTATCCGCCAGGACTAGCCTTGATTGCGTGGACCAAAAGCATCGCTTTGATGCGAGCGATGTCCTCATCACGCCACGGCAACGAGGAATACTCACGCCGGTTGCTGAATCAGCGAGGAAGAAGACGTGGTCGAGTTCCTTAGGACTCGCGTCGGCGTCAGGTAAGCGGCCGCTGTGAAGTCGATCTTCCTCGCTGAAACTCGGATGGTGCGGCGGATCAGAATGCTATTGTGTCCAGCCGCGACAAGATTCTTGCGCCGTAAGCCGTGTCGCCGTAGTGGTCCAGCATCGCCTGCTTGCGGGATCTCGTAATGAAAGAGTGAGCCGTCGGTTCGCCGCGAAAAGGGCAAGGCGTTGCCGATCCCGAGTGGGCCGTCATGGAGTATCTTCGGCGCCTGCTTGAAAAACAAAAAGACTTTGCCGTTCTCGATGAACTTGCCGAGACTTCGGCGCTTGAATTCGCGGACTTCGGCGCGAATGTGAACCTGAGCAGGACGTTCGAAGCGGTAGTCCTGTCCGGTGTAGAAGCAGGGAACCAGATCGCTAAGGGCCATATACAGTGGTTCGGATTTTTTTGGAGCGCACTTTTCCCAGGAGTCGGGAATGTGCTTTGTTTGCGGATTCAACCGCACCGGGCATCGACCGGTCTGACCTTGCTTGCTTTTTCTTAGAGCCTCAACGCCGGATAGCTGGAAAAGGTAGGACTTGCCGGCTTCACAAGGTCGCGACCCTGATTTTCCGGCTATTGGCAGGAAAGTACCACATTACGAAGGTGTTTGAACAGAGTAATTTGGCGTGTTTACCGTCTTGGGTAGGGGATTTGGCCTAGATTTGTGCCGATTTCTGGCTCTAATCTAGGCTCGACGGCTGGGTCTCTGGCATCTTGGCGCGGTTCGCGGACATGATCCTTATCTCGATGCCTTCCGTGTCGGGTTGATTGGTGAGCGGGTCCTTTAACGCCTGTCCGCCGATATCGAGCACCTTGATTCCGGCAGCCGCAACAATGCCGTCCTTCTCCCAGAATCCGCGACTATATTCCCAGCGCGCTCCGAAGCCGTTCTGGTAAACCGTGGGAGCTTCTGACAACGGCTGGCCCATCTTGCCGGTCATGTCGTACTTGATCTTGTCCCAATCCTCGTTCGGGATCATGATCTTGATCTCCGCGAGTTTCTGGTTTTCAAAGTACAGCACCTCTCCTTCCGTCTTCGGATTCATCAGCCCGCGCGTCTTGGTGTGATAGATCAGTCCTTTGCCATCGCAGACCCTACCATGTGATTTGAATCCGTCGGCGGTCAGTTTTATTTTGTTACCGTTGCATTGCCCGTAGTCAGTGAGCGGCTGGCCGATATAGGCTCCCCGAAACTTGATGGGCTGATCCTGGGCGAAGGCGAGGGACGCGAAGAGAAGAAAGGCGGCGAGTAACTTCATGGGCAGGAATTGTGCCAGAGACGGAGCGGATGAGGGTATGGGACTTTCGGGCGGCGAAGATTACTTCGCCTTTTTAGACTGTTTTATCTCGGCGATCTGCTTCTCGATCTTCGATTCCAGCTTGTCGAGCTTCGCCCAGCGAGCTTTCGCGGCGCGCCGCGCGGACTCCGCGCGCTCTTCTCGCGTCTGATTCTTGACACGCGCCTTTCCGCCACGCCTGCCGAGTTCTACGGCTGCGGGATTTTTGCCCATGCGAGGATGTTTTATCACGTCTTTTCTGTAACTTATGCGAAGCGGTTCGCAACTCTATGAAAACAGAGCAAATCGAGTGCTTGACTATGCGAAGCGGTTCGCATAGATTAACAGCATGACGATTGATGAACGCATCGAACGCTTGACCGAAAGGCATGAAGCTCTGGCCGAGAGCGTCGAATCTTTGACGAAGGATGTGCATCAACTGACACGGAACATGGATCGCTTGCACATATTGGTTGCTGATATTTCGTCAGCTACCTTGCATTTGATTAACGTTTCCCGCGCTCACGAAATGCGCATTGATGCGTTAGAGAATCGGCCACAATAACAACGGGCCGGAAAGCGGTTGCAGCCGCAATTCGGCCCTAACCAAATCGAACTGACAGGAGTCCGACATGGCTTCACAAACTGTATCAAAGTCCGTTCCCTTCCTTGTTTTCCCGACCCTGAACGACGTATTCACCTGGCGCGTAGTCGCAACCGAGACCAACCGGACAATCTCGTTCCACAAGAATCTGGCGAACGCCGTGAAGAAGGCGGAAGAGCTAAACGTAGTCTCCTTCCTGCGAGAAGCCGTCTCCGTCGATCCCGAACCGTGCGCCTTCGAAGACGAGCGTTATCCCTTTCCCTGCGGAAAAGACGCCAGCTTCTACGACTTTGACTCGGAGCAGTTCTACTGCGCCGGACACACCGCGGACGTGATTCGATGAGAGTCCACTTCGTCAACCGCAAAGGCACCTACGACCGATGGGTCGAGCTCGAAGAAGTAGCCGTCTTCATCGGCCAAGACGGAAGCGCAATGACTTCCCTGCCCGATGCTTACGCCAACGAACGATTATTGACGCCAGACGAGACCGAGCTGGCGATTCAAGACTTCAAGGAGGAAATATGACGACACATTGCCGAGTTGGAGAAGCGCGAATCTGCATGACCTGCGGAAACATGGATCGTTTTCAAAATGGTTTCTGCTCGGAGTGTGGTTCGGACGATCTCAGCTATGAGTGCGAGTGGCCAACGGTCCGCGACAACGAATATCCGACTTATGAAGAGCTACTGCAACTGAGAAAAGAAGGAAAACTCGCCTGAACCGCCAGATTCACAGATTCATGAATTTCTGAATTTCACACAAGGAGAGAAATAACTATGCCGTTCAAACCAGCAACCAAAGAAGTTGGGTACGTCAAAGCCTCAATGTTCGGCCCGAAAGGAACCGGGAAAACCACATTGATGGCGATGGTCCTGATTCACCTATCCAAGCAGTATCACAAGGGCGCGCCGGTTGCGTGGCTGGCGTCTGAAAAAGGCGTCGATTTCGTGCAGGACATCTTCGACGCCGAGAAAGTTCCCCTACTGCTCAACCGTTCGCGCTCGTTTCTCGATCTGCGCTCGGCTTCCCGCGATGCCATCCGTGAAGGCTGCTGCGCTGTGGGCGTCGATTCCGTCTCTCACTTCTGGCAGGAATTGTTCACCGAAGGCATGAAAGCGCGCGGACCGCGACTGCAACGCATTGGGCGTATTAAAGAGGAATGGGCGCCGTTCGCTCAAGACTTTCAGGACTCGAACATTCACTTCATCGTCACCGGTCGCATGGGCTTCATTTGGGATGAAATCGAAATGCCGGACGAGAAGGGCGAGATGGTGCGGGAGTTGGCGAAAGGCGGCACCAAGATCAAAGCCGAAGGCGACTTCGGCCATGAGCCCGATCTGGAAATCGAGACCGCACAAATCGATGATCCTGACCTAGTGCGCTTCGAGAAAGTTGCCGGCCGTGCACGGAAGAAGTTCACCAGTCGAATGCTTCACGTTGCCACGGTGAAGAAGTGCCGAGTCTGGGCGCTAAATGGGCAGGCGTTCACCTGGAAGGATATGACCGCTTACAAGCCTGGCTACTACGCCAAGGTTGCCGAGTGCTTCCAGCCCTACTTCAATTCCATCAATATCGGCGGTAGCCACGCACCGACCAATGCGGCCGATTCGCCGAGCAGCGCAATTTTGTTCCAGCCAGGCTCCGAGCAGAGCTATTCGGAAATGCTTCTTAAGAAGCAGATCGCGCTGGAGAAGTGGGACGCGACCATAAACCTGATCGCGGGCGGACAGACGAAGGACGCCATCCACATGCGCCAGATCATCGGTCAATCGATCACGCACACGCGATCGCGCACCGAATTTGAGCGGGAGAACCTGCCCGAATTGCAGCGTCATCTCGACATCCTTCTTGCGCTAGAACAACGGCTCAAGAAGGATTCACCTAAAACCGATGACGAACTCGGAGCCTGCATCGCAATGGCCACCGAAGATGTAGACCATCCCGGCAAGAATGCCTCGTTCGCTGAAGCATTCACCGCTGGAAAGCCGAATGGGACGGAAGCGCAGCCAGTTCCGTTTTGACAAGCATTCGATTCAGTTTAACCACTTGCGTTAATTCGTTGTGGAGTTAAAAGTCATGCCGCTCATCGAAGTAACGGTAACCGAGAAAGACATTGAAGACGGGCAGCGCCGGAGTGACTGGTTCTGCCCGATCTGCCTTGCCTTATTCCGCGCAACCGGGGTGAAGTGGGTTGTCGAAGAAGCCACCTGTTACCCGATTACGCAGAGGAACGCTTTCATCCCGCTTCCGCCGCCAGCCATCAGCTTTATCTCCGAGTTCGACGCGTCCGGATTCGGACAGCCGTTCAGTTTTCAATTGGAGACGCTGTGAGCGAACAAGTAGAAATTTTCCAAGCGATGCGCGATGCCAGGAAAGAACAGCGCCGTGAGTGGAAACGCATAAATATGGAAGCACTCGACGCCAGTGGTCTCAGGTACCGATCGAGCAACAAGGGAGAATGCCTGACATTTTTCGGCCCGAACGGTGCGGCTAACTTTTATCCGAGTACTGACAGATGGAGATTCCGCAACCAGACCTATAGCGGAGGGGCTTCGAAGTTCATCATTTGGTGGGCGAAGCAGCAATGATCCGCCGCCGACCCATTCCGCGGACCGGCTACCGCTGGAAGCGCGATCCCAAACCAGAGAACTCCCTGCGCTACACGACCGTCCTCGATGGTGCGGTTCGCGTCTATCCCGATGGCCGAGAAGTCTGCCAGGACAATCCCCAAGGACGCAAGGAGTACCAGCGGAGAATCGAAGTAATGTGCATCCGGCAGAACTGGGTCTGCTGCCTCTGCCCAGACAAGCTCAGGTCAATCTACGATGCCACGTTCGAACACCAGCGCCGGCGAGGAATGGGAGCCGCTTTCAGGGATGATCGAATCGAGAAGGACGGGAAGGACTGGAACGGAGCCGCGCACTGGATCTGCAACGTAGAAAAAGGTTAGGAGCTTGCTTTCTCCTTGCGCTCCTCGGGAACCGACGGAAGAGGACGCCAATGGGTTATCTCATTCTTCCTCCAACCTTCGGTCGCGCTAAATCCTACTTTCGGGTGAAAATATGACTTTATAACGTCACCA
>Ga0070741_10020489_pt1 | contig 10413 bp, 11 predicted proteins | sample Coa_R1_4_FD_66440 | JGI IMG/M metagenome (GOLD analysis project Ga0070741, IMG submission 66440) | Surface soil microbial communities from Centralia Pennsylvania, which are recovering from an underground coalmine fire - Coalmine... | ecosystem: Environmental > Terrestrial > Soil > Unclassified ... | reverse complement strand
TCTCCACCGGACGCCCGTTGCGCGCCCGCTCTTTTTCAATCACCACCACACGGTAATGCGGCTGCTTGCGCGCACCCACGCGCGCCAGACGAATCATTAACACTGAAATTGTTTCCTTTCCTGCTGTTTTCTTGGTCCTTCCGAAAGGAGGCCGAGGGTCAGGCTTGCTGACACTAGCGGCGGGAACAAGACAAGTAATTATTATGCCGTAGGTTAGCAGGGGAGGCAAGGGCGCCTAAGGTTGAATCTCGTGGAACTGAGTGCTAGCTTCGTTCTGCTAAATCGGGTTCTCTTAGGGGGTGAGAAATGAATGAGCGAGCCACTGGGATTCGAGATGCTTTGTCCGGTTCAGCAGAGGCACTCGCCAAATCCCTCGCTGTATGCGCAGTCCTTGCGTACGGTTTAGGCATTGTTGTGCAAAATATGCACCTAGTCCGACTGGGTATTACTGACTTTAATGCCATCAGAATTCGCTCAATTTTTACCGGAATATGGTGCTGGATTGTTACGTTCTGCGCTTCTCTCCCCATCATAATTTTGTGGATTCAAGTAAAAGTGGAGGAAAAGGGCAAGCAGGGAAATCCGCGGCGATTATTCCTCAAGCGGTTAGGAGTGACGGTTGCTTTCACTGTCTTGTCGTTTGGGATGCTTCGATTGGTATTCGGGATATTTGGTTTTCATGAGTTCACCTCCGTATGGACTCCGCTGCTGCACGGGGACAGCCATCTCCTCCGACTTTCTGTTGGAGGTGGGTCGAGTGCCCTTCTACTTTCTATTTTCAGTTACCCACTAAGAGATACCAAAACACACATCGTTGTGGGAGATGCGCAACGACTCAGAGAGTCAACCCCGCTGGTCATCATTCTTTTTCTCCTAGTTGCCGTAAACGAATTAGGATTCTTGTACCCCCTGATAGATTCCAACTTCGGCGGAGGACGGCCAGAACAGGTTTTACTAGTTCTGACTGCTGATGGGAAGAGTACGTGGCATCGATTGCACAAGGATTTCCACGATGAGGATGATCCTTTTCCTCTCCTTCTTTATGAGACTGATTCTAGTCTAGTGTTGCGCGACGAGGTCGTTCCATGCGGCTCCAAGATTAATCCGGTGATAGTCCTCGACAAAAGGCAAGGTAGCGCATACGTACCGACGCCCTCGCCATCAGACTCGTGCGAAAAATAATTGAGAAAGACCGTCGCGGTAAGCAAGGGGAGGCAGGCGCAGAGCGTGCTATTGTCGGTCCTGGGATTCGAGGGTGCCCCTCGATAAGAGCGAAGGCGTTGTCAAGGCATAGTTATCCTGACGCTGCGAAGCAGCGGTGTTTTTTGCCAGAGGAAGTTGAGGACCAAGACTCTGGAAATCTCACGCTGAATCACTTTGCGGTGAACGATCGCTCCACCAACCATCGATTCGGCCTAAACCTCGACCATGATTCTTCTATGCGAACATCCCACCGCTACGGGATGCGAGAGCGCCCAATCAGTCCTGCGGTCTAGCTCGCGCCGACCAGGGGCACCCGCGGGCTGCTCTCGATGCGAACGATCTTCGCTTGAACGATCTCTGGATACGCGGTGTTCGTGCGTAGCATCCAGTAGAGTCGTACGGCCAACTTTCTCGCCGCCGCCACCTTGGCCACGGCTTTTGCTTTGGTGTGGCAGCGGTGCCGATACTCGCGACGAAACTCGGGATCGTAACGCACTGCAATCTGCGCTGCCTCGACCAGCAGCGAGCGCAACATACGATTCCCCTGCTAGCTGATCCCGCCCAGCTTCTGCCGTCCGCCCGAGGAGTGCTCGCGCGGAATCAGTCCCAGGTAACTGGCTACCTGCTTGCCGCGCGGGAAGCGCCCGACCTCGCCGATGGTCAGCACGAAGGCCAGCGCCGTGTTCGGTCCCACTCCCGGTTGTGTCATTAGCAACTTGGCTTGCACATTCTTTTCCGCCGCCTGCGCCACCGCATGATCCAACTTCCCGATCTGCTCGTCCAACATGGCCAGCAAGCCGAGCAAATCTTCTCGCCGGCAACCCGCCCAGGTTTTTAACCGCAGCTCGCGCAACAACTGCATTCCGCTCTTATCCAATCAGTCCTTGTCTCGCCGTTTTTGGCGGGAAAGGGCGGGGATTTTGATTTGCCACGGCAATGGCACGAGCAGCTGAACGAAATTCCATTTGACTGGATGTTCTCCGTGCCTCCGTGTCTCCGTGGTGAGTTGTAGGCGTCGAGCACGAGCACTCCTCCTGCGATAAAATTCTTCTTCCACTTCCCGACCCGAGGCCGCAATGTCCCGAAAAATCCAGCGCGCAATTCTCAGTGTCACTGATAAGACCGGCGTAGCCGATTTCGCCCGCAAGCTCACCCAGATGGGCGTCGAGCTCGTCTCCACCGGCGGCACCGCCAAGCTGCTGCGCGATTCCAGCGTCGACGTCAAAGACATCTCCGACCTCACCGGCTTCCCCGAAATGCTCGACGGTCGCGTTAAAACCTTGCATCCGAAGGTTCACGGCGGAATTCTTCATCGCCGCGAAGATCCGGCGCACCGCGCCGCCGTCGCCGAGCACGGAATCGAGCCGATCGACATGGTCGTCGTGAATCTCTACGCCTTCGAGAAAACTGCCGCAAAGCAGGGTGTTCATTTCGAAGAACTAATCGAGAACATCGACATCGGCGGTCCCTCGATGATCCGCTCTGCCGCGAAGAATTTTCACGATGTCGCGATCGTTACGTCCCCCGCAGACTACGACTCGATCGCCGACGAAATGTCGCGCTCCGGCGGATCGCTTTCTTCTGAAACCAAGTGGCGTCTCGCACAGAAAGCCTTCGCCACGACCGCCGCTTACGACTCCGCGATCGCGTCAACTCTCGAGCGCGTTCACGCCAACGGAAATTTTCAGCTGCATTCGCACGAAGGCTTCCCCGACACTCTGCGCCTCTCATTCAGAAAAGTCACCGACCTGCGTTACGGCGAAAATCCCCACCAGAAAGCTGCCATGTACTCAGACGGCTCTCAGACCGGCGTCGCCAACGGCCGCCAGGTGCAAGGCAAAGAGCTTTCCTACAACAACATCGTCGATCTCCAGGCCGCCTGGGACCTTGCGCAGGAATTTGACGAGCCCTTTTGCGGAATCATCAAGCACACCAATCCTTGCGGAGCCGCAACTGGCGCGACTCTCGCCGAAGCCTACAAACGCGCGCTCGAATGCGATCCCGTCTCTGCTTTCGGCGGAGTCATCGGCGTCAATCGCCCCGTCGATGCCGCAGCGGCGGAAGAAATGGCGAAATTATTTCTGGAAGTGATCGCCGCGCCATCTTTCGAGAAAGCCGCCCTCGAAAAATTTTTCGCGAAGAAGAATCTGCGCCTGGTCGAAATTTCCAACAGCCCGCAGAAATGGGTGCTCAAAAATGTTTCCGGAGGCATGCTCGTTCAGGACGCCGATCTTCACCAGCTTCGCGACGCCGACCTGAAAGTCGTCACCAAGCGCCCGCCCACGCCTGAAGAAAAGCGCGCCCTCCTCTTCGCCTGGAAGGTCTGCAAACATGTGAAGTCGAACGCCATTCTCTACTCCCGCGACGGCCAGACCGTCGGCGTCGGCGCCGGACAAATGTCCCGCGTCGATTCCTGCCGCATCGGCGCGCAAAAGGCCGTGCTGCCGCTCAAAGGCACGGTCGCTGCTTCCGACGCCTTCTTCCCATTCCCCGACGGCGTCGAAGAGATCGCCAAAGCCGGCGCCACCGCCATCATTCAACCCGGAGGCTCCGTCCGCGACCAGGAAGTCATCGAAGCCGCCGACCGGCTGGGCCTTGCCATGATCTTCACCAGCGTCCGCCATTTCCGGCATTGATGCTCGTGTGCATCGGAGATTCCTGTCAACTGTTGTCATCCTGAGCGGAGTAGAGTCATTCGTTTACGAATGACTTTACGCAGTCGAAGGACCTAGGCACTTTGACAGAATCCATCCCTCGTCACGAGCAGCGTGCACGCGGCCTCTGGAAAATTCTTGTCAATAGGCAGGAATTACACGAACGCATTCATCTCAAACAAAGCACACCAGATATAAAGTTGCACAACGTGGCGCAATCACCCTCTCCGAATTGGTAAACTGGAACTAAGTACTAAATGAAGCGGCCTTCGCAGGCCGCTTTTTCATTTTGGGAAAGTAACATCGTGGGGAGCCTGCCCCGAGCGAAGCCGAGGGGTCGGACTCTCCTGTCCGACCTCTATTAAGAAAAACTCCGGTCGCCCGACCCTTCCGCGCTCTTTGCGGGAGGGTGGGGCTTTTGACTCTAAGAACCCTGTAGGGTGCCCCATCCTTGTCACGTTTTGTGTGACAGGGTGGGGCTTTTGACTTTAAATTCAACGGTTGCACCTTCCTTTCCTCGCGTTTGTGAGCGGGGTGCGAGGCACTGACCACTGACCACTAGCCACTAACGCGAATCACGAATCACGAACCACGAGCCACAGTTTCCCGGGACCACTCATGTCACCTGAATCCAGCGCCACCTTCACTCACTACAAACAACAAGGAGAATGGGCCGAGCTCCTCTTTATGGCCCGCGCCGCCGAGCAAGGCCTCGCCATCGCCCGTCCCTGGGGCGATTCGTCTCCCTACGACGTTGCCATCGTCTCCCAAGCCAAGCCCGGCGCGCGTCCCGACTTCCTCCGCATCCAGGTTAAGTCCACGCGCTGCAAGCACCACAACGGATACAAATGCCACGTTGACTCAAACGGCGTCGCCTACCGCCCCGACCAGCTCGACTTCATCGCCGCTTACGTCATTACTGTGGCCGTCTGGTTCATCATCCCCGTCGCCGCCACCCACGGTCAGCTCGAACTCCTCCTCACTCCCCACCGCCGCTCTTCCAAATACGGCGAGTACGAAGAAGCCTGGCACCTCCTCCACAACGAATAATGAAATCAAGTGCGTTGGCTGGACACGCGATATTTCCTCAAGCTAGGAGGCTAAGGCGCTTGCCTGAATATGAGTCCCACTTTTGCACAGGAATCCCAAGAGTATCCATTTGGGAATCCACGCCGTGATGTAATGTGGTGAATATTGAAGTGTCGATTCATGTGAGCAACAAGAAGAACGAGCTCACCAGGTTTTTATAGCGAGATGGACATCATGACCCGCTCCGAGCGTAGCAGGCGAATGAGCCTCATCCGCTCAAAAGACACGCAGCCAGAGTTAGCGGTCAGAAGCCTGATACACCGAATGGGTTATCGATACCGACCTAACGACTCTGGGTTGCCAGGTCGACCTGACATTGTTTTTAAGAGCAGGCGTAAGGTGATCTTCGTACACGGGTGCTTTTGGCACCTTCACCGTAACTGCTCCAATTCGCGCCCCCCAAAGTCGAAGCTCGACTACTGGCGACCGAAGCTCGAAGGAAATGTCCTTCGCGACAGATTCGTTGGGCGTGAGCTGCGAAAGCTCGGATGGGAGCGACTCATCATCTGGGAATGTGAATTGGCGGATACTGATCGCCTTGCGCGCAAGATCGAGGCGTTTTTGGAACCGAAACTGCTTGGCGAAACCGCATAGAAGATGAGCACACTCTTAGAAACACCTCCGCGGCTCAAATCCCCCTTGAAGTCCTGTACGCTTCCTCTCTTTGAGTTCCAGCCAATCAAAGCCCATGAGCGTCGCGTCAAGAACCGTGAACAGAACTCTTATCTACTACGCTTGGGTGCATTCAAGAAGGAGCTGACCGAGAACTCGACATACAACCTTATCAGCCTATTCTGCGGCGGAGGCGGTCTCGATTTGGGACTGAACTTTGCCGGATTCGGGACGCTCATCGCCAGCGACGTTGCTCCGGCATTCGTGGATACGGTAGTGCACAACCTGCCTCACGCGAAAGAGTGCAAGGACGATGCGCTGCAACTGACGAAGGAGAAGCTGTGCCAACTTGCTGGCACCACTAAGATCGACCTGGTGGCAGCCGGGCCGCCTTGTCAATCTTTCAGCATCTTGGGTCAACGCGGAGCGCTGGAAGACCCCCGTGGCAAACTGGCTCTGAAGTATTTCGACTTGATCGCGGCGATCGAGCCGAAAGCTTTCCTGTTCGAGAACGTTCCAGGACTGCTGAGCGTGAACGACGGCGAGGACTGGCGCACATTGGTCGCTTACGCCAAAAAGAAGACGAAATATACCCTGCACTCTGCGAGGCTGAACGCCACGACCTTCGGTATCCCGCAGGTGCGTGAACGCGTGATCCTGATCGGATTGCGTGAGAACGTGCATTTCGAGTTCCCCACATTGCCGACCGGACCAAAGGTTGACGAGATCATCGCCTCGCTTGCGAATCGGAACGGTGATGGAATCCCGAGCGCATGGGCGCTGGAATCGGTGGAAGGTTTGCCGAACCACGACATTCGTGAGCACGGGCCTAACGTGAGGGCGAGATACATGAAGATCGCGCCAGGGGACCGTGACAGGACAGACCATACCGACAGGATCGACCCGACGAGACCATCTGGTACCGTGTTGGTCGGGTCAGGAGCCGGTGGGGGAAGGCCCCATATCCATCCTACGGAGCCTCGTGTCATAACGGTGCGCGAAGCCGCAAGGCTACAGAGCTTTCCCGATTGGTGGGTGTTCCAGGGCGGAAGCACCGCTCAGTATCGGCAGGTCGGTAACGCCGTTCCTCCTCTCCTCGCGTATGAAGTGGGCAAAAAGATCGCGGAGAGTCTCGGGCGTTTCAGGCAGAAATGAAACATTGTGTTCCCAGACCTTCCTCATCCCGGTTACTCATGGCGGTTGAATCACCACATGGGAGTTGTCACCGCGAAGCACCTGTATCAAATCCTTTGGGCTGCTAGTAAGTTCTCTAGGAACGCTGATCCCGCAGCCGACATAAACAGCTACCTAATCGCGAACGGAATATTGACGCCAAACGTCCGCGAGGACAGCGGGCAGCCCGAGGGATGGCGGGACTACCAGCAAATGTTGAGCGAACTGGCGCTCATTTTTTCGAGGGAGGTTTCGCCGCTCATCACGCTGACACCCGTCGGTCTCGCATACCTCGATGGTTCGATGAGCTTTTCCGAAGTGATGACGCTTCAGGCTCTGCGTTTCCAATACCCCAACGGGCATCACATGCAAGTGAGTCCAGCGCTGCGCAACGCTATAGCGGGAACGCCCTTCGCGGCGGCGCGAAGCTATGCGGAGTTGCAATCCCGTGCTGGAGTTCTGATCCGCCCTGCAGTACTTGCATGGCGTGTGCTGCGCAGGCTTCACGAAAAGAATAGCGCACCAGAAATTTCGATTGACGAATTCGAGAGCTATCTGCTGCGGTGCGCCACGAACCCCGAGTTCGTCGCATGTGCGGACGCTATCATTACAGGCAGGGACGGAGGCATACGGTTGCCGCGTCTTGGGGATCGCCAACGACGCAATTCTCAAGACTGGTTCAAGTTTCTGCGACTCACGAAAATCTTTACAGTGAGTGACGAGAGACGACCGCTGGTGACCCTCAGCGCTTTTGGCACCGAGCACGCAACTGAAATCGATGCTATGTGTAAAGCGCTTGAAAATCCGGCGATGTTTTGGCGCACGGAAAATACCAGCCAAGCCGAGAGGCTGCGATGGTACGGGGAGTTCGGCGGCGTCGATCTCGCATTGCCGGAACTGCCCCAGACAAAAGCCGAGGCCGAGGCGGCTAAGACGGAATTCGTCGCTGGCGAAGAGCAGGAGGACGAACGCATACCGAACCCCTCCAAGGGAGGAAGGGTGCGGCTTCGCGAGTTCCGGGGCTTCGCGGCTCAGCAAGCCGACAACCAGCGTTCGAACCAGGGCAACCTCACTATCCAGTCGGTCTACAACGCGGAGATCACACAGACCCAAACCCGACTGCACGATCAGATGGTGCTGCTGATCGCGGAGACGTGCAGGGCGAAGGGAGCGGCAATCTTTGACGATCCCGATTCCGTCGATCTCCTCATTCAGCATCAGCAACGGGAGTTCATCGTGGAGGTAAAGAGCGTGACTCCCAGAAATTTTGTCGACAAGCTACGATACGCGCTCGGGCAGGTGCTGCACTACGATTTCCTGCGATCCGTCGAGTCGCAACTTCCACGCAGGCAAGTGGTCGCGTTTGCGGCGAATGTGCCCCACGATTCATGGTCAGTAAGATTCGTGAACGAGCACCTTAATGTGGACATGCTGAGTCTGGAGTCCGGCAAGCTACAAACCCATTCTCCATCAGCCACCTCAATTGAGTTATTCGGACCTTGACTCGCATTCAAATCGTTCAATGGCCGGGCTGCCGGAACCAACTTCGTCAACTTCCCCAACTTCCCCTTGCGCTCTGCCCCATCGGCTGCGTTTGCTCCTGCAGAGTTCACAGCCGCGGAGCGGCGGAGTGATGCAGCCCACGGCGTGAGCCGTGGGTGAAATTCGAATGACAACAATGCCCCGAAGGGGCGAAAGAATCATCCCCAGAGATATTTTTCGTCCACGGCGATTTTGTTTTTTAAAAGGAAGGCACGGAATTCGTCCTGAAATGAACGTTTCCTATGATGTTCTTGTTGGCCGGCGATGTATTTCCTCACGGCGGGCACATTTGATTCGCTCACGCTGAAAACTCCGTATCCCGTTTGCCAAGCGAATTCGGGATGTCGTTCGCGAATCCACCGCGAGGAATTTGTTTTTACGACGCGAGCAATTTCGGCCGGAGCGTGTGCCGGTCGAATGCGGACGAGCATGTGAACGTGATCGGCGGTGCCGTTGATGATGAGCGCGGTTCCATTCATTTCGCGGATAATGCCGCCGAGATACGCAAAAAGGTCATCGCGGAATTCGGGTTTGATCAAGGGACGACGGTGTTCCGTGCTGAAGATCAGGTGAAGCAGGATGTTGCCGCAGGTATGAGGCATTTTCTTCCGCCCCTTCGGGGCTGGATTTGTTTTTCTTCGTAACCCACGGCTTATGCCGTGGGCTGCATTCTTCCGCTCCTTCGGAGCTACGTGCCGCGTATTTTTCTGACCCACGGCTCGCGCCGTGGGCTGCGTTCTTCCGCTCCTTCGGAGCTACGTGCCGCGTATTTTTCTGACCCACGGCTCGCGCCGTGGGCTGCGTTCTTCCGCTCCTTCGGAGCTACGTGCCGCGTATTTTTCTGACCCACGGCTTGCGCCGTGGGCTGCAATCTTGCGTTCCTTCGGAACTAAAACTTGCAATGAAGCTCAGCCGCGCAGCGGCGAAATATTGCAGCCCACAGCGTGAGCTGTGGGTTGACGTGACAATCGCGACCAAGCCCCAGCGGGGCGTAAGAACACCACGAAAAAACCCGAGGGCTCCAATCTCAACGAGCCAAATTCAAACAACGGAAAATAACTGACCGCCGATCACGGTGTCTGTGACGAATGTCACAACTGGGCTGTGGACGTGCCAAACTGGCGTGCGACGAACCAACTTCGTCAACTCCCCCTTGCGCTCTGGCTCATCGAGTGGTATAAAAGACAAACCGTCGAGAACAAGTGTGGCTGGTTGGGCTGACGGAGTTTTGGATTGTGAAGATCAGGATTTTGAATCTTCCGTCCGGGCCCGACATCAAATGTAGTACCCAGCAAAAGCAAGAAAATGCTGGAGTTGGCCTCGGCCACGGGGTCTAGATTCGGGGACAGAGCTCCTCGAAGGGTTCGTCAGGCGAGATTCAGGTCTCGAATAGCAGGAACCTCCAAAGGATCTTTTCTTAACCGATCATCTTCCGACCGGCTCGTGCCGTGAAATCAGCTATTAGCCCATTAGCTTTAGCTGTTAGCAAGATCAAAAGCTTTCGGCGCTGGGAGCGGGGAGGAAGATGGGTTTTGCTGTGCGAAGAAGCTTCTAGCTCTTAGCCCTTAGCTTTTTAGCTGACCCCCTAGGGTTTCAAGCTAAAGGCTAACGGCTAAGAGCTGAAAAGCTGCATGCGTGTGGAAATCCTGTGCAATCAGGCAATTGACTTGCCCGCAGGCAGAACGATATTTTTAAAAGGTTTCGAGGACAGACAGAATCTGAATGTGGAATCGAGCTTTGCTCGATCAGACGGGCGAGACGCCCGTCCCCCACAAACAAGTTCTGTTCTGGACTGAAAACGCGCCGCTCAGGCGGAAATGCGATTCGGTCTTTGACAATAAGGTTGAACGTGCCAGTCGTGAGAGGAAAGGCTTGAGTTAAGTCTGAACTTCTCACAAAATTAGCTCGCGTCCTGACCTCCGTCAGACGCGAAGCGAGTTGGTGTGTAGCGACGAGCGGTGAGCCGTGAGCGGCGAGCAATCTTTTGATTGCTCAAGGCTCGTAGCTCGATGCTCCGAGCTCACTCCAGCGAATTTGTTCATTCCGAACAAATTTCAGGTTTCAAACGAGAGTTTGATCCTGGCTCAGAATCAACGCTGGCGGCGTGCCTAACACATGCAAGTCGAACGAGAAAGTGGAG
>Ga0070741_10020488_pt1 | contig 10414 bp, 8 predicted proteins | sample Coa_R1_4_FD_66440 | JGI IMG/M metagenome (GOLD analysis project Ga0070741, IMG submission 66440) | Surface soil microbial communities from Centralia Pennsylvania, which are recovering from an underground coalmine fire - Coalmine... | ecosystem: Environmental > Terrestrial > Soil > Unclassified ... | reverse complement strand
GTAGATCTCGCTGGAAGGGAATATGAAGCCGCGGCGCTTGGTCAGCGCGACGACCTTCTCCATCAGCTGCTCGCGAGCCACCGTCATCGGACGCTCACGCTCCCGTCGCCGATGGTTCGCGGGTCGAGAGTGTGCAGGAAGGCAAGGCTCTTCAGGCGGCGGTCCAGGTGATGCTCGAGCTGAGCGGTGAGCACGGCCTCGATCGCCATGAGAATCGCCGGCTCGAGCTTCAGCCGCCGGTACGTCTCCAGGTCACCCGCCGCCATCAGGCGCAGCACCTTGATCGTGGCGAGAGGGACCGGCGACATCGACGGCAGGGCGCACCTCTCGCACAGGAATCCGCCGGCCTCGGCGCTGAACGGAGCCGGCTTCGGCTGGAGCGCAGCGTCACACGATGCGCACGTGCTGAGCTGCGGCGCATAGCCGAGAAGATCGAGCGCGGCCATCATGAAGTAGGCGGAGGCCCGGCGCGGGTCTGATTCTCGGCCCAGCTCGTCCAGGGCCATCACCGCCAGCTCGTAAACGCCTTCCACCGGATGACGGTCCTCGCACACGCGCTCGGCGAGCTCGGCGATCAGCGCCGCGTGCGCCATCCGGTCCACGTCGCCGCCGATGCGGTATCCCTGCACGCGCTGGACCTGGGCCACGACGTCGAGCTCGCCCCGGCCTTTGGCGAGCAGCACGTCGACGTGGCCGTACAGCTCGAGCGACGGGCCGAGCTTGGACTCGGGCCGGCGCACGCCCTTTGCGATCGCCCCCACCTTGCCGTGTGTGCGCGTCAGAAGCGTGAAGATTCGGTCGGCCTCGCCGTAGTCGAGCTTGCGGAGCACGACGGCGCGGTCACGGTAGGTAGCCAGAGTGCTCCTCCGACGGTTCGGGCTGTTCGCGCCCGAGCGCCTCCAACGGCCAGGGCTCGTCCGCGGTCAGCTGGATCGACTCGATGCGCCGGCCCGTCACCGCCTCGACCTTCCACGTGGCCCGCCCCGCCTTGAACGAATCGCCACGCTCGGCGATCTTGCCCAGGGTCGCGTGCACGTATCCGCCCACCGAGTCGTAGTCGCCGGACTCCTCGATGCCGAGGTGCAGCCGCTGGTTCAGCTCCTCGAGCGGGAACCCTGCGTCGACGCGGGCCTCGTGGTCGTTCAGGATGACGAGCTGCTCGGGCTCGGCGGTGTCGTACTCGTCGCGGATCTCGCCGACGATCTCCTCCAGCAGGTCCTCGAGCGTCACCATGCCGGCCGTGCCGCCGTACTCGTCCACCACGATCATCATGTGGACCTTCTTCGTGCGCATCTCGTTCAGCAGCTCGTCGACCTTCTTCTGCTCGGGGGTGAACTCGATCGGTCGCAGGATCTTGTCCATGTCGAACTTCTGCGAGCTGGTCAGCGTGTAAAAGAGCAGCAGGTCCTTGCAGTGGATCAGCCCGACCACGTGGTCGATGTCGTGGTCGTAGACCGGCATCCTCGTGTGCCGGTGCTCCTTGAACAGCTTGATCAGGTCACGCAGCTGCGCGCCGTGGTCGACCGAGACGATGTCGGTGCGCGGAATCATGATCTCGCGCACGGTCTTGTCTCCGATCTCGATGATCCCGTGGATCATCTGGTGCTCCTGCTCCTCGATCACGCCCTGCTCCTCCGAGACATGGAGCACCGTCAGCAGCTCCTCCTCGGTGAGGTACGGGGCTCGCGCCGCCCGCCCACCCGTGATCCCTCGGGAGACGAACGTGATCGCCCACAGGATCGGGCTGAGGAAGGTGGCGATGCGGTCCACCGGTCCGGCCGCCGCAAGGGAGACGCGCTCGGCGTGCGCGATGGCGAGGGTCTTGGGCGTGACCTCGGCGGTGATCAGGATGACGATTGACAGCGCAACCGAGATGAGAAGCGTGAGCCAGAGCCGCCACACGGAAGGGACACCCGCACGAGTCAGGATCGAGTCGCTCATGAGCGCCGTCGCGGTGGACGCGATGATCAGCGCGAGCGTGTTCGTGAACAGCACAGTCGACAGGAACCGGTTCGGGTCCTGGCGCAGGCGCTGCAGGATGGCCGCCGACCGGCTGCCCTGCTCGGCGAGAAAGCGGACCCGGAGGCGTCCCACCGACGTAAGCGCCGTCTCCGTGCCGCTCGCCAGCGCGGCCACGAAGAAGCACGCGATCAGGACGACGAGCTCCGCCCACTCCTGTCCGGTCATGAGGAAAGGACTACCGGAAGAGCTCGGAGACGCTCCGGTTCTCGTGCACCCGGATGATCGCCTCGGCGAGGAGAGGTGCCACCGACAGCACCGTGATGGGAGGCCCGGCCCTGTCTTCAGGGATGGGCACGGTGTCGGTCACGATCACCTCTTCGACGCCGGCTTTCTTGAGCCTCTGCACAGCGTCCCCTGTCAGGACCGGGTGGGTGGCGGCGATCAGGACCTTGTTGGCGCCCTGTGCCCGGAGCGCCACGGCCAGCTTCGCGACGGTGCCCCCGGTGGTGATGATGTCCTCGACCACGACGCAGTCGCGGCCCTTGACGTCACCTGACACCGCGATGACCTCCGACTGATCGTCCTCCGGTCGGCGCTTGTAGCCGAAGGCGATCGGCGCGGTCATGTCGTTTGCGACGGCTTCGGCCCGCCGGCCGCCGCCCGCATCGGGCGCCACTATGGTCAGCCGCTGCAGGTTCTTGGACTTCAGGTAGTCGGCAAATATCCGGTGCGGGGAGAGATGGTCGGTCGGCACGTCGAAGAAGCCTTCGATGGCCTCGGCGTGAAGGTCGAACAGGAGAAGGCGGTCGGCTCCGGCAAGCGTGATGAAGTTCGCGACGAGCTTGGCCGAGATGGGCTCGCGAGGCTGCGTCTTCCGTTCTTTTCGCGCGTAACCGTAGTACGGAATGACGGCGGTGACCCTGCCCGCGGACGCACGGCGCAGCGCATCGAGGATGATGAACAGCTCCATCAGGTGCTCGTTCACGGGCGGGCTCGTGGGCTGGATCACGAAAACGTCGTGGCCGCGCATCGAGTCCTCGATCTTGACGTTGATCTCTCCGTCGGCAAAGCGCCTCAACCGGGGATCGGTCAGAGCGACGCCGAGCTTCTCGGCTATGCGCGCCGAGAGCGCCGGGTTGGCGCCGCCCGAGATCAGCTTGAGCTCGCCCCAGGGCGAGGTCTCCGTGCCGGTGTACTCGACGGCGGTCTGCAAACGGCCGATCATCTCGCGCTGGTGTCCGAATCCGAGCCGCCGTTCACCGCTTTCCTCCGTATCACACGAGCTGGCACTCCAACCGCCGTTGCGCCGTCCGGCACGTCCTTCGTCACGACCGAGCCGGCCCCGGTCCGCGCCCCTTTACCAAGTTTGACGGGCGCGACCAGCATCGTGTCCACGCCGACGAAGGCGCCGTCGCCGATCTGGGTCCGATTCTTGTTGATTCCGTCGAAGTTGGCGGTAATCGTACCCGCGCCGACGTTCGCGTCCTCACCGAGCTCGGTGTCTCCCAGGTACGACACGTGCGGCACCTTGCTTCCGCGGCCGACCCTGCTCCGCACCAGCTCGGTGAAGCTTCCGATGTGGACGTCCTCGGCCACCACCGTCCCGGGGCGGAGCTTGGCGAACGGCCCGCAGTCGCTGCGGTCGCCGATGCTCACGTCCTCTATATATACGTGCGGTCCGATCCGGCATTCGGAGCCGATCACGGTGCGCCCCTTCAGCACGGTGAAAGGCTCGACCACTGTGTCCTGGCCGATGGTCACGTTGGCGTCGATGAACGTGGTCTCTGGGTCGACGATGGTGACACCGCTCAGCATGCATGCTTCGAGGAGGCGGCGCCTCATGACCGCGGCGGCGGCGGCGAGCTTGACGCGATTCTTGACGCCCATCGCCTCGCTCGGGTCTGCCATCTCGACGACGTTGACCGGCTTCAGGTGCAGGAAGACGTCGGTGAGGTAGAACTCGCCCGCCTTGTTGTCATCGGTGATCATGTCGAGCACCTCGACCAGGCGGCTCCCGTCGAAGCAGTACAGGCCCACGTTGAACTCGTGGACCGCCTTTCTCATCTCGTCCGACGCGTCCTTGCGCTCGACGATCCGGTCCAGGGAGCCGTCGGCCGCACGGAGGATCCGTCCATCGTCACGGGCCGGATCGACCACCGAGGCGATCGTGGCCGGAGCGCCGGATTCGCGGTGCGAATGGACGACCCGCAGGATTGTGGCCGCCGTGAGCAGCGGCGAGTCTCCGTTGACGACGAGCACGTCCCGTCCGCGCAGTTCCTCTGCCCCGATCTGGCGCAGGGCGTGCGCCGTCCCCCTGGGATCGCGCTGGAACACGGGCGAAATCGCCCTCTCCTCGAGATGTGCCGCGACCTCCGCGTGGTGGGGGTTGGCCACGACCTTGATCTGCTTCGCCCCCGCCTCGGCGACTGCCGCGAGCACCCAGTCGAGCATGGGCCGTCCACAGATCGGATGCAGGACTTTGGGGATGCGCGACCGCATGCGGGTGCCGTGGCCGGCGGCGAGGACGACAGCGGTGAGGTGTGCGGTCAGCTCATGTGGATTATGCCACGCGCCTGTTGCGGCTAAGACGGATCGAAACCCATCCGCAGGCCGCATGGTTAGGTTCAAGGAGTATGCGACGCGTCCTGCCGACGGGCTTGGCCCTGCTCTGTCTCGCGTGTTCGGCCTCCCAGCCGGCCGCCACGCAGCGCTCGCCGTCATCCGTTCCCACCACCCCCATAGCCAGCCCCCAGGTCACCGCTCAGCCTTCGGCCACCCCGGTGCCTTCGGTCGCCTGCCACCGCGGAGCGTCCAGCCCGACCGCGATGGTCATGCTGAACTCCGCAGGCAGCACCGCGTTGCTTTACGACGTCAGCGACCCGCTGCACCCGGCGCTCCTGTGCACCATCAGCGGCACGTCAGCACACATCGTCACCGGTGACACGTTCGCCTACCTCCGCCCTGTCTCCCCAACCGAGACCGACGTCGTCCTGCACTCGATCGGAAGCGGCAACGAGGGAGTGACCGCCCGCCTTCCCCTGGCCTCCGTTTACGGCACCTGGACGGCGGACGGCAACGTCATGGCGTACACGATCGCCCAGCCGCCCGGCGACCAGGCGCCCCAGGGCAGCGAGCAGGTGTGGCTCTTTTCGGGTGGGCGCGACCGGCTCGTGTACACGTACCCGATCGGGCTTGGCGACTGCGTCTGCCGGTTCGGCCCGCCACCCCTCGTTCTCGCCCTGTCCCCCGACGCCCAGTACCTCGTCGCCGGATGGCGCTCCGGCAAAGGCGCAGCGCCGCTCGTGGTGCTGCGTGTGTTCGACGGGGCCAAGGTCGCGACCGCGGACGCCGCCTACTCGCTGGCGATCTGGGCCCGGACCGGCCACAGGCTCTTCCTTTCGGGGAGCGGCGCGCCCGGCGTGGCGGTATGGACCCCCGAGGGCGGCACGGCGGTGGTGTCGCAGACGCCGTGGAGCTACTTCCCGAGCCTGTCGCCCGACGGTGCGTCGGCCGCCTTCACGGGCTATGCCGACGCCGCCTTCGCGCATCCGCGCGTCTACGTCTTCGACATGAAGGCCGGCGTCGCGCGCACGCTGGTGCAGGCCGAGCGTTCCCAGGCGCTCTTCGTCAAGGATGGCTGGACCTGGTACCTGGAAGAGCGGCCATGCGGCTCGAACGAGGGCTGTGCCGGCTCGACGGCGCCGTCGGGCACGGTATACGCGATGGACCTCGCGACCTCGACCGAGCGCACCGTCTCTTTCGCGCCGTCCGAGGACCCGCTGAGCAACGCGGGCGACGAGGGTTGGGCAACGTTCCGCGCTGGGGAGAACTGGCCGGCAGTCTAGACCTGTCCGGCGCTCGCGCGCGGGCAACTCGCAATACTGTGTAGCTGTGAGCGAGGTTCCCGCACCGAATCTTGAAGGCGCGGTGCCGTCGCACCTCCCGGTCCTCCCCCTGAAGTCGACGGTCGTCTTTCCCCGCATCTTCATTCCGCTCTCCGTCGGCCGCAAGCGATCGCTCCAGCTGCTCGATGACCTGAGCGGCGTCGAACGCCAGATCGCGGTCGCCACACAGCTCGATGAGACGGCCGAGGACGTGGGGTTCAAGGACATCCATCACGTCGGCGCGATGGTGCGTGTCCAGCACATGCTCAAGCTGCCCGACGGCACGGTGCAGCTTGCGGTTCTCGGCATGCGCCGCATCCGGCTGATCGAGGCTGAATCGCAGGACCCATATCTCATCTGCGCGGTCGAGATGCTGCCCGAGGCGACCGACAACTTCCTGACGATCGAACGCGAGGCGCTGATGCGGCGCGCGATCGCATCGTTCCAGCAGCTCGTGGCGCTTGCCCCCCATCTTCCGGCCGAGCTGGCCGGCGCGGCCGGCGCGATCGACGACCCGCTCCACCTGGCGTACTACGTCGCAAACCACATCCGGCTGACCACCGAGCAGCGGCAGGAGATCCTCGAGCTCGACTCCGCCAAGGACAAGCTCGAGCGCCTTCTCGGCCACATGTCGCACGAGCTCGAGGTGCTCGAGCTTGGCCGGAAGATCCAGTCGCAGGCCGAGGAGCAGATGGGCAAGGCCCAGCGCGAGTACTTCCTGCGCGAGCAGTTGAAAGCGATCCAGCACGAGCTGGGCGAGCTCGACAGCGAACACGCCGAGCTGGGCGAGCTGCGGGAGCGGATCGAGAAGGCAGGGCTGCCGGCCGAGGCGAAGCGCGAGGCGGACCGTGAGATCGCGCGCCTGGAGCGGATCCCGAGCGCCTCCCCCGAGTCATCGGTCATTCGGACGTATCTCGAATTGATCGTCTCCTTGCCGTGGAACGTCTCGACCGGCGGAGAAGTCGACGTGAAGAAGGCGCGCGAAATCCTCGACGCGGATCACTACGACCTCGACAAGGTCAAGCAGCGCATCGTCGAGCACCTCGCCGTGCGCCGCCTCAAGCAGCAGCGTGGCGCGACCGAGCAGGGCCGCGAGCCGATCCTGTGCTTCGTCGGGCCGCCCGGCGTCGGCAAGACCTCGCTGGGCCAGTCGATCGCCCGAGCCATGGGTCGCAAGTTCGCCCGTGCCTCGCTCGGCGGCGTTCACGACGAGGCCGAGATCCGCGGCCACCGGCGCACCTACATAGGCGCGATGCCCGGAAGGGTCCTCCAGGCGATCCGGCGCGCCGAATCGAACGACCCGGTCTTCATGCTCGACGAGGTCGACAAGATCGGCGCGGACTGGCGCGGAGACCCGTCGTCGGCGCTGCTGGAGGTGCTCGATCCGGAGCAGAATCGCGACTTTCGGGACAACTACCTGGATGTTCCCTTCGACCTGTCGAAGGTCATGTTCATCACCACCGCAAACTCGCTCGAAACGATTCCCGCCGCGCTGCGCGACCGCATGGAGGTGCTGAACCTTTCGGGGTACACCGAGGAGGAGAAGGTCCAGATCGCGAAGCGATTCCTCGTCCCGAAGCAGCTGACAGCCCACGGGCTGAGGCCGGGCGAGATCGAGATCTCCGAGGAGGCGGTGCGCCTGATCATCCGCGAGTACACCCGCGAGGCGGGGGTGCGCAACCTCGAGCGCGAGATCGCCTCGATAATCCGGCGCGACGTCGCTGAGATGGCGCAGGGCAAGAAGGCCAAGCGCCTCGACGACGTCAAACGCGTGCGCGCCGCCCTGGGCAAGCGGCGTTTCTTCGATGACGCGGCGGAGCGCATCGACCGGCCCGGCATCGCGACCGGGCTGGTGTGGACGCCCACCGGCGGCGAGATCATCTTCGTCGAGGCCGCGCTGACGCCCGGCAAAGGCGAGCTTCGGCTCACGGGCCAGCTCGGCGAGGTGATGCGGGAATCGGCCGCCGCCGCGCTGTCCTATCTCAAGGCGCGCGCGACCGAGATCGGCATCGATCCGACCCTGTTCGACAAGAACGACATCCACGTCCACGTGCCCGCGGGGGCGCAGCCGAAAGAAGGGCCTTCGGCGGGCGTGACGGTGCTCATCGCGATGGCCTCCATCCTCACCGGACGCCCCGTGCGCGACGACGTCGCGATGACCGGGGAGATCACGTTGCGCGGCCGCGTGCTGCCGATCGGCGGCATCAAGGAGAAGGTGCTCGGCGCGCATCGAGCCGGACTGCGAAGGGTCCTTTTGCCGACGCGTAACGAGGCCGACCTCGACGACATCCCCGGCGACCTGCGCAAGGAGATGCGGTTCGTGCTCGTCGACTCCATCGACGAAGTCCTGCGCGAGGCTCTCGCGCCGCGGCCTTCGCGGGTCCGCTCCAACGGCGGCAGCCCCGATGGGGTGCGGCCTAGCGACGCGGCACGCGCTGCACGATCCGATCGTGGGCGGAAAGCTCGAGCGAGTCGTCCAGCGGCGAAAGCTCGGCGACGCCGCGTCGCCTGAGAGCTCCGCGGATCAGGTGATCCGCGAGGTGCGGGTTCTTCGGCAGCAGGGACCCGTGCAGGTAAGTCCCGATGACGCCGCCCTGGATGCAGCCCTCGTGGCCGTCGGCGCCGTTGTTACCGTGACCCAGAAGCACCTTGCCGAGGGGCTTCGCCTTCGGGCCGAGAAAGGTCCGGCCGCTGTGGTTCTCGAAACCGACAAGCGTGTCGGGCTTGAGATCCGCGAAGTCGGAGTGGACGACCACATCGCCGATGAATCTCTTCTTTCCCGCTTCAGTGCGCACGTCGATGAGGCCGATTCCATCGAATCTCGCACCATCCGCGGTCTGGTAGTAGTGGCCCAGCAGCTGGTAGCCGCCGCAGACCGCCAGCACCTGCGCGCCCCCGGCCACCGCGCGTTCGAGGGGCGGCTGCTTGTGCTCGAGAAGGTCTTCGTAAACCAGTGCCTGCTCGCGATCCTGCCCCCCGCCGAAAAAGAAGACGTCGACGTCCTCCATCCGCGCATGGGCGCCGCGGCCGAGCTCGAGCAGCTCGGCGTCGTACCCGCGCCACTCGGCGCGCTTCAGGAGCGTCAGGATGTTTCCCCTGTCGCCGTAGATGTTCATGAGGTCGGGGTACAGCCAGCCGACGGTGAACTTCAACTTCCTAAGTCTCCCAGTACGGCGACGCCCAGCCTCGCCTGACGAGCTCGGCTCGAATGTCCAGCATCGCGGTGTATGTGCACAGGACGTGCACCGTGTCACCGTCGGCCGTGGACTTGATCAGATGGTCGAGGGCCTTGGCCGCGTCCACCAGCGGAGGCTCCGCCGGGACGCCGGCGTACTTGAGCCGTACGGCGAGGTCGTGTGCGCGCACGCCCGCCGGCAGGACCACCCGAGCTTTTCCCCGCAGCAGCTCGAAGTCGACGTCCCATATCCAGGAGACATCCGTTCCGTCGGCCTTGCGATCGTTGAGCCCGATCAGGAAGTTGGTGCCGTGCGCCAGCTCGACCGCGGTACGCACCGTCTCGTTGAACCCCGCGGGGTTCTTGGACAGGACGAGGTTCAGGAGCCGGCCGCGAAACTCGATGCGCTCCTGCCGGCCGAATGCTGCGCTGAAGTACCGCAGCCGCTCCGCGATGTAAGCGGGCTCGAGACCGATCTCGCGCGCCGCGGTGAATGCGGCAAGCACGTTGTAGCAGTTGTACAGGCCCCCGAGCGGGACATCGAGCCTCGTGCCATCGAACGTGGCCGAGAATGCGTCGAATCCGTCCAGCGAGATCTTGGTCGCGGTGACTTCCGGCGCGGGCCGCGCGAAGTCGCCGTTGGGACACGTGTAGACGCCGTCGTGGCCGACGTAAACGGCCTCGAACAGAAGGGCGGAGCCGCAGCGCGGGCACGTTCGAGCGTCCGCTGCGTGCGGCAGCTCTTTGGCGGCCACCGACGTGTCGTCGAGGCCGTACCACAACGGGGGCCGCGCCAGGGAGAGGCCGATCTCCGCGACCCGCGGGTCATCGGCATTGAGGATGGCTCGTCCGCCGTCGGGCATCGCGCCGAGCGCGGCCTCGACCTTCAACGCGATCGACTCCAGCTCGCCGTAGCGGTCGAGCTGGTCGCGAAACAGGTTCATGACCAGGGTGACCCGCGGCTTCGCCTCGGCGACCGCGCGCGGCAGGCTCGCCTCGTCGATCTCGAACACCGCCCAGTCCGCGCGGAGCCGGCCGTCAGCTCCTGCCTGGTCGAGCGCCGCAGCGGTGACGCCGTAGATCAGGTTCGCGCCGGCCCGGTTGGCGACCACGCGGTGGCCGGCGCCGGCGAGAAGCCACGAGACCAGGCGGGCCGTCGTCGTCTTGCCGTTGGTCCCGGTGATGACGATGGCCCCCTGCGTGAGGTCTTCGCACAGCCTGGTCAGGACGTGAGGATCGATGATGCGGGCGACGTCGCCGGGCAGCGTCGTCCCGCCGCCGCGGCGTGCGAGGCGGCTGGCCGCTCCGGTCGCCTTGCCGGCCCAGACTGCGGCGGTCTTGCGGATCATCACCAGGCTCCGACAGTGTGCGCGACGGCGCGCCAGCCGTCGAC
>Ga0070741_10020487_pt1 | contig 10414 bp, 5 predicted proteins | sample Coa_R1_4_FD_66440 | JGI IMG/M metagenome (GOLD analysis project Ga0070741, IMG submission 66440) | Surface soil microbial communities from Centralia Pennsylvania, which are recovering from an underground coalmine fire - Coalmine... | ecosystem: Environmental > Terrestrial > Soil > Unclassified ... | reverse complement strand
CCACGACGCGCACGAAGGAAGCCTTGTACAAAACGGATTCGTGTCCTTCGTGACCCTTCGTGCCTTCGTGATCATCGTCGTGCTTGTGGGCACCGCCGTGCCGGGAAGTATCACGATTCGTGCCCAACAGACGACAGCGGCCGATCTGATGAAGGATGCGGCCGTGAAGGCCGCGCTTGATTACGCGAAGACGTCCGAGCCACAGACGATCGAAGACGAGATCCGCTTCTGCGAAATTCCTGCGCCGTCGTTCAAAGAGACCGCGCGCGGCGAAGAGCTGAAGCGCGTGTTCCAGCAGCTCGGACTGCAGAACGTGCGCGTCGACAAGGCCGGCAACGTCCTCGGCGATCGGCCGGGCGCGGCGGCGCGGCCCCGGTTCGTGATCGCGGCGCACCTCGACACGGTGTTTCCCGAAGGCACCGAGGTGAAGGTGAAACGCGAAGGCGCGATCCTCCGCGGACCGGGAATCGGCGACGACTGCCGCGGGCTCGGCGTTCTCGTCGGCATCATCCGCGCGATGAAAGAGGCCAACGTCCAGACGCCCGGCTCTATTACCTTCGTCGCCGACGTCGGCGAAGAAGGACTCGGCGATCTGCGCGGGATGAAGCAGCTGTTCAGCGAGACGATGAAGGGCGAGATCGATCGGTTCGTGTCGATCGACGGGACCGGCGCGAGCATCACGAACGTCGCGGTCGGCAGCCATCGCTACCGCGTCACGTTCAAGGGGCCGGGCGGCCACAGCTTCGGCGCGTTCGGCCTCGCGAACCCGATCGGCGCGATGGGCCGCGCGATCGCCAAGATTTCAGAGCTGCAGGTCCCCAAGCAGCCGAAGACGACGTTCAACGTCGGGCGCGTCGGCGGCGGCACCTCGGTCAACTCCATTCCGTTCGAAGGCTGGATGGAAGTCGACATGCGATCGTCCGATCCGGCGTCGCTGGCCTCGGTCGATGCCAATTTCCATAAAGCCGTCGACTCCGCCGTCGTCGAAGAGAACGAGCGCTGGGGATCGCCACGGATGATTACCGTGACCAAGGATCTCGTCGGCGACCGGCCGGCGGGATCGACGCCGGAGGACTCGCCCATCGTGCAGACGGCCGTGGCGGTGAATCGCGCGCTCGGACTGTCGGCAACGCTTGGCGAAGGATCGACCGATTCGAATCTGCCGATGAGCCTGAAGATTCCGGCGGTCACGATCGGCGCCGGCGGGCGCGGAACGGGGGCGCATTCTCTCGACGAAGCGTTCGACACGACCGATTCGTGGCAGGGGACGCAGCGAGCGGTGCTGCTGACGATTGCGCTGGCGCAGAAATGACCCTGTAGTGCGAAGTACTTAGTGCGTAGTAGTGCTGAGAGCGCAGCACCGAGGACTACGAACCCCCCAGCACTCTGCACTACCACCGCTAGCGGGAGTCCGCTTGAGCGGACGCCCGTAATTTTTCAAACCGCTCCAGATCCACCGCCCGTGTCTTCGCTGCCATTCTCCGGCCCGCCACAACTCGCGCGATCGCGAGCACGTGCGCGAAGCCGACGACGGCGATCTCGATGGCGACCGGCTCGGCGATGAGCACGGGCACGAAATTCAGGACCGCGGCGCCGATGAAAATGAAGCTGAAGACCGGGTCGGAGCCCCCACCCGGGAACGCGCGGCCGTAGGCCATCGCCGTGTGCTCCCAGCCGTGCCCGTCCTCGAAGTAGACCTGGAGGTATCGCCCGATGCGTTCGACGCCCACATGGATTGCCAGGACCGCCTCGAACACCCCCAACAGCACGAGGAGCGGGAGCAGGGCCGCAATCGGCAGCGCGGCCAGCGCAGCCGTGGCAATCAGGAGGGCGGCCCAGCCCACCAGTCCGGCGACGAATACCCAGACCCGTGTCGTGCCGCGTTCCCGAATCGTGGCCCGGAGTGCCCTGTATTCCTCGTAATCACGCCGCGTCATGATCGGCTCCGCGGAAGATGCCGGAAACCGCGCCTTTTCTCGAGAGAAGCCGCGTGCACGCGCGAATGCATTGTGGCACAGGACTTGGTAAGTGCTCAGCTGTGAGCAGCCCCGGCCTCATGCGCGTGACGTTTGGTGACGATAATCCCCTTGTCGTCTATCAATTATCTGTTACAATGCCGTCGGTCACCGTTCCAAACCAACACACATTCCGGTCACCCAGGTGCGCATGAAGCCCGTCTGTTGGATCGCTCCCTTCGCGCTCGTTGGACTCATCTGTGTGGATGTTGCCCCGGGTAACGCCGCCCCGGTCAGATCGGTCAAGAAAGCGGCGACGCACCGGACCACCACGACCCGGGCTACCGCGCGCCCGAAGCGGACGCTCTATTCGGCGGAACGCTCCCTGACGCGCAAGGCGAAGCTCGCGCGCGCACGCGCGATTGCGACCGCCCGGGAAATGGCGACCACGGTCCTGCCGCGCTACAAGATTGACGCAAGCGGCGACCTGGTCCCCGACGTTCGCGCCGCCGCCGCGATTATCTACGACCCGGTCACGAACCACGTCCTCTGGGAGGAAAATTCGCAGACCCAGCGGTCGATCGCGAGCATCACGAAAGTGATGACCGCCGTCGTGTTCCTCGAGAACAATCCCGATTTGTCACAGCAGGTCGCCGTGGAGCGGAGCGACGTCTACGCGGCGTCGACCACGCACCTCAAAGCGCGTGACAAGGTGACGGCCGACGATCTGCTGCACCTGCTGCTGATCGCATCGGACAACGCCGCGGCTCGCGCGCTGGCTCGCATCTCGCCGTACGGCTCCGAAGGATTCGTCCGCCGGATGAACGAGAAGGCCGCCGAGCTCGGGCTCGAGAACACGAGCTACGCCGATCCGTCCGGGCTGCTCTCCGAAAACGTCTCGTCCGCGTACGACATGGCGCGGCTGATCACGCACGCCTCGAGCGACGAGCGCATCGGCTCGATCATGCGGACCTCGGAGTACACGGTTCACGCCGCGTCACGCACGATCTCCTTCCACAGCACCAACCACCTGTTGGGCCGCGAGAACGTCGACGTCCTGGCGGGCAAGACCGGCTTCATCTCGAAGGCCGGCTACTGCCTCGCGACGCTTCTGCGTTTGCCGCAGAGCAATCAGCAGGTCGCGGTGGTCGTCCTGGGCGCGCGCTCGAATGCCGGCCGTTTCCTCGAGGCGCAGAACCTGTTCACGTGGATGTCGACGAAGGCGTCGACGCTGTTCGCGCCTAAGCCGGAAGAACACTGAAGTCTAGCCAACATACCCCTTCTGTATCGCCGCCGCGTCGAGCGGTAGCGTCGCAATCGAATCCACCGACACCATGACGGGCCTGGCGCCGCCGCGGCCGTCGTAGGCCTTCAGGTAGCGCCGGCAGACATCGCAGGCGTAGACGCGGTACTTGCCGTCGCGGGTCGCAAACGACGTGATGAGCGATCGATCGTCGTTCGCGCAGAAGGGACACGTGTGCGCGCCGAACGACCACTGCGCGGCGCAGCGCCCGCAGATCAGTCGTCGCTCCGCGCTGGGCGTAATCGCCGCGAAATCGGGCTCCCAGCCGCAGACCGGGCAGTGGCCGTGGTGCCACGACGCGAGGTCGCCGCGCTGCATCACCACCTCGGCGCAGCGTGCCAGGAACGGCCGGATCGCCAGGACCAGGACCTGATCGAGGCTCGGCGGCGCGCCGTCCATCGTCCGCTCCCGCGGCTCCACATCGTCAGCGCCTGACGTCGCGGCATACCAGCGGCGCAGCAGCGGCTCGAGCGCGTTGCCTTCGCGGCCGAGGGCGAGGATTTTCTCGTGTTCGTCGGCCTCGAGCGCGTCGAACCGCCGGAGGATATCGGCGGTCTGTCGGAACGTCAGCCGGAAGTCGGTCCACTCGAGCGGGATGTCGCCGAAGCGGACGAGCGGCCGGCCGGCCGCCTGCTGCGTGCGCAGCCATTCGGGATCGGCCTGGATCCACGGCAGGGGCACGCGCGACTGCACGCGCCGCTGCATATCGACGAGCGCCAGCTGCATGTCGACCGCGGTCGCCAGCTCCGGTTGCTCGGCCTTCAGCTGCTTCAGCTCGATCGTTTCGCGCGACTCTGCGCGCGGGGCTCGCGGGGGACGCTCCGTCACGAGGGCAATTGTAGGGCAGGAGACGTGGTGGCGCGGGCGGTCGAATGGGGCTGGTGGGTCGGGTGGGGCAGGTAGGCCGGGTAGGCCGGGACGGGCAGTAATCTCCTGCCTGTCCCGGCCCTACCGTCTGACCCGCTTACCGCCTTACCACGTGAACCTGAATCCGAGCCGGAACAGCCGCGGGCTGATCCAGACGTTCGGGTTCCCGTAGTTCGGACCGGACGATTCGATGATCCCGGTGCGGAATCCGCTGTCGACCGCACCCTGGTTGTTCAGGTTGAACGCATCGAGATACACGCCGGCCTGACGCGACTGGCTCCCGATCGGGAACGTCTTCTCGATTCGCAGATCGACGTTGTTGATCGGATCGGCGCGCAGTGTTCCGCGCGCGGCGACGCGCACGGTTTCGGTCCCGGGCAGGCCGCGGAACACCGCGGTCCGGCCGTAGGCGGCGCCGGTCGTATAGCGATAGACGCCGCTCAGATTGAACCCGCCGAGCAATGGAATCCGGTACGTCCCTTCGAGCTTCACCTGATTGGTGTAGTCGAAGGTCGACGGACCGTCGGCGTTGATGAAATGGTTCGGATCCGCGAAGGCACCGGTCTGTCCGAGGCCCTGCGCGGTGGTACCGCCGCCGGCGTTTTGCGATCCGATGTTGTTCACGGTCCCGTGCGTGTCCGACCACGTGTACGACATCGACGCCTGCCAGTTGTTCGAGAACCGCTTGTGCCCGATCAACTGGAACGCCTTGTAATCGCGGAAGGCATTGGTTGGGTTCGTGAACAACAGGAACTCATGGCCGGGGTTCGTCTTGTTGTAGACGGTGATCGACGCCCCATCGTCCGACGTCCCCGATCGTCCGTCCGGTCCCGGATCGACGCGTGATACGGGCGCGTAGATCGATCCGGTATCGACGAAGCCCATGAAGTCGCGGAAGTTCCGCTGGATGTACTGGACCGTGGCCGAGAAGTTCGGCATCAGCTCCCGTTCGAGTCCGACGAGGAACTGATCGACGTAGGACTGCTTGATGTTCGGATCGATGCCGAGGTTCGTCGACGGCGTGCGCCGGCTCACCTCCTCGAAGTCATTCGGCCCGAGCACCAGCGCCGTGATGTGCGGGTGCTGCTGCGACAGGTCCATGAACTCGAACTGGCCGCCAAAGAGCGCGTCGGCGTAGCGGCCGTAGTGGGCGCGGAGCAGCGTCTTGTGATCGCCCATCACGTCGAAGGCGACGCCGATGCGGCCGACGAGCGCGTGGTTCGACAGGACTCCTCCGGTCGGCACGCTGCCGCGGTTGATGTCGACGCGCACGCCGGGATTGATCGTCAGCCGGTCGGTGACCGTCCACGTGTCCTGCGCGTACAGCGACGTCCGCTTGGCGATCGCGTTGGTGATGTAGCCGTCCCAGAGGTAGACCTCGTAAGGCTCGCCGCCGTAATCGTAGTAGTAGCGGCCGCCGGGATACCCCGACTCGTTGCGGATCTTCGACCGTTCGAACTCGAATCCGAACTTGAACTCGTGGTTCTTCCCGGCGAAGTTGTCGGCGTAACGGGTCAGCGTCGCAGCGGTCACGTTGCGAACACGATCGAAGCGGCCGAAGTACGGAACGTTGACCGTGAAGATGTCGGTCAGTCCGTCATGGTGCGGATACGGACCAGAGCGCGTGTTCGGCGGCGTCGGATCGACGGGGAAGTATCCCGTGTAGCCGCCGTTGCGCACGTTCAGAAGGGTCTTCGAATTGATCGTCCAGCTGACCTGGCCGTTCCAGTTCCACTCGGGCGACGGCTCGAGTGCGGTGACGGCGGTCGTGGGACGGCGGGCGCTCGCGCCGCGGCCGGCGATGTTGTATTTGTCCCACTCGACGAACCCCTCGACCCGGACGTTCGGTGCGGCCGCCCACGTCAGCTTGTTCATCGTCCGCGGATCTTTTTCGGTCGTGAACGAGCCGGTGAAGCCGGCCGGCCGATCGGCGCGGTCGAAGTACTGGAAGCCCGAGAAGAAGAACAACTTGTCCTTGACGATCGGGCCGCCGATTTGCGCCGTCGAATCCCAGTAGTGATCGATTTCGCGCGGGGTGAACGTCTGCTGCAGCGCCGCAGACAGGTTGGTGGTGTTGTTGCTCAACCAGCTGTTGCGCTCCATCAGATACTCGGCGAGGCCGGTGAACTTGTTGCCGCCCGATCGGATGATGCTGTTCGCGGCGACGCCGGTGAACTCACCGTACTCGGCGTTCGCGCCGAGCGACACGACCTGCACTTCCTGGACCCAGTTGTAATTGAAGAACGACCACGGCGTGCCGCCCTCCGGATCGCTCACGTCCACACCGTCCATCAGCAGCGCGTTCGAGCTCGCGGTGCCACCGTAGGCGACGCTGTTCGCGACGCCGGGCGTCAGGTTGATCACGTCCGGCTGGAATCGGCCGGTCGGCAGGTTCTGGAGGAGCGCCTCGGGGAGCTGCGTGTTGGACGCCGAGCTCTTCACGTCGACGACCGGCGCGGCGCCGACAACGTTGATCGTTTCGGCCGTCGAGGCGACGTCGAGCGTCATGTCCAGCGTGATCGTCGTGCCGAGCGGCAGGCGCACGTCGGTGCGCTTCACGGTGCGGAACCCCTGCAGCTTGGCTTCGACCTCGTACACGCCCGGATGGAGCGCTGGAAATCTGTAAACGCCGTCGGCGTCGCTGACCGCCGTCTGGACGCCGCCAACCTGCGTCGGGCTGGATGCATTCACCGTCACGCCCGGCAGCACGCCGCCGGTCGTGTCCTTGATGATGCCTGTCAGAGTGGCCGTCTGAACGGCTTGCGCGAACAGCGGCGCGGAGCTGCCGCTGAACATCACGACGAGCGCAAGCACGGGAACCACCCGTTTCCACTTCATGCCTCGACTCCTTTCGTCAGCAGCCCGGATCCCAGAGAGTTCGAGATTGGACGCTGACCGGACCGTATCGGCGCAGAAGTATACACGTCGAGCTGGTTGCCCGACAGCGCCAAACGATCGAAAATGGCCGTCGACCGCTCTTGAAATCCTCTGAATTCAACATATTGAATCGATCTCGGGCCTTCGCCGGCGCCGCGCTCCTGGCGTTCTCGGTGACCGCATGTAACCGCCCGGCTCCTCCGCCTCCCGCACCGCCGCGAGACCTGATACTCGTCACGATTGATACGCTGCGCGCGGACCGCGTGAGCTCGGCCGGAGGGCCGCCGGGTCTCACCACGGCGCTGGACGGGGTCGGGCGGACCGGGGCGTTGTTTCTGGACGCGACGGCACACGCGCCGCTCACGCTGCCGTCGCATGCCTCGATCCTCACCGGCCGGTACCCGCCGCATCACGGCGTTCACGACAATGCCGGCTTCGCCGTCGAGGCGGGGATTCCCACGCTGGCGACGCTGCTGCACGGCGCCGGCTATCACACGGCCGCATTCGTGTCGTCGTACGTTCTCCGGGGGTCGACCGGACTGGCGCGCGGTTTCGACACCTACGACGATCGCTTCGAAGGCGCAGGCCGATCGCATGTGACGTTCTCGTCGCTCGAACGCCATGGTCCTGAAGTCGGCCGCCTCGCAGCCGAGTGGCTCGTACGCGCGAAGCGTCCGTTCTTGCTGTGGGTGCATTTCTACGACCCGCACGCGCCATACGATCCGCCACCAGCATTCGCTGCGCGCTTTCCGGGCAGGCCATACGACGGCGAGATCGCGGCCGCCGACTTCGGTCTGGCCACGCTGCTCGCGGCGGTGCCGTCCGATCGCCGTCGCGACACGGTCATCATCGTGACCGGCGACCATGGTGAAAGCCTCGGGGAGCACGGCGAGGAAGAACATGGCGTGCTGCTCTACGACGCGACGCTGCACGTGCCGCTCGTCATCGGCGGTGGCGGCATCCCGCCGGGCGTGGTCGTGCGCGATCAGGTCCGCCACGTCGACTTGCTGCCGACCGCGCTCGAGTTGGTCGGAGTCGCGAGCCCTGCGGGAGTGGACGGCGAAAGTCTCGTTCCTTTAATAATGCGGAATCGGGACGCCGCGAGCGCCGGTCGGCCGACTGGGGCGCCGCGTCTCTCGTACGCCGAATCGCGTTTCGGTGAGCTGCATTTCGGCTGGAGTCCGATCCGGAGCCTCCGCGACGGCGCATGGAAATACATCGACGCTCCTGCGCCGGAGCTCTACGATCTTGCGAAGGACGTTGGGGAGCGTGACAACCGCCGGGCGCAGCGGCCGGACACCGCGGCAGCGCTCAGCCGCGCGCTCGCCGGAATCGCGTCCAAAGACGACAAGCAGTCCGCGACACGCGACGCGGCCGCCGCCGAGCGGCTGCGCAGTCTGGGTTACGTCAGCGGCCGCGTGACGCTCGACGATCGGGTGCCCGGCCAAGCCCCCGATCCCAAGCTCGAGATCCACCGCTACGTCGCGTACGTGTCGAAATTCAACGATGCGCTCGCTGCGCTCGAGACAGGCCGCATCCGCGAAGCCGAGGCGGGATTCCGCGAGCTCGCGCGATCGTTTCCGCGCGCGTTCGAAGCGCACCAGTACCTCGCGCGCGCGCTCGAAGCGCGCGGCGACTACGCCGCCGCCGCACGCGAGCTCGATGCCGCGATCGCGCTCAGCCCGGAAGAGGCCGTGTTGTATTTCGACGATGGACGCGTGCTCGCGCAGGAAAAGCAATTCGACGCGGCGTTCGAGCGCGTCGCCGAAGGGCTGCGGCGCGAGCCGTCTTCTTTTTACGGCTGGCTGGCGCGCGGCGAAGTCGCGCGCGCGGCCGGCCGCGACGCCGCCGCGGAACAGGCGTATCGTGAAGCCTTGACCCTCAATCCGGGCCTCGGCGTCGCCCACTTCGAGCTCGGCCGCATCGCCGAAGCGCGAGGACAACGCGAGGCTGCCGCCGCCGAATATCGTCTCGCCGTCGCCGCGGACTCGACGCTGACCGATGCCCGTGAGGCGTTGAATCGGGTGCAGCGCTGATGGCGAAGCGACCCAGACCAACCCCGCCGAAAGCCGATCGCGTCCCCGTTCGCCGCGCGCCATCCATCGTCAAACGCGCGGCGCTCGTGGTCTCGATTGCCTTCGCCGCGCTGGCCGCGTGGGCGATGTGGGTCCGTTTCGTTCCGCACACCGTCGTCTCGGTGAACGGCCAGCCGCTCGGCCGTCTGCCGGCTGGCGTACGGACGGATGATCTCAATCTGCTGCTCGTCACGCTCGACACGACGCGCGCCGATCGCATTCATGCCTACGGCTTCGACGGAATCGAGACGCCGAATCTCGATCGGCTCGCGCGCGAAGGGGTCCTGTTCGAGGAAGCGATCGCGCCGGCGCCGCTGACCCTGCCCGCGCACTCGTCGATCTTCACCGGCAAGTTTCCGCCGGCGCACGGCGTCCGCGACAACGGCGGATTCTTTCTCGACGAAAAGGAGACGACGCTCGCCGAACGGCTGCAGGCCCGTGGTTTCGCCACCGGCGGCTTCGTTGGCGCGTACGTCCTCGATCACAAGTGGGGCATCGCGCAGGGATTCAAGACCTACTTCGACGACTTCGATCTCAGCAAGTATCAATCGCTGTCGCTCGGCAGCGTCGACCGGCCCGGCAACGAGGTCGCCGACAAGGCGCTCGCCTGGCTCGATCGGGTCGGGACGTCGCGCTTCTTCGGGTGGGTTCATTTTTACGACGCCCATTCGCCGTATCAGCCGCCCGAGCCTTTCAAGTCGCGCTACGAGCACCGGCCCTACGTCGGCGAAATTGCATTCGTCGATTCGCAGGTGGGACGCCTCCTTGCCTATCTCGACGATCACGACTTGATGAAGAAAACGGTCGTCGTCGTCATGGGCGATCACGGCGAAAGCCTCGGCGAGCATGGGGAAGCGACGCACGGATTCTTCATCTATCAGTCGACGATGCACGTGCCGCTGTTGATCAGGGCGCCGTACGACGCGGCCCTGGGAGGACGCCGCGTCCGGGACGTCGTCCGCAGCGTGGACATTCTGCCGACGGTCCTCGAACTGGTCGGCGTGAAGACCGGCGAGCAGTTCGAGGGCGCCAGCGTGGTGCCGCTTCTCACCGGCGCGAAATCGGAGCTCGGGCTCGCTGCTTACTCGGAGGCGATCTATCCGCGCTTTCATTTCGGGTGGAGCGATCTGCGCTCGCTGACGGCCGGCCGCTACAAGTTCATCGCGGCGCCGCAGCCCGAGCTGTACGACCTGCAGCAGGATCCGACCGAGTCGCGAAACATCTACGGCGAGCGGCAGGCGCTCGGCGATCGGATGAATCAGGAGCTGCAATCGCTCGAGCGGACGATGAAGGCCGGCGCGACGGATGCGAAGGCGGCGGTCGAGGTCGATCCGGAT
>Ga0070741_10020486_pt1 | contig 10414 bp, 4 predicted proteins | sample Coa_R1_4_FD_66440 | JGI IMG/M metagenome (GOLD analysis project Ga0070741, IMG submission 66440) | Surface soil microbial communities from Centralia Pennsylvania, which are recovering from an underground coalmine fire - Coalmine... | ecosystem: Environmental > Terrestrial > Soil > Unclassified ... | reverse complement strand
ACTGAAAATACTGCACCAACGACATTCCATAAGCCGGGATGGCGGAACTGGCAGACGCAGCGGACTCAAAATCCGCCGACCCTTGCGGTCATGGGGGTTCGACCCCCCCTCCCGGCACCAATAAAATAAATGATTTAAGTCAATCTAGCCTCTCTAGATCGGAGAGGCTAGAATTGTTTGGTGGCTGTTTTGATGGCTGTTGGTTGTTGCTGTGTTCAGGAATGGCTGTTTTGGCTGCTATTGGGTCTGCAATGAGATGTAAAGAGCAGCATTCCCCGGATTCCTAGAGCGTAGCCGAGGTCAGGTCGGCGTCAAGGCCGCGCATGGGCGCGCCGCTTCGCGGTCATAGAGCCTTGACTCCGACTCCTGAACCTCGGCAGATCATCCCAACATCCGGGGAATCTGTTCTCCAAAACAAAGGCCCCTACTTAGGGCCAGAAGCGATCCGCTCCACCACCGACAGCCGGTGCGCCGGTGAAAGGTGGCTATACCGCGCCGACATCGTGATCGTCTTATGTCCGGCTGCTTCTTGAATTTCCTTGATGCTCGCTCCTGCCATTGCCAACCATGAGCAGAATGTGTGGCGGTTGCAATGCCACACGTATTCATTGATGCCCGCTTCTTCAAGGCACGGCTGGAACCATGAGCGTGTGTCGAATCTACCTTTGGTCCCTTCGCGAGGAAAGACAGGATCGGAAGGATGTTGTCTCGGACGCTTGAGGGATTCGAGAGCCGCTATTGCATCGGAGTTCAGGTGGACAGCCCGCGCCGAGCCGTTCTTCGTCTTCGTGAGTTCAATTGTCTTGCGATCCAAATGCACTTGGGACCAGGTGCAGGAGTACTGCTCACTCAGTCGCATTCCCGTATGGACGCTCACAACGAATTCTGCAATGTGTTCAGGGAAGCGTTTAGAGATGACCTTGTACAGGCGGTCGTATTCTTCCCGGCTGAGGAAGCGTAGACGGCCAGTACCTTCCTTGCGCTGGCGCACCAGGCGGGCAGGATTGACTGAAACCTTACCGTTCCGCACCCCTTCGCGGTAACAAAGAGAGATGAATGCTTTGTAGCGGTTGGCGGTCGCCGCAGTCTTGCAGCGCGCACGAAGCCATCTTTCCAACTCCTGCGGGGTCAATTCGGCAGCAGGTTGCGAGCCCAGCGCTTCGCGTACAATCTCGCCCTTGCTCTTGTATCCGCGCTGATCCTTGTGGTGCGCAGTAAACTCCAAAGCATCATCGATTAGCTCACTCAGGAGCAGAACCTTGGAATTGCGCAGTTCCGGCAGCTTCCGCCCAGCCGCAGCGTCAGCCTTGCGCGTCTGGTAGAGCTTGATAGCGTCAGACTTGCGGCCCACTTTTTCGCGGTGACGCTTTCCCGCCACGTAGTAGTGAATCCACCAGATGCCGCTATCCACCGGATGTTCGTATATGCCACGCATAGAATATTCTCCCACCGGCTGCCTCAGCGGATATAGAATAATTCATTGTCCGAGAAAACAGCCACCCGCTGGTCAGATCGAACGTTCATCTGTGGAGCATCAGGAGGCAAAATGCAGTTAGTTTCAGCGAAGGTCGGTCCCTTCAAGTCGATCAACACACCCCAACTAGTCGCTATTGCCCCGGATGTCACGGTGTTTGTCGGCATGAATGAAGCTGGAAAAACCGTGTTCCTTCAAGCTCTCCAGAAATCGAACGACGCACAAAATCTGGCAAAGTTCAATCCAATTCATGATTATCCTCGCAAAGCGCTAACTCCTTATATGAAGCGCCACAAGAACGACCCGGATACCGTTGTCGTATTGGAATATAAGCCCGACGCTTCCGAATTGGCAGTCGTAAATAAAGCTCTAGGAACAAACCTCAAAGAAGGATTTGCATTCACGGTATCGCACAAGTACGACAACGAGATCGCCATAGGCTGTTTAGTCGATGAAAAACCAGTCGTGACCCACATAATCAAGTCCGCAGGGCTAAGTTCAGACGCCGCTACAGCTCTAAAGAACGTCACGACTTTGCGTGGAATCCCCGAAGCTCTGGCACAGATCGAGCGAACTCCCGCCGACCAGGCCTTCTTAACGGAAGCAGAAGCCAGAATAAAGAAGTCGAACTGGGACAATGTTGTAGGCCTCGAAGTATGGAGGGAATTAAAACCACGGGTCCCCAAGTTTGTGTATTTCAGTGAATATGATCTTCTGCCGGGTAAAGTGAACTTGCTCGACCTACAGAACCGATTCAATCAATCTAAAAACACCCCAACAATTCTGACATCTCAGCACCGGGCAGCCCTTGCGCTTCTACGAATGGCGGAAGTCTCGATAGAGGAGTTCACCGCGTCAACTCCCTACGAGGAACTGAAAGCTAAAGTTGAGTCTGTGTCGATCAGTTTGACGGACCAGATTATGGAGTTCTGGAAACAGAACCCTGACCTGGAAGTCGAGGTCGATATCAAGGCTGACGCATCTGATGAAGCTCCATTCAACAATGGCCCGAACTTATACCTGCGAATCCGTAATAAGCGGCACCGTGGCGTTAGCACGCCGTTTGAGCAAAGAAGTCGCGGGTTTGTGTGGTTCTTCAGCTTCCTTGTGTGGTTCGATAGCGTGCAGCACCAACTCGCTTTGGAGAACCCAGGGACGGACACGCCGTTGATTCTTTTGCTTGATGAACCTGGCCTCGCACTCCATGCGCTCGCACAGGATGATCTCTTGCGTTACATAGACGATCTGTCTACACGTCATCAAGTCCTTTACACTACCCATTCCCCATTCATGGTGCATAGCGAGCGATTGCACCAAATACGCGTGGTAGAAGATAAGGCAGATCAGGGCACAATCATCTCTTCCAACCTGTCCTCATCTGATCCAAAGACGATATTCCCTTTACAGGCAGCGCTTGGTTGGACGATTGCCCAAAACCTCTTCATATCCGAAAAGAATCTTTTGGTAGAGGGACCATCGGAACTGCTTTATTTGCAGATGATGTCTGCGAATCTTGAATCCTCCGGAAAGACTTCGCTACGAAGCGATATAACGATTGTTCCTGTCGGAGGCTTAGATAAGGTTGTTACGTTCGTGGCATTGTTGGGTGCTAACGGTTTGAAATTGGCGGTCCTGCATGACTATCACGGCGCACCAGAACAAAGTTTGCTTGATCTCATTAAGCAGAAGATGATTTCGCCAAAAGCAATCTTGAACGTTTCTCAATTTCGGGATCTGGCGAACATAGGGACAGCAAATCAGTCGAGCGATATCGAAGACCTCTTCGATGTCGATCTCTATCTGGAGTACTTCAACAAGGCTTATGCTGCCGAACTGAAGAAAAAACCTCTTAAAGCTGCGGATTTGCCTAAAGGTGATCGTATCGTCGAACGGATAGAACGCTACCTGAAAGAGAAATCTATTTCCGTGAGACCCAGCGGCGGATTCAATCACTATCTAGTGGCATCCAGGTTTGCGAGTGAGCCACCTGCAACATTCGATACGGAAACAATTGCGAGGTTCGAAGTCCTATTTGTCCATGTGAATAGCATGTTTGACTAACGTCTGCCAGTGGGTGAGCAGAGGCTTTCCTCGTAAACAAACATCCTGCGCCCACATTCGAACGTGTACGCGACTCTTCATCGTTGAAGTTGCCCCAGCTTGCTTTGCGGGCTCTGCCGTGGGCCGTACCGCTCTCGCTCTTATGAGAGAAACTATAAACAGAATGACCGCTGACCATTTTTCCAATATCGACCAGTTCAACGCAGACCTTTGGAAGATGGCCGACGACCTGCGCGCCAATTCCAACCTTGCCTCAAACGAATACTTCCTGCCCATCATGGGCCTTCTTTTTCTGCGTCAGGCGACGAATCGCTATTATCAGGCGCTCGCTTCGATTGAGACAGACCAGGCCGCAGGGAAGATCGCCAAACGCCCTCTTGTAGAGGCGGACTTTCTTAGCCGCCGGGCGATGATGCTGCCTGAAGCGGCTCGCTATGACGTGATTCTGGAGAAGCGCAAGGACGGCAGTCTGGGCAAATCGGTTACGGAAGCCATGGAGGCGGTGGAGCAAAAGTTCCCGCCACTGGCCGGACAGTTGCCCAAGAATTACGAGAGTCTTGACGACACCCTGCTTGAGAATATGATGCGGCGTTTCGACACCGAAGCGCTGCGGAATGCTGGCGGTGATGTCTTTGGGCGCATTTACGAATACTTTCTCGGCGAGTTCTCCAAGCAGGGTGCGCACGACAACGGCGAGTTCTTTACGCCACCCTCCATCGTTCAGACCATCGTCAACGTCATCGAGCCTGACCACGGCATCATTCTTGACCCCGCGTGTGGTTCGGGCGGCATGTTCGTGCAGTCCAGTCACTTTATTGAGGATGCAGGCCAGGAGACGATGAAGCGCGTCACCTTCTATGGCCATGAGAAGAACGAGACCACGGCCAAGCTGGCGCAGATCAACCTAGCCGTGCATGGCTTGCAAGGCTCCATCCGGGCCGGGAATGAAGCCATCACCTATTACAAGGACCCGCACGAGCTCGCCGGCAAGTGCGACTTTGTGATGGCCAATCCGCCGTTCAACGTGGACGAGGTGGATGCGGAAAAGATCAGCGGAGACAAGCGGCTGCCCTTTGGCCTGCCCGGCGTCAACAAACAGAAAAAGGTCTCGAACGCCAATTACCTCTGGCTCCAGTACTTCTACAGCTATCTGAATGAGAATGGGCGCGCCGGGGTGGTCATGTCCTCGCAGGCGTCGAGCGCCGGGCGTGACGAGGCCAAGGTCCGCGAAAAGCTCATCCAGACCGGCGCTGTGGATGTGATGATCGACATTCGCGGCAACTTCTTCTACACCCGCACCGTGCCGTGCCAGCTCTGGTTCTATGACCGCGCCAAGGAGCGCGACCCGGAGCGTGCCGACCATGTACTGATGCTCGATGCGCGCAACATCTTCCGCAAGGTTTCGCGGTCGCTGTGTGACTTCAGCCCAGAGCAGCAGAAGAACATCGCCGCCATCGTCTGGCTCTATCGCGGGCAGACGGAGCGCTTCCTGCGGCTCGTACAGTCGTACCTCGCGGAGGCCGTCCGGCTGGGCAGGGCTGCGGAAACGCCGCTCACGGGATTTGTTGAGGCGCTGGAGAAACTCTATGCGCTCATCGCACCGTTTGCCGGTGAGAAGCGCGATCCTGATCCGCTGGCTGAGAGTTGGAAGGAGTTTACCCTCGCGCATCAGCAGGCGATGGCGGACAGCGATGCGTTTGCGAAGGATGCGGAGAAGCAAGAGAAGGCATGGACAAAGCAGAAAAGTCGCGATAACGCTGCGTTGCATGCGAGCCGCGAGGCCTTGCATCCGCTGGCGGAGCGGTGCCGCGACCTGACCAAGCAGATTGACCTTGCGGTGAAGCTGGCCGGGCGGGTTGTGGATACGGCGGTGAAGGAATGCGCCGCGAAGGACTCCGAGCTGTGGGTGAATGGCGACGTGAACAAGGCGCGCAAGGCGCTGGAAGCGGCGCGGGCTGAGGCGGTGGAAGCGCTACGGCAGACGCGGTACTTCATCCGTCAGGCCGACTGGCTGCAGGAGCGCTTCCCAGAGGCGAAGCTCCAGGACGTGGCGGGGCTGGTAAAGCGAGTGAGCCGTGCCGAGATAGAGGCGCACGACTGGAGCCTGACGCCGGGGCGGTATGTGGGCGTAGCTCCCGAAGAAGTGGATGAGGACTTCGATTTTGAGGAGGCACTGCAGTCGATCCACATTGACCTGAAGGGGTTGAATGAAGAGGCCGTGCAACTGGCAGCGCGCATTGAGAAAAACTTTGAGGAGTTGGGCGCGTGAGCTGGCCAACAGTTCCAATGGATGCCCTCAAGGCTCCAGGCAGCTATACGTTTGTCGGAGGGCCTTTTGGCTCGGAGTTGACCACAAAGGACTATGTGGACGAGGGCGTTCCAGTCATACGGGGTAACAATTTATCCAAGTATGGCAAGTTCCACGACGACGACTTCGTCTTTGTAACCGATGAAAAGGCTGTCTCTCTTCGATCGAACTCGGCGTATCCCGGAGACCTCATATTCACTCAGAGAGGAACGTTAGGCCAGGTTGGATTGATTCCGAAAGACGCAACGTATGACAAATATGTAGTTTCGCAGAGCCAGATGAAGCTGACAGTTGACGAAACAAAGGTGAATCCTCTGTTTGTCTATTACTACTTCTGTCTTCCAACCACGATTCAGAGGATTCTGGGCAGCGTTTCGACGTCGGGTGTTCCCCACATCAACTTGTCAACGCTCAAGGCATTCAAAATTCCTGTACCTGACAAGCATGTACAAAACTCGATCGTCGAATTAGTAAGACCCTATGACGACCTGATTGAGAACAACCGGCGGCGGATTGGGTTGCTGGAGGAGGCGGCGCGGCTGCTCTACCGCGAGTGGTTCGTCTACTTCCGTTTCCCCGGCCACGAACACGTCAAAATCACCAACGGCCTCCCCGAAGGATGGGAACAAAAGCCATTCGGAGAGATTGCTGAGCTTCACTATGGGAAGGCGCTAAAAGAGGAGAATCGAGTCAGCGGACCGTTTCCCGTGTACGGTTCTAGCGGTGTTGTTGGTTCTCATCAGTCACGGCTTGTTGAAGGACCAGCGATTGTCGTTGGCCGTAAAGGTAACGTGGGAAGCGTCTACTGGTCATCCACGGACTTTTGGCCGATTGACACGGCGTATTTTATAGCCAAAGAACAGAGTGATTTCTGGCTTTACCACGCCCTGCCGTCAGCCGGATTCCAGAATACTGATGCTGGGGTGCCAGGCTTGAACCGTGACTTTGCATATAGTCGAAAACTGATTCTTCCGCCGGTTCGCCTTCGCGAGCTGTACAACGGGTGTGTTGCTCCGATGTTTGAGCAGCGCAATATTCTCGAAAGCTATAACCGGAAACTCGCAGAAGCACGCGACCTTCTGCTGACGCGCCTGATGAGTGGAGAGATCGCAGTCTGATACAAAGGTGTCATCGTCAGGGGAGAGACTTTGGCCGTTACCGGCATCAACAGCGAAGACCGGCTGGTGCAGAAGACCTTTGCCGACCATCTGGAGCAGGCGCTCGGATGGGAGAGCGTCTACGCTTGGAACGATGAGACCTTTGGGCCGGACGGCACGCTGGGACGAACCGACACCAAAGACGCGGTTCTGGTGCGCGACCTGCGTGCCGCTCTGAAACGGCTGAATCCCGAGCTGCCGGAGAAGGCCATTGAAGACGCGCTGCGCAAGCTGACCGAGTACGACGTGAGCCGCTCCATGGTGCAGCACAACCGCGAGTTCTACACCCTGCTGCGCAATGGCGTTCCTGTGGAGTACCGGGACGCGCAGAACCAGCACACGACCGCTCGCGCCCGCGTGATTGATTTTGACAACCGGCCGGGCATGAATCGCTTTCTGGCCGTGCGCGAACTGACGCTGACCGGACGCCGCACGCCCAACTACAAGCGCCGCGCCGACCTGGTTTGCTTTGTGAATGGGCTGCCGCTGGTGTTTATCGAGCTGAAGGCTGTGTACAAGAACATCCGCGCGGGTTTTGACGGCAACCTGCGCGACTACATGGATGAGAGCGTGATTGCCCACGCCTTCCATCACAATGCTTTCCTGATTGTGTCGAACGGGGACCGCGCACGCTACGGCTCGATTACCAGCGAGTGGGAACACTTTAACGAGTGGAAGCGGCTGGATGAGTCCGACGCGGGCAGCGTGGACGCCGAGGTGCTGCTGAATGGCATGCTGGCGCAGGACCGGCTGCTGGACATTGTGGAGAACTTCATCCTGTTTGACGAGAGCAAGCCGGGAGCCACGCGTAAGGTGGTGGCGCGGAACCATCAGGTGCTGGGGGTGAATCGCGCCGTGGCCTCTGTGGTGCGCCAGGAGGAACTGAAGGCGCAGTTTCCGCCGGGAGAGCGGCTGCGTTACCGGGTGATTGAGCTGCCGCTGGAGAAGCGCGCGGCGAAGCAACGGGCCGCGGCGGGCGATGGTTCTGTAGATGAGGCGCTGGCGTTGCCGTCCTTTATTCCGGAAGGGCCGCTGGAGATTGTAGAGAGCGCTCATACGGAACTGGGCAGGTTGGGCGTGTTTTGGCATACGCAGGGCAGCGGGAAGTCGTATTCCATGGCTTTCTTTACGGAGAAGGTGCGACGGAAGGTGGAGGGGAACTTTACCTTTCTGCTGATGACGGACCGCCATGATCTGGATGACCAGATTTATGGAACCTTTGTGGGCTGTGGCATTACGAATGACAAGACGCCCCGCGCGGCTGGCGGCGATGACCTGGAAAAGGTGTTGAAGGAGAACCACAGCTACATATTCAGCCTGATTCACAAGTTCAATAAGGATGTAGACCCGAGGCAGCCCTACAGCGAGCGCGACGACATTATTGTGATCTCAGACGAGGCGCACCGCACGCAGGCAGGGAGGCTGGCGCGGAATATGCGCCGGGCGCTGCCGAACGCGGCATTTATCGGGTTTACCGGGACTCCGCTTTTCAAACAAGACGAACTGACGAAGCGCATCTTTGGAGACTACGTTTCGCGTTACGACTTCAAGCGGTCTGAGGCGGATGGTTCGACCGTGAAGCTGGTTTACGAGAACCGGGGCGAGAAGCTGGGGGTTGCCAGGGAGGACTTGAATAGCCGCATTGCCGAGAAGATTGAGGAGGCGGAACTCGACCCGGACCAGAAAGCGCTACTCGATAGGCTGCTGGGCAAAGACTACGAGGTGATCACCGCCGATGAGCGCCTGGATAAGATTGCGGCAGATTTTGTAGAGCACTGCGCCACGCGGTGGGAGTCGGGCAAGATGCTGTTTGTCTGCATCGACAAGATTACCTGCGCGCGGATGTACCAGCGGATTGCTCCACGATGGAAGGCTAAGGCGGCTGAGGTTCGTGCGGCTGCTCAGCAGAGGCGGTCGGAGGCCAATGCTGCCGGGGACGACGATACGCGCGCAAAACTGCACGAGGAGGCAGACCATCTGACCGCGCAGGCGGACTGGATGGACGAAACCATCATCGAGATCATCATCAGCGAGGCGCAGAACGAGGTTGCCGACTTTAAGAAATGGGACTTTGACATCATTCCGCATCGGGCACTGATGAAGAAGGGATTCGACGCGGCAGATGGCGAAAACGTGGATGTGGAGAAGGCGTTCAAAGATCCGAAACATCCATTCCGTATTGCGATTGTGTGCGCCATGTGGTTGACAGGGTTTGATGTGGAATCGCTCTCGACGCTGTACATCGATAAGCCGATGAAGGCGCACACGCTGATGCAGGCCATCGCGCGCGCGAACCGTGTGTATCCGGGCAAGGATTTCGGCCTGATTGTGGATTACAACGGGATGCTGAAGAGCCTGCGGGCGGCGCTGGCGCAGTATGCCTTGGGGGATGACGTGACCGGTGGCGAGGGGATTGTGTCGCCAATCGAAGAGCGAGTGCAGGCGCTGGTGGAGGCTATCGAGGCGACAGAAGCCCATTTGCGGGGTCTTGGATTCGATCCCGTTCGGCTAAACGGTGGGAAGGGATTTGACCGAATCAAAGCATTGAGCGATGCGGTGGAAGCTGTTTATAGCTCCGAAGACGCCAAACGACGCTTCGAAATTCTGGCGCGTCAGGTGTTCATCCGGTTCAAGTCACTGCTGACAGAGCCGACGATTTATTCCTTTGCCGAGCGGCATGACAACATCGAGGCAATCTACAAAAAGTTGACGGAGAGACGCGATACATCCGACGTGACGGCGCTGCTCAAAGAGTTGCATCGGATCGTCAATGAGGCTATCCGCACACAGGAGCCAGGGGACGATCAGGCCGGTGGATTGATCTTTGATCTCAGCCAAATTGACCTGAAGAAGCTACAAGACGAGTTTGCAAAGAAGGTCCGATACAAGGCGACAGCTATTGAGGATATTCGACAAATTGTAGAGAAAAAGCTGGCTGATATGCTGGCACGGAACCCAACCCGGATGGACTACCAGCAGAAATACGAGGAGATTGTAGCCGAGTACAACCGGGAGAAGAATCGGGCGGCCATCGAGGACACTTTCCGCAGACTGGTTGAGTTGGTATCTGCCCTCGACGAGGAGCAGAAGCGCGCTGTTGAGGAGGGACTCAGCGAGGACGAACTGGCCGTCTTCGACCTGCTGAAGAAAGATAATCTTGGGAAAGCTGAGCGGGAGCGAGTGAAGCAGGCGAGCCGGGATTTACTGCAATCCATCAAGGCGAGGCTTGCAGAACTGGACCGATTCTGGGAGAAGGAACAGACCAAAGCAGATGTTGAAGTTCTCATCCTTAACACGGTTTTTGCCAGCCTTCCCACGCCACCATTCACCCAGGAAGAGAAGGAATCCGTGGCCGCAAATGTGTACGCTCACGTCTGGCAGCAGGCCATACATGGCTCCTATATGGGCGCGGCC
>Ga0070741_10020485_pt1 | contig 10414 bp, 8 predicted proteins | sample Coa_R1_4_FD_66440 | JGI IMG/M metagenome (GOLD analysis project Ga0070741, IMG submission 66440) | Surface soil microbial communities from Centralia Pennsylvania, which are recovering from an underground coalmine fire - Coalmine... | ecosystem: Environmental > Terrestrial > Soil > Unclassified ... | reverse complement strand
ACATCCACCGTGATCTTGCGCGACAGGTCGCCGCGCGCCACCGCAGTGGTCACCTCGGCAATGTTGCGGACCTGCCCGGTCAGGTTCGTGGCCATGGCATTCACCGAGTCCGTCAGATCCTTCCACGTACCGGCCACGCCCGGCACGATGGCCTGACCCCCAAGCTTGCCTTCCGTGCCGACCTCGCGCGCCACGCGGGTGACCTCCGAGGCGAAGGAGCGCAGCTGATCGACCATCGTGTTGATGGCCTCCTTCAGCTGCAGAATCTCTCCGCGGACATCCACCGTGATCTTGCGCGACAGGTCGCCATTGGCTACTGCAATGGTCACTTCCGAGATGTTGCGAACCTGCCCGGTGAGGTTGCTCGCCATCGAGTTCACGCTGTCCGTGAGGTCCTTCCAGGTGCCGGCGACGCCGGGGACCGCCGCCTGACCGCCCAGCTTGCCTTCGGTCCCCACTTCGCGCGCCACGCGCGTCACTTCGGAAGTGAAAGCACTCATCTGCTCGATCATCGAGTTCACGATGGTCGCCGACCGGAGGAACTCGCCCTTCAGCGCCCGGCCGTCCACCTCGAGACTCATCGCCTGCTGCAAATCGCCCTTCGCCACGGCGGTGATCGTTCGGGTCACCTCGGCGGTCGGCCAGACCAGATCGTCGATCAGGGTATTGACCGAGATCTCCATGGCACCCCAAGCGCCGCTGCGGGTATCGGTGGACATGCGATGGCGTGTCTTGCCGTCCTTGCCCACGATCTGCCCGGCTCGCTCCAGTTCGCGAGCCAGCCGCTGGTTGGAGCTGACGATCTCGTTGAAGGTATCGGCGACCTTGCCGGCGATGCCGGTCTGGTCACCCGCGAGGCGGACGGAGAAGTCGCCATCGCGCACCGCCTGCAGCGCCCGCAGGAGCTTGCGCAGGTCGAGGCTGGCCGGCTCGGTAGCCCCCTTGCCATTGGTCTTGGAAGGACGACTCGCTCGCTCTTGGCTTTGCATCAGCAGGCTCCAGGATGCTCGGGGTGCCCGCAGGGGTCCCCCCCAATATAAGTTCGCCGCGCGCGCACTGAGCAACACGGCCCGAACGCGGCGCATGGCAAAGTCCCGGCGACTGTGGCCGGGTAGCGAAGTGCCTTGCTGCCGACCCTGATGCGGCCGCGGGCACGCTTATCCACCACCACGGAGATTCTCCAGACCCGCCCCCAAATTGGGACGGCCTCCGTGCGACATCGACCCCGAAAAATCGCTTTATTCTTCAGTCTCGTCCAACCCGGGCGACCATAGCAGAAGCCCATACCGGCGCAAGCCAAATCCGTCCCGTCCGCGCAAGCCATCACGAGCATGCGCTGTCATCTGGGTGTGGCACGATCAGGTCCTTGCCCCGTAGCGACGCTCGGTGCATAGTTCTGAGTGCGAAAATACGTCCGGACCGCCTTGATCGGGCCGAGCAGAAAGCGAACACGATGAGTGCCTCAACCCTTGGCGAGGAAGTGGCCTCCACCCCGGAGCCCCGCCCCGCCCGATTGAACGTGGCTGCGTTACGGCGCGCGGTCATGATCCGGATGTGGGGCGGCAAGGGCTGCGGCAGTCCTTGCGATTTCTGTCGGGTCGTGGTGACCTCCACCGATGTCGAATACGAAATCGATGCCCGCCTCGACGGCCAGATCGTGATGCTGCACTTCCATCGCCGCTGCTATGACGCCTGGAAATCAGGTCAGGAACCTGCCGAGCCGGCGCCCGCCGAATCCTCGCCGCCCAGCGCGGCTTGACGTGTCGTCCATTCCGCGGACCGGCGCCTGCGCCATGCTTGTCATCGCTTCCTGCGCGCTGGCAGCCAGCCCGCCCCCGCCAGCGGCGCCCGCTGAGCCCCAGGAATTCCAGGTAGCCCACTCCGCCCTGCTCGCCATCGAGGCGGCACCGACGGATGACAGCGTGGCCCTGTATATCAAGCACGTCGCCGATCAGACCGCAGTGAACAGCAGCGATGTGGTCGTCACGGTGGATGGCAAGGCGCAAACCATCTCCCGCGCCAAGGACGGCAGCTATCTCGTCTCGGCAGCGGAAATGCGCGATAAGGGTCCGCATACACTCGAGATCACCGTCAGCCACGATGGCATCCGGGAAATCCTCTCGGGTCAGCTCAGCCTGCCCAGTGCCACCGAAGGCAGCTTCATCAGCGCGCATCGGCAGATCGGCTGGTGGATTCTCAACATCGGTGTGGTGCTCATCGCCGCGATCGCTTTGTCGCGCCGCAGGAAGTAATTCCGCCGGTGCAGCGAAGCCGGGATGCCCGGCCGGCGACGCTGCCGGACCGGACGGACTCGACACTCTCGGACGGGACAGCTGCAAGGGCACTAACGCTCTGGTAGCGTGAGGGCTTCGGTGTGGCTGCCTATCGCTGCATGCGCCTCCGCAGACTCCACATATCTATAGGTATCTCGCTGCTGCTCCTGCTGGCGCAGCACGGTGCCATCGTCCACGAGTTGAGCCACATCTGCCGGGTCGGCAATGTGGAAGTGCGTCTGCAGCCCGACACGGCGCTGGAGAAGACCTGCGAGCTCTGCCTCGCGTACTCGCAGCTCGCCAACCCGGCCGGCCATACCGTCCACGCCCTGGTCTTCGAGCCGGCTGCCCATGCAGTCGGCACCGACCGTCCCTCTGCGGCGATCCCCGCCGAAGTCCCCACCGCGCGCAGCCGCGGCCCCCCGCTCCTGAGCTGAATCCGTCAATTCCCCGGTCCGCTTGCGCCGCATGAACGGCGGAAGCGGCCATTCAGCTTTCGTGGAGTCGTTTCATGACCCGAGCACTCTTTCATGGAGGTGCGGCGTCCGGCCGCACTGCCGCCCTCTGCGCGCTCCTCCTGAGCGCGCCCGCCCTCGCGCAGGTCGAGCAACAGGCCAGCGCAGGGATCCCGACCGTTGTCGTCACCGCCCAACATCTGAATGAGGAGCGGTCGCGCATCGACACCGACACCGGCGCATCAACCTATACCTTCGATTCCAAGGTGATCCAGTCCCAGCCGGGCGGCGAGAACCAGCAGCTCAACCAGGTCATGCTGCAAGTGCCCGATGCCGCCCAGGACTCCTTCGGTCAGCTGCACATCCGGGGCGATCACAACGGGCTGCAGTTCAGACTGAACGGAATCATTCTGCCCGACGGCATCAGCTTCTTCGGCCAGACCTTGCCCCCGCGGCTGATCGCCTCGATGAAGCTCCTCAGCGGCAGCCTGCCGGCCGAGTACGGCCTGCGCAGCGCCGGCATCATCGATCTCACGACCAAGAGCGGCGCGCTGCAGCCCGGCGGCGAGGTCTCGATCTACGGGGGCAGCCATGACTCGCTCGAGCCGAGCCTCTTCTATGGCGGCTCGTCCGGATTGACGACGTACTTTGTGACCGGAGACTTCCTGCGCAACGACCTCGGCATCGAGTCCCCCGATGGCTCCTCGGACCCGCTGCACGATCACACGAAGCAGTATCACGGCTTCGGCTACTTCGAGCAGATCCTGAGTAGCAGCGACCGTATTTCGGCGGTCATCGGCACCTCGCACGACAAGTTCCAGATCCCGAATCTGCATGGCGTGCATGCGATGGATATCGGTCCGGGCCTCAACGTGAACGGCGAGACCGACTTTCTCAGCAACGACCTGGATGAGAACCAGACCGAGATCGATGCGTTCGGGATCCTGAGTCTGCAGCACTCGCGGGGCAACCTCAGCGTGCAGACCTCCTTCATCGCCCGCTATTCGAGCCTCAGGTTCTTTCCGGACCCCAATCTGGGCGACCTGCTCTTCGATGGGATCTCGCAAAGCGCCTACAAGCGCGACCTCGCCGACGGCTTGCAGAGCGATGCGGCCTACCTGCTGGGCGATGCCCATACGCTTCGCATCGGTCTGTACGTGCAGCGGGATCGGCTCACGAGCAATACGAGCTCACAGGTGATCCGCGTGGATGCGAGCGGCGCGCAGACGAGCATCATCCCGCTCGGCATCACGGACGATATCGGTGCAACGCAGTGGATCGAGAGCGGTTATATGCAGGATGAATGGCGTCTCGCCCAGTCGCTGACGGTCAACTTTGGGCTGCGCTATGACCATTACCGAGCCTTCAGTAGCGGCAGCCAGCTCAGCCCACGGATCAATTTCGTGTGGCAGGCGCTGCAGAACACGACGGTGCACGCAGGCTACTCGCGCTTCTTCTCCCCGCCCCCCTTCGAGCTGGTCGGGGGCGAGACTCTCGACAGATTTCTGAATACCTCAGCCGCCCCCGCCGTGAGCCGCGATGATCCGGTGACCGCGGAACGGTCCAACTACTACGATTTCGGTGTGCAGCAGAAGATCAGCCCGATACTCACGCTGGGCGTGGACAGCTATTACAAGCAGGCGACCGATCTCATCGATGAGGGCCAATTCGGCGCTCCGATCATCCTGACCCCGTTCAACTATGCTCATGGGCAGGTCTATGGAGTTGAATTCACCGGCCAGGTCACGACCGGGCAGCTCGAAGCGTATGGCAACTTCGCGATCCAGCGTGCGATCGGCAAGGACATCGTCTCGAGCCAGTTCAACTTCAGCGCGGACGACCTCCTCTACATCGGCGATCACTATATTCATCTGGACCATGAGCAACAGGTGACAGCCTCCGGCGGAGCCGCCTACAGCTGGGCGGGGACGCGCCTCAGCGGCGATCTGCTGCTGGGGTCGGGATTACGCTCGGATCTGCTGTTGCCGGAGGGCTCGAGCATTCCCAACGGCGACCATCTGCCGTACTACACCCAGATCAATCTGGGGGTGAGCCATGACTTCACTCGGGAGGGGGTTCGGGGGCTGAGTTTGCGTTTCGACGTGATCAACGCGCTCGACAGGATCTATCAGATCCGCAACGGCACGGGGGTGGGTGTCGGGGCGCCGCAATTCGGGCCCCGTCGAGGCTTTTTCTTCGGCGTATCGCAGGCCTTCTGAGTCGGCTTGGGGCTGCAGGGACGCAGCTTGCCACCCCGCTTCAGTCGATCGAGCGGGTCGCAACCCACAGTGCGAGCTCCTCGGAGGACACGGCGGGACTGTGCAGATAGCCCTGAGACTGCTCACAACCCAGGGCGTCCAGGGTCTTCAGCTGTTCGATGTTCTCCACGCCTTCGGCCACCGTTCGCAGTCCGTAGCTTCTCGCCAGTGCGAGGATTGCGATGAGGATTTCGTGGCTATGGGGCTCGGAAGTGAGGCGGCTGATGTACGCGCGGTCGATTTTCAGGCTGTCCACCGGCAGCTCGCTCAGCCGGCAGAGTGAGGATTGGCTCATCCCGAAGTTGTCGATGGCAATCCGCACACCCTCAGCGCGCAGCGCTCTGAGCGTTTGCCTCAAAACCTGCAGATCCATGCGCAAGGCTCCCTCCGGGACCTCGATATCGATGCAAGGCAGCGTGTGCGCACGGCGCGTCTTGTCGAGAAAGAAAGCCGCGAAATCCTTCCGGCTGAGCTCGGGTGCAGAGATGTTGACCGCCACGCGCAGCCTGGGGAGCCCGGTGCTGTGCCAGCGCTCGAAGTCGCTCGCAACTTGCTCGAGCACCCACGCGCCCACTTCGCACATCAGTCCCGCCCGCGCGAGCACCGGAAGAAAGACGTGGGGTGCCACGAGTCCCAGCTGCGCGTCCCGCCAGCGCAGCAAGGCCTCGACGGCGGTCACTTTGCCGCTGACGCGCTCGATGATCGGCTGATAGTTGAGGAAGAAGCTCTGTTCCTCGAGTGCGACCCGCAGGCGCTTCTCCAGGATTCCGCGTCGCGTGTCGCTGACAGCAGAGGCAGGGGCCACGCGTGAGGTCGGCTCCTGTCGATCTTTGATCGTCTTCAGCGCCGCCTCGGCGTGCTGCAGGAGCGTTTCCGCGTCCTCACCGTCCACCGGATAGCGCGCGAGCCCGCACTTCAGGGTGGCCTGCACCGGCCCGTCTGCGAGTAAGAACTGCTGTCCGAAAATGGCCGTGGCGGAGTCGCGTGTTGGACCCAGGTGATTGCGGCGCTCAGCAAACACAGCGGCGAAGGTGCCACCCCCGAAGTGAGCGAGATCGGCCCCTTGCCCGAAGCGACGTTGCAGCCGCTCGGCGACGCACTGGATGAGCTTGTCGCCAGCTGCCGGACCGCTCGTCTCGTTGAAGGCCTGCAGCCGTTCGATGTCGACGACGATCACGGTGGTGAGCCCCTGGTCCTGTGCCCGCTGCAGCTGGTGCGAGAGATGCTCCGTAAAGAAGGCGCGCCGGGGAAGCCCGGTCAGGGGATCGAGCAGCGAGGGGTTGAGCTCTGTCGGCGCGTCGTTCCGCCTTCTGCTACGGCGATCGCCGTTGCCGAGCACGCGCGTGACGGAGTCAATGAGGCGAGGCAGCTCGCTTTTGGGGACATAGTCTGATGCGCCCCGACTGAGCGCCTCGGCGGCGCGCTGCTCACCGATGGTGCCGGAGACGAAGATGAAGGGCACGTCGGGCGCTTCGGCGGCCGCGAGCTCCAAAGCGGCGAGTCCGTTGTACTGCGGCAGCGTGAAATCCGACAGGATCAGGTCGGGGGCGAATTCCCGCAGCTCTGTGCGGAATTCCTCTTCGGTCTCCACGCGGCGCCAGGTGCACGAGTAGCCGCCGCGGGTGATCTGGCTGGCGCTCAGCTCCGCGTCCGGCTGGCGATCATCGACGATCAGCAGGCGTAGGGGATGCTCCAAGATAGCCCCGGGTGCAACTCCTTGTAAGCGCATGGTGCGCCCAGGGAGGAAAGCCGGAAGGTGCGCTGTTTCTCAGTTCCGGGACGTGCTCCGGCGCAATCCCTTGCGGGCCTGGTGCCAGAGCCTCCGTAAGCCCCGCTCCGGTGCCCCGACTGTGAAACCTGGCCCGCAGGCCCTGGCCGACCATCCCCCTCCGCGGGCCGCGACCCGGCAGGAATTGTGTGAACTGTGACCTGAGGCGGCCTGTGCCGAGTGTGACGTGTATAGGCTCGGCGCACCTTCCTGCCTGAGCGGTGGACTCACATGTCTAGTTCGTTGACTGGCTCCTCTCGCAGCTTCGTCGTGCCCTGCGCTGGATTGCTGGCGCTCCTGGGCACCCTCCTCGTGAGCGGTTGTGTTGTGACCACTGCGCCGCCGCCGCGCGTGTATGCGCCGCCTCCGCCTCCACCTCCCGCCGCTGAATATTCAGCACCGCAGTCGGACGAGGAAGCGGTGCAGACTGCTGAAGCACCGCCCCCGCTGCCGGACTACGAACAGCCGCCTTGCCCTGAAGAGGGCTACCTCTGGACGCCAGGGTATTGGCGCTGGAGTCCCGCCGGCTACTTCTGGGTACCGGGAACCTGGGTCGCTCCACCCCGTGTCGGTGTCCTGTGGACCCCCGGATACTGGGGCTTCGCCTCCGGTGTCTACGTGTTTCATCCTGGATATTGGGGTCCGCACGTGGGCTTCTATGGCGGTGTCAACTATGGATACGGCTATGGTGGCGTGGGCTTCGTAGGCGGGCGCTGGTCCGGTGCCCGGTTCACCTACAACACGAGCATCACGCACGTGAATACGACGGTGATTCACAACACCTACAACGAGACCGTCGTGAATAACGTCACCATCAACAAGGTGAGTTATAACGGCGGGGCGGGCGGCATTCGGGCTATGCCCACTGCCCAGGAGCGAATGGCGGCGCAGGAGACGCACGTGCCCGCCACCGCGTCCCAGCAGCAACATGTGCAGGAAGCGGCCCGCAATCCGGGGTTGTCCGCGAAAGTCAACGGCGGCCATCCTTCGATCGCCGCGACGCCGCGGCCGGGCGCCTTCAATGCTCCGGGTGTGGCGCGAGCCCATGGCGCACCCGCCGGGCAGATGGCGCGACCGGCGCCTGGGAAGCCCGCCGGCGCAAACCCCCCAGGTAAAGCACCTGCCAACAACCCTGCCCTGGCACGCCGCTTCAATAACACGGCACAGCCGGCTTCGAGCCATGGCGGTCAACCGGCGCATGCCACGCAGGCTGCCCGGGCCCAACCGCAGAAGAACGCACGCGAGAAGAAGTCTCCGCAGGAGCGCAAACAGGAGTCCGGCGGCGCCGCCGGTAACTCGCGCTGAGTTGAACCGGCCTGGCGCCGCAGGGCGCCAGGCCACCGCCCAGCAATCCGCAGCCCCCGCGCCCGCAGCGCTATGTCTGCGGAGGCCGAACGCTATTGTCTATGCTCCTCGTGAGGAGCCTCGCAAAGGATGCCGACGAGGCTCCGCCACCCGTTGGTGAGGAGCCGCTTGTCGAGCCTGGCGAACCGCTTCGATCGCATGGAATGGGCCGGTGCCTTCGGCGATCTCGGTACCTTCCTGCCGTTCGTCATTGCCTACATCAGCGTCGTGCGGGTGCCCCCCGCCGGCATCCTGCTTTCCTTCGGCCTCGCGCTGGTGCTGTGCGGGCTGTATTACCGAACACCATTTCCGGTGCAGCCCATGAAGGGCATCGGCGCGATCGCGGCAACGCAAGCTGCGAAAAGCTCCTTGATCACACCGGCAACTCTCTACGCTGCGGACCTCGTGACCGGCTTGATCTGGCTCGTTCTGGGCCTGACCGGTTCGGCACGGTATGTCGCGCGCTGGGTTCCCGGGATCGTGGTTTCGGGAATCGTGCTGGGACTCGGCATGAGCTTCATGCTCGAGGGCATTCGCATGATGAGCGCCGACTGGCTCATTGCGAGCATCGGCTTGGCCGGCACCCTGCTTTTGCTGGCCAGCCGCGCGATCCCCGTCATGTTCCTGCTGCTCCTGTTCGGCGCAGTGTGCACGCTCATCCAGAATCCGTCTGCCATGAGCGCGCTATCGAGCGTGAGATTCGCGCTGCATGCGCCAGCCTTCGCCCTGGCAAGCATCAGCTGGCGTGACCTCCTTGCAGCTACGGCTCTTTTGGCCTTGCCGCAGCTGCCACTCACGCTGGGCAACGCTCTGATCGCCACGCGCGAGGAGAACAACCGGCTGTTTCCCGAGCGGCCCGTGAGCGAGAGCTCGATTGCCACCTCGACCGGCCTCATGAATCTGACCAGTAGTGTCTTGGGCGGCGTGCCAATGTGTCACGGCGTCGGCGGCCTGGCCGGACAAGTCACCTTCGGCGCCCGAACCGGCGGGGCACCCATCATATTCGGCACCCTGTTGCTCGTCCTGGCACTGGGTTTCAGTGATGCCGTTCAGAGTCTGTTCAACATTTTTCCGCACGCCGTGCTCGGCGTGATTCTTTTCATCGCAGGCGGGCAGCTGGCACTCGGCTGCGGAGAGCTGAGCAGGAGCAAGGTCGAGCGTTTCGTCACGTTCATCACCGCTGCCTTCACCGTCTGGAACGTCGGCGTCGCCTTCCTGGTCGGCATCGCGCTCACATATCTTGCGGGACGCGGACGGCTGCGGTTGTAGCGTTGACCCTAGTCCAGCTGCCAGCGAACCCCCGCGAACAGCTCGTTGGCCACCTTTTCGTCCGGCTCATTGACGAGCGTGAACTTCAGCCAGCGATACCCACCTAGCAGGAAAAGACGATTGCTGACCTTCATCTCCGCGCCTGCGGTGAAATCGTACATGTTGTGTGCCGAGCCGAAGGTGAGTACGCCGGGTGAGTAGAACGCGCTTCCGAACGCTGACAGCCCCAAACGCCGGATCAACTCGTAGCGAGCGTTCACGCCGACAGAGGCGGCGAAGACGTCGGTCTTCTGCGCAGCGTTCAGCCACGCGAGGTTCAGCTCAGGACCCACCTGCACTCGCAGGCGCGACAGAGGCACGATGTCGGTATCGAACATCATCGCCGCCGAGCCGATGAATTCGCGGTCCTCGGTGAGCAGCGCGCCGAAGTCCATATTGCCGGCGAGACCGGCGAACGGCGATCCGGTCAGATATCTCATCTGCAGCACTTGGTTTCCGACTACGGCATCCACTGCGGAGCCGGTGCTTTGCGCCAGGGGTGTCTGTGCCACCGCTGGAGTGATCGCAGCAGCCCCCATTCCGACCATCATTACTACAATTAGCCAAGCTCTCATGAGATTCCTTTTTAGCAGCACACCATGGCCGCTGTGGGCTCGCCATGCAGCAAGCGAGAGTCCTGTTGCGAGCTCGATACAACACCCGACGTCGGCGAAGCAGACACGCGACCCCGCGCGCTCGCAGGATGCGGGCGTGAGCACGGCTGTGCCGCCAAGGCTATTGCCGCCGGGCGGTGCCGGGCTCAGCTTCCTTGCGATGTTGCTCGGCTAGCACCGACGAGGGCGTGACGGTGGCCACTGCCGACTGCACCTTGTTCTTGAAGCCGGCGACCACATCGCCCTCGCCGTCCATCATGGCCTTGAAGCCGATCCGGGCTACACCGGCCGCGTCATCTTTCTTCGAGCTGCCGATCTTCGTGTCCATCATGCCGGCACGCTGGAAGAACTCCGTTTCGGTTGCTCCAGGCATCAAGCAGGTCACGGTGACGCC
>Ga0070741_10020484_pt1 | contig 10415 bp, 9 predicted proteins | sample Coa_R1_4_FD_66440 | JGI IMG/M metagenome (GOLD analysis project Ga0070741, IMG submission 66440) | Surface soil microbial communities from Centralia Pennsylvania, which are recovering from an underground coalmine fire - Coalmine... | ecosystem: Environmental > Terrestrial > Soil > Unclassified ... | reverse complement strand
GCCGAGGGCTTAGGCGCGGCGTTCGAGGATGGCCAGCCAGGCCTGGGCGGACGTGAAGTCGAGCATGGCCGGGTTGATCTCGAAGGTCTCCGCCTCGATGCTGATGACCGCCCAGCCGTCGCCGAAGGCGGCGCGCAGCTCGTCCTGGCTCACCCGGCGCGGCCCGGCGTCGCCGGGCTGGCGGTCGCTGAAGCAGATCAGGTAGCAGCGGCCGCCTGGGCGCAGCGCCGACGCCATGCTGGTCACGTAGCGGACGCGGTCCTCGTCACTGAAGACGTGGAACACGCCGCTGTCGATGACCGTGTCGAAGGTCAGGCCCAGGTCGCCGAGACACAGGACGTCGCCGCGCTCGAAGCGGACGGCCAGTTCCCGGCTGGCGGCCTTGGCCCGGGCCAGGCTGATGGCGCGGGCGGACGCGTCGATCCCCGTCGCCTCCGCGCCGCGGGACGCGGCCAGCAGGGTGTGCTCGCCCGTGCCGCAGCCGGAGTCGAGCACCCGCCCGGCCAGCAGTCCCTGGTCCGCGAGGCGGACGAAGACCGGCTGCGGATGGCCGATATCCCACGGCGGCGGCCGCTCTCCCGCGTACGCCTCGTCCCAGCTGCCCGGCACCGTCACGCTGCCCCACGCTACCGGATCCGGCCGACGTCCCATGCTGCCGGATCCGGCCAGCGGCCCCGCGCTACCGGATCCGGCGAGGCTGGTATAGTCTGTGTACAGATAATCTGCGCATGGAGGAATTATGTGGGAATACGAGTACCAGCTCGAGACCAGCGCCGCCCGGGAAGCGCTGTGGCACCACTGGGCCGACATGGCGTCCTGGCCGCAGTGGAACGACGGCATCGAGACGATTACCGTGGACGGCCCGTTCGAGGTCGGCACGGTGTTCACCATGACCCCGCCCGGCGATGAGCCGATACGGATGCGCCTGACCGAGATCACGCCGGGCGAGTCGTTCACCGACGAGATGGACGCGGGCGACTTCGTGGTACGGACCGAGCACCGGCTGGAGCCCGCCGCGGAAACCCCCTCCGGCCTCCGGCCGTCGGGGGCCAGGCAGACCCTGATCGTCTACCGCACGGAGATCACCGGCGCGGCCGCCGGGCAGGTCGGTCCCGAACTCGGCCCACAGCTCACGGCTGACTTTCCCGAGGTGGTGGCCGCACTGGCCCGCCGGGCGGGAGGCTGACCGTGCCGCTCGCCCCGGAGGAGAGCCCGGGGTTCCTGCTGTGGCACGTCACGCTGCGCTGGCAGCGCGCGGTCACCGCGGCACTGATCCCGCTCGGCCTCACCCACGTGCAGTTCGTGCTGCTGGCCTCGTCCTGGTGGCTGAACGCGCACGGCGACGAGCCGAACCAGCTCAGCGTGGCCCGGCAGGCAGGCACCGACGTGAAGATGACCTCCGAGGTGCTGCGGAAGCTGGAGGCCAAGGGCCTGATCGTCCGGACCGTCGACCCCGCGGATACCCGGGCCAGGAAAATCCATGTCACAAAACGGGGCAGCGTTCTCGCCCAGGCCGCGGTGACAGCGGTCGAGGGGGTCGACGCGGCCTTCTTCACCGCGGTACCCGATTCCGGAGCCCTGCTGGCCATGCTGCGGCCGCTGGCGTCCGGGGGGCAGCCTGATATACCCGAGACATGAGCCCCGATTCGCTGGCCGGGCAGATGCGAACCGCCGCGGTGTCACTGCTTGGCCGCCTGGACGAGGACCAGCGCGCGCTCGCGGCCCGGCCGTTCGGCGACGGCGCGGCCCGGCGCTGGCTGGAGTACCGGCCGCGGCACCGTCCGGGCGCGTGCCTGGCCGAGCTGACCCCGGCGGCCAGGAAGGCCGCCCACCGGCTGCTCGCCACCGGACTCAGCGAGCACGCGTATGCCCAGGCCATGGGCATCGTCGCGCTGGAGGAGGTGCTCGACTCCAGAGAGGGATGGCAGCGCGGCCGGCACAGCGGCGACTACTGGGTGAGCGTCTACGGCAACCCGGAGGACGGCCAGCCGTGGTCCTGGCGGTTCGAGGGACACCACCTGTCGGTGACGATGACCGTGGCCGGCCAGGAGGTCTCCCCCGCACCGGTGTTCCTCGGCGCCAACCCGGCCTGCGTCAGCTACGCCGGGCATCCGGTCTCACGGCCGCTCGGTCCCGAGGAGGACCTGGTCCGGGCACTGCTCGACGCGATGGGCGAGCAGGACCGCTCGGCCGCTGTGGTGGCTCCCCTGGCCCCGGCCGACATCCGCACCGCCACCAGCCCGCGGGCCAGCGAGGGCATCGAGCCGCTCGGCGTGGCCGCGGCCGGCCTCGGCCCGGCCGCGCGGGCCCTGCTGGCCCAGCTGGCCGCGGCCTACCTGGACCGGCTGCCCGCGGAGCTCGCGGCCCGCGAGGCCGCCCGGCTGGACGGCACGGACCTGCACTTCGCCTGGGAAGGGCCGCTGACGCCCGGAGCGCGGCACTACTACCGCGTGCAGGGCGGCGGCCTGCTGATCGAGTACGACACCACCGACGACGGCAACCACGTGCACACCGTGCTGCGGCGCCCGCGCGGCGACTTCGGCGGCGACGTGCTCGCGGCGCACTACGCCCGCGCCCGCCCCTGAGCGTCAGGTCGTGCAGGCCAGGTGGATGACGACCGGCTTGCTGCGGGCGCCGGCCTTGTCGTAGATCCAGGTCTTGACGCTGCTGGTGTACTCCAGGCCGGTGCCGCAGCCCTGGTTCAGCGGGTAGGAGATGATGCCGGCCTCGACGACGCCTGCCCCTGGACTGGAGAACGGGATGACCCGCCTGGGCAGGTTCGATTCGTCGACGCCGACGAATCCGAAGCCGACGGCGTCGTGACCGGGATCGGAGTAGTAGAGGACGAAGACGACCGTCTCCCCGTCCTGGTAGGTGTAGGTGCCGGTGATCCGCGGTCGCGGCGCGGCCGCCTTCCGCGTGCGAGCGCTCCTGACGGTCCTGGCGATCATCCGCTCGCTGGGCTGGGGCCGCCCGGCGGCCTCGGCGAAGGATGACCGGCTGGCCTGGTGCGCGGTGACGGCGCTCACGCCGTAACCGGCCGCGGCGCCCGCGACCAGGACGCCCGCGACGGCGGACGCGGTGACCAGCGGCCGCCACCGCCGCCGCGCGGAGGGCGGAGCGGCGGGCACCGGCCCGGGTGGCGGGTCCGGCTCGGCGGACGCGGCCCGCGCGGCCTGGGCCGCGGTCACCGCGTCGAGCAGGCCGGCGGCGGCGGGCCGTCCGGCTGGGGCCTTAACCAGGCATCGCTCGATCAGCGGCCGCACCTCGGGCGGCGCGCCGTGCAGGTCGGGCGCGCCGCGAACCACGCGCTCGAGGACGGCGGCCGCCTGCCCGGTACCGAACGGCTTGCGTCCGGTCGCGGCGAAGGCGAGCACCGCGCCCAGGCTGAACACGTCGCTGAGCGGTCCGGTCTCCTGGCCCGCGGCCTGCTCGGGAGACATGAAGCTCGGCGTGCCGACGACGAGCCCGGAACGGGCCAGCGGGGCCGCCTCGGCGGCCTGGGAGATCCCGAAGTCGATGACGCGCGGCCCGTCCGGGGCCAGCAGCACGTTGGACGGCTTGAGGTCCCCGTGGACCACGCCCGCGGCGTGGATCGCGCTCAGGCTCTTGGCCAGGCCGGCGGCCAGCGCCAGCAGCGGCGCGGCGGGCAGCGGCCCGCGGTCGCGCACCGCCTCGGACAGCGAGGGGCCGCTGACGTAGGCCGTCGCCAGCCAGGGCACCTGGGCATCCACGTCCGCGTCGACGACGAGGGCGGTGAACAGGCCGCTCACCTTCCTGGCCGCGGCGACCTCCACGCTGAACCGGGCCCGGAACTCGGGATCGGCGGCGAGCTCGGCGTGGATGATCTTGACCGCCACCGGACGGCCGGCCGCGGACATGCCGAGGAATACGCGGCCCATGCCGCCCGCGCCGAGCCGCCCGATCAGCTGAAACGGGCCGATCAGCCGCGGATCGGACGGCTGCAGTACCCCCACCACGCCAGATCCCACCCCAGTGCCAGCAATTTAACCGTTACCGTCATATCGGACATGCCAATAGTAAGGTCCGGACCCGGGAATGCATATGGCTGCGGGCTTTCCCGCGTGGATCCCCGGACGCAATTGCCCGGGGATTCGGCGTAATGGATTCATGGTCATACCGGCAAAGCGGGCCCGGCACCGGTTTCCACCGTCCTGACCTGGGCCGGGCCGTCGCCGCGGTCAAGCGGTCCGCGGCGGAGCAGGGCGCCGCCGACGATCGCGCCGCCGGCGAAGATGCCGGCGATCCACCAGAACGCGGTGTCGTAGCCGTGCGCCAGTGCCAGCCCGGCCAGGGCCCGGCGGCCCGGGCCCGCGCCGGATCCGACGTGCGCGGCCAGGTAGGACGTCACGGCGCTGGCGAAGATCGTGTTCAGCAGGGACGTCCCGATCGAGGCGCCGAGTTGCTGGCCCACGGTGACGGTGGCGGAGGCCACGCCCGCGTCCCGCGGCTGCACGCCGAAGGTGCCGGTGTTGATCGAGGGCGCGATCACCATGCCGAGGCCCACCCCGGTCAGGATGAGGGGTCCGAGCACGCCGTCGGCGTACGCGGTGTGCACGCCCAGCCGGGTGAACCAGGTCATCGCGCCCGCGGCGACCACGAATCCGGTGGCCACCAGCGGCTTGGGCCCGATCCTCGGCATCGCCACGATCGTGGACAGGTTGGCGGCGAGCGCGATGCCGCCCGCGATGGGCAGGATGGCGAAGCCGGTGACGACGGGCGTGTAGCCGAGCGTCTGCTGGAGGTAGTAGGTCAGGAACAGGAACACGCCGAACATCCCGCTGGAGGCGATGAGCATGGACGCGTAGGCACCGCCGCGGTTGCGGGACAGGACGATCCGCGGCGGGAGCAGCGGGCTGGCCGCCCGGCCCTGCCAGACCGCGAAGACCGCGAGCAGAGCCACCCCCGCGGCTAGGAAGCCCCAGGTGGAAGGCGTGTGCCAGTTATGCGTGGCCGCGTTCGAGAACCCGTAGACGAGGCAGAACAGGGCACCGGAGACCAGCAGCACGCCCGGGATGTCCAGCTTGGGCTTGGCCGCGGACGATTGCCGCGTGAGCAGGAGCGACCCGCCGATGAAGGCCGCGCCCGCGAAGATCAGGTTCACGTACAGCGTCCAGCGCCAGGAGAGGTACTCGGTCAGGGCCCCGCCGAGCAGCAGGCCAAGCGCCCCGCCGGCCGCGGCGATCGCGCCGTAGATGCCGAACGCACGGCCGCGTTCCTTCGGCTCGCTGAACGTCGTGGTCAGCAGCGACAGCGCCGACGGCACCAGGATCGCGCCGAACGCCCCCTGGCAGGCCCGGGCCGTGATCAGCATGACGAAGTTGACCGAGGCGCCGCCCACGGCCGAGACGCCGGCGAAGCCGGCCAGCCCGATCAGGAACGTCACCTTGCGGCCGAGCAGATCGGCCAGCCTTCCGCCGAGCAGGAGCAGGCTGCCGAAGGCCAGGGTGTACGCGGTCACCACCCACTGCCGGTCCACCGTGGAAAAGCGCAGTGCCTGCTGTGCGGTCGGCAGCGCGATGTTCATCACCGTCACGTCGAGGACGACCATGAGCTGCGCGATGCCGATCACGCCGAGAATGAGCCAGCGCCGCCGCTCCGCGGTTTCAGCTGAGGCGGTGCCGGCCCGGGCGGGGCCGTCCCGGCCGATGTGGTTGACATCAGACATGAGGTTCACCAATCTGGAGGTGTTTTCTCCGTTTAGCATTACGCTAGCACGAAGCGGAGGACTTGTCTCCACTTTTTGGGAGGTCTCAGATGCCGGAGCGCGCGACAGGGTCCGGGGACGGGGTCACGGGGCCGCGGCCGCTGCGGCGCGACGCCGAGCGCAACCGGCAGCGGATCCTCGAGGCGGCCGCGGAGGTCTTCAACCAGCGCGGGCTCGACGTCAGCCTGGACGAGATCGCCCGGCACGCCGGAGTCGGCATCGGCACCGTCTACCGGCGGTTCCGGACCAAGGAGGAACTGGTCGAGGCGCTGTTCATGACGCGCCTGGACGCGGTCGCGGCCATCGCCGACCAGGCCTTCGCGGCACCCGACCCGTGGTCGGGCCTGGTGTTCTTCATGGAGCGGATGGCCGAGATCATGGCGGGCGACCTCGGGCTGCGGCAGATCCTGATGTTCGCCACCTACGGCCGGGACCTAGTCGCGGTCGCGCGGGAGCGCAACGCCCCGCTGGTCGAGCGGCTGGTGGAGCGAGCCCAGGCGGCCGGCCAGCTCCGCGACGACCTCCGGCAGACGGACATCGTCTTCATCGTCTTCCTGCTGGCCGAGTCGACGCAGCTCGCACAGGCCGCCAGCCCCGATTTCTGGCGCCGGTACCTGACCCTGATCCTCGACGGCATGCGGCCCGCCCGCGAGGGCATCACCCCGCTGCCGGTGCCCCCGCTGCTGCCGGGCGAGATGGAGAAGAGCATGCGCCAGGCCTCCCCGCGGCGCCGGTGAAGCGCTCTGCGCGGATCCGTCCTCAGGCTGCCTGTTACGAATTGATTTGCATCTGCACGTGCATGTACGAGGCGTAAACGAATCCATTCGTGCAATCGTTCGCACTGCCTCTGCGTTATCGTAGCGATATCTCCGGTTAGCCACCCTCGGTACCGCGTCGTCGCAGCTAGACAGGCACTGTATTACCCGTCAGTAACGAGCGGGCAATCGCTGTGACCTCGCAAAAGGAAACCCGCGACATGACTCCCGCCGATGCGTGACATACGGGCGGAAAAGCCTTAACATAGTCCCCTGCGCTAAATGCGCTGCCCCCGACGGGAAATCTACCGCCCTTCCCGCCGGACCGCCTTCCCCGCTAGGCAACACCTCAGGAGACACCCCGCATGAACTCCGGCGACAGCGTGCACGATGCCAGCCGTACCGGGCTGGACGAAGCCAGCGATCCTGGTGCCGCCGCCGGCGAGGGCAGCCACACGCCAGCGCGATCGCCGAGAACCCACAAGCCCGTTCAGGACATCCAGGATCTCATCGACAAGCTCGCGGCCGTGTCCCAGCAGCTGAGGCATCCGCACGGCAGCGCGGCCAGCGGGTCGAACTAGATCCGCCGCCCTGCGGTTTCCAGGGTACCGAGCAGCCGCGTGCTTTCCGCCGGGCTGAGCGCGGCCGACCGCAGCAGCGCGAACGCCCGGATGTAGCGGGCAACATCCTCCTGGCTCTCCAGGTAGACACCGCCGGAGAGCGCCTCCAGGTAGACGACACCCAGGCCGGGCGCGTCAGGGAAACGCAAGATGGCCAGCGAGGCGCTGCCCGCGGCCGCGTGCGCGCCGGCCGTGAACGGCAGCACCTGGAGAGTGAGGCCGGGGACGTGGCTGGCCAGCCAGGTGAGGTGGCGGACCTGCCCGGCCAGGACCCCGGGTCCGCCGACGGCCTGGCGCAGCGCGGCCTCGCCGAGGACCACCGTCAGGCGCCGGCCGGCGGGCGCGCCGAGGACGGCCCGGCGCCGCGCGCCCTGGGCTGCCATGGCTTCGTCGCGCTGGCCGTTCGTGGTGTACCGGGGCTCGGCGGCGGCGATCGCGCGGGCATAGTCATCCGTCCGGAGCAGGGCGGGGACGACCTGAGCCTCGTAGGTCATGATCTCGGCAGCGGCCGACTCCATGATCACGTAGTCCAGCAGCGGCGCGGGCAGGATATCCGCGTACGGCTGCCACCAGCCGCGCGGGCCGCCCCGGCTGGCGATGGCCGTCAGCGCGGCCTGCTCGAGCTCGGGCACGCCGTACTCGGTGAGCAGCTCGCGGAGCTCCTTGGGCCTGATGCCGCGCTGGCCAGTCTCGATCCTGCTGATCTTCGACCGGTCGCATTCCAGGACGCGGGCCGCGTCCTCGAGCGCGTATCCCATGGTCTCCCGGTACCGGCGCAGCGCGCCTCCGACGAGGCGGCGCCGCACGGGGGGTTCTCCGGTCACGGTTCCTGCCTTTCCGCGGGCTTTAGCCGCGTAAGTGAACTTCGTGGGTACTTGATGCGTAACGTAGCACTGCAGGTAGTCCACACGGGGATAACGACACGCCGTGACGGCGTGGCCGGGGGAAAGGGCCTCGCGCGGGAGCCAGGCGCGAGGACTACAGGCGGCTGAGCGCGGCCCGGATGCGGTTCTCGGATACCGGCGCTTGGGTTCCCAGGGCCTGGGCGAACAGGCTGACCCTGAGTTCCTCGAGCATCCAGCGCACGTCGGTCACGTCCGCGCCCGAGCGCCCGGCGGCCGGGCGGGCGGCCACCGTGTCGCGGTACGCCTGCTCCGCCCGCTGGACGACGGCCATGCTGGCCGCGTCGCGGCCCGGGTTCTCCGGCAGCTTGTCCAGCCGGCGTTCCATGCCCCGCAGGTAGCGGGCCAGATGGGGCAGGCGGCGGTAACCGGTGGCGGTCACGAACCCGGGGAAGATCAGCCCGGACAGCTGCCCGCGCAGGTCGGCCGCCGCGGCCTGGACCGGCCCGGCCCGCAGGTCGTCGAGGCGGGCGCCGACCGAGTGCGCCAGCCGCAGGGCCGACTCGACCTGGGTCACCACGTCGGCGGTCACCTCGCGCAGGCGGGACCTGACGGCGGCGGACAGCCGTCCGAAACCGTCGGCGTCCCAGGCCGGGCCGCCGGCCTCGGCCATCAGGGAGTCCGCGGCGCAGCTGATGCAGTCGGCGAACATGGCCGCGACCCCGCCGTGCGGGTTGTGGCTGAGCGCGAGCTTGGCCTGGGTGGACAGGCCGCCCGCGATCGACTTGGCCGGCGACGGCGCGCCCAGCAGGATGAGCCGCCTGGTACCCGCCCACATGGCCGCGCGGGCCGCGTCCTCGGTCTCGAACAGGCGCACGTCGACCGACTCGCCCGCGTCGGCCAGGGCCGGGTAGGCGACCACGGTGCCCTCCCGGAAGACCTGGGGCAGCGCGCCGAAGTTCCACGAGGTCAGGCCGGTGCGGGTGATCCCGGCCGCCGCCCGGGACAGGACGTCCCGCAGCTGCGGCCTGAGCTCGCGCTGCAGCTCGGCCACGTCCTTGCCCTCGGCCAGGACGCGGTCCCCGTCGGTCACCCGGACGGTGATCCGCAGGTGCCGGGGCAGCTTGCCGAGGTCCCAGGCATCGCGCGGGACGCTCACCCCGCGCAGCGCACGCAGCTCGCGGGCGACCGCGTCGCGCAGGTCCCCTGACGGCGGCCCGAGGCGGGCGACGACCTCCCGCGCCACGTCGGGCGCGGGCACCAGGTCGCGGCGCAGGGCCTTGGGCAGCGAGCGGATCATCTCGGTGACGAGCTCGGTGCGCAGCCCGGGCACCTGCCAGGAGAACTCGGCCGCGTTCACCTGGTTGAGGCGGCTCAGCGGGATGTCCGCGGTGACCCCGTCGGTGTCGCTGCCCGGCTCGAAGGCATAGGACAGCGGCGCGGGCGGGAGCCCGGGGGTCTCCGAGGTCCAGACGTCGGGATAGGCGTCGGCGCTGACCCCGGCGGCGTCCTCGCTGAGCAGGTCGCCGGCCGTGAACGTGAGCAGGCCGGGGTCGGCCCGGCGGGCCTGCTTCCACCAGGTGTCGAAGTGCTGGGCCGAGACCACCTCGGCCGGGATCCGCGCGTCGTAGAACGCGAACAGCTCGTCCTCCCCGGCCACCAGGCCGCGGCGGCGGGCCCGGTGCTCGACCTCCTCGGCCTCGGCGAGCAGCTGCCTGTTCTCGGCGAAGAACCGGTGGCTGGTCTGCCAGTCCCCCTCCACCAGCGCGTGCCTGATGAACAGCTCGCGTGCGGCCGCCGGGTCGATGCGGCCGTAAGGGACCTTGCGGTCGGTCACCAGGGGCACCCCGTACAGGGTCACCTTCTCCAGCGCGACCGCGCCGCCGCGTTTCTTCTCCCAGTGCGGCTCGCTGTAGCTGTGCCTGACCAGGTGCCTGGCCAGCGGCTCGACCCACTCCGGCTCGATGCGCGCCACCGTCCGGGCCCACAGCCGGGACGTCTCCACCAGCTCGGCCGCCACGATCCAGTCGGGCGGCTTCCTGGTCAGCGCAGATCCCGGGAAGATGGCGAACCGCGCGCTGCGGGCACCGAGGTACTCGGCCCGCGGCCGTCGTCCCGGAGACCCCTGCGTGCCCGCAGGCGCCTGGGCCGGCTCGCCCTTCATCCCGATGTGCGACAGCAGGCCGGCCAGCAGGGACAGGTGCAACCTCGTTCGTTCTTCCGATGACGAGCTGACGGTCACCCCCAGGTCGCCGGCCAGCCTTTGCAGCTGTCCCTGAAGGTCCTGCCACTCGCGGACCCGCAGGTAGTTCAGGAACTCGGCGCGGCACAGGCGGCGGAAGGCCGAGGAGGACAGCTCGCGCTGCTGCTCGGCCAGGTACTCCCACAGCTTCAGGAAGGTGACGAAGTCCGAGTCCGGGTCGGCGAACCGGCGGTGCTTGTCGTCGGCCGCCTGCTGGGCCTCGGCCGG
>Ga0070741_10020483_pt1 | contig 10416 bp, 14 predicted proteins | sample Coa_R1_4_FD_66440 | JGI IMG/M metagenome (GOLD analysis project Ga0070741, IMG submission 66440) | Surface soil microbial communities from Centralia Pennsylvania, which are recovering from an underground coalmine fire - Coalmine... | ecosystem: Environmental > Terrestrial > Soil > Unclassified ... | reverse complement strand
CAGCGGCTCCAACTCCGTCAGAATACGGATAGTTAGAAATACGATGAGAAGTGGGGTCGCATGTCGACGCCTGGGCCGAACATAGCCTTAGGTCTGATGCTTGCTTTGGTGGCTGTAGCGGCTTCCGGCGCCAGCACAGACAGCAAGAAAACCGTCGCCTACCGTTGGGTCGACGAGCAGGGGATTGTGCACTACGGCGACAGCATCCCCCCGCAATACGCGGAAAAAGAACACGAGATGATCAATCGGCAGGGCCTCGAGGTCGGTCACGCGGAGGGGCAAAAGACCGCCGAGCAGCTTGCGGCCGAAGAGCGGGAACGGATGGACGCGCTCAAACGACGTCAGCACGACAGCTTTCTGATCGCGACTTATACCTCCGTGAAGGACATCGAGGCACTGCGCGATCAGCGGCTCGACCAGCTCCAGGGCCAGCGCGTCGCCGGCGAGCAATACGTGGAGAATCTGCAGTCGCGATTGCTCGCGCTCCAGGGGCGCGCCAAGCACTTCAGGCCGTACAACAGCCGTCCGGACGCTCGCCGGATGCCCGATGATCTGGCCGAGGACCTGGTCCGGACATTGAACGAGCTGCGGACCCAGAACAACGCGCTCACGCAGAAGAAGCAGGAAGTGTCAGCGATGAAAGCGCAATTCGACACGGACATTGAGCGCTATCGCGAGCTGCGCGAGACGCATCCCAAGCGCTAGGCGCCGAGGCTCCTAATGTCGGCCTGAATGCCCGAAACCGCCAGCGCCGCGGCTGCTGGTGGTGAAATCCTCCACCACCTGAAGGTCGACCTGCACCACTGGCACGACGACGAGCTGCGCGATCCGCTCACCCGGTTGGATGGTGAAAGCCTGCTCGCCCCGATTCCAGACCGACACCATGAGCTGTCCCTGGTAATCCGAGTCGATCAATCCCACCAGATTGCCGAGCACGATGCCGTGCTTATGCCCGAGCCCAGAACGAGGCAGGATCACGGCGGCAAGGGTCGGATCCTCGACGTGAATAGCCAGCCCCGTCGGGTTGAGCTCCGCGCGTCCGGGCTCCAACACCAACGCAGCCGCGAGGCAGGCCCGCAGATCCATCCCCGCCGAGCCGGCGGTCGCGTAGGTCGGCAGGGGGAATTCCGTGCCCATGCGCGGGTCGAGAATCCGCACCTTCAGCGGGCGGCGAGTGCTTTGGTCCATGGAGCCTAGTCTACGCTAGCGCGGACCCGCGCTGGGTTGTGCCCGCGCCGCTCTTGGCCGCCGCAAAGGATTCGGCGATCAGGGCGACGAGCTCGCGCGCGAGGACCTGCTTCGAGGCCTTCCCGAGATCATGGCGACCGTTGCGCCAGAGCACGATGAGTTGATTGTCCTCACAATCGAACGCCTTGTCGTGACCGACCTCGTTGGCGGCGATCATGTCCAGATTCTTCTTCAGGAGCTTCAACCTGGCGTTCTGTTCTACCGACTCCGTCTCCGCGGCGAACCCAACCACAAAAGGGCGATCGGGACGGGCCGCGACGGTCGCGAGAACATCGGATGTGCGCTCCATACACAGATCCAGAGTGTCCGTCGTCTTCTTGATCTTCTGATCGGCGGGGCGGGCTGGCCTGTAGTCGGCGACGGCCGCGGTGGAAATGAAAATGTCCGTCCCGGGCACCTCGCGCAAAACCGCGGTCAACATGTCCGCGGCGCTTTCCACTTCGACACGTCGCACGCCCGCAGGGGTAGGCAAGCTCACAGGACCCGTCACCAGAACGACCTCGGCGCCGGCCTCGCGGGCGGCTTGCGCCACGGCGAACCCCATTTTCCCCGAGCTGCGATTGCTGATGAACCTGACCGGATCGATTCGCTCGCGCGTGGGGCCCGCGGTGATGAGAACCCGGCGGCCCCGTAACGGCCCGTCCCCGGGGTGCAGGGACGCGATACGATCGACGAGCTGCAAGGGCTCCAGCATGCGCCCTTCCCCCACTTCGCCACAGGCTTGGTCACCGGCGCCGGGGCCAAAGATGTGGATCCCCCGCTGCTGCAGCGTAGCCACATTCGCGCGCGTCGCCGCGTTCGACCACATGACGTGATTCATGGCCGGAGCCACTGCTACCGGGGCCTCCGTAGCCAGACAAAGCGTGGCGAGCAGGTCGTCCGCCTGGCCCGTGGCGAGACGGGCGAGGAAATCAGCCGTCGCCGGGGCAATCAGGATCACATCGGCCCAGCGGGCCAGCTCGATGTGCCCCATGGCCGCTTCGGCCGCGGCATCCCATAGATCCGTGCGTACCGGGCGCCCGGAAACCGCTTGAAACGTAGTGGCGGTCACGAACTCCCGCGCCGCCTCCGTCATCACGACCTGGACTTCCGCTCCGCGCTCACGCAGGCGCCGGACCAGGTCCGGGCTTTTATAGGCGGCAATGCCACCCGTGACGCCGAGCAGGATACGTTTACCTTGCATGGAGGCTCTCGTTCCACATTGACCCGATTATCGTGCCGCGCTCCCGGGACACGCAAATGCGCCGCACACTCCTTGAGTTCAACCCGGGGTCACCCGGACGTGCGTCCCAGCCTTTGACAGAATTCGCCCTGGTGAGGATTTCATCACGACATTCCGTGACATGCCGTGCTTTGCTAGACTCGTCTCGCAACGAGAGACGATGTTGTTTCGGTTTTGGGGAAGGCGCGGGGATTCGATGATACGGGGCAAAACATCCATGCTGGCAGCGGGCTGCTGCCTGCTGTTCACCAGCTTGGCGGCGCACGCCACGACCTCGTCACATTCGACGACTTCGGTCCACCATCATCACCGCAGTCACTTGCATCACGCCTCTCTTGCCGTGTCCGACGGACCGGGTCTGCGATCGGCCGCCGCCCTGGTGATCGATGAAACGCACTCCTCCGTTCTATACGCGCGCAACGCCGACGTGGCGATGCCCATCGCGTCCATCTCCAAGCTCCTCACGACTCTGACGGTCGCCGATGCCAGGCAACCGATGGACGACGTGATCGAGATCACCGATGAGGACCGCGCGATCGGCAAAGGCGCGTTCTCCCGGTTGTCGGTTGGCACACGGCTCACCCGTGGCGACCTGTTCCACCTGGCCCTGATGGCTTCGGAAAATCGCGCCGCGCACGCGCTGGCGCGCAACTATCCGGGCGGCATGGCGGCCTTCATGCATGCCATGAACGCCAAGGCGCAAGAGCTCGGGATGACCAGCTCGCACTTTGTCGAGCCGACTGGCTTGTCGAGCGAGAACGTCGCCAGCCCCGAGGACCTGTCGAAGCTCGTGATGGCTGCTGCCAAGAACCCCGTCATTCGTGAGTATTCGACCGACCCCGGTTACGAGGTGCGTATCGGGCGACGGATGATCGGCTTCCACAACACCAACTCCCTGGTCCGCAACCCGGCCTGGGACATCGTCGTGCAAAAGACCGGCTATATCGAGGAAGCCGGCCGCTGCCTGGTGATGCAGACGGTCATCGAGGGTCGTACGATCGTCATTGTGCTCCTCAACTCCTTTGGGAAGCAGACCCGTGTGGCAGATGCCACTCGCATCCGGAAATGGATGGAAGCGAAGTTGATCGAGGGCGGCGCGGCGGCTGTCGCCAACAAGACCTGACCTACTTTCGCGCGCTCTGGATATCGATCGTCTCGCTCTCGGGATCGAAGACGATCCGAGCCTCGCCGCGACGCAGTTGCCCAAGGACGTGGGCAACCTTTTCCTCCAGCGAGAATTCGCGCGCGCCGTACTCCGTCCCTTCACGTAACACGAACGATTCGAGAACACCGCGCAAGGCTTGCGCCGACAACTCGGTGTAGGGCACCACGATGGGCTCGGCACCTTCCACGTCAGGCCCGCGGCTCGATGCTGCGCAGATGTCGCGCCGCCGAGATCCAGGCCCCGAGCCAACCCAAAACGACACCCGCGCCCAGCACGGTCCCGATGTCATCCCCCGTGGGTCCTTGGAGCGAGTAACGGCTGCCATAAAGGCTAGCGAGAGTCGCGACGGGCGGCCCCAGTATGTTCACCGTCGCCTCGACAACGAGCCACGCCAACACGGCGCCGCCCAGACCGTAGAGCGCCCCGGTGTATAGAAACGGCCGGCGGACGAAACCATTGGAGCCGCCGACGAGCTTGGTGACTTCGATCTCGGCGCGTCGATTGAGGATCTCGAGCCGGATGGTGTTGCCGATCACCGCGACCACGCCCGCGGCAAGGAGCGCGGCGGTGATCACCAGGAGCCTACGCAAGACTTCCAGGATGGCGTTGAAGCGCATGACCCACTCCGCGTCGATCTGTACCACGTCGACTTCCGGCCACGCCGTGAAATAGCGGCGCAAGGTTTCCAACTCGGCCGGGGAGCTCGCGTCAGACCGCGGACGTACGTGCAGAACGTGGGGCAAGGGGTTGTCTTTCAGGGCTTCGAGCGCGGCGCCGAACCCTGAATAGGTGCGGAATTCCTCGAGCGCCTTGTCGGCCGGGATCAGTGTCACCGCGGCCACGCCCGCCTTCTGGCGCGCGTCCGCGGCGAGCTGCTGCGCTTTCGTCAGGGAGACGTCGGTCTTGAAGTAGACGGACATGTCCACCGCGTTCGCGAAATCGCCAGTGGCCGCCTGCGCGTTGCGGACAAACAGGGCGAGCGCCATGGGCAACGCCAGGGCGAGGCCGATGACGAGGAGTGTCAGCGCCGTCGCGAACGGGTTGCGCGCCAGGCGCCCGATCGAGCCGAGAAGCGCCTGCGTGTGGCGGGCACCGGCGACACTCAGACTCATCTAGTGGCCACCACGCTCGGTAGGGAATCGAGGGCGCCGCCGTGCACCTGCCCGTTCTCGAGCACAATCTCGCGCTGGCCGAATTCGCGCACGATGTGCAGGTCGTGAGTGGCGACAATTACGGTCACTCCAACATCCTGGAAGCGCCTGAACAAGCGCATGACTTCGAGCGCGAGATCCGGGTCGAGATTTCCCGTCGGCTCATCGGCGATGAGCAGCGGCGGCTTGCTGATGACGGCACGCGCGATGCCGACGCGCTGCTGCTCGCCGACAGAAAGCTCGTAGGGCAGCATGCGCTCTTTGCCGAGCAATCCAACCTGGTCGAGCGCGGCGCGAACCCGCTTGTCGATTTCTTTCAATGGAGTGGCCGCCACGATGAGCGGTAGCGCGACGTTGTCATACACCGGCCGGTCGGCCAGGAGCTTGTGGTCCTGGAAGACCACGCCGATACCCCGGCGGAAAGCCGGTATGTGGCGCGCTCGCAGGGTGCTCGTGTTTTTGCCGTTCACGATGACCGTACCGCGTGTAGGTCGCTCGAGCAGCGCGATGAGCTTGAGCACGGTGCTCTTGCCAGCGCCCGAGCGTCCGGTGAGAAATACCATCTCCCCCGTGTGAATGTTGAAAGTTACGTTGGAGAGCGCTTCCCGGCCATTGGGATAACGCTTGCTCACGCGGTCGAAGGCGATCATCGCGACATTATGCCATCACGCGATTACGCACCCGTGGCGCCTACGTACCGGTGGCGCCGGAGAGCGGGTCGGCGACGCTTTCGCGCGGGCCCTGGACGAGCGCGGCGGCGAACGCTTGAGCATCGAATTCACCGAAGTCCTCCGGCTGCTCGCCGATGCCGATGAAGCGGATCGGCAGGCCCAATTTGCGGGCGATCGCCACGACGATACCGCCCTTGGCGGTGCCATCGAGCTTGGTCAGAACGAGGCCGGTCACCCCCACGGCTTCGTGGAACTGGACCGCCTGCGAAAGTGCGTTCTGACCCTGGTTGGCATCGAGGACGAGCAGGACCTCATGGGGCGCGGTCGGATCGACGCGCTGGATCACGCGCTTGACCTTCTTCAGCTCCTCCATGAGATGCGACTGGCTATGGAGACGGCCAGCGGTATCGGCCAGGAGAACATCGGTTCCTTTGGACCGGGCGGACTGCAGCGCGTCGAACACCACAGCGCCCGGATCGGCGCCTGCCTGTTGCGCGGCGAAGGCGGCTCCGGTTCGCTCAGCCCAGATGTTGAGCTGTTCGATTGCGGCCGCGCGGAAGGTATCGCCCGCCGCGAGCATGACTTCGAGCCTGTCTTCCGTGAGGCGCCGCGCCAACTTGCCGATGGTGGTGGTCTTACCCGAGCCGTTGACGCCGACGACGAGAATCACGAACGGCTTGCGCCCCTCATCTATCACCAGCGGACGTGCGCAAGGCGCGAGGATTTCCACGATGGCGGATTGCAAAGCGCTCACGAGCGCCTCGACGTCCGCCAGCTCGTTGCGGGCTACGCGCTTTTGAAGTGCGGACAGAATTTGCTCGGTCGCCTCGACACCGACATCGGCGCTGAGGAGGCGTGTCTCGAGCTCCTCCAGCACCTGCGAGTCGATCTTGCGACCCCGAAACAGGTTGGCGAGATCGTAGGTGAGCCACGAGTTGCCGCGATTGAGTCGGGCGCGCAGGCGCTTGAAGAAGCCCTGCCCCGTCCCGGCCTCACGCATGCCGGGCGGCGTCGCGGGCTGCCGCTCGTCCGGCTGCTGCTCGGGCGCTTGGGGCGCTTTGGGGCCTTTGGCCTCTTGGGGATCTTTGGGGGAGCGTCTGAAAAACATAGGTGTTCCGCTGGTCGGGGGTATTGTAGCGGCCTCTGCTCGGGTCTTGCGGCGCGCTTGAAGCAAGGGGCGCGCCAGAGCCCTTCTAGGAAGTGCAATTGACCGCTTCAGAAAAAAATCGTCGTGGCGGCGCGCACGCGAGACCGGCTCGCGAGGCGCGCGTACTGCGAATCATTGGGGGCGCGTGGCGCGGAAGGAAGTTGCGCTTTCCACCGTCGCCCGAAATTCGCCCGACGCCGGATCGTGTGCGCGAAACGCTCTTTAACTGGTTGGCACCCCGGTTGCCAGGGGCGCGTTGCCTGGATCTCTTCGCCGGCAGTGGGGCGCTCGGGCTGGAAGCCCTTTCGCGCGGCGCGGCGCACGTGACCTTTGTGGAGCGCGACGCCGCGGCGGGACGAGAGCTGCGCGCGCGGCTATCGGAATGGGGGGCGACCAACGGACATGTAGAGCAAGCGGATGCGCTGCGGTTTCTGACGCGGCCGCGGGGTGCATCGGGGGTGGCGCCGACGCCCGGGGTCGAGCTGGCGTCAGCGCCGGGCCTGCCCCCGCCGCGCGCCGGCGCCGAGGCTTTCGACATCGTGTTCCTCGACCCCCCTTTTGATTCCAATTTGCTGGGCGAAGTACCGAGACGACTGGAAGAAGGGCGCTGGCTCTCGCCGGGAGCCCTGATTTACATCGAGTGCCCCGCCCGGGGCGGGCTGCCGCCCTTGCCGCCGGGCTGGACGGTGACGAAAGCCAAGGAGGCGGGCGAGGTCGGGTATCATTTGGTGACGAAAAATCTTCAGGGGCGCGAAGGCGAATGAACCGCCGTGCACTGTATCCAGGCACTTTCGATCCCATCACGAACGGCCACCACGACCTGGTCCGCCGCGCGGCGGGCCTGTTCGACCACGTGATCGTGGCCATCGCGGCCAACCCGAACAAAGCCCCGCTGTTCTCATTGGATGAGCGTGTCGAGCTGGCACGTCGTGTGCTGCGGGATCTGTCCAACGTTGAAGTCCTGGGCTACTCCGGCCTGACCATAGACTGCGCGCGCCAGCACAAGGCCGCCGTTATCGTTCGGGGGCTACGGGCGGTCTCGGACTTCGAGTTCGAGTTTCAGCTTGCGAACATGAACCGCCACGTGGCGCGGGAGATCGAGACCGTGTTCCTGACTCCGCAGGAGCAATTCACGTTCATCTCCTCTTCGCTGGTGCGCGAGATCGCAATCCTGGGTGGCGAGGTGAGTGAGTTCGTGGACCCCATCGTCGAGGCCGAGTTGAAAAAACACCGGCGTGCCTGAAGGGGTGGACACTGCAGCGAGGGTGATGCCTATTAGCGTTGTGACGCAGCGCGGACTGGAGGGGGCCTGGGTACCGGTGCAGGCCACCGTGGGGGGCTACTCCCTCGTGGTTGACGAGCTGCGAGTGAAATACCTCGTGTTCGATAGTGGCGGCTACAGCATCATCGACCGCACCAACCAGGTGGTCGATAGCGGCGAGTATCTTGTGGACGACGGCGCCTCACCGCAATCGATCGATATCGTGGGTCGCGAGGGCCCGAATGCGGGGCGCACGATGCTCGCGATCTACCAGTTGGAGGCCGACCGCCTCACGGTCTGTTATGACCTCGATGGCCAAGAGCGGCCGAGTGACCTGCAGGCTGACGATGACGATCAACTCCTGCTCAGCATTACCTATACGCGCGCTTTGACTTCGCTTTCGTAGTGAGCTGAGGCCGCGTTCGCGCGCGGCCCCGCGCGGAACCGCCGGCGTTCGCGCCCTTGTCGGTCGGGAGCCTTTGCTCAGGTGCTTGCGACCCGCGGAGCGTTCCGGACTTCCCGCTCACCTTTTTGAGACGCCCCTTGCCCGAGCCGTTTGCCGACAGCCGGCCTTCTGGCCCTCCTTTGCCCGGCTTTGGCGCTGCTTTCCTTCTCCGCGCCTTCAACACCCTCGGGAGCCGGATCTGCTCGATCGGCTCAGGCAACTTGCCTGCCCTTTTCAACTCCACAGCGCGCCACAGATACCAGGCAGCCGCCGACCGATACGGACCCCAGCGCTCGCCGTAGAGCGCGAGCGCCTTTGGCGTCGGCATCTTGCGCAAGCCGTTCGTGAACTGAAATCCGGCGCGCACCCCGAAGTCGTCGACCGGCAGCACGTCGGGACGGCCGAGGTGAAAAATGAGGAGCATTTCGACAGTCCAGCGACCGATGCCGCGGACCTCGGTCAGGCGTTCGATGATTTCCCCGTCCTCGAGCCGAGCGAGTGTCTCGCGATCAGGAACAACCCCCGTCAGTGTTTTACTCGCGAGATCCCTCAGCGCCGCTATCTTGGAGCCCGAGAAACCCACCGCGCGCAAGTCTTTTTCAGGGGCTGCGATCACCGCTCGAGGTGTTGGAAACGTGCCCTGGCCCACATTGTTCACGAAGCGCGTCAGAATAGTTCGCGCGGCCGCGCCATGGAGCTGTTGGTGGGCGATCGCCGCGGCCAGGGCGTTGAAAGGCTCACACTCGCTATCGAGCACCAGGCCATACGGCCCGACCGCGCGGATGAGACCTCCCAGGTTCGGATCGATGCCGGACAGGTGGTTGAGAATGACCTCGCTCATATCGATCACTTCTGACAGGTGGGGCAATAGTAGGTCGAGCGCTGCCCCTGTGTGAGCTGGCGCACGGGCGTGCCACATTTTCGGCAGGGCTGTTTGGCCCGCTCGTAGACGAACAGCTTCTGTTTGAAGTAGCCGGGGACGCCGTCGGCGCCGACGTAGTCGCGCAAAGTGGTCCCGCCAACGCGGATCGCCATCGTGAGCACGGTGCGCACCGCCCGCGCCAGTCGGGCGACCTCGGTCCGCGAAAGGCTGCTCGCGCGACGACGAGGCCGGACTTTCGCTCGAAACAGGGCCTCGCTCGCGTAGATATTGCCCACGCCCACGACCAGTTTGCTGTTCATCAGGAGCTGTTTGATGGTGACCCGCCGGCCGCGCGTGGTTCGCCACAGATAGTTTGCGTTGAAATCCGGTTCCAGCGGCTCGGGGGCGAGATCGGCCAAGAGCGGATGCTCGTTGGGATCGCCTCTCGTGTAGTGGAGACTGCCGAAGCGCCTGGGATCGTTGAACCGCAGCGTGCTACCCGAATCGAGCACGAGGTCGAAGTGATCATGCGTGAGCCGCGGGGTGTCGGCAGGCAATACGCGCAAGCTGCCTGACATACCCAGATGCAACATCAACGTACCCGATTCGAGCTCGAGCAACAGATACTTCGCACGCCGTTTCGCGTGCAGGATCCGTTGTCCAGCGACCAGCCTCGGGAGATCGGACTGCACGGGCCACCGAAGTCTCGGCTCGTGAAGAGCGAGCGTCACGATCCGCCGTCCTACGGCGTGCGGTTCGATTCCTCGGCGCGTCGTCTCGACTTCGGGAAGCTCGGGCATGAGGTCAGGCTACCCAAAGCAAGAGGCCCCGGGCAATGCCGGGGCCTCGCGATTGGCGGCCGCTCTGCCGGGCTGGAACGCCCAGCGGAAGTCGGGCGACCTTACTTGATCTTGGTCTCTTTGTACCCAACGTGCTTGCGCGCGACGGGGTCGAACTTACGCACTTCCATCTTGTCCGGGTGGAGGCGCTTGTTCTTGGTGGTCACGTAGAAATGGCCGGTTCCGGCCGATGACAGCAGCTTGATCTTTTCGCGCATGGATTCGTCCTCTTCAGGCGGCTCGCCGGCTTAGATCTTCACGCCTTGCGTGCGCAGCTCGGCGACGACCTTATCGATGCCCTTCTTCTCGATCGTGCGCAGTCCGTTCGCGGAAATCCGCAGGGACACCCAACGCTTCTCGGTCTCGACCCAGAACCGCTGTGTGCGCAGGTTCGGCAAAAAGCGG
>Ga0070741_10020482_pt1 | contig 10416 bp, 5 predicted proteins | sample Coa_R1_4_FD_66440 | JGI IMG/M metagenome (GOLD analysis project Ga0070741, IMG submission 66440) | Surface soil microbial communities from Centralia Pennsylvania, which are recovering from an underground coalmine fire - Coalmine... | ecosystem: Environmental > Terrestrial > Soil > Unclassified ... | reverse complement strand
GACGAGATCGACAAGATCTGCCGCAAGGACGAGAATCCTTCCATCACCCGCGACGTTTCGGGTGAGGGTGTGCAGCAGGCGCTGCTCAAGATTCTCGAGGGGACCGTCGCCAACGTTCCGCCGCAGGGCGGGCGCAAACACCCCCACCAGGAGTTCACTCCGGTCGATACGACGAACATCCTGTTCATCTGTGGCGGAGCGTTCGTCGGGTTGGAGAAGGTGATTGGACGGCGCATCGGCAAGAAGTCGATGGGATTTCTGGGGCCGGAGGAGAATGCAACCCCCAGCACCAAGACCGTCGGTATCAGCGGGCAGCGCGATTTCAACCTGCTCGCGCAGGTACAGCCGCTCGACCTGATCAAGTTCGGCTTCATCCCCGAATTCATCGGCCGCCTGCCGGTGAGCGCCGTGCTCGAGGATCTGGATAAGCAGGCTTTGGTGCAGATCCTGACGAAGCCGAAGAACGCGATCATCCGGCAGTATCAGAAGCTGTTCGAGTTCGAGAATGTGCGGCTGCGCTTCACCGATGAAGCGATGGAAGCCATTGCCGACCTGGCTCTGGAGCGGAAGGTTGGCGCCCGAGGTCTGAGGATGATTCTGGAAGACCTCATGCTCGATTTGATGTATTATCTGCCATCATATAAGAAGGTGCGCGAATTTCAGGTGACGAGGGAGATGGTGCTCGCGCAGAAAATCAGTCTTACACTATTAGAAAAGGCCGGTTAGTTTCCGGCGTTCCCCCCGCGTGGTGGGCCAGGCACTTTCGCCTGCCCATGACCGCAGGCAGGCCATAGCGCCTGCCCCACCTAAGGGAGCCGATGCTGCCTGGCGGAGAAACATGCTTACTTCTAAGGAAAAATCCGATACAAGACGTTTGCCGATGATGCCCATACGGGATGTGGTCATCTTTCCGTATATGATGACCCCCTTCGTCGTGGGCCGCGAGAGCAGCGTCCGTGCGCTCGAAGAAGCGATGGCCGGTGACAAGAAGATCTTTTTGGCCACCCAGCACGACGCCTCCATCGACGAACCCAAGCCCAACGAAATTTACAGCGTCGGCTGCATTGTTAACATCGTGCAGAGCCTGAAGCTCGCCGACGGCAACATCAAAGTTCTGGTCGAAGGCGTGGAGCGCGCCAAAGTGGTCTCGGTCAGCGACGACGAAGGCTTCTTCCGCGCCATCGTCCGCACGTTCAACTACAAGGTGGAAGCGGGCCCGCAGCTCGATGCCCTCACCAGCCGGGTTACCACGCTGTTCGAGCAATACGTCAAGCTCAGTCAAAACCTGAATTACGAAACCATGATCGCGGCGATCCGCGTGGACGATTCGGGCAAGCTGGCCGACACCGTGGGCGCCAACCTGCAACTCACCATCGAAGAGAAGCAGGAACTGCTCGAAATCTTCGATCCCATCGACCGGCTCACCCGCGTGGCCGAGATGCTGGATATCGAGATCGAAAAGCTGAACGTCGATCGCACCATCCAGGGGCGGGTCAAGCGCCAGATGGAGAAGGCGCAAAAGGAATACTATCTCAACGAGAAGATCAAGGCCATCCAGAAGGAGCTGGGCCGCGGCGAGAAGAGCGAGATCGACGAGCTGAAGAAGAAGATCGAAGCGGCCGGCATGACGAAGGACGCGCTCGACAAGGCGATGGCCGAGTTGAAGCGCCTGGAAAACATGCCGCCGATGTCGGCCGAATCCACCGTCAGCCGGAATTACCTCGACTGGCTGCTGGCTGTGCCGTGGAAGAAGCGCTCCAAAGAAATCCGTGACTTGAAATACGCCGAAACGGTGCTCGAAAGCGATCACTACGGGTTGGAGAAGATCAAGGAGCGCATCCTCGAGTTCCTCGCCATCCGCCGGCTGGTAAAGAATCCGCGGGGCTCGATCCTCTGCTTCGTCGGACCTCCGGGCGTGGGCAAGACTTCGCTCGGCATGTCCATCGCGAAGGCCACCGGCCGGAAGTTCGTGCGCATGTCGCTCGGCGGCGTGCGCGACGAAGCCGAAATTCGCGGCCACCGGCGCACCTACATCGGCGCGCTGCCCGGCCAAGTCATCCAGATGATGAAAAAGGCCGGAACGCGCAATCCGGTATTCATGCTGGACGAGATCGACAAGATGTCGATGGACTTCCGCGGCGATCCGTCGTCGGCGCTGCTCGAAGTGCTCGATCCCGAGCAGAACTTCATGTTCGTTGACCATTACCTGGATGTGGAGTATGATCTGAGCCAGGTATTCTTCATCGCAACAGCCAACGTGTTACATACTGTTCCCCCGGCATTACAGGACCGCATGGAAGTGATCCGGCTTTCGGGCTACACCGAACTGGAGAAACTGGAGATCGCGCGTCGTTTCCTCGTCCGCAAGCAGATGGAGCAGTCCGGCTTGACAGGTGAGCAGATCGAGTTCGCCGATAAGGGCCTGGAAGGGTTGATCCAGTTTTACACGCGCGAGGCCGGCGTGCGAAACCTGGAACGCGAGATCGGCAACGTTTGCCGCAAGGTCGCACGGAAAGTTGTAAACAACCAAAGCGGAAAAGAGAAGAAGGAACTGTCGAAGAGTCTGGTCACCGGCGAGGCGCTGGCGGATCTGTTGGGCCCCGCGAAGTTCCGAGACCTCACGACCGAGAAGAAGAACGAAGTGGGCGCCGCGGTCGGCCTGGCGTGGACCGAAGTGGGAGGCCAGATCCTCACCACCGAAGCCATTCTGATGGAAGGCAAAGGCAAGCTGACCATCACGGGCAAACTGGGCGACGTCATGCAGGAATCGGCGCAGGCGGCGATGAGTTACATCCGTTCGCGCGCGCTGCAGTTCGGGCTGACGCGCGACTTCTATCGCAACCTGGACGTGCACCTGCACATCCCGGAAGGTGCGATCCCGAAGGACGGTCCGTCGGCCGGCATTACGATGGCCACCACCATCGTGAGCGCACTCACGAAGATTCCGGTGCGCGGCGACCTGGCGATGACGGGCGAGATCACGCTGCGTGGCAAAGTGCTGCCGATCGGAGGGCTGAAGGAAAAGCTGCTGGCGGCGCATCGGCATGGGATATTCGAAGCGGTCATGCCCCTGGATAACCAGAAGGATCTTCCGGATATCCCGGAGAATATCAGGAACTCGATGAAGCTGCACTTCGTCGAGTCGATGGACGAGGTTCTCAAAATCGCGCTGGAGCGGGAAATAGTAGCTCTGCCAATTCCGCCGGTAGATCTGGAAATGCCGCAAAAGGTGGAAGAGCAGCGAGCGCATTAAAGAATTCAGCCGCCTATGAACGCAGATGAACGCAGCTCAATCAAAGAAGTTTTCTATTTGCGTTAATCGGCGTTCATCGGCGGCTCAAAATGTTTTCCGAATTTGTAATAAGTTCGGCCAGGCCGGAACAGTTCCCCGCTGACGGCCTGCCCGAAATCGCTTTTTTAGGGAGAAGTAACGTAGGGAAGTCGAGCCTGATCAATACGCTGGTAGGGCGTCCGGGCTTGGCTTTCACCAGTAGCACTCCGGGTCGAACACAAACGATTAATTTTTATCGGATTGACGGCAAACAATATTTCGTCGACCTGCCGGGCTATGGGTATGCCCGCGTTCCTCGCGATCGGGCTTCAGAGTGGAAACGGCTCATTGAAAATTATTTAACGAACCGTGGGCCCTTACGGCTCTGCCTTCTGATTCTCGACGCCCGGCGCGGGTGGATGGAAAAGGACCTGGAACTTCGGCAGTGGCTGGAGTTTTATAAACGGCGATTCCTCGTGATCGCCACGAAGATGGACAAACTGAACCGATCGGAGACCGAACGCGGTCTACGCGCCATCCGCCAGGAAGGCGTGGAGCCGCTCGCGTTCTCGGCCACGACAGGCCGAGGAGTGAGGGAAATTTGGCAAGCGATATCGAAAACACTTCACAACCTCTAGTGCCCCCGCTACAGGACAAACCTGACAAGACAGCGGAGAAACCGGCGGAGAAACCCGCCCGGGAATACTCCGCCCCCGCCGACAAAGGAGAGAAGACGGCTGAGAGGCCGCCTCGTGCCGCGCACAAAGCCGAGCACGCTGCGCCGGATGTGGCGGAGCGGGCTAAATCCGAAAAAGCGGCGTCAGACAGGACGTCCCAACCGAAGGCTGACCACCCGCCTCAAGCTAAGGCCGAGCATCCGCCTCAACCGAAGACCGAGCATCCGCCTCAAGCCAAGGCCGAGCATCCGCCTCAACCGAAGGCCGAGCACCCGCCTCAAGCGAAGGCCGATAACCCGCCTCAGCCGAAGGCCGACAACCCGCCTCAGCCGAAGGCCGACAACCCGCCGCCTGTAGCCACGGCTCCGCCGCCCGAAAGCGTCGCGCCGGCCGGCGATGGCAGACCTGCCGAGCAGCAACCTGCGGCCCAGCAGTCGCAGCAGCAGCCTCACCACATGCGCCGATCGAAAGGCGCGCAGGGCCAGGTGAAGAATGGCTCCCCGACGCTCGACCTGGTCGAACTGAAGGACATGAGCATTCAGAAGCTCAACGATGTCGCCAAAGGGATGTCGATCGCCGGCGCCGCGGGTTTGCGCAAACAGGAACTCATCTTCAAGATCCTGCAGACGCAGGCGGAGAAGAGCGGACTGATCTTCTCGGAAGGCGTGCTGGAGTGCCTGCCGGATGGCTTCGGTTTCCTGCGGGCGCCCGAGTACAACTATCTGCCCGGCCCAGACGACGTTTACGTGTCTCCCTCGCAGATCCGCCGTTTCGATCTGCGCACCGGCGACACCATCAGCGGCCAGATCCGCCCGCCCAAGGAAGGCGAGCGCTACTTCGCCCTGATCAAAGTCGACGCCATCAACTTCGAGCCGCCCGAGGAAGCGCGCAACAAAATCTTTTTCGACAACCTGACGCCGCTCTATCCGAACGGCCGGCTGAAGCTCGAAACCACGCGCGAGAACTACTCCGGACGCGTGATGGACCTGCTCACGCCCATCGGGAAAGGCCAGCGCGGCCTGATCGTTTCGCCGCCGCGCACCGGCAAGACGATGCTGCTGCAGTCGATCGCCAACTCCATCACCACGAATCATCCGGAAGTCACGCTGATCGTGCTGCTCATCGACGAGCGTCCGGAAGAAGTCACCGACATGCAGCGCTCCGTGCGCGGCGAAGTGATCAGCTCGACGTTCGATGAGCCGGCCACGCGCCACGTGCAGGTGGCCGAGATGGTGATCGAGAAGGCGAAGCGCCTGGTCGAACACAAGAAGGACGTCGTGATCCTGCTCGATTCGATTACGCGACTGGCGCGCGCCTACAACACGATCGTGCCGCCGTCGGGCAAAGTGCTCTCGGGCGGCGTCGACTCGAACGCGCTGCAGCGCCCGAAGCGCTTCTTCGGCGCGGCGCGCAACATCGAGGAAGGCGGGTCGTTGACGATCATCGCCACCGCGCTCATCGATACCGGCAGCCGCATGGACGACGTCATTTTCGAAGAGTTCAAAGGCACCGGCAATATGGAAATCCACCTGGAGCGCAAGCTGGTGGACAAGCGCGTATTCCCGGCCATCGACATCAACAAGAGCGGCACCCGCAAGGAAGAGCTGCTGCTGCCGCGCGAAGAGCTGAACCGCGTGTGGATCCTGCGCAAGGTGCTGAATCCGCTCTCGCCCGTGGAAACCATGGAACTGCTGCTGGACAAGCTGGGCAAGACGCGCAGCAACGGCGAGTTCCTGGCTTCGATGAGCGGCTAATATCAGGGGCCCAACCAGGGCCCCTCGCCCAACCTCACGTCCAACCCTCATCCCCGACTCCAGCCAAATCTCTGCCCCAACTGCCGGCCCCCCCTTGCCCAATCGTCCGGGCTTGTGGTAAGTTCTCAGAAACCGATCGCTTCGTCGCCGATTCAGGTGTCTTATCGCAAGGAGAGCTTAATGCTTCACAAAAGGCAGTTTGCACACGCCGGACTATTCTTTGCCACACTGCTGGCTGTACCTGCATTCGGCCAAAGTACGTTCGGCTCTGTAACCGGTTCGGTAACAGATCCATCGGGAGCTGTGGTGCCTTCGGCGACTGTCGAGGTCATCAACGAAGGCAATGGAACCACTCGAACGGTGACTACCAGTTCCGGGGGCGTGTTTAACGTGCCCAACCTCGACATCGGCACGTACAAAGTCAAAGTGACGGCCAAGGGATTTGCCCCGCACGAGCGCACCGGTCTCCACCTGGCGGCGAACCAGATCATCGACCTTCCCGTCTCGCTCACCCTGGGTACTACCGCCGGGGTTATCGAAGTGCAGGCTTACAGTCCTGTCATCACGACGGAAGCCACGGACCTTTCCGGCTCGGTGGGGCATGACGCGATGGAAGAACTGCCGTCGGTCGGGCGTCACACCGGGGATGGCGGGGTCTATTCATTCACCACCCTTACCACCGGCGCCGCCGCAGTCCCGGGAAGTTCGACCCCTATCCTGCAAGGAACGCGCTCGCAGGTTGGAATCCTCCCGACTATGGACGGTATCGCCGTGATGGCGTTCCCCCAAGGCGCCAGTCCCGTGCAACCCAGCATGGAGGCTATTCAAGAGGTGAAGATGGAAACCGCCGTCGCGCCGGCGGAGTTCTCGACCGCCGGAAATATTCAGGTCGTGTCCAAGTCCGGAACCAATGACTATCACGGCGGAGCGTTTTGGGATTATAACGGGAACCGGCTCAACGCGCGCAACTTCTTCAGCCCCACGGTGCCTTTCCGCGTATATCACAACTTCGCGACATCCTTCGGAGGTCCCATTAAGAAGAACAAGCTGTTCTTCTTCGGCGACTACGAAGGCGCGCGGGAAGCGGCCACCAGCACGCTGGTGGAGAGCGTACCGTTGCCCGGCTGGAGGACCGGGAATTTTTCCACCGGTGTGACGAAGGCGGTCATCGACCCCACCACCGGTCAACCCTTCGCCGGAAACATTATCCCCGCCAATCGGATCAGCCCGGTTTCCCAGAACATCCAGGCATACACCTATCCCCTCCCGAATGCCGGCGCTCCCGGAGCCCTCGCCAATAACTGGACGGCTAACTTTCCCGGCAATACAGGCTTTACGCACTATGACCACTTCGATGTGCGGGGCGACTACAACGCCTCTGCGCGCGATCAGATCTTCGTGAGATTCAGTTGGCGGCTCATGCCGCTGACTGCAACCGGTGTTCCTTATCCGCTCCTCCGCAACCAGGACCGGCACGGGCAAAGTTCGGTCGTGGCATGGAACCACACGATCTCTCCGGTGGCTTTCAACGAGTTCCGCTTCGGCACCACCTATCACCGCAATCACTACACGGCCAACGTGGTGGGCAGCGACCTCATCCAACAATTCGGCATCGCCGGTGTGGCCACCGCCGGCCAGAAAACGGCGCCGTACTTCAACATCACCGGCGTCACCGCGTGGAATCCAGACAACAGTTCGTTCAATTATCAGGACAATCCGGAGACCACCCTGGAATGGATCGACAACCTGAGTTGGACGCATGGGCGCCACTTCATGAAGTTCGGATTTGACGCCGTGCGCGATCGCTTCAACGGAAACAACGTGGGCTCGAACGTCTACGGTGAGTACGACTTCACCGGCACTTACAGCGGGACCGGTTATGCGGATTTTCTGCTCGGGATTCCGCAGACCACCAGCATCTCGGTCCCCAATCCCAACCGGCACCTGCGCGGGACGATCTGGGGAATGTACGCCCAGGATCAGTTCAAAATATCGAGCCGCCTTACGGTCAATTACGGTATCCGCCTGGAACTGGAACAACCGTACACCGACACGAAAGGCGCACTATACACCTGGAACCCCGCGACCAATGGGCTGGTCGTGCTGGATCAGGGCCTGAGTCTGGTGAACCCGTTGTTCCCGAAAAATGTGCCGATCACTACCGCGAGCCAGGCAGGATATCCGTCCAACCTGGTTCAGTTCCACAAGCACAATTTCGAGCCACGGCTGGGCTTCGCGTTCAAGCCGTTCCATAACGACAGCATGGTCGTTCGAGGAGGTTACGGTATCTACAGCAATCTCATCTACGCCACGCTCGCCAGATCGCATCTGAGCGGTGGACCTTTTTCGGGCAGCGTGAGCTACATCAATGCGCTCAACAATGGCGTTCCGCTGTTCAGCTTTCCATCGCCATTTCTGTCTTCCGGAACCGCTTCGGTGCAAAACGTAAACGCGGTGAATCCGGGCCTGAAGGAGCCTTACACGCAACAGTGGAACATGACGGTGGAGAAGCAGTTGGCCTCCTATGGATTTCGCGCGTCTTACGTGGGAAGCCGCAGCGTGGACCTGGTTTACCGCCGCAACCTGAACCTGCCCATTCCCAGCACTACGCCGTTCACAGTTGCCCGGCGGCCGGATCAACTGTTCAACCAGATCATCTATGCTGATAGCGGCGGCACCGACGCGTATCATGCGCTCGAACTGGCGGCGCAGAAGCGATATGGCGCCAATCTCACTATCAGCGGCGGATTCACTTGGGCCAAAGACTTGACAGACACTCAGGATTCGGGCGGCGTAACCAACTCCGGCACTACCTTTGGAGGCCAGGTCATCCAGAATCCGAATTCACGCGTCATCGAGAAAGCGAACAATGCGACTGTGGTTCCGCACCGCTTTTATGCTTATGCGGTTTATGCACTGCCCGTCGGTAAGGGCCAACGCTTTCTCTCCACTGCTCCCGCGGCGCTGCAGTACGTGCTGGGCGGGTGGAGAACCAGTTGGACGGCGGTGGCGCAGACGGGCCAGTACTTCGCGCCCTCGTTTTCCGGCTCCGATCCTTCGGGCACCGGCACCATTGGCGGGCTTCCGGACCGCATCGGCGACGGCAATCTCTCGAACCGGTCGGTAAGCCATTTCTTCGATCAGACTGCCTTCGCGGTGCCGGGTTGTCCGGCCACGAATCCGATTTGCAGCAATCCCACGCAGCCCGGGAGGTTCGGAAATTCCGGTTTGAACATTCTGCACGGACCACCGATTCGAAATCTCGATTTCGGCCTGCTGAAGGATTTCAAGCCGAAAGAGCGCCTCACGGTCCGGTTCAGCTTGACGATGGCGAACGCCTTAAATCATCCGAATTTCAGCCCTCCGCCCGCAAACATCAGTTCGACAGCGACGGTGGGCGTCATCAGCGGTCAGACTCGGCCGCTGCTGGGCGAACCGGCCCCGCGCGAGATCGATTTCGCGCTGCGCCTGATATTCTGATCGGTCGATGATCCGTCGCGTGCTGCCGCTCGCCCTGGATGTGGCGACCGAGTGCTTCGTCGCCGATTCAGGTGACTTTCTGCAATGAGGGGTTAATGTCTCACAACAAGCGATTCGCAACTTTACCCAACAACCGCTACACTGCCAATGTGACGGGCAGCGACCTGATCCAGCAGTACGGAATCCAGGGGGTGGCGACCGGCCAGAAGGCACTTCCGGGTGCGATTCAACATGACCGTGGCGACTGCGCTCAAGCATCCAATCTTCTCCCCGCCGGCGAATATCAGTACACCCGGGTCGGCAGGTGTCATCGGCACCCAGACGGAGGCGCTGGTGGGAAGAATCGCGACCCGCGAAATCGATTCGGCCTGCGGCTCAACTTCTGACGTACCATGACCTGCCTGAGAGTGGCGCCGGCGTTGTTTGTGGCCGCAGCCGCAGCGGCGGCTTCACTTCCTGACCGGTATTTCGAACTGCTCGACGCCGGATCACATCAGGTAGAGTCGCGATTAACGGCTGAGCCAGCGGCGACACTCGAATCCCTCGAGAAGAAGCCGGGCTGGAAGCATTTCGGCTATTCAGTACTGGCTCCGGCTGTTCTTTATTCGCGCCGCCATGATGGACACATGTTGGCGCTCGCGCTCCGCATCGGTGATCTCCTGGCCGACGAGAACGAGCGCGGCAAGTTCACCCCGCGGCTCGATAGCGACTGGGACACCTACATCTGGCTTGAAGCTTATCGTTTGCTCGAGAAAGACCTCGGCACTGAACGGCGCCAAAGGTGGAAGAAGGCGATCCTGGAGAACACCGCACTGCTTGCTAATCCCGCGGCCGAGCGCATAGACTTTCCCTGGTACAACTCGCCCTACATCGGCACTTCTCCGAACCACTACGCCCAGTGGGCCGAACTGCTCTTTCTCGCCGGCAGGACTTTCGACAAACCGGACTGGGTGAAACTCGGCGCAGCGATTCTGCACCGTTTCGTGGCCGAAGAGCAGACGCAGGACGGCTACTGGGGTGAGCACAGCCGCTCGGGCCCGACGACGAACTACGACTACGTCACGCTCTCCGCCATCGGCGTTTATTGGGAGCACACGAAAGATCCGGCGGCGCTCGAAGCGTTGCGACGCTCGACTGTCTTCCATACGCACTTTACCTGGCCGGACGGCACGCCGGTGGAAACGATCAACGACCGCAACCGCTACGGCCCGGTCGAACCCTGGGCACAATTTGC
>Ga0070741_10020481_pt1 | contig 10416 bp, 10 predicted proteins | sample Coa_R1_4_FD_66440 | JGI IMG/M metagenome (GOLD analysis project Ga0070741, IMG submission 66440) | Surface soil microbial communities from Centralia Pennsylvania, which are recovering from an underground coalmine fire - Coalmine... | ecosystem: Environmental > Terrestrial > Soil > Unclassified ... | reverse complement strand
GCTGTTGACGACGGGCAAGGTTTCCGACGCGGCGTTCCAGCGCGCCAAGGACGCCTTCGGCCAGCGCGGCGTCATCGATCTCGTCGGCGCGGTCGGCTACTACAGCCTGGTGTCGATGACGCTCAATGTCGCGCAGGTGCCGCTGCCCGCCGGGGTGGCGCCGCTGCTGAAGTAATACCGCGCGCGCCGCTCACGCCGACGGTACTGCCGTGCCGCTCCATCCGCCGCCGAGCGCCTTGTAGAGACTGACGGCGGCCTGCAGGCGGCTGAGGAGGACCTGCGCGAGCTGATCCTGCGCCGCGAAGAGCGTGCGCTGCGCGTCCAGGACCGTCAGCAGGTCGTCGGCGCCGGCCTTGTAGCGAATCTCGGCCAGCCGCTCCGACTCCTGCGCGCGCGTCTGCACGTCGGCCTGCAGCTGTTGCTGCTGGCCCAGGCGCGACGTGGCGGCCAGCGCCTGCTCGACGTCCGCGAACGCCGACAGGATCGCCTTGCGATACGTCTCCACGAGCTCGCGCTCGCGCGACTCCGCGACCGCTTTCTGCCCGCGCAGCCGTCCGCCGTCGAAGATCGGCTGCAGCAGCGAGGCGACGATTCCGATCGCGGCCGTCGTCCCACTGGTCGCGATCGACGTCAACGCGGCCGTGGCCAGCCCGGCCGTGCCCGTGAGCGTGATCGTCGGCAGCAGCGCGGCGCGGGCCGCGGCGACATCGGCGTTGGCGGCGGCGAGCTGCGCCTCGGCGCTCGCCAGATCGGGGCGGCGCACGAGGAGCGTGGAGGGCAGGCCGGCATCGATCGTCGGGACACGCAAGTCACCGATGCCGGTCGCGGTCACATCGAATCCTTCCGGCGTCCGGCCGACCAGAACGGCGAGGGCCGCCAGCGTCTGGCGCTCCTGCTGCTCGAGCGGCAGCAGCGCCGCCTGCAGCGACAGGACCGTGGCCTCCTGGCGCGAGACGTCGAGCGCAGACGCCGCGCCGTTGCGCGCCCGCGCACTGACGAGGTCCAGCACCTTCTGCGCAATCGCCAGGTTGTTCCGCGCGATGTCGAGGCGGGTCCGGAGGGCCAGGACGTCGAAGTAGCTGGTGGCGACGCCGGCGACGAGGGTCACCTGGGCAGTGTCGCGATCGAAGTGCGCCGCCGCCGCGGATGACTCCGCCGCCCGCACTCCCGCACGATTCTTCCCCCAGAGGTCGAGCTCGTAGCTGGCCGTCAGGCCGACGCTGCCGGCGCTGTCGACGACCGCGCTGCCGCTCTTCGAGCCGCCGACGCTGCTCGCGCGATGGCCCGACGTGTTGGCGTCCGCGCTCAAGACGGGGAAGAGCGAGGCGCCGACGACGCGCACCTGCGCCTCCGCCTGCTGCACGCGCTCGGTCGCGATGGCGAGATCGGGGCTGCCCGCGAGCGCCTCGGCGACGAGCGACTCCAGCTCCGGCGAGCCGAACGTCGTCCACCACGTCGGCGTCACCGCCGCCGCCTCCGCCGGCGTCGCCTCGTTCCACGTACCGGCGACCGGCACCTCCGGCTCCAGGCGCGGGCTCACCATCGCACAGCCGGACAGCGAGCACGCGACGAGGAGCGCGATCGATCGCTGCGCCCATGTGTTCATGTCATCACTCCGAGGCGAGCGCCACGACCGGGTCGAGCGCCGCCGCCTTGCGAGCAGGGAGATAGCCGAAGATCAATCCCGTGAGGAACGCGCACGCGAACGCCAGCAGGACCGGACCGGCCGACACCTTCACCGCCGTGCCGAGGGCGCCGATCACGAGCGCGCTCACCAGTCCGCCGGCGACGCCGATCAGGCCGCCGAGACCGGACACCGCGACCGCCTCCGTGAGGAACTGCTGCATGATGTCGCCCATCCGCGCGCCCGTCGCCATGCGCACGCCGATCTCGCGCGTTCGCTCGGTGACGTTGACGAGCATGATGTTCATCACGCCGATCCCGCCCACCAGAAGCGAGATCGCGGCGATCGACCCGAGCAGCAGCGTGAGCGTGTTCTGCGTCTCCGTTGCGGTATCGAGCAGCGAGGCCATGTTACGGATCTGGACGTCCGTCTTGCCGTGACGTGCCGCAAGCAGCCGGGTCACCGCGGCCTCCGTCTGGTCGATCTGCGAGACGTCGTCGGCCGCCACCGTGATGCTGCGGAGATAGCGCTGCCCGAACAATCGCAGGCTTCCGGTCGTGTACGGGACGAACACCGCGTCGTCCTGGTCCTGTCCCGTCGGCGAGGCGCCGCGCTCGGCCATGACGCCGATCACCTGGAACATGACGTTGTTCAGGACGACATGCTGGCCGATGGGGTCCGTCGCATCCGGAAAGACGTTCCGGACCACCGTCTGTCCGAGGACCACCACCGGCGCGTAGCTGCGCGCGTCGGCGGCCGAGAAGAACGTGCCGCGAGCCGTCGGCCAGTTGCGCGCCACCGGATAGTCCGCGCCGGTGGCGGTCGCCTGCGTCTGGTAGTCGAGATTGCCGTAGCGCACGGTGATCGTGCCGCCGAGCTCCGGCACGGCGGCCAGCACGTTGGGCAGCGCCGCGATGGCCTCTGCGTCCTCGGGCGTCATGGTGGCCGTGCTGCCGCCCGCGGCGCCGCGGTTGGACGTGGCCGGTCTCACGAGCAGCAGATTGGTGCCCATCCCGCTGATGCGATCGAGCACCGCCTGGCGCGCGCCGTTTCCGATCGCCAGCATGGCGATGACCGAGGCCACGCCGATCACGATGCCCAGCAGCGTGAGCGCGGTGCGAAAGAGGTTCGAGCGGAGCGCCCGGCCGGCCGCCTTCGTGGCCTCGATCCACCCGACCAGCGGACGGCGCGCCCCGGGCGCCTCGCGATGCCATGCCGGGGCGACGCTCGTCGGCGCTCCGGGATCGCGCACGATGAGCCCGTCGCGGATCTCGATCACGCGGTGCGCGTGCGCGGCCACCTCGGCGGAATGCGTGATGACGATGACGGTGTGTCCGCGGCGCGCGAGGTCCTCGAGGAGCGCCAGCACCTCGGCGCCGCTCTTGCTGTCGAGGGCACCCGTCGGCTCGTCGGCCAGAATGATCTGGCCACCGTTCATCAGTGCGCGCGCGATGGAGACGCGCTGCTGCTGGCCGCCGGACAGCTGCGTCGGCCGGTGCTCGAGACGCTCGCCGAGCCCGAGTGTCGTCAGCAGCGAGCGCGCACGGTCGTGGCGCGCGGCCGGCGACATGCCGGCATAGATGGCCGGCACCTCGACGTTCTCGGTCGCCGTCGCCGCCGCGATCAGGTTATAGCTCTGAAAGACGAAGCCGAACGCCTCGCGACGGAGGCGCGCGAGCTCGTCGCGACCCAGGGCCGAGACGTCCTCGCCGAGGAACCGGTACGAGCCCGACGTCGGCCGGTCGAGGCAGCCGAGGATGTTCATCAGCGTCGACTTCCCGGAGCCGGAAGCGCCGACGATGGCCACGAACTCCCCGGGATAGATCGCGAGGTCGATCCCGTGCAGCACTTCGACGGCCAGCTCGCCGGTGCGGTACGTCTTGGTGACCGACGTCAGCTCGATGAGCGGGACGGTGGTCCTCATACACGCGGCCCCATCATCGGCCGATTGCCCGCCGCTGGCTTCGCCGGCGCGGCGGGCGTGCTCGTGCGCTGCCCCACCACGACGCGCTCGCCGGACTCGAGGCCGGAGACGATCTGTGCCGAGACGCGATTGACGACGCCGACCCGCACATCGCGGGGGGCGATGCTGCCATCGGGCGCCACGACCCGGACCACCGCCGGGCCGTTGGCCAGGCTCGTGCGCGGATCCACCGTTGCGGTCGGGTCGGTGGGACGTGTGCCTCGGCGCGGCGCGGCGGCCCCGCCGGCCGGGCGCAGCGCGCTCACGGGAACCAGCACCGCGCCCTTGGCCTGGGCGGCCACGAAGAACACCTGCGCGGTCATCTGCGTCATGAGGGCGCCGTCGCGGTTGTCGACGTCGAAGAGCGCGTCGTACAGCACGACGTTGTTCACGGTCTCCGGCGTCGGATTGATCTGCCGCAGGGTGCCGTACCAGCGCTTGCCGGTGTCGCCGAGCGTGGTGAAGTACACGGGCATGCCGGGACGCAGCTTCGAGACGTCCGCCTCGGACACCTGCGACTGCACCGTCATCGTCGACAGGTCGGCGATGCGCACGATGAGCGGCGCCTGCTGGTTCGCGTTCAGCGTCTGACCCTGCTTGGCGCTCTGCGCGACGACGGTGCCGGACATCGGCGCATAGATCTTCGTGTAGCTGAGACTCGCCTGATCGCCACGGAGCGTCGACTGCGTCTGCTCGATCTGCGCCTTGAGCACGTCGATCTGGGCCCGCGCCGAGCGAAGCGTCGCCTCGGACGTCTGCAGCGCGTCCTGGGTCGTTGCGTTGTCCTTCATGAGGTTCACCTGGCGGTCGTGCTGCTGCTCGGCCAGCGTGAGCTGCGCCTGCTTGTCGACGAGCTGCGCCTGCTGCGTGCGCAGCTGCGCCTGATCGGCCTCGACGCGCGACTGGTACACCGTGGGATCGATCTCGGCGATCAGCTGACCGGCCTTCACCGGCGAGCCGATCTCGACGTGCAGTGTCTTCAGCTGGCCGGAGACCTGCGTGCCGACGTCGACGTAGTCACGCGGCTGCAGGATGCCCGTGGCCGTCACGGTGTCCTCCAGGTCGCCGCGCTGCACGGTGGCCACGGTCACCTGGTCGGCGGCGCCGGCGCGGCTCGCCCAGGCGTGCACTCCGTACGCGCTGCCCGCGGCCAGCGCCAGCAGGGCGACCAGGGCCGCGCGGCGCCGGCCTCGCCCGCGGAGCAGCCGTGCGGCCCGCCCGAGCAGCATCGTGCGCACCCGTTCCGCCGTCGTCCCGTTCGTCATCTCCGTCCCCCCGGCTGCCGTGCTCCTCATGCTGTTTAGTAAGACGGCGGAAACGTGCACGAAATGTGAACGGATCGAGGAAGTGTCGGCATCCACACTTCGTCCACAATCGCGCGCTACCATCCGGACCGTGGACCTGGGACGCTTCGACCGGCTCTACCTGAAGCTGTTCCTGGCCATCGCCGGCGCCGTCGTGGGGCTGACGCTCGTCAGCTACCTGGTGTTCACGTGGACGTTCGAGCGGGGGTTCGTGCAGTACGTCAACCGTGCGGACGATGCCCGGCTCGAGCTGATGACCGATCGACTGGCCGACGTGTACGCGCGTGAGGGCGGCTGGGCTGCGCTCGCCGGGGACACCGGCCGCTGGGCGGCGATGTCTCGCGATGCGCTCGGGTTGCCGTCGTCGGCCGAGCCCGGCGAGCGGCGCGAGCTTCCGCTGACCATCGACCCACGCCTGCTGCTGCTCGACGTCGACAAGACGGTGCTGATCGGACGCCGCGAGGCCGCTGCCGGCGCGGTGCTGAAGTCGATCGAGTCGGGCGGCCGCGTGGTCGGTTACCTCGGCTACGTCTCACGCATCGACCGGCTGCAGTCGCTCGAGCGCGTGTACCTGCGGCGCCAGCACCAGGCGTTCGCCGCGGTGGCGATCGGCATGATCCTCGCCGCCTTCATCCTCGCCGCCGGCCTCGCGTACTGGCTCAGCCGTCGCGTGCGCGCGCTGATGCACACGACGAACGCACTCATCCGCGGCGACTATGGCGTGCGCCTCACCCCACGCGGCCACGATGAGCTCGCGCAGCTGACGCGTGACTTCAACACGCTGGCGGCGACGCTGGCCGCCGCGCAGGAGGCGCGCCGGGCCTGGATCGCGGACATCGCGCACGAGCTCCGCACGCCGCTGGCCGTGCTCCGCGCGGAGATCGAGTCGCTGCAAGACGGCGTGCGGCCGCTCAACCAGGACAATGTCGCTTCGCTGGCGCACGAGACGGGCCGCCTGACACGACTGGTCGAGGACCTGCACACGCTGTCGCTGTCCGATCGCGGCGCCCTCTCGTATCATCGTGAGCCGGTGGACGTCGCCGACGCGGTGCGCGACGCCGTCGCCGCGCAGCGCCGCGAGGCGGACGCGCGTGGCCTCGACATTCGCCTCGATCTCGAGGACGGCACGATGGTGTTCGCGGACGAGACACGGCTCGCGCAGGTGTTCGCGAATCTGATGCAGAACAGCCTGCGCTACACCGACGCGCCCGGTCGCATCGCGATCGGCGTGAAGGCCGACGGCAATCGGGCGCTCGTCGACTGGCACGACAGCGCGCCGGGGGTCGCTGCCGATGAGCTGCCGCGCCTCACCGAACGGCTCTATCGCGTGGAGGGCTCGCGCAATCGCGCCAGCGGCGGATCAGGGCTCGGTCTGGCGATCGCGCGCGCGATCGTCGAGGGCCACGGCGGCACGCTCAGCGTCGCCGCGAGCCCGCTCGGCGGCCTGGCCGTCCGGCTGGTGTTCCCGCGGTGGACCGCCAACACGCATGCCTGATCGCATCCTGGTCGTGGAAGACGAGAGCAAGCTGGCCGCGCTGCTGCGCGACTACCTGGTCCAGGAAGGCTTCGAGGTGAACGTGCTACACCGGGGCGACGAGGTCGAGCCGTGGATGGCGGAGCATGACGTCGATCTGGTCCTGCTCGATCTCATGCTGCCCGGCAAGAACGGCCTCGACGTCTGCCGGGCGCTTCGAGCGCGCAGCGACGTGGCAATCGTCATGGTCACCGCCCGCGTCGACGAGATCGACCGCCTGCTTGGACTGGAGCTCGGCGCCGACGACTACATCTGCAAGCCGTTCAGCCCGCGCGAGGTCGTGGCGAGGGTCAAGGCGATCCTGCGTCGCGTGAAGCGCTCCGGACCGCCGGCCGACGGCGTCCGGCTGGACGAGGAGGGCCACCGCGCCACCATCGGCGGCCGAGATCTCAGCCTCACCGCGGTCGAGTTCGAGCTGATCAAGGTGCTGGTCGATCACCCGGGCCGCATCTACACGCGCGAGCAGCTCATGGACGCGATGTATCGAGACGAGCGCGTCGTCGCGGATCGCACCGTCGACAGTCACATCAAGAAGATCCGTCGCAAGATCGCCGCCGTCCTGCCCGACCGCGAGATCGTGCACTCGGTCTACGGCCTGGGCTACAAATACGAATGGTAGGCTCGATGCGCATCCCAGCACTCACGTTCGCGGGCCTGCCGGGCGCCGACCAGCCGGGCCCCCACCAGATCGCCGTGCTCGGCATCGAGCACGCAACGCCGTACGAACGCGGAAAGCCGAGCCATTCCGCCGGCGCGCCCGCCGCGCTGCGCGCGGCGCTCACGAATTACAACCGACTCGCCGATCACTACGACTTCGACATCGGTGGCCTGCGTCCCGACAGCGCCGTCGATTGTGGCGACCTGCCCGGCGATCCCGCGGATCCAACGGGCAATCGCGAAGCCATCACGCGCGCCGTGCGCGCGTTGCTCGACGTCGACGCCATCCCGGTGGTGCTGGGCGGCGACGACTCCGTTCCGATCCCCATGTTCGGCGCGTTCGAAGGACGTGGACCGCTGACCGTCGTGCAGATCGATGCCCACCTCGACTGGCGTGACGAGGTCCGCGGCGAGAAGTACGGCTACAGCAGCCCGATGCGCCGCGCCTCCGAGATGCCCTGGATCCGGCGCATGGTCCAGGTCGGCCTGCGCGGGGTCGGCAGCGCCCGCGCGGCGGAGGTCGCGGACGCGCGGTCATGGGGATCGCGCCTCGTCCCCGCGGTCGACGTGCATCGACACGGCATCGGGCGCGTGCTCGATCTGGTGGACGAAGACGCCAGCTGTCTCGTGACGCTCGACTGCGATGGAATGGACCCGGCGACCCTCCCCGCCGTGCTTTCGCCGGTGCCGGGCGGCCTGCTCTACTGGCAGGTCCTCGACCTCCTCCATGGCCTCGCCGCGAAGTGTCGCATCGTGGGATTCGATCTGGTCGAGTTCATGCCGTCGCGCGACACCACCGGAGTCGCGGCACTGACCGCGGCCCGGCTCGTGTGTAATGCGATCGCGGCCATCGCGACGTCGCTTCCCAAGCGCCGCTGAGGCACCGCCGCGTCGTCTTGCGCGTCGGCGCTCGTGAGGGCGCCCACACGTTGCGTCGCCAAGGCCTCGAAACGACAGGCGGGCGACGCGCGCATTCGTTTCAGCCTGCAAGGTGACCTTGCATGTCGAGGTGAGAGACCGCGAATTTCGTCGCACTTCGGGCCGGTTGCCTTGGCATGACGGTCGCAGTTCTGCCGGTGTCGCGACCGTGGCGGTCGCGAGGGAAACCGCGAGAGCGAGTGGGCACCAGAAAGGGGCGCACCATGAACGCGACGACGACCATGAAGGGCGGCGGGGCAGAGAAGCTGATGGCAACGATCGACACGTCGGACGCGAACCGTGTCCGGTACCTGCGTGTCGTGCTGGTCGTGGTCGGCCTCATCTTCGTCTTCGGCGTCTACACGCTCGGGATCGTGTGGCCGTCCGGCTGGACGTGGGGACACGGGCACTCGCATTACCTGACGATGATCCTCGGAGTGTACGCGACGCTCGGCGTCTTCCTCCTGATCGCCTCGAGGAATCCGGCGGCTCACACGAGCCTGATCTGGTTCACGGTCTGGTCGAGCGTCGTGCACGCCCTGATCATGGCCTTCCAGGCGCTGACCGACAGCGCCGAGCGCGGCCATTTGATCGGCGACGTGCCCGCGCTCCTCGTCGTCGCGATCGCGCTCGCGGTCTTCACGCCCCGAGCCAAGAGAGCATGAGACCCGTCATGCCATCATGCGCGCCTGACCGGTCGTCGACGACGACGGTACAAGACGACGACGAACCGATCGAGCACCTTGATCCCGAGCACGTCGTCGACCGTCACGAAGCCGGCCGCCGTGTGGCTGGCTGCTGCAACGCCGCTGAAGCGGCGGGCGTGACCGAACACCACGTCGCCGCCACGCCGCGATGCCTCTGCCATTGCGCGTCGGCTGAGGATCCGTCCAAGCCCGCGACCTCGAAACGCGGGAAGCAGCACCAGCCCGTAGTTGTACCACTCGCCAGGCTTCGGCTCGACTTTGATGGGAAAGTACGACGGGCGCAGTGGCTGGTTCGTGAGCCACGTGCAGCCCACGACCTGGCCGTCCACCTCGGCAACGAGTACGACGTCACCGCGCGCGAAGCGCCAGGCAAGCGACTCGCGACCATGAACCAAGCGCGCCAGCGCTTCCGCGTCATCGGACACCGAGCCCAGCCGGACCGAAACGCCAGGCGGTGGCGTGGGCTCGAGTCCGGCGGTCGGTACCCGGGCGACGTTGGTGACGAACCACTCGGGCGCTACGAGCCAGTCGATCGGACGGAGCAGCCGCCGAAGCAACGCTCCGGCGTCGTCCAACGACAACGAGGTCCACGGCATTGGGATCCGCCCAGGAGGAATTGTCGATCGCCGCGTAGCGTGCGGTGATGGTTCAGGCGGCGCGGCGCGGCGCCGACCGCGCCACGCGACGCGAGCGCCGTCGCAATGCGTCCGCAATGACCACTGCGTCGTTGTGCTGCTCGTCCCGCGCGCCGTACACGAGCGTGAGCGGGCGGGCACGGGCGCGTCGGGCAAGGGCCTCGAGCCGCTCGCGTGCGGCGGGCGCCCGCAATTCCTCCCGATAGCGCGAGACGAACTCCTTCCATCGCCGCGGATCGTGGCCGAACCAGCGACGAAGCTGGTCGCTGGGCGCGATGTCCTTGGCCCATTCGTCGAGTGCAAGCGCCTGTCTGCTGACGCCGCGGGGCCAGAGGCGGTCCACGAGGACGCGGGCGCCGTCGTCTCGCGACGCGCGCTCATAGGCGCGCTTGATCCGGATGCGAGGCGCGGCCCGCGACCTCATGACGTCACTCTACACCTCCGGACGGCGGACTCGACGCTCGCGGCGGCATCGTGTCGTTGCGCGACAGCATGTCACTCCCGCGCTCGGCGATGGCGCGTTCCCGGACGCCGGGTTACTTCGGTGTCCAGATCGTGCACCAGCCGTGCGGGCTGATCTTGCCCGCGACCACCTTGCAGCCGTCGGGCGGCACGAAGTTCGAGCACCCGGAGCACTGATGGCCGCCCTTCGGCGCGTCCTGATACTGGACCGTGCTCTTGGCGACCTTCTGCTGCGCGTGGGCGGTCCCGATGAACGAGCGCGCGGCGAGCGCGGTGAGCGAAGCCGCGGCGCCCGCATGAAGGATCGTACGGCGTGAAACCTTGCCCTGCATGCAATCTCCTTTCGCGCACGGCGTGACGGCCGCGAAGCGCTGTGAGAGATCACTGCAATGAGCAGGCCGGGTGGTTGCACGTCCTCGGACCGGGTCGATCAGGAGGCGAGCTGGCGTTCCATCCCGAGCTCGGCCTCGAGACTCTCGCGGTCGCGAAACACGCTGGCGACCGCGAGCACGCGGCCGGCGGCCACGTACCGGACCACGCCATCGCGTTGCCGCAGGCTCCCGTCGATTTGAATGCTGTCCCAGCGCTCGGCATGCCCGACGTAGTTGATGG
>Ga0070741_10020480_pt1 | contig 10417 bp, 13 predicted proteins | sample Coa_R1_4_FD_66440 | JGI IMG/M metagenome (GOLD analysis project Ga0070741, IMG submission 66440) | Surface soil microbial communities from Centralia Pennsylvania, which are recovering from an underground coalmine fire - Coalmine... | ecosystem: Environmental > Terrestrial > Soil > Unclassified ... | reverse complement strand
TTATCGAGCTCGGGGTGTTGGCCGACGAGAATAACCTGCAGCAGTTTGCCGTTGACATGAGGAGAATCGGAGAGCCGAAAGAGATGTTCGAGTACGTCCTCTTCTATGTCTTGGGCTTCGTCAATAATGAGCGCAGTTGTTCCTCCTGATTTCGAGCGTACCGTCAGAAACTCGCTGAACGCCTGTAACTCGCCGACACTCTTGCGCGTCACCCCCAAGTCACGACAGGCAAAGCTAATCAATTCTTCAAACGTTAGCGTGCTGTAGTAAGAAAATGACAAGCGGACGGAGGGGTCCGTCTGCAGATTATCAATTAGCCGACGAATAAGTGTCGTTTTGCCTGTCCCGACCTCGCCCGTTAGGACGAGAAACCCCTGGCGCTCGCGGATGCCCTGCATCAACTTTGTGTAGGCTTCTTCGTACACCGGATTGGAATAAAAGAGGCGTGAAGTAGGGGTGAGACTAAACGGCTCTTCTTGAAAGCCAAAATACGTTGTGTACATCGCGAGCACCCTGAAACTTACTCTAGGAAGGGAAGTTGTAAACACTTCAAAAGATGGAGTAAAGACTCAATCTTTTTATAGGACTTAACCTCTTCTATCACGTTTGCCAATTTTACGAAAAAAGAGGCTGAGCCGTCTAGGGCATTGGCCACAAATGGGAAAGTCGTTGCCCGAAGTAAGGACCATTTTGAGAGCACCGTCTTGGTTCCATACAGCATAATCAGGAGAAGTGAAGAGGAGGAAGTTTGCGGTAAGGAAGAAAAGACCATGAGGATCATGGAGAAGAGGGGGCGAAGATCCGTCTTCGAAGGTAGTAGGTCTTTCGGGAGAGAATAAACGGAAACACCCTCCTGGAAGGCAGTACTACTTCTGCTGCTAGGTGATGCCGTTTCGTGGTTGAGTCAACCAGCGCAGCGCCAAGACAAAAAGCACGACCACCGTCCATAGTACGAATTGATTCCCAACAATTTCACTCACTTCCTGTTGGATTTTGCTGACATACACGAGAAGTGAGTCATACACTGTGGAGTAGGTTGCCAATAGCCACTCGACCATGAGAAGATCCTCCTTTCTCAAGGTGTACGGCCTTTCCGCTATCAAAGCCTTTGACGAACGAAAGTCAAGAGGAAGAAATCTCTCTGGCTATTCTCGTCGCGGGAATAGTGGAAAAATGCTTTATCTAATAAATAGAGGTAAAATATTGATTGTCTGGTAAGCGGTGCGCTTCGCCGTTTTGCATGGCTGCTAATCCCTACAATTTTGGGATGGGCAGCAATAGGAAAAGGTATTTCCCGATTCGGTACCGGCGTAAGAACACAGGGCCCGAGGAAGAACTATTGCGTCTCTCGCAAGAGATGGCTTTCCCGTTCGATAAACGCTAAGAAGAGAGGCAAGATGAATGTGAGACATATGTCTGTGCTCCTTTTTTCTTTTGTTCTCTTCTCGGGAGTAGTTAGTATCGGATGTGCGGCGCGACCGCGGCCTGTCAGCTCTCCGGTGGTGGAACTGCGACAACCTCCCCCGCAGCCGCCGTGGGTAGGAGAACGTGCAAAAGTGTTAGTCATGGGGTTCGGGAATACAGTGACTCTTGATGCGAGTGTCAAACGCGCTGTTACTGACATGGTGTTGGGGAATGGCATGAGGCGGCATTTAGTCATTGGACTGCGCCAAACCGAGCAGTTCGCAGTTCTGAAGCGCCGCGGCGCGAAACTCATGCTCACCGGGCAAGACTTTACCCCGAGTGGAGACGTCAAACGGAAAGCGTTTGAGCAGATCGGTTCGCTGGACAAGGCCGAGTTCCTCATTGCCGGAGAAGTGAAAGTCTATCAGCCGAGCTCGGAGAGTCTTGCTGCGGGCATTGAAGCTGACCCGTTTTTTGGCAGTACAGGGGCGATCAGGAACGAAGTGACGGCTGAGGCACGGACGAAGGCATTTGCACGCTTACCAGCCGCGAGTAAGGATCGAATCGTAATTAGCGTGCGACTGATTGATGCTGCGAAGGGGAAAACCATTGGTTTGACCACGGTCGAGGGCACACCACGTGAGCTTGGTCAACACGGCAGCGGACTCTTTGACGAGCAACCGAGACGGACCTCGGTGTCTCTCCAAACACCGATGCAAAGGGCGCTACGCGCGTGTACCATGAAAGCGGTGAATTGGATCGTAGAGACTAGTTTCGCCTACCGTCAGCAGGCAGCACTGCGTCCCGCCTTATCACCACTGGCCGTAGAAAATCCGGGACCTGCAAAAAAGGCGGCTGTGGAAAAAAAGGATCAGCAAGAGAAATTATCGCCAGAACCTACCGCGAAGAAGCCCGCACTGAAGGTAAAGCCGAGGGCGGAAAAGGAAATCGCAGAGACACCGCCTCTGGCAGACCCGAGTGGAGAGAAGCCGCCGAAGGAAAAGTCGGCTGTGAGGAAGCCAGTTGCCGGGAAAGCCATTCCGACAAATGAGACGTTACAAAGGGAGGAATGGGGTCAGTAGCACCAATTGTCGAGATGTGATGTGAAAAACGAAGAGGTATCTCTATGGCTGACGAACCGACTATGAGGATTCCGCTCCGTACCTGTATGCGGTGTGGAAAGCCGGTAGTAGCGGGGATGAAGGAATGCTTTTCGTGCGGTGCCCCGGTCGACGAAGAAAAGAAACCTGACGATCAGCTGACACGGTGCCCAACGTGTGGGAAGGAGCTAGTGCGCGGGGCCATTGTCTGCAGCTTGTGTGGGACACGGCTACGGCCAGAGCGCGCTACGAATGGGACGACGTCACCCACTGCCCCTCAGAGTCCTGCCCCCATCCCCCTGACGACATTAGAAGAGCCTCCTCCGTCTTCTTTTCCATCACTCGACAAGGTCCCGCTCCTTGGTATGACGAGGCGTATGGGTTTCAGGCTCGGTGCAGTGACATTTCTTCTTGCCGGCTTTCTCGGCGGGAAGTTATTGTTTCGCAGTTTGCCGACGGAGGTACCCGCCGGAGAGCAGCCCCTCCTATCTACGGCTCGAGAGCAACCCACGTCGCCGTCCGCCGAAACGTCGCCGCCTTCCCCTTCCTTGCCAGCATCAGAAGTTCTACCCCAACGTGCACTGCCAAAGGGGAGGGTCGTGACTGCCGATGGCTTAGCCCGCATTCAAGTCTTTGGTCCCGGCGCAAATCATGCCAAACGCGCAGCACCAGTCTTACGTGAGCGGGTAGAAGAGTTTTTGCCCAGTATCCGGAGTGTGTATAGCGAAAAACTTTCGACCACGCAGCAATTATTTGGAATCATCACTTTGGAACTTTCTCTTACGGCGGCGGGCCGTGTGGCGCAAGTTGACGTCCACACGACCGGGCTAGAAAACCCGGAATTCTTGCAAATAGTCCGCGGTCTTGTGCAGGAATGGAAATTCGAGCCAGCCGCCGGAGCAACGACTGTATTCTATCCGCTGCTCTTTATCCCGACGGAACTCGACCCCTTTTCGTTGATTGGCTTGAGCAAAGACCTCCTCCCCGGTCGCTATCGTATGCTGGGCGGGGAGCCGACCCCAGTGCGTCTTCGTCCTGGAGATGACGGGACTGAAGTCGGCCGCGTTTCTCCGGGTCTGCGTGTTGATGTCGTGGGGTCGCAAAAAGGGTGGCTGGCCGTCCTCTCGCCGAAGGGAAAGGTTGGCTATGTGCGCCGGGACGTGATTTCCCCTCGGGTGGATGATGAGCGCCCGGCCTCCTAACTGTCACCGCACGCGTCGCGACGACTCCCGACCGTTGTAAGAAAAGGAGGACTCTGTGGAATTTGCCATTTCCTACCCCGCCCGCCCGGATGCCTGGAAAGACGTGGTCGCCGCCGAAGACCATGGATTTACTCACTGTTGGTTTTATGACTCGCAAATGATCTACAGCGACGTGTACGTGTGTATGGCGCTGGCTGCTGAGCGGACAAAGAAAATCAAACTTGCGACCGGGGTCGCGATTCCCAGTAACCGCATTCCGCCCGTGACCGCACATTCGATCGCCACCATCAACCAGCTTGCGCCGGGGAGGGCTATTCTTGGTATTGGCACAGGTTTTACTGGCCGCAATACCATGGGATTGCCGCCGGTGCCGCTCGAGACCGTACGCTCGTATATCCAACAGTGCCGGACACTGCTGCGCGGTGAAGCCCTCCTCTATCGCGAAGGGTCGCGTGAGCGATGGATCCGTTTTCTTCACCAAGATCATGGGTACATCCGCCTCAAAGAGCCTATTCCGATTCATTTTGCCGCTAATGGACCGAAGGCCCTCGAACTCGCTGGTGAGGTAGCCGACGGATGGATCACCACCCTGTCTGACCCACAGAGCTTTACGAAAAATCTCGCGGTGGTGGAAAAAGGGGCAGCGAAAGCCGGGCGGACGTTACAGAATTTCCCCAACGTGATGTTAAGCACAGGCTGTGTGCTACGGCCGGGCGAGTCGGCGACCTCTCAGCGCGTGATCAACCGCGTCGGACCATTCGCCGTTGTTGCCTTGCACGCGTTGTGGGAACAGTCTGCGGTTGCGTCCGATCTGCCACCAATGCTGAAAAATCTTTATGCCAAGTACGAGACTGAGTACGCCGCCAAGCTGAAGACCCCGCCCGATCGCCGGTATCTGGAGATTCACGAAGGTCATTTGATTTACCTCAAACCTGGGGAAGAAAAGTATGTCACTGAAGACCTGGTGCGCGGGTTTAGTTTAACTGGGACCGGCGAGGAAATTATCGCGCGGCTTAAAGCCCTTGAAGCCGTCGGTCTTCAGCAAGTGGCGATTCAAGTGGTCGGCGACAGCGGGCGAGAGATGATCGAAGAATTCAGCCGCGAGGTGATCGCGAAGTACTAGGCGATAGGCTGAAGATTGTAGGCTTTAGGGTCTTCTCTAGAGCCTTCGGCCCCGGCCTGAAGCCTTGCAAGAGAGTGATATTATGGCCAAACAATTCGTTACCCTCGGTATCGCTGTTTCGCTTAGTGGTCGCTACGCCCTCCTGGGTCGTCAGGTGCTTGAAGGACTCGAATGTTATATTCGTGACGCGAATGCCGCGGGCGGCATCCTGCTCAAGAACGAAGGAGAACGTCGTCCGGTGTCGCTGGTCGTAGAGGATGATGAAAGCGACGAAGGTAAAATCCGTGGACTGGTAGAGAAACTCATCCGTCAAAACCACGTCGACCTGCTCATTGGTCCTTACGGCAGCGGCCTGACCTTGGCAGCGGCTGAAATGGCCGATGCCTTTCAGCATGTCCTTTGGAATCATAGCGGATCGTCGGATGAGATTTTTGAGTGCAACCTCTCTTCTGTGGTTGGTATTCTGAGTCCGGCTTCGTTGTACCTTTGTGCGATTCTTGATCTCATCAAATCACTCGACCCGACGGCGAAACGGGTGGCGCTGTTCAGTGCCAAGACCGGCTTTGCTGCCGATATGACGGCCGGCGCGGTGAATTGGATCAAACGCGAGGGCTTCACACTGACGATGCAGCAAACGTATCGTTCCGGCCTTGAAGATTTTCGTTCCCTCCTTGCGCCACTCAAAGAAGACCCTCCGGATGTTTTCCTCAGTGTCGGTCGGGTGGAGGACGATATCTTACTCGGACGTCAATTGCGCGAACTCAAACCCAAAATAAAAGCCGCAGGACTCGTAGTTGCGGCGATCAGTCGCTTCAAAGCGGCTTTGCGTGAGCAAGCCGACGGTTTCTTCGCCCCCAGTCAGTGGGAACCGCAGGTGCGGTATCAGGTTGACTGCGGGCCAACGGAGAAGGAATTTCTCACTCACTATTTGAAGAGTGCAACGGTGCCGATCGACTATCCGGCGGCGCAGGGTTATGCCGCCGGGGTCGTCGCCCAGCACTGTGTCGAAGCCGTTGGCGCGCTTGACCAGCGAGCGCTGCGCGAAGCGGCGAGTCGATTACACTGTACGACGTTTTACGGCCCTTACGCGATTGAAGCGAAGACTGGTCGCCAAACTGCTCACCCTCTGTTGGTTACACAGTGGCAAAAGGGGAAAAAGGAAATTGTCTGGCCGCGTGACGTTGCCGAAGTGCAACCAATATATCCGGGACCGCTCTATTAGTTTTGGGTTCCGAGTAATGAGTTCCGCGTTTGTAGTCGGCAGGTGGGGTAGTATTCACTATTCTCTAAGCACGAGGAGGTAGAGGGGTATGGGACGGTTGGATGGGAAAATCGCACTGGTGACGGGTGGGGCGTCCGGGATCGGACGCGCAATCTGTCTGAGTTTTGCCAACGAAGGCGCGGCGATTGTTTGCAACGACTTAGCCGTCGAAGCTGCACAGAAAGTGATTGATGAATGTGGGCAGCAACAACGTGGATTGGCTGTCAAAGGTGATGTGTCGAAGAGTCGCCAAGTTGCGGCCGTGTTTGGGAAGATTCAGAAAAAGTATGGTCGCCTCGATATTCTCGTCAACAATGCGGGAATCGGTTTAGAAAGCGCGAAACTACGTGCCCGCTTTAACAAAGTCCTGGAAAAACAACAGTCCGAGCTGGCAACGGTCGGGAAAATCACAACCGCCCTCGAAGCAACCCAGAACCTTACCGATGAAGACTGGGATCGGATGCTGGGCGTGCATCTGACCGGTACTTTTTATTGCACCCGTGAAGCGCTCAAGCTGATGGAGAAGCAGCGCTCCGGGAAAATCATTAGTATCGCTTCGATCTGTGGCATGACCGGTTGTGCTGGTGCCCCACACTATAGTGCGGCAAAGGCCGGGATCATGGGGTTTACGCGGTCCGTCGCGCGCGAAGCCATCGTTAGCGGAGTGAACGTCAACGCCATTGCGCCGGGCTATATCGACACCCCGATGACGGACGCAATTGATGACGCCGTCCGCAGGATGATCAGTATGGCGACACCGGCTGGGCGCTTTGGTACTCCTCAGGATGTTGCTACCTTGGCCGTTTACTTAGCGTCAGAAGAAGCAAATTTCGTCGTTGGCCAAGTGATGAGTCCGAACGGTGGCTACGTCATCGCGTAGCAAAATCGGCAAATCCGAACTGCCATTTGAGAAAATAGGGAGCCAATCCCTGGTGCTCCTATTTTTTCTGCTTTAGGTGTCAACCAAAAGCCGCCCCTCTTCGTTAGTACACCAGAGGACCAGGAACGGTGGGGAATAGCACGCCCGTGACCGACGACGTATCACAACCAAGCTTTGATGAACTGTACCGTGCTCATTACACGCGAATTACCCGCCTGTGCCGTTTGCTGTTGCACGACGCGCAGGAGGCTGAAGAAGTCGCCCAAGAGGTATTCCTGAAACTCCTGCGCGCAAGCAAGGGACTCTCGCGTACCATAGCGTGGGAGGCGTGGCTTACACGGGTTACATTGAATACCTGCCGCGACCGCCAACGAAGCTGGTGGCGGCGATGGACTCGGGCGGACCCGATGGAAAGGCAAATGCTGCAACTACCGAGTATTGCGCCGACACCGGAAGAGACAACGGTCAGTCGCGAACAGCGCGAACGCATCTGGCAGTTTCTGCGTCGTCTATCCGCTCGTCAGCAAGAAGTCTTTGTCCTGCGCTATGTGGAGGGATGGTCAGGCGAGGAGGTCGCCGAGTTTTTAGGACTCTCGCCGGGCAGCGTGAAACGTCATCTCTTCCGTGCGGTCCATAATATGCGCCAAGCCCTCGGGGGTCAGCTATGAAATCCTGTTTATCAGAAGAAACGCTCTTGCTACTACACGAAGGCGAAAGTTCGCGCGACGACCGGGCGCATCTAGCCAAATGTCAGGTGTGCACGATCCGCTACGACCGGCTGGTGAAGGATCTGCAATTACTCGGCCAGGTGTTACGAGAACTGCCACCACAGGCTGTGAAGATCCGTGCGCACAAGAGTCTCACGCTGCGTTGGATTTCTGTTGGTACGGCTGGGGCAGCGATAGCCTTGCTATTGTGGAGTCTCGGCCCGTTCCCCGGGCTGAACCGCCTGCCCTTACCGACGTGGCATCCCTCAGCTTCGACCGTTGAGGGAAAAGTCGACGATGAAGAGCTTGCTCGATTTGTGACGAAAGTCGTTAGTCCGGCGATATTTTCAACAACAGATTTGACCGCGACCTCGTTGCCCAAACGGGCGACAAACGTCGCCTATCTACAAGCCGCGCTGGACGGTGCGTGGCCGGTCGAGCGCTGCGAAGGGGATCGCACGCAGAAGTGTGATAACGACCCTTTTACGCTGCTTTTTGACCAGAGAGACGAATGAGGAGAAACCGCATGAAGCACTATCTTCATTTACTGGCGATCGGATTCCTCCTCGCAAGTCTGTGGTCCACCCCCGCGACCGGACAAGACTTGGGTGGACTCGAATCGCTTGTTACAGGAAGCGCTCGGGGGGACGGGCCAGGTACCCTAGTACTCCTGCTGTTGAAAGGGATTGGGCTCAGCTCTGAGCAGAAGCAACAAGTACGAACTATTTTTGTTGCCCATCGGGAGAATCTTGAAATGCTCTTTCGCGACCTGCAGAGCGCCAATACCGCGTTAACAAAAGTGCTCTTCGCGGCGGAAGAGGTTGTGCCGACAGATATTGCCCCCTACGCTGAACGAGTCTCACAGTTGCGGCAGCAATTGCTTCAGGAGGGACTTCAGGTTGTCCTCGAGGTCCGCCAGGTGCTGACGCCCGAACAGCGAGCCAAAGCGGCTCGCTTGCGAGAACAATTGCGTACACTCCACGGAGCCTTAGGGACACCACCACAACCGCAAGGCGGAAAGGCGACACGATAACAATTTTTGGTAACAGCATAATTTTGCCGAAGCGAAGAAAGGAGAAAGATATGTACACACTGATTATCCTTATTAGCGCCGGTCTCCCCATTGCTACTGGAGTTTGGGCGTACGCGTATCGCCTTGGTCTCCGTCACGGGCGCTCAACGAGTGTGCCTTTCCGCCTCATCGATGAGCTGCTGGATCACAAAATTCATTGCCGTGGACAGGACCCGTCGGTGGCACGCGTAGAGTTGGAAACGTCATTGGGCATTGAAGCTTGGGAGTCGCAGTCACTCTTGCAGCACGTCCTTCATTCCTCTCGTCGTTCTCAGCGTCAGGGTGACGGTGGCGGACGTCCGGCGATAACGAGAACAGAGAAGGTCGCGTAACGTTTCCGGGCTTTTTCTGACTAATTTTTTCGTCGCGCGCTCGTGTGAGTGCCTAGTTGGGTTGGCGCGCAGGGTCCCACCGGAACCGAACGGGCTGTCCCCGTGTCGGTTCCGGAGCCCTGCAGGTAGGAGGGGACGTACTGATGAGCTTGTGACCATCCCTGTACTCCCTCTCCCCTAACAAGCAAGAAGGGAGTACACTTTTGTTATCGTATGCTCTCTCGTCCGATTTCTCCCGGCTATGCTCGGCGATGTACGATCGCGTTGCAGAAGTTCGCCCAACCGGGAGACGCGGTGATTGCGCTTTGTCCAACGTATGATCCCACTGCAACCTGTGGCCTGTGTCAGCGGCCGGCCATTTATCGTTGTTTTCCGATTCAGAATCTGCGCACGGAGGCGGTACTGACGCTTGGCGTTGAGTGTATGCAGGCCTACCGGTTATTAGCCAAACGCTTACGCAAGGGGAACGGGCACTATCGTGATCCGGGAACAATTGCCGCAATTATCAAGCGCTATCAACGTCGCGGTCAATTAACCGAAGCCCAGGCGGTAGATTTCCTCGCCGCGGCTCATGTCAGTGACAAGAAAACGAGTCGAGGCGAAAGGCGAGGGCGCAAGTCCGTGCACGACATAACGACGCGCGAGGCGTAGGCCCACCGGCGTCTCTCGTACAATTCACTTCTTGGCAATATAAACTAACACTTGGTGATCAGCTGTTTAGATACGCGTGAAAAGGGGTCAGGTCTTTACTTAAGCATCAAGAGGATTAAGAACACTAAGAATACTCTCTACCCGCTTCCGGTACTTCGCATCGTGTCGCATTCTCGTCTCAACCGCCTGCACCCGACGACTCACGGCCGGATAGCTCAAGCCGAAATAGCGGGCGATGGTGCGGAGATCACTCCCGGCCATCCGGCGCGCGGCATACACCGCCACCTGGCGCGCTTCGCCGGGGCGCCGCGTTTGCCGCCGAATCTCCGCCTCACTCTGTCCGTACCCCTGGGCTACTCGCCCGACCATCGCTGCCAGGGCGGGACGCCCCGGGTGCTGCTGCACCAGCGGAATCTCGGCGCGCAGCTCCCTCCCCACCCGCTGCTGCACCTGCCGTAAAAAGTCCTCACCCCCCAAGTAGATCTGCCCCTGCCCCTGCTCCCACGGCTTCGTCTCTTGCCGGTGGCCCTCGGCAACAAACTGCCCATACTCGCGGTGTGCGCGCCCGCGTGTCCGCGCAAACTGCCCCAGTACCCAGTCTACCGTCAACCAGGAGGGTGCCTCTGCCACTCCCGCCGTCGCCCGATAGCTACTCCACGCCACGTTCGCGGCTGCGCCACCAGCT
>Ga0070741_10020478_pt1 | contig 10418 bp, 10 predicted proteins | sample Coa_R1_4_FD_66440 | JGI IMG/M metagenome (GOLD analysis project Ga0070741, IMG submission 66440) | Surface soil microbial communities from Centralia Pennsylvania, which are recovering from an underground coalmine fire - Coalmine... | ecosystem: Environmental > Terrestrial > Soil > Unclassified ... | reverse complement strand
GTGCGCGGGATGAACTCCCCGAGGTTCTTGCGCTGCACGGTGAGGTCGCGCAACAGCAAGGCCTTGAACGCGGTCAACGCGGCGGCGCGCGTGGGACGGAGCTCGCGCGCGGTGCCGGGCGAAGTGGTGGTGGTCACTGCGGTCGTGGTCATCAGTCGCGCAGGTCCTTTCCGGTGAGCTGGATGAAGACGGTCTCGAGCGTCGGCTCCGACACCGAGACGTCGTTGATCGTGAAGCCACCGCGCTCGGCCGTCGCGATCACGTCACGCAGCGCCGAGCGCGAGCCGCGCTCGCTGAGGCGCACCGACCCGTCGACGACGCGCGCGCCCGTCACCCCGCCGACCGACTGCTCGAGCAATCGCGCGAGACCGTCGAGGTCGCCGTCCGCGGTGATCGTGATCAACGTGTCGGCGTCGATCGAGCGCTTGAGCGCGGCGGGCGTGTCGAGCGCGAGCAGGTGGCCGTGGTCCACGATCGCGAGCCGGTCGCACAGCTGGTCGGCCTCCTCCATGTAGTGCGTCGTGAGGAGGATCGTCTGACCCTGCGCGTGCAGCTCCCCGAGGATCTCCCAGAGCGCGATGCGGCTCTGCGGGTCGAGGCCGGCGGTCGGCTCGTCGAGGAACAGGATCGCGGGATGGTGCAGGATCGACCGGGCGACCATGAGCCGTTGCGCCATGCCCCCGGACAGCGCGAGCACGGGCATCTTCGCCCGGTCGGTGAGGCGGAACTGCTCGAGCCGGTAGTCGGCCTCGGCGCGCGCCTCCTTCGCGCTCATCCCGAAGAAGCGGCCGTGGTAGTAGAGGTTCTCCCAGACGCTCAGCGCCCGGTCGAGCGTGTTCGTCTGCGGAACGACGCCGATCACCTGCTTGGCGAGCGCGGGTTGCGCGACCACGTCGATGCCGCCGACCCAGGCGCGTCCGCTCGTCGGGATGACAGTGGTCGTGAGCATCCCGGTCGTCGTCGTCTTGCCGGCGCCGTTGGGGCCGAGCAACCCGAAGATCTCGCCGCGGTACACCACGAGATCGATGCCGTCCACGGCGCGCACGCCGCCCGGGTACACCTTCGTGAGCTTCTCGGTCCGGATGACCTCCTCACGGCCGCTCGTCTGTTGCCTCGTCGCGGTCGGTGTGGAGGTCGTCGTGTCAGCCGACACGCTCGTCATCGCGTGCCTCCTCGGTTCGGGGGGCGAAGTGATCGGTGACGCGGGCGAGCAGCCGCCCGAGTTGCTGGTACCCGTGCGGTGACAGCACGTCCGCGAGCTCACCGTCGAGGCGAAGGGCCTCGCGGTTCAGGCGGTCGTGGACGCGCCGCCCGTCCGGCGTCAGCGCGACCCGGATGACGCGACGGTCGCGCTCGTCGCGCTCGCGCGTCACGAGGCCCTCGGACTCGAGCCGGTCGAGATGCCGCACCACCGTCGCCGGGTCGATGCGGATGCCGGCCGCGAGCTCGCGCTGGCTCGGGCGCGCGCCGTCGACGAGGTGGACGAGGACCTTCCAGGTCGTGAAATCGCCGCCGCGCTCGCGCATCCGCGCGTCGAGCTCGGCCTGCAGGACGCGGTGCGTCCACGCGATGCGACGCCCGAGGAACTCCACCGACGGTTTCATGGTGCACAAATGATTAGCACACCAACGGTTAGCGGCGCAACCACCACGCCTTCGTTCAGGGTTCGGCGACGCAGCGGTTGTCGAGCTCGCCGAGGCGCTCGATGCGACACACGACGCGCTGACCTGGGCGCAGCGACACCTTCGGGTCGCGGGCGTCGCCGATCCCGCCCGGTGTTCCGGTGCTGATCACGTCCCCCGGCCGCAGGGTGACGATCGTGCTGACATACTCCACGATCTCGGGCGGGCCGAAGAGGAGATCCGACGTGCGGGCGTCCTGCATCACGTCGCCGTCGACCGCGCACGTCACCCGCAGATCGCGCGCGTGGTCGACCTCGTCCGGGGTGACGAGCATCGGTCCGAGCGGCGTCGAGCGGTCCCAGGTCTTGCCCTGCATCCACTGCAGCGTGCGGTACTGCCAGTCGCGCATGCTGACGTCGTTGCAGATCGTGTAGCCGGCGATGGCGTTGCGCGCGTCGTCACGGTGCGCACGCCGCACCGGGGTGCCGATGACGAACGCGAGCTCGACCTCCCAGTCGGGTCGCTCGACCTCGGCCGGCAGCACGATGTCGTCACGCGCGCCGACGAGCGCGTCCGCGTACTTGGCGAACAGCGTGGGGTACGCCGGGAGCTCGCGGCCTGTCTCCAGGATGTGGGCGCGGTAGTTCAGGCCGAGGCAGATGACCTTGCCGGGGTTCGGGACGAGCGGCGCGTAGTCGAGGGCGTCGAGGGCGTGCGTGCGCCCGGTCTCGCGGACGTCGCCGCCGCGCAGCCCGAGCAGCGCGCCGACGTCGGGCGCGTCGAGCTCGACTGCGTGGTCGCCGTCGATGCGGACCGCGTGCGTCGACGCCCCCCCGTCCGTCCTGATCGTCGCGAACCTCATGCCGTGGTGACCCGGGCGACCGCGTCGCGGATCGCGTCGGCGACGCGCGCCATCTCGTCGTCCGACTCGTACTTGTTGCGCGGCCAGAAGAACCCTCGCAAGCCGTCCTTGCGCCGGCGCGGGACGACATGCACGTGGAGGTGAGGCACGCTCTGGCTCACGACGTTGTTCAGCGCGACGAACGACCCGTCGGCGTGCATGGCGTCACGAACCGCGCCGGCGAGGATCTGCACCGCGCCGAACAGGGGCTCGACGAGCGCGTGCGGCAGGTCGACCAGGGTGTCGACGTGGTCCCGCGGGACCACGAGCGTGTGGCCCGGGAACAACGGACGCTGGTCGAGGAACGCGACGACGTCACCCGACTGGAACACGACCTCCGCGGGACGGTCGTCCGCGACGATGTCGCAGAAGACGCAGTTCGGCGCCCGGACGACCACGTCGTACGGGCTACTCGGGCGACTCGTACGGCCGCTGGCGCGGCTTGGCGGCGTCGCGCTTCCACACCATCACCTTGCGGCGGAAGAAGCAGACCTCCTCGCCGCGCTGGTTGAAGCCGCGCGTCTCGACGGTGACGACGCCACGGTCCGGCCGGCTCGACGACTCCCGCTTCTCGAGGACCTTCGTCTCCGCGTAGATGGTGTCGCCGTGGAACGTCGGCATCTTGTGCTGCAGCGTCTCGACCTCGAGGTTGGCGATCGCCGCCCCGCTCACGTCCGGGACGCTCATCCCGAGCACGACCGAGTACACGAGGTTGCCGACGACCACGTTCTTCTTGAACTGCGTCTGCGTCTCCGCGTACCACGCGTCCGTGTGGAGCGGATGGTGGTTCATCGTGATCATGCAGAACAGGTGGTCGTCGTACTCGGTGATGGTCTTGCCCGGCCAGTGCTTGTAGACGTCGCCGGGCTCGAAGTCCTCGAAGTACCGACCGAACGGACGCTCGTAGACGGTCATGGCGAGCGAGCGTACCGACGGTGGCCCACCGCGGTCCGACCCGGGTTGGTACACAAGTCGCGGTCAGGACCGCGACTTGTGTACCAACGGCGCGACGGCGGGCGCGGCATGCTGGCGCGATGCGGCTGCGCGAGTTCTACGACGACCCGTCGCGTGCGAGCTCCGACGAGGTCGACTTCGGCTCCGAGTGGCGGACGCGGGGCGAAGGTCCGTGGAAGGTCGTCTGGGTGGAGGCGACGGGCGAGATCGCGGCGTTCAACTCGGGACGGCCGGCCACGCCCGTCGCGCCGGGGCGCGGTCTGGGGGCGCTCGGCGCGATGCTCGGCGGCGGTCCCGACGAGGTCGTGATCCTCGGCGTCCACGACGACATCGACACGCTGCGCGCCGGACTCACGGGCTGGGAGGAGCACATGGCCGACGAGAACGGGCTCGCGTGGCTCGCCGAGCGCGTCGACGAGCTCCCGGATCCCGGAGCCGAGGCCGGCCCCGGGGCCGAGCCCCGCGACTGACCGGTGCAGAAGCTCGTCTTCCTGTTCGGGCGTGCACCGGGCCTGTCGCACGCCGCGTTCGCCCGTCACTACCTCGAGGTGCACGCGCCGCTCGGGCTCCGCGTGACGCGCGCGATGGAGCGCTACGTCGTGAACCTCGCCGACGTCGACGGGCCACCGCAGCCGTTCCCCGTCGACGCGATCACCGAGATCTGGACCCCGTCGGCCGACGTGTTCTTCGACCCGTCACGCGCATTCACGTCGCCCGACGACGGCCGCGCGCTCATGGCCGACCACCAGAGCTTCATCGGGCCGATGCACGCGTACGCCGTCGAGGAGCGCGTCGTGGAGGACGGGACGGCGACCGGCGTCAAGTACGTCTGCCTCAGACCCGCTCGCGACGCGACGAGCGCCACGCGCCACGTCGAGGACCGCGTCGTGCGCACGTTCACGCCCGACGCGCCGCCCGTCGAGGGCTTCACGTTCCTGCGCTTCGCCGACCGGGACGCCGCGAACGCGTTCGCGGCCACGAACCCCGGGTTCCTCGTCACGGAGCACGTCCAGAAGGCGTGACCCGCCCACTTGGGCTTCCGGTCGGGAATCCCCACCCGCCGGGCTACGTTGCGACCAGCGCCATGATGAACCACCGCACGATCCGGAGCTACCGGCGCGACCGGGACGAGCTGCAGGGCAAGCGGCTCGAGCGCGACGTCCTGAAGCGCGTCCTCGGCTTCGCACGCCCGTACCGATGGCAGCTGGTGGGGTTCTTCGTCGGGGTCGTCCTGGCCGCGATCGCCGGTGCGATCCCGCCGCTCCTGCTCCGCCAGCTCATCGACCACGGGCTCCCCGGTCGGTACTCGCGCCACGGCGACCTCGCGGTCGTCACCTGGGTCGCGGTCGCGGCGACGGCTCTCGCGATCGCGAGCGCGGGCCTGTCGCTGATGCAGCGCTGGTTCTCGGCCCGCATCGGTGAGGGCCTCATCTACGACCTGCGCCGCGAGCTCTTCGACCACGTCCAGCGCATGCCGATGTCGTTCTTCACGCGCACGCAGACCGGTGCGCTCATGTCGCGGCTGAACAACGACGTGATCGGCGCGCAGAACGCGATCACGGACACGATGGGCACCGTCCTCTCCAACCTGATCACGGTCGGGGTGACGCTCTCCGTGATGCTCGGGTTGGAGTGGCGGCTGACGGTCCTGACTTTGCTCGTGCTGCCCGCGTTCGTCATTCCCGCGCAGCGCATCGGGCGGCGCCTGCAGGTGATCACGCGCGAGGCCATGCAGCTCGACGCGTCGATGAACACGACGATCGCGGAACGGTTCAACGTCGCGGGCGCGCTCGTCGTCAAACTCTTCGGGCACCCGAAGCGCGAGTCGGAGAGCTTCGGCCGACGGGCGGCGCGCGTACGCGACATCGGCGTGAAGACGGCGATGTACAGCCGCGTACTGTTCGCCGCGCTCGCGCTCGTCGCCGCGGTCGGGACGGCGGTCGTCTACTACGTCGGCGGGCGGCTCGCGATCGACGGCACCATCTCGGCCGGTGTCGTCGCCGCGTTCGTCCTGTACGTCAGCCAGATCTACCAGCCACTCACGCAGCTCACGAACGCGCGGGTCGACGTGATGACCGCGCTCGTGTCGTTCGAGCGCGTCTTCGAGGTGCTCGACTTCCCACCCTCGATCGTCGACCGACCGGGCGCGGTCGACCTGGTCGCGCCACGCGGCCGCATCGAGCTCGACCACGTGTGGTTCCGTCACCCGGCGCCGGCCTCGGTGTCGCTCCCGTCGCTCGAGGCGGACGCGACGCTCCTCGACACGAGCCCGTCCGACTGGATCCTGCGCGACGTCACCTTCGCCGTCGAGCCCGGCGAGACGATCGCGCTCGTGGGGCCGTCCGGCGCGGGCAAGACGACGACCGCGATGCTCGTGCCCCGCGTGAACGAGGTGACCGAAGGACGCGTGATCGTCGACGGTCACGACGTGCGCGACCTCACGCTCACCTCGCTGCGCGACGCGATCGGCTTCGTGATGCAGGACCCGCACCTGTTCCACGAGACGATTCGCGAGAACCTGCGCTACACCCGCCCCGAGGCGACCGACGACGAGCTGGTGCAGGCGTGCAAGCGCGCGCGCATCCACGACCTGATCGAGAGCCTCCCGGACGGCTACGACACCGTGGTCGGCGAGCGCGGCTACCGCCTGTCGGGAGGCGAGAAGCAGCGTCTCGCGATCGCGCGCGTCCTGTTGAAGGACCCCGCGATCGTCATCCTCGACGAGGCGACGTCGCACCTCGACTCCGAGTCGGAGCTCGCGATCCAGCGCGCGCTCGGCGAAGCGCTCGAAGGTCGTACAGCGCTCGTCATCGCGCACCGGCTGTCGACGATCGTGAACGCCGACCGCATCCTCGTGTTCGACGAGGGACGGATCGTGGAGGAAGGTCGTCACGACGAGCTCGTCCACGCCGACGGGCTGTACGCCGAGCTGTACCGCACGCAGTTCGGCCGCGCGCTCGACGCGCCTGCATGAGCATCTGAGCGGACTGCGCGCCGGTACGATGCGTCCCCGGACGCGCACCGCACGCTCTCGCGTCCCTCTCCGTCATGCGATCCGACGACCTGACTCCAGGCGGCGCGCGCCGCGAGCACCGGATGGCGCACCGCCGCCGCGTGCGCCGGACCGCGGTCGCGTTCGCCGCGGTCGTCGTGGTCGCGGGACTCGCGCTCGTCGCGACCGACACGTTGCGCCCCGGGCACGCGAGCGACGCTCCTCGCCTCGCGCACACGGGCAACGACTCGAATACGGGCCAGGACGCCGGTTCGGACGCGGCGGTCCCGACGCGACCGTTGACGCCGGACCAGCCGTTGCGGCTGTGGATCGCGGGTGACTCGCTCGCCGGGTCGCTGGGGCCGTCGCTCGGCGACATGACGGCCGCGACCGGCGTCGTGCAGCCGGTGTTCGACTCGCGCGTGTCGAGCGGGCTCACGAACCCGTCGTTCTTCGACTGGCCGCAGCACGCGCAGCAGGAGGTCGCGCGGCTGAACCCCGAGGCGATCGTGTTCATCATCGGCGCGAACGACGCGAACGTCGAACCCGACACGCCCACCGGGCAGACGCCGTCGTGGGCCGCGCAGTACCGCACGCTCGTCGAGCAGATGCTCGCCATCTTCAGCGCGGGCTCGTCGCCGCGGACGATCTACTGGGTCGGCGCCCCCACCATGCGGGACCCGGCGTTCTCGCAACGCGTGAAGGAGCTCGACGACGTCGTACGGGGAGTCGTCGCGCAGCATCCCGGCGCGGTCTACGTCGACTCCTACTCCTTGTTCGCCGGCCCGGACGGGAAGTACGCGCCCAACCTGCCCGACGCGAACGGCAACCCCGTGCTCGTACGCGCGGGCGACGGCATCCACTTCACGCCCGACGGCGGCGACCGTCTCGCGAGCGCGGTGTTCAAGCTGCTCGACGCCAAGTGGCGCATCACCGCGCAGGCCGTCCCGTCGCAGGCGAAGTCCGTCATCGAGACGAAGGGCAGCACGCAGGTCCCGGGCACGAGCCGCACGTTGCGCTCCGGTTCGCGCACGACGTCCACGACGAGCCGTCGCCACAGCAGCAGCGGGAACGGAACGTCGGTGACCACCACCGAGGCGCCGGCGGCGACACAGCCTCCCTCGACGACTCCCGTCGTGAGCGAGCCGCCGTCGACGGCGTCGACGCCGAGCACGTCGACCCCGAGCAAGACCACGTCGCCGTCGACGGGCTGACCTCACGTCCCGCCGGACGTGAGCGTCTTCGTTACCCGTCGGTAGCATCGGCGACCATGCCCGAGGAGCTCGAAGCAGCGAACGCCGCCATCGACGCGGCCGCGTCCCTCGTCGACCAGGCGTCCGCCGCGCTCGCGCGCGAGTCGGAGCAGAACGGCCGGATCGCGGTCGACCGCCTGGACCGCCACCAAGTCGTCGCGTACGACCTCGCGCACGGCGCGAGCGCGGTCGAGGCGAGCCGCGTCATGGTCGAGTACGGCGCGGGTGGCGAGTTCGAGTCGAAGCTGGCGCGTGCGTTCGTCGCGGACGCGATCGCCGACCTGGCGTCGCGCGTGATCGGGCGTGACGCCGCGTGGGGCGTCGAGAGCGGCGAGCTGGAGCAGGCCCTGCCGTTCGTGAGCGCGCACCGCGCACCCGAGTTCCTCGCATCGCTCGGCGACGCCGTCGCCGAGCACGGCACCGGGCCGTCGCACCTGTCCGAGGACTTCGAGCTGGTGCGCGAGACGTTCCACCGGTTCGCCGAGGACCGCATCCGCCCGGTCGCCGAGGAGATCCACCGCACCAACGCGGACATCCCCGACGACATCATCGGCGGCATGGCCGAGCTCGGCGGCTTCGGGCTCAGCGTCCCCGAGGAGTACGGCGGCTACGCGACCGGCGCGGAGTCCGACTACCTCGGGATGGTCGTCGCCACGGAGGAGCTGTCATGGGGCTCGCTCGGCGCGGGTGGCGCGCTCATCACCCGACCGGAGATCCTCACGCGCGCGGTCGTCGCGGGCGGCACGGAGGAGCAGAAGCAGCGGTGGCTGCCGCGCGTCGCGAGCGGCGAGCTCATGGCCGGGATCATGGTCACCGAGCCCGACTACGGCTCGGACGTCGCCGGCATCAAGGTCACCGCGACCCCGACCGACGGCGGCTGGCTCGTCAACGGCGTGAAGACGTGGGCGACGTTCGCCGGTCGCGCCGATCTGCTGCTGCTGCTCGCGCGCACCGACCCCGACCGTTCGGCCGGTCACCGCGGGCTGTCGATGTTCGTCGTCGAGAAGCCGCCCGCGCCCGGCCACTCGTTCTCGTTCGACGACGGCCGGGGCGGCCACATGGAGGGCCGCGCGATCGACACGCTCGGGTACCGCGGCATGCACTCGTACGAGGTCGCGTTCTCCGACTGGTTCGTCCCCGCGGAGAACCTCATCGGTGGTGAGGCCGGCCTGGGCCGTGGCTTCTACCTGCAGATGGAGGGGTTCGAGAACGGTCGGCTGCAGACGGCCGCGCGCGCCGTCGGCTTGATGCAGGCCGCGTTCGAGGCCGGGCTCGACTATGCGCGCGAGCGCAAGGTCTTCGGGAAATCGGTGTTCGACTACCAGCTCAGCAAGGTGAAGCTCGCGCGCATGGCCGCGCTCATCCAGGCCGGGCGTCAGTTCTCCTACGACGTCGCGCGGCGCATGGCGAAGGGCGAGGGCGCGCTGCAGGCGTCGATGGTGAAGGCGTACGTGTGCCGCGCGTCGGAGTGGGTGACGCGCGAGGCGATGCAGCTGCACGGCGGCATGGGCTACGCGGAGGAGTTCCCCGTCTCGCGCTACTTCGTCGACGCGCGCGTCCTCTCGATCTTCGAGGGCGCCGACGAGACGCTCTGCCTGCGCGTCATCGCCCGCCGTCTCGCGGAACAGGGGCTCACGCCTCGGGATGTGTGAATCCTCCGGCGTAGAGAGGGCGAAATCACACAAGCGTGCGGGTCACGGCCCGAGGCCGGTGCAGCTGCGCGCCGAGGTCCAGGACCCGGCCGCCGCCGACGCGGCCGCGCCCGACAGCGGGCGCGGCACTCCGGAGCCGATCGCGGCCGGCACCCACGCGTACGCGTCCACGTGCCGGCCGGTCGTCGTCACCTTCAGCACGCCGCTCACGCCCGACGGGCCCGACTCGTTGTAGAAGACGAAGTTGCCGAGCCCGTAGTCGACGAGCGCGTCACCGAGGCGCCCCGCGCCCTCGACGCGGTGGCTGTGACTGCCGACGACGACGTCCGCGCCGGCCTCGACAAGTTGGCGCGCGAGCGTCTGCTGCGCGGACGTCGGACACGTCGCGCCCTCGACACCCCAGTGCACGTACACGACGAGGACGTCGGTCGTCGGCCGAACGGCGCGCACCTCGTCGAGGAACCGGTCGATCTCCTTCGCCGACGCCAGCCCCGCGTGCGTGTCGGTCGCGGTCCACGCCGTCCGCACGACGTCGTCGAGCACCTGCGTCGCGCCCATGACCGCGACGCGCGTCCCGCGCACCACGGTTCGCCACGGCGCGTACGCCTGCGCGGCGTTCTCGCCGATCCCGATGACAGGGAAGCCGGTCGAGCGGCTCGCAGCCAGCGAGTCCTCCAGCCCGACGGCGCCGTAGTCCATGCCGTGATTGTTGGCCATCGTCGCGACGTCGACGCCTGCGTCGCGCAAGGCGACCAGCCCGGCGACGGGCGCCCGGAACGTGTACTGCTTCGGCGCCGGCGTCCCGCGGTCCGTCACGGCCGTCTCGAGGTTCACGACCGCGACGTCCGCGCTCGCCAGCACCCGCGCGATCGGGGCGAGCAGCGCGCCCGGATCGGCGACCGCGCGCGAGCGCAGCGTGCCCTCGAAGTGGACGTCGCCGCCGAAGGCGAACGTGACCGGTGACGGCTGCGACGGCGCCGCGGTGGTGGTCGAGGTCGCCGAGGACGACGGCGCCGAGGACGGCGGCGCGCCCGTCGACGGCGC
>Ga0070741_10020477_pt1 | contig 10419 bp, 11 predicted proteins | sample Coa_R1_4_FD_66440 | JGI IMG/M metagenome (GOLD analysis project Ga0070741, IMG submission 66440) | Surface soil microbial communities from Centralia Pennsylvania, which are recovering from an underground coalmine fire - Coalmine... | ecosystem: Environmental > Terrestrial > Soil > Unclassified ... | reverse complement strand
AGCAGGTGCTCGGTCGAAACGTACTCGTCCTTGAAGTCGTCGGCCGACTTGAACGCGGCGTCGAACACTTTGCGCAGCGTGGCCGAGATCAACGGCTCGGAGGATGCGCCGCCGACCTTCGAATACTTTCCGATCTCCGCGGTCGTTTCCGCCTCGATTGTCGAGGGGTTGAGACCAAGCTTGTTGAGAATCGGCCCGACGATACCCCCCTCCTGCTGCAGCAGCGCGACCAGGAGATGCTCGGGCGTCACTTCGGGATTGCCGGCACCGCGGGCGAGGTTCTGCGCCTCCACCACGGCTTCCTGGGCCTTTACAGTAAGCTTATTGAAATTCATAGAGTTGCCTCACATTGAGTGTAAGTGACTCAACTTATAAACCAACGAGCGGGGCCGCTCATTCCGCCTGCAAGAAAGATCCCTCTTCCCCTTGTTGCACTTTATGCGCGGCGATAGACTCGCCCGCTGGGAGCCGGTCCAACCGATGACTGCAATTGCTGCCACCACCCCTGAATCTCCTCTCCGGACAAACCTTTCGGAATCTCTACTCGAGCTGATACGGCGGACCTCGACGATCCTTCCGGACGACGTGGTCCGCGCGGTCACGAAGGCCCGCAAAGACGAGGCCGCGGGATCGAATGCCGACGTGGCACTGGACGTAATCGGTTGCAACATCGGTCTTGCGCGCGACAACTCGCTTCCGCTCTGTCAGGACACGGGCACGATCCTCTTCTACGTCCACACGCCTGTCCACTACGACCAGATCGCGTTCGAGGAGGCGGCCACGGAAGCGGTCCGCAGCGCGACGCGGAAGGGCTACCTGCGCCAGAACAGCGTGGACAGCATCAGCGGAAAAAACAGCGGCGACAACACCGGTCCTGGCTCGCCGGTCTTTCACTTCCAGCAGTGGCGGAAGAACTTCGTGGAAGTGAAGCTGATGCTGAAGGGCGGCGGGTGCGAGAACATGAATGCGCAGTACTCGCTGCCGCATCCCGAGCTCGGCAACCGTGACCTCAAGGGCGTCGAAAACGCGATCCTCGACTGCGTCCTGCAGGCGCAGGGACAAGGGTGCAGCCCGGGCATTCTCGGTGTCTGCATCGGGGGCGATCGCGGCACCGGCTACGCTCACGCGAAGGAGGAATTACTCCGGCCGCTCGACGACGTGAACTCCGATCCGCAGCTCGCCGATCTCGAACGGCGCGTCGTGGAAAAAGCGAATCAGAGCGGCATCGGTCCGATGGGTTTCGGCGGCAAAACGACGCTGCTGGCGTGCAAGATCGGCAAACGCAACCGCCTGCCGGCTTCGTTCTTCGTCTCCATCGCCTACATGTGCTGGGCGTATCGGCGGCGCGGCGCGAACCTCGATCAGGCCGGAAACGTCATGGAGTGGCTCTACTGATGGCCATCGTCAAACTGCAAACTCCCCTCGATGAAGCAGCCGTTCGCCGGCTTCACGTCGGCGACACTGTTTCCATCACCGGCCGCCTCTACACCGGGCGCGACGCCGTGCATCATCGCCTGCACAGCGGCGTCAAGCCGCCGGTCGATTTGAAGGGGGCGATCATCTACCACTGCGGGCCGGTGATGGTGAAGGAAGGCGATCGCTGGGTCTGCAAAGCGGCCGGCCCGACGACCTCGTCGCGCGAAGAGCCGTATCAGTGGGAAGTGATGCGCGACCACGGCATCCGCGGCGTCATCGGCAAGGGAGGCATGGGGCCGAAGACCCTGAAGGCCTGCGCCGAATACGGCGCGGTCTACCTGCACGCGATCGGCGGCGCGGCGCAGGTATGTGCCGCATCGATCAAGCGTGTCGACGGCGTCGACTGGATGGACCTCGGTTCGCCGGAAGCCATCTGGCACCTCTGGGTCGAGGACTTCATGGCCATCGTCACCATGGACGCGCACGCCGAGTCGCTCCACCAGCGCGTCTTCGAGGAATCGAAACAACGCCTCGCGGCCAAATAGGGGTCAGGTCTTTCTTTCTTCTTTTTCTACGGGTTGTAGAAAAAGAAGAAAGAAAGACCTGACCCCCTATGCGAGTGGAACGCGACACTCTCGGCGAAGTCCGAGTTCCCGATGACGCGCTTTGGGGAGCGCAGACGCAGCGCGCGGTCGAGAACTATCCCATCAGCGGCCTGCGCGAGCATCCGGTCTTCGTCCGCTCCTTCATCCAATTGAAGAAAGCGGCCGCGCTGGCCAACAAAGAGCTGAAGGCGATGGAACCGAAGCTCGCTGACGCGATCGTCGCCGCGTGCGACGAGTTGCTGCGGCATGAGGCGAACTATCGCGATCAGTTCGTGGTCGACGTTTTCCAGGCCGGCGCCGGCACGTCGTTCAACATGAACGTCAACGAGGTCATCGCCAATCTGGCCAACCGCTCGCTGGGCGGGAAACTCGGCGAATACAAACCGATCCACCCCAACGACCACGTGAACATGGCGCAATCGACCAACGATGTCTTTCCGACCGCCATCCGCGTGGCGGCCACGGCACTGCTTCAGGAGTTCTGGCCCGAGATCGACAGGCTCGCCGATGCCTTCGACGAACGGGGCAACGCCTTTGCCGGCGTGATCAAGTCCGGCCGCACGCACCTGCAGGACGCCGTGCCGGTCACCCTGGGACAGGAATTCAAGGCCTACGCCGCGGCCACGCGCCGCGCCACGCGCCTGATGCGCGATGCGGCGAAGGAGCTGCTGGTCCTGGCCATCGGTGGAACGGCGGCCGGAACCGGAATCAACACACCGCGCGGCTATCGCTTCGTGGTGATCAAGCATCTGAACACCATGGCCGGCCTGCAGTTCACCTCGCAGGAAGACTTGCGCGAGGGGATGCAGTCGCAGTTGCCGCTCTCGGCGGTCTCCGGCGCCTATCGCAACCTCGCACTCGAGCTCACGCGCATCACGAACGATCTGCGCCTGCTCGCCTCGGGACCGCAGACGGGGCTCGCGGAGATCATCCTCCCGGCGGTTCAGCCGGGTTCTTCCATCATGCCGGGCAAAGTGAACCCGTCGATGCTCGAGTGCATGAATCAGGTGCTGTTCCACATCATCGGTTCCGATACGGCGATCGCGCTGGCGGTGCAGGCCGGCCAGCTCGATCTGAACGTGATGATGCCGCTGATGGCTTACGAGCTCCTGTTCTCGATCGAGATCCTCAAGAACTTCCTCCCGGTGTTCGTGGAGAAGTGCATCGCCGGGATCGAAGCCGATCGAGAGCAATGCGAGGCCTACTACATCAGCTCCCCGTCGCTGGCAACGGCGCTCAATCCGCTGATCGGCTACGCGCGCGCCGCGGAGATCGCCAAGGAATCGGCGAAGAGCGGCAAGCCCATTCCGCAACTGCTGCGGGAAAAGAACATCCTCAGCGAGGAGGAGATCGCTCGCATCTTCACCCCCGAATTTCTCGCCGGACAGGCCGACCGCGCATAGAATCTGGGCCAGGCCCAATGCGTCTCTTCATCGCCTCCACATTCCCCGAGGCCATTCTCGGGTCGCTCCACGAACGCCTGCAGCGGCTGAAGCCGCGTCTGCCACGCGCCTCTTGGGTCCGCACCGAGTCGCAGCATCTGACCTTCGCCTTCCTCGGCGAGCAGGACGAGGCGACGGCGGCGCGCGTGGCCACGGAGGTCGAGCCGCGTTTGCAGAAGATGCAAACCTTCCAGGCCATGCTGCACGGATGCGGCTTCTTCCCCAATCGCCGTCACGCGCGCATCGGCTGGTGCGCCGTCGATCCGCAGGTGCGTTTCACGGAGATCGCAGAATCCGTCCGCGAGGCGGTGCGCAGCGCCGGCGTCGCCTTCGACGAGAACGAATTCCGCCCGCACCTGACGCTGATGCGCATCCGCGACTATTGGCCACCGCTGGCCATCGACACGTTCGAGAAAGAGCTTCGCGATTACCGCTCCGAGCCGTTCCCCGTCAGCAGCGTCACCCTCTACGTCAGCCGGCTGGACCCGAAAGGAGCGGTGCACACGCCGTTACGCCAGTTTGCGCTTGCGGCGTGACGAATCCGTCCGTCCGCGCAACTGGCCGCAGGCCGCGGCGATCTCCCGTCCCTTCGAGCGCCGCACGGTCACGCGCGCGCCGTTCCGCACCAGCGCGTCGACGAAGGCGTCGATCGCTTCCTCCGTCGGACGCTTCATCCACGGCGGCAGATTCGGATCTGCATTGAACGGAATCGCGTTGACTTTCGCCCGCGGCCCGCGCAGCAGGCGCGCCAGCGCCTCCGCGTCAGCCGGCGCGTCGTTGTAGCCGGCCAGAAGGACGTACTCGATGGTGATCTCTCGCCCCTTCTCCAGCGGATAGCGCCGCAGCGCGGACATCAGCTCGTCGAGCGGATATTTCTTCGTGATGGGCATGATCTCTTCGCGCCGCTTCTGATCGGGGGCGTTGATGGAGACCGCCAGGTTCGGGCGCCGTTCGAGTTTCGCCAGTTCTTCGATGCCCGGGATGATCCCCGAGGTCGACACGGTGATCCGCTTCGGCGCGATCCGCGTGTAGAGAATCTCGAGCGTCGTCTGCAAATGCTCGAGATTCAGCAGCGGTTCCCCCATCCCCATGAACACGACGTTGATCGACTCGAGCGGCACAGCGTGCTCGCGCTGCACGGTGTAGAACTGCCCGAGCATCTCCGAGGGGGTCAGGTTTCGCCCCGCGCCGAAGAATCCGGTAACGCAGAACGTGCAGCCGACCGCACACCCCGCCTGCGACGACAGGCAGATGCTCGTTCGGTCGGCCATCGGCATGTAGACCGCCTCGATGCGGTTGCCGTCGTGCAGAACGAACAAATACTTCTGACTCCCGTCGGCCGCCGGCGCCGTCCGCTCGACCACCCGCGGGAACTCGAGCGTGAACTGCTCCGCGAGTCGCGCGCGCTGTTCCTTCGACACGTTGCTCATCGACTCGAACGAGTCGACACCGCGCGCGTACATCCACTCGGCGATCTGGCGCGCGCGGAACGAAGGCGTGATGTTCTGGCCAAGAATGTCCTGCAGTTGCGCAGGCGGAAGATCGTAGAGGTTCAGGCGCTCATTCGTGGTCACTGGAGGGGGTGATCGGTTCGATGCGCCGCGTGCTGCGCACTTTTCGCGTCGGGTCGATTCCCAGGGCGCGAAGCAGCGCGAGGTCGTTGATGTTGATGCGAAACTGGATTTCCTTGTCGCTCTTGACGATCACCTCGGGGGCCGGCGACGGCTCGGACTCTCCCTGCCGGTTCAGGCCGATCGTGGCGTCGAGCACGACATAGAGGTTGTAGCCCTCGTCGCGGATCTTCTGGATCTGCCGGTTGACGTCGTCGGATCCGGAAATCGACTCGTTGATCGCTGTTCCAAGTTCCCGCAGAAGCTGCTTGATTCTGTCGTCCACCTGCGCTCTCCCGAATGCACGTAAACTATTGTAGAATCAGCAGCTTATGTTTACGCGCCCTTCGTCGATTATGGCAAACGGCACCGCCGCGGTCAATATTCCGATCGGCGGCGGAGCGGAGTACACTACTTGTCCGCGTTTTCGTAAGGCCGCAAGGCGTCCGCCACGGAATTCCACAGCTCCGACCAGTAGGCGAGGTATTTCCACCGTCCCCATTTCGCGTAGCGGCGCAGCATCGCGCGATCGCTGACGCGCCGTCCTTTGTGATAGCGCTGGCGCACGAAGCGGCGGAATTCGCTGTCGACGGCGATGAAATCGTGGCGGCCGTCCATAGCCAGCAAATGGGCGGCGCCGTACGGCCCGATGCCGGGCAGCGTCCGATAACTGGCGAACAGCTCCTCGGTCGACTGCGAAGGATCGGCGATGCACGCGAGGTCGATGCTCCCCTCGAGGATCCCGCGCGCCAGCGTGTGGACTGATTTCGCGCGATAGCCGAGCCGGCATTCGCGCTGCAGCTCGTCGACGCCGAACCTCACGATGTCTCCCGGCCCGGGAAAGGCGCCGCTTCGTCCGCACTTCGCGACGAGCAACTCCACCATGCGCATGGTCTGGCGCCAGGTGGTGTTCGTCGTGGTGATGATCTTCACCACGTCCTCGAACAGAGTGCTGCCGCAGAGAAGGCGGCCGAATCCCGCCTGCTCGACCCAGGCGTGATCGGGCGACGATCGCGCCATGGAGACGAACTCGGCGGTGTCGACGTCGAGCTGAAACATCCGCCCGATCTTCGCGCGCAACTCCTCGGTCGGTTTCGCGCCGCCGACCCGCAGCGCTCCGTTTTCGAAGGCGATCGCAAGGTCGCGCGGTTTCCCGCCGAGGACCTCGGTGCGGCGTAAGGTCCGCTCCGGCCGCATCCAGCGAAACGGCGCCAGCAGATACCAGCCGTGGGAGATCACCGTCGATTCGAAGTGGAAACCGGGCGGCGCCGGGATGGAGGCGACGGCCGGAATCGAACCGGCGAATGAAGGTTTTGCAGACCTCTGCCTTACCACTTGGCTACGTCGCCCCGGGCGCGGATGCGCGAGTCTAGTGAACGCTGGGGGAGGCGTCAAATATTCAAGGACGCCCGAACGCCGCGCGCAGCGACGCGGAACGAACCGCTCGGGAAATCGGTTGGCGTTGGCAGATCCGGTGCGCAGCTCTGCTGCTGGCGGCGGCACTCGCATCCACCATCCGGAGATTTCAGCTCACTGGGCCGAGGTCGAGAGGCCTGCTCCACCTTTGGCGTCGTGAACTTCGAGCGTCACCGCGGGCGCGCCGACGACTTTCCCTTTCGCCTCCACGCGCGGATAGACGAAGAAGTTGACCGGTTCCGACGTCGCGGGCGAGAGCGTCAGGTCGCGGCCCATGGTGAACTCTACGCGATCGGTAGCCTGGTTGCCGAACAGGAACGCGCGCACGGCGGGATCGGACGACTTCGACGCTTCGCTGGCATCCACCGGAATCCATCCCTTGCCGTTCACGTAGAACTCGGCCCAGCAGTGATAGCCGGTGATCGTCCCGTCAGATTCCTTCGGCAGGGGGAACCCGATGGCGAAGCGCGACGGAATTCCCTTGGCGCGCGCAAGTGAAATGAAGAGCGAGTGAAAGTCGCTGCAATTCCCGGCCTTGAGGTCGCAGGCGCGCTCGCTGTCGCCGCTGCCCCATCCGGGGATGCTCTTGTCGTACTTCATGTGCGTGACGACGTACTGGTAGATGGCCTGCGCCTGATCGAGCGTGGTGGCCTTGCCCCTGGTGATCTCAGCGGCGAGTTTGCGGATGCGCGGTGAGAGCGTCACCAGGCGGTCGGCTTTCAACGCGCGCCGCCGCTCGCGATCGGTGAGCCGCACATTCTTGATGCTCGCCGCGTCGACCGCGTGCCGCGTCCCGTGAAAGCGGATGCGGATCGTCAGCTCGCCGGTGAGCGGCGCGGGGACCTTCGCGAAGGCGTACTCATCGTCGAATTCGCTCTCTTTGAATCGCTTCCAGTCAAACGGCGAGTCGATGACCACATCGCTGATGGCCTGTTCCGGCCGCGACGTCGGCAGCGGGATCCACACGTTGAGCACACCGGCATCGGCGGGGATGCTCCTGATCGTTGCGGTGTAGACGGCGTCAAACGTCCGGCTGGCGGGCCCTTCGCCCGCGGCCACGGGGAGCGCGATCGATACGGCGAGAGCAATCAGGATGAGCCTGCTACGCATTCGGGTCCTCCGGTCAGGAACGGCAGACTACCAGCGGTGGCGATGTTGAGACAAGGTCTCGGAGTTGACAAGCCGGTGAACGATCGGCGACCATGCACGCCCCTCCTGCGCAAGATGTAGCGTCGGCTCTCCAGCCGGCGCGCGCCGGTTGAGAACCGGCGCCACATTGTGGTGTAGCTCAGTTGGTAGAGCGGCGGATTGTTAATCCGTTGGTCGGAGGTTCGAATCCTCCCGCCACAGCCAACTCTCCGTGAGCCGTCACGGCTGCACAACCTTCACCGACGCATGATCGAGAACGCCGGCGTCATGCAGCATCGACCGCAGCTTGCCGGTCGACACGACAGTCTCGCCGACTTCGATCACGATGCGTAAGTATCCCGGTCCCGAACCGTCGTTGACCACCGTCCCGACGTGCTCCTGTTCGATCCGCTTTTCGAGCGCCTGCTGCAGTTGAAGCTCGGCCGGCGAGGGGTTCTCTTTCTCCGTGAAGAGATCGATCTGCACGCGCGGCCGCGTGCGCGCCTCGTCCAGAGTCTGATGGACAACGCCGAGAACGCCTTCCTTTCGGCTGCAGGAGAGGAGGCAGAGCGCGAGGCAGAGAGCGAAACCGATGACCCCTCGCATCGCGGCTATTATCGCCTTCGGCGTGCAGCGGCTTGGGACGCCGCACTTCCATGAGAAGGCCGCCTACTGCTGCAAGGTGATCTCTCCCGACTCGACGCGCCTCTGGTCCTCCGCGCTCGCCGGCGTCACGCGAAACGATCCGTGTTTCGGATCGACGGCCGCGTTGAGCCGCCGCTGCCACTCGGGAATGTCGGCCGGCGCCGGCACCTGAATGAGCCATACGAAGTGCGTAATCTCGCGGTGAGGCACGTCGTTTTTCTCGATCGCTCCCTGGCCGTATTCCGGATCGGTCCCTTCGACCGCCGTGTAGTACGCCCTCAGCAGGGCCTTCTCCGAGCCGGTCGTCACAGGGGTAGCCATCAGCATTGCCACCAACAGAAAAACTTGCATTCGGTACGGAATGGAGCACGAAGATCGGACGATCTCCTCGGGTGGGCGACGGGAATGTTGCCCGTCGCCGCGGCGGATGTCAAGGAAGGCGGCCTTGCGGCCGCCTTCGCCCTAACGCGCCGTGGCGCTCGCCGTGTTCGACGGAGCGGAGACATTGCCGGCCGCATCGGTGGCCACGACGTAGTAGTAGTACGTCGTGCGTGAGCTGACGGTGCTGTCCGTGAATGAGGTTGACGCCGCGCTCGCGATCTGTGCGAACGGTCCGCCCGCGCTCGTCGACCGCCAGATCTGATAACCGGTCACGCCGATGTTGTCCGTCGACGCGGTCCACCCGAGCGCGATCTTCCGTTTGCCATTGGGCGACGCCGTCAGATTGCCCGGCGCCGTGGGCGGTGTCGTGTCGGCAACATTGTTCACCGTCACGCTGACGGCGGTCGATGTTGCGCTGTTGCCGGCCGCGTCGTACGCGGTGGAAGTCAGCGTGTGCGACCCGTTGGCCGCGGTTGTGGTGTTCCAGCTCCAACTGTACGGCGCGGCGGTGTCGGTCGACTGCAGCGCGCCGTCGAGGTTGAACTCCACTCGGCTCACGCCGACGTTGTCCGACGCGCTCGCCGTCACCGTGGTCGTGCCCGAGACCGTCGCCCCGTTCGCCGGCGCCGTGATGGAGGTCGCCGGCGGCGTGGTGTCTGGCGCGCTGCTGTCGTCGATGGTGAAGCTGCGCGGCAGTCCCGAGGCCGCCAGTTCGTTCGGTCCCTGATGCACGGCGCCATCGGCCGAGACCGTGAAGATGTTCAGCCCGTCGGTGGTGATCTTGATATTGCCGACACAGTAACCGGCGTGACTGGCGAGGCTCCCGATGGGGTTCCCCTCCTCGGTCTGCAGCACGACGGTCGGCGGCGCGGTGATGCAGGCCGTCGACTGCGCCAGCAGCACGTGCTCGACCACATCGATGCGCGGCAGGTCCCACCCGCTCGACTCCCCATCGCCCACGCCGATGATGGCCACCGCCGGGTCGGCACCGTTGAAGTAATCGGGATTCGTGCTGCTCTCGCTCCCGTGATGGTTCACGTGCAGCAGGTCGATCCCCCCCGCCGAGATCATCGGTGCCGCCCCTCCCGGCGAGATGGCCTGGATCACCGAGGTCTCTACGTTGAGCTGTGCCGTCGAGCGGCCGGTACAACTGTCCGAGCCCCCGCCCAGGTCGCTGGCCCACAAGTAATCAAAGCCGCCGTATTGGATCAGCAGCGCGATCGAACGGTCGTTCTCATCGGACACCGCCACCGATCCGCCGCCGATGATCGAACCGTTGCGCGCGATGCAGGTCATCTTCGCCCCGTTGCCCAGCGGAATGACTGTCCCCACCGGCATCGGCACCGGTGCGCCGGCCGTGGTCGTCGCCGCCGCGGCGTTCCACCCGTCCACGCATGACGACGCGTATGACGATCCGTTGGAGTACTGCTTGATGTGCACGTTGTAGCCGGCGTTGATCACCTCGTCGAGCCCGCCGATGTGATCGCAGTGCTGATGGCCGCCGACGACATAATCGATGCCGCTGGCCGGCTGTACGCCGATCGACTTCAGATAGGGCACCACGTATTGCGTCCCCTTTCCAGTGTTCCCCGCCTCGAGCAGGACGGTCGTGCCGTCCGGCCCCTTGATGAACACCGACCCGCCCCACCCCACGTCGATGTAGTGGATTTCCAGTTGTTGACCGAGAAGAGGAAGGGAGACGAACAGCAGAAGAGCAACCGCACCGAGCTTGTGCAAGACCCGCATGCCATCCTCCTTCAATCACTTGTCGTTGTG
>Ga0070741_10020476_pt1 | contig 10419 bp, 8 predicted proteins | sample Coa_R1_4_FD_66440 | JGI IMG/M metagenome (GOLD analysis project Ga0070741, IMG submission 66440) | Surface soil microbial communities from Centralia Pennsylvania, which are recovering from an underground coalmine fire - Coalmine... | ecosystem: Environmental > Terrestrial > Soil > Unclassified ... | reverse complement strand
CCTCGGCGACATGGACTTCAAGGTCGCCGGCACCGAGCGCGGCATCACCGCGCTGCAGATGGACATCAAGATCACCGGCGTCACGTTCGAGATCCTGAGCGACGCGCTCGCGCAGGCAAAAGAGGCGCGCACGTTCATCCTCGGCAAGATGCAGGACACGATCGGTGCCCCGCGCGAGCAGCTCTCGCAGTTCGCGCCGCGCATCCAGACGATCCAGATCGACCCCTCGCAGATCGGCCTGCTGATCGGCAAGGGCGGCGAAACGATCCGCGGCCTGGCCGAGGAGTTCGAATCGCAGATCGACGTCAACGACGACGGCCAGGTGCTGATCTACTCGGCCAACGGCGAGCTCGGCGATGCACTTGTCGAGCGCATCCGGATGATGATGAAGGAGGTCGAGGTCGGCGACGAGTACGACGGCAAGGTCGTCAAGACGACCACGTTCGGCGCCTTCGTCGAGCTGGCCAAGGGCACCGACGGCCTGCTGCACATCTCGAACGTCTCGCCCGGCGAGCGCGTCGAGACCGTCGAGGACGTCCTCAACAAGGGCGACGAGGTCAAAGTCCGCGTGGTCGAGGTCGACCGCGAGCGGGGCCGCATCGGCCTGCGCCTCGCCGACGACCCGGACATCGCCGGCAAGACCGTCGAGGAGCTCGCAGGCGTCGGCACGGGCGGCGGCGGCGGTGGAGGTTCACGTCCGGGCGGGGGCCGTGACAGAGGCGGCAGGCCCTCCTCGAACGGGCGCGACCGCGACCGCGACCGCGACCGCGGTGGCCGGCGCCGTGACAGCGAGCGCGGGTCCGGGCGCCCGCGCCATGGCCGCGAGCGCGACTGACGCTGACGATCGGCCGCGCCCTTCGGGGCGCGCCGGTCACAGTCTGAGCACGCTCGACTCGGGCGTGCGCGTCGTCACCGAGCGCGTGCCGGGCGTGCGCTCGGTGGCGCTCGGCTTCCTCGTGGACACGGGCTCGGTCGTCGAGCGTCCCGAGCAGGCCGGCATCTCGCACCTGCTGGAGCACATGCTCTTCCGCGGCACCGAGCGCTACGGCTCGGAGGAGATCGACCAGCTCTTCGACGAGATGGGCGCCGAGATCAACGCCGGCACCGACAAGGAGTCGACCACGCTCTACACGCGCGTGCTCGACGGGCATCTCGACCGCGCGTTCGACGTGATGGCCGACATGATCTGGCGCCCGCGCTTCGGCGAGCTCGAGGCCGAGAAGGACGTGGTGCTGGAGGAGATCGCGATGTACGAGGACGACCCCCAGGACCGCGTCTTCGACCTCGAGGGCCGCGCGATCTTCGGCACCCATCCGCTCGGCCGGCCGGTGATCGGCACCCGCGAAGCGGTCGCGGCGGTCGACCGCGAGCACCTCGCCGCCTACCACGGCGAGCGCTACCGGCCCGGCTCGATCGTGATCGCCGCCGCCGGCTCGGTCGACCACGACGCGCTCGTCGAGCTGGTGCGCGCGGCGGAGGGGGCACCGGACGCGGGCGCCGCACCGCGGGCGCAGCTGCCGGCGCCCTCGTTCGAGCCGCGCGTCGAGTTCCTGGAGAAAGAGACCGAGCAGTACCACGTCTGCGTGGGCGGCGCGGGGCTCGCGCGCGACGACGATCGCCGTTTCGCGCTGCGCGTGCTGGAAGGGATCCTGGGCGGCACCTCTTCCTCGCGCCTGTTCCAGGAGGTGCGCGAGCGCCGCGGTCTCGCCTACTCGGTGTTCTGCTGGTCGAACCTCTACGCCGCCAGCGGCGAGGTGGGCGTCTACGTCGGCACGCGCCCGGACAAGCTCTGCGAGGCCCTGGAGGTGCTCGCCGGCGAGCTGCGCCGCTGCGTGCAGGACCCGGCGAGCGAGGAGGAGCTGGTGCGCTCGCGTGAGAACCTGAAGGGGCGGATGGTGCTCGCCCTGGAGTCGACCTCCGCCCGCATGGGCAGGCTCGGCGGCTCCCTGCTGGCCGGCATGCCGGTGCTCTCGACCGACGAGGTGATCGCCCGCATCGACGCCGTCGAGATCGAGGATCTGCGCGAGCTGGCGGCCGAGCTGTTCACGCCCGAGCGGATGTCGATCGCCGGCGTGGGCGCCGACGCCGCCGTGTTCGAGCAGGCCGCCGGTGTGCTGAGGCAGAGCTCGTGATCCGCGTCGCCGTGGCCGGGGCAGCCGGACGGATGGGGGAGACGGTCTGCCGCGCAGTCGAAGGTGCTGAGGGCATGCAGCTGACCGGGCGCGCGGACCCCACGCTCGACACGCCGCTCGCCGACGTGCTCGCAGATGCCGACGTCCTCGTCGACTTCACCCAGCCCGACACGGCCCTCGAGAACGCGCTCGCCGCCCTGCGCGGCGGCGTCCACGTCGTGATCGGGACCACCGGCTTCGACCCGCAGCCGCTCGACGCCGCCGCGCGCGAGGCCGGCCGGCGGGTGCTGCTCGCGCCGAACTTCGCGATTGGTGCCGTGCTGATGATGCGCTTCGCCGCCGAGGCCGCGCCGCTGATGGCCAAGGCCGAGATCATCGAGCTGCACCACGACGCGAAGATCGACGCGCCCTCGGGAACCGCGATACGGACGGCGGAGCTGATGGCCGAAGCGACCGGCGGCGCCGAGCCGCCGGTGCACTCGGTGCGCCTGCCGGGACTCGTCGCCCACCAGGAGGTGATCCTCGGGGACCTCGCTCAGACGCTCACGATCCGTCACGACACGATCGGGCGTGAGAGCTTCATGCCCGGCGTGCTGCTGGCTGTGCGGCGGGTCGCCGAGCTGCCCGAGCCGCTCACCGTCGGGCTCGAGAGCCTGTTGTTCGGCTGATCGCTCCTGTTCGCGCCGTGCTTGACGTTGCGGGATACTGGACCGTGGCGAGCGAGGAAGGGAAGGGAGATGACCGACGAGAACCGGCAGGTCGTGGAGCGGGGCCACGCGGCCCGCATCACAGGCAGGATCGGCGACTGGATCGAGACGCTCGACCCGCAGATCGAGTGGGACATCTCGGGTTATCCGGTCGCCGGGTTCCCGCAGCGCGGCAGCGGGCGCAACGAGTTCGTCGCCCACGTGACCAAGTACTGGTCGCTCTGGAACGACTACTCCCAGGGCGTCAAGGAGATGATCGAGGAGGGGGACGAGGTCGTGGTCGTGATCGGCGAGCGGGCGCGGCTGCGCAACAGCGACGCCGACCTCGAGCGAGAGCTGGCCATCGTGTGGACGATCGAGAACGAGAAGCGCGTGCGGTTCCGGGCGTTCGCGAGCCGCGACGCGGCGCTCGCAGCGGTGCGGGGCGAGGGCGCTTCGGTGTAGCATCGGCCGGTGGGCAGGAGCCCGCGTCCCGCCCGGCGAGCTGAGCGGCGCGCAGACGGTCAGCGCTGGTACCTGAGGATTCGGCAGGATCGGACCCGGCGGTGCCGAAACCCTTGCAGCAGCTGCCACGACGCCCATGCAACCAAGGGGGGAGAACATGTTTCCGCGCGTCGCCCGCTTTGCGCCGTTGACCGGTGCCCTATTCGCAATCCTCACCGCCATCGCGTTCCTCGCAGGCGAAGAAACGCCGGACGCGAACGCAACCCCGGCGAAGGTGGTTGTCTTCTTCACCGCCCACAAGTCGAACATCGAGACGAGCGCGGTCCTGGCCGCGGTCGCGTTCCTGTTCGCCGTCTTCTGGGCCGGTGCATTCGCCGGGTTCCTGCGCCGGCGGGGTGCATCGGGCGCGCTGACCGGCCTCGTGATCGCCGCGGTGTCGCTGATGGCCGTCGGGGCGGCGTTGTTCGCGGGCATCGAATACGTGCTCGCGCACGACCTGCGCTACTTCGGACCCCAGACGGCGCAGACGCTGAACGTCCTGAACAACTCGCTGTTCCTGCCCTTGGTCATCGGGGGCTGCGTCTACGGCGTGGCGAGCGGCCTCGCGATCCTCGCGAGCAAAGCCCTCCCGGCGTGGCTCGCGTGGGTGGCGCTCGTCCTCGGGATCCTCTCTGTGGCGGGCCCGATCGGGTTCTTCGCCACGCTCCTGCTGGTGCTGTGGACGCTCGTCGTGAGCGTCATGGTCTTCCTGCGCTCGGGCGCGGACGAGACGGCCCCCGCCCCGGCAGCCGCCGTGTAGGCGGCCGCGGGGAGGACACGGCCCCGAGGCGCCGGTGAAGCGTGAGATACTGAGCGTCATGCCAGACCTCGGGGCAGTCCTGACAGCGATCATCACGCCGTTCGACGAGCGCAACCGCGTGAACGAGGAGTCGTTCGTCTCGCTGATGCGGCGCCTCGCCGAGCACGGCTCGGACGGGTTCGTCGTGGCGGGCACGACGGGTGAGGCCTCGACGCTCACCGACGAGGAGCAGCTCGGCCTGATCGGCCTGGCGGTCGCCGAGCGGCCCGAGGGCAAGACCGTGATCGCCGGGACGGGCACGAACGACACTCGGCACGCCGTGCACCTGACCGAACGCGCGACAGAGCTCGGGGCGGACGCCGTGCTCGTGGTCACGCCGTACTACAACCGCCCGAGTCCCCGCGGCCTCGTCCGCCACTACCAGGCCGTCGCTTCGGCGACCGACAAACCGACGATCCTCTACAACATCCCCTCGCGCACGGGGACGAACATGCCGCCGGAGCTGCTCGCCGAGCTGGCCCAGATCGAGAACGTGACCGGTGTCAAGCAGGCGAACCCGGACGAGCTGGCGCTGATCGACGGGCTCGACCTCTACGCCGGAGACGACGCCACCTTCCTGCGCACCCTCGAACTGGGCGGCGCCGGCGTGATCAGCGTCGCCAGCCACATCGTCGGCGAGGAGATGCGCCGTATGGTCGACGAGCCCGAGAACCGCGCCGAGATCAACGAGTCGCTCCAGGATGTCTTCAGCACCCTCTTCTTGACCTCGAACCCGACGTGCACGAAGGCGGCGCTGAACCTCCTCGGCTGCGACGCCGGCGGCCTGCGGCTGCCGCTGGTCGAGGCGACCGCGGAGGAGACCGCCGCGGTCCGCGAGATGCTCGAACGCCACGGCCTGCTCGCCGGCACGCCCGCGTGAGGGGGGCGGCGGCGGCAGGCGCCGGTTGCGGCGGCGCCGCGATCGAGGAGCTCCCCGGTGGCTGACCTGCGCGTGCTGCCGCTCGGCGGCCTCGGCGAGATCGGCAAGAACATGACCGTCGTCGAACACGACGGGCGGATCGTCGTGGTCGACGTGGGCCTGCGCTTCCCGACGCCTGAGATGGTCGGCATCGACCTCGTGCTGCCGGACTTCGCCTACCTGCGCGAACGCGTGGATGACATCGAGGCGATCGTCGTCACCCATGGCCACGAGGACCATCTCGGGGCGCTGCCGTGGGTGATCCGCGAGCTGGAGGGGTTCCAAGCGCCGGTCTACGCGGGGCCGCTGCCCACCGCGATGGCGCGCTCGAAGCTCGACGAGCACAAGCTGCGCGACGTCGACCTCAACGAGATCGAGGCCGGCGAGGTGCTCGAGCTGGGCCCGTTCTCGCTGGAGCTCGTCCACATGACCCACTCGATCCCGGACTCGAGCGCCGTGGCTCTCGGCACGGAGCTGGGGACGGTCCTGATCACGGGCGATTACAAGTTCGACCAGACCCCGGTGGACGGCCAGCCGGCCGACGTCTCGCGGCTCGCCGAACTCGGACGCGAGGGCGTGCTGCTTCTGTGCGGGGACTCGACGAACGTCGATCGCGACGGCTTCTCGCCATCGGAGTCCGTCGTCGGGCCGCACCTGGAGGAGGTGTTCGCGCGCTGCCGCGGCCGCATCGTGGTGACGAGCTTCGCGTCGAACATCCATCGCGTGCAGCAGGTCGTCGACGCCGCCGAGGCGCTCGGGCGCAAGGTCGCGCTGGTCGGGCGCTCGATGCGCAAGAACGTCGGCATCGGCCGCAGCCTCGGGCACCTCGAGATCCCGGAGGGGATGCTGGTCGGCCCCCGCGAGATCAGCGACCTGCCCGACGAGCGCGTGGTGGTGATCTCCACCGGCTCGCAGGGAGAGCCGCTCTCGGCGCTCCGCCGCATGGCCTACCGCGACCACCGCCAGGTCGAGCTCAAGGAGGGCGACACGGTCGTCTTCTCGGCGACGCCGATTCCAGGCAACGAGCGCGCCGTCAACGAGACGATCGACCGGCTCTACCACATCGGCTGCGACGTGATCACGCCGCGCGACGCGCCGGTCCACGCCTCCGGCCACGGCTACGCCGAGGAGGTCAAGCTGATGCTCAACCTCGTCAAGCCGCGCTACGTGATGCCGTTCCACGGCGACTTCAAGCGGCTGCGCCTGCATGCGCAGCTCGCCGAAGCCGTCGGCGTGCCCCCGGAGAACATCTTCCAGGGCGACAACGGCCTGCCGCTGGACATCGACAAACGCGGGGCCGGCTTCGGCGCGCCCGAGCAGTCGGGGATGATCTTCGTCGACGGCGTCGAGCTGGGCGAGATGGCGGACGTCGCCCTGCGCGACCGCCGCATGCTCTCGGCGGACGGGATCTTCATCGTCGTGGTCACGATCGCCGAGCAGGATGGGCGCTCGGTCGCCGACCCCGAGGTGATCTTCCGCGGCGTCCCGTTCCTGGACGAGGCCGACGAGCTCGAGGAGGAGATCAGGCTCACGGTCGAGGAGTCGCTCTCGCGCGCCGCGGGCGACCGGGTGCGCGAGGTCGACGTGCTCACGGACATGCTGCACGACGACCTCGCGAAGCTCGTCTACGACCGGCTGCGGCGCCGTCCCATGGTGCTGCCCGTCGTGGTCGAGGTCTAGCGGCGCGAGGGCCCGCGTCAGCCGCCGTCCTTTGCGAAGTGCCCCGAATGGGGTGTGTGCCGAGCGCACGGCGCTCTCTGCGTCCTTGGCTGGCTTGGCCCCCGCGTGCTGGACGGTCCGCGCTACACGGCGCGGTCGGCGAGCACCGGCTCTTCGGCGCTCTCGTCCGGCTCGGCCTGCGGGGCGCCGGGCAGCCGCACGACGAAGCGGGCACCGCGCGCCGGTTGGCCGGGGCCGAACGGCTGCGGGTCCTCCAGGCTGACGGTTCCGCCGTGTGAGGTGGCGACGGCCATCACGATCGCGAGGCCGAGCCCGAACGAGCCGCCCCGGTCGCCCGCGCCGCGCACGAAGCGCTGGAACAGGGTCGGCGCCAGCTCCGGCGGCACACCGGGGCCGTTGTCCGCGACGACGAGCTCCACGCGGCCGTCGGCGAGCGTGGACGTGCTGACGCGGATCTCCGTGCCGGGAGGGGTGTGCCGCACGGCGTTCTCGATCAGGTTGATGGTCAGGCGGTGCAGCTCGTCGCGCACGCCGAGCAACGGCGCCGGGTGCACGTCGAGTGAGATGTCGTGCTCGCCGATCACGGCTCCCAGCTCGCCCGCGGCCTCGACGACGACGACCGCGAGGTCGACCGGCTGGCGCGGCTGGGTGCGGGCCGCGTCGTTGCGGGCGAGCAGCAGCAGGTCGGCGACCAGCCGGCGCATCCTGCGCGAGGAGCGCAGCGCGGAGCCGGCGGCTTCGCCCTGCTCGCCGTGAAGCGAGTCCGCGAGCAGCTCGAGGTTCGCGAGCACGCTCGTCAGCGGGGTGCGCAGCTCGTGTGAGGCGTCGGCCACGAACTGGCGCTGGCGCGCGAGCGTGGCCTCGGTCTCCTCGCGGGCCGCGTCGAGCTGTCTGAGCATGCCCTCCAGCGTCCGTGTCAGCTCGGCGACCTCGTCGTCCGCGAGCGGTTGGGGCATGCTGCGGGACGGGTCGCGTGTGCGCGCGATCTCGGCGGCGGTGGTGGTGAGCTGCGCGATCGGCTTCATCGCGCGGCGGGCGATCAGCCATCCCGCCCAGGCGGCGAGCAGGCTGCCGAAGAGGACGCCGAGCAGCAGGAACAGCTCGACGCGCTTGACCGTTTTCTCGGTCGGAGCGACCGGGCGCCCGTACTCGATCACCACACGCCCGACCGGTTCGCCGGAGGAGGTCAGCGTCACGATCGCGGTCTGGCTGATCACGCGATAGCCGTGGATCGTCCGCGCGGCCGTGGTCGGCGTGCCGAAGCCGGGCAGGTGCGAGGGCTGCTCGGCGATCAGGTTGCCGCCGAGGGTCAGCACCTTGACGACCGCGCCGTTGGAGGTGAAGTCCGACAGCGGCGTCTGGATGCGCAGCGGGTCGATCGCGATCCGCATCTGGTTTGGCAGCTCGCGCGCGGCCTCGGAGACCTGGCGGTTGAAGTCAGAGCGGATCCTGTGGACCGTCAGCGAGCCGATCGCGACCGCGAAGGCGCACAGGATCACGAACGTCAGCAGCGCGGAGACGCCGGCCAGGCGGACCCGGATCGGCAGCCGGTCGAAGGCCACCGACAGCCGCGAGGGCGGCCTCACCCCCGAGACGGCCCGCCGGGCGCTACGCGCGAAGGACGTAGCCGGCCCCCCGGATCGTGTGCAGAAGCCGCGGCTCGCCGCCGGCCTCGAGCTTGCGCCTCAGGTTCGAGACGAACACCTCGATCGTGTTGGTCGTCGAGAACGGGTCGTACCCCCAGACCTCGTCGAGCAGGCGCTGGCGCGAGATCACGATGCGCTCGTTGCGCATCATGTACTCGAGCAGCTCGAACTCCCGCTGCGTCAGCTCGACGGCGCGCTCGCCGCGCTGCACCTCGTGCGTGTCGGCGTTGAGCATCAGGTCCGCGACGCGCAGGGGAGCGGAGCCGCGCGGCGGGCGCCGGCGCAGCAGCGCGCGCATCCTCGCGAGCAGCTCCTGGCGCTCGAACGGCTTGACCAGGTAGTCGTCCGCGCCCGAGTCGAGCCCTTCGACGCGGGACTCGACCGCGTCGCGTGCGGTCAGGATCAGGATCGGCACGTCGTCGTCGGAGCGCAGCGAGCGCGCGACGTCGATGCCGTCGATCTTGGGCAGGCCGAGGTCGAGGATCACCAGGTCGGGCGCGAACGCCCGGCCCTCCTCGAGCGCGGCCTCGCCGTCTGCGGCCGTCCTGACCTCGTAGCCCTCCATCCGCAGCGAGCGCTGCAGCGCCAATGCGATGTCCTCGTCGTCCTCGACCACCAGGACGCGTGCGGTGCGATTGAAGTCGTTCATGTCTTTATCTAAACCTCTCCCGCTAAAGCGATGGTAAGACGCGCGGGCAGGTTCCGCGGTCCCGGCGTCGAAGTTGCGCGGGATGGCACCTGCCTCCAAACGCGCTCCCGCGCGCCGCAAAGCGCCGGCCCGCAAGCCTGCGGCGCGGCGGCGGGCGCCTGCAAACCGCCGGCGCGGGGCGGGCGGGGTCTTCGCCGGCACGCTGCCGCGGCTGCCGGTCCTCGAGCAGCGCCAGCGCGACATCCTCGGGCTCGCGGTGATCGCGCTCGGCGTCTTCCTCGGCTTCGTGCTCTACGCGTCCGGCTCGCCCGCTCCGGGCGGGCGCGCCGGCCACGCGCTCTCGGTCGCCTCCGGCTGGGCGCTCGGGCGGGCCCGCGTGCTCGCGCCTGTCGCCCTCGTGGTGGGCGGCGGTGCGCTCCTGCTGCGCCCCGTGCTCCCGGCGGTGCGCCCGCTGCGCACCGGCGCGGCCTGCGTGTTCGCGGGCGTGACGCTCGCGCTCGCCGCGGGCGCCCTCGGGCTGGCACCAGGGGCGGGCAGCACCGGCGAACCGTGGAGCTCGGCGCACCTGCAGAGCCACGGGGGGCTGCTCGGCGAAGCCCTCTACCGCCTGTTCGACCCGCTCGTGCAGGGGCTCGGGATCGCCGTGATCGTGACCTTCCTGCTGACCGCCGGGGCGATCCTGCTCACGGGCGCCTCGCTCGCCGCGCTGCTGCGCGCGACAGGCAACGGCCTGCGCGACACGACGAAGATGATGCGCCGCATGGGCGGCGCGCCGCAGCCCGGCCCGCGGCGCGAGCTGCTGCGCGAGCTGGACGCGGTCGGCCCGCTGCATCCTCCCGAGCCCGAGCAGGCCGAGCTCGTCGTGCGCGCGACCCACGTGGAGGCGCCCTCGCGCGATTGGATGGAGGAGCCGCCCGAGCCAGAGGAGCTGGAGGCGGCCCGGGACCTGCCCGCGGACGAGCCCGAGCCCGAGCCTCAGGCGGCGGCGGCCGAGGACCCTGAGGAGGAGGACGAGCGCCTCGAGGGCGTCGCGCACGCCGACCCGGCCGACCTCACGCCGCAGGGCAGGCTGCGCGGGGCGGTGACCGACGACCCGGACTTCGTGTGGGAGCTGCCGGACGCGAGCCGCCTGCTGACGCGCTCGACGGGTGAGCAGACGCGCCCGGACACCGCCGGGCAGGAGCGCACCGCGACGGCCCTGGTCGAGGCACTCGGGCACTTCGGCGTGCAGGCGAAGCTGATCGGGACGGTCGCCGGGCCGCACATCACCCGCTACGAGCTGCGGCTGGCGCCCGGCATCAAGGTGGGCAAGGTCGCCCAGCTCAAGGACGATCTCGCGTACGCGCTCGCGGCCACCGACGTGCGCATCCTCGCGCCGATCCCCGGCAAGCAGGCAGTCGGCGT
>Ga0070741_10020475_pt1 | contig 10419 bp, 7 predicted proteins | sample Coa_R1_4_FD_66440 | JGI IMG/M metagenome (GOLD analysis project Ga0070741, IMG submission 66440) | Surface soil microbial communities from Centralia Pennsylvania, which are recovering from an underground coalmine fire - Coalmine... | ecosystem: Environmental > Terrestrial > Soil > Unclassified ... | reverse complement strand
GACCCCGAGTGGGCGGCCGGCTACACCCACCTGGCGCGGGCTCTCCTCGGACGGCGGCGATACCGCGCCGCTGAGGACGCGGCCTGGGAGGGGGTTCGCAAGGCCCCGTCCGACCCCTGGGCTCACGTCGTTTGGGGCATCGTGCTGCTCCACCAGGGCCGATACCGTGGGGCGCAGGCCGAGGCCGAGGAGGCTCTTCATCTTCTGCCAGATTACGTCCCCGCTCATCACCTGCTAGCCGACGTCCTGGCCGCTCGCGGCCGCTACGGGTCGGCTCGCAGCGCGGCCCTGGACGGGCTCCGGCATGATCCGACCAGCGACGGTCTGCTGGCAACGAAAGGGTGGGCGGAATGTCGCTACGGGCGGCTTAAGATCGCCGAGGAAACGGCCAGGCAAGGCTTGGCCGAACATCCGACCTCCGACCAATTACACAACCTCCTGGGGTGCGTCCTGTGGCAGCGGGCCGAGCGGTGTGGTGCGGTACTGAGCCGGTTGCGGCTGCACCGCGAGGCCGACCGGCACTTGACCGAGGCGATTCGGCTCGATCCCACCACAGTCGACTACCAGGAGAACCGGCGGAACAACGCGGTCTCGTGTCGGTGGGGCGTGCTCTGGTTCACTCTCCTGCCTGCGGCAGCGCTGTCGGGGCTCACCGCGCTGGCCGCCGTCCTGACAGCGAGGTCTCAGACGAATATGGCCCTGAATCTGACCGCGCTCACTGTGGTTGGGTATGCATTTCTCCCGTTAGTCTTGCTGTTGTTCCGTTGGGACACGTTTGCCTTGGCTGCTCCGCTAGCTCGGCTGCACCTCCCGACCATCCCGTTGGACCCGACCGAGGAACTGCTCGGGCGGTGGGTATGGCGTGGCACGATCGGATTCCTCTTGGCCGTTCCGGTAGTCGGCTGGGCCGCGGCTTTGGTGGAACTGAGTTGAACCTGCCCATGCCCCTCGACCTCGACCGGCTGAACCTGCTGCTGACCCTGGGCCGGCACGCCGAGGGGGAGAAGGCCGCCCGGGCGGCGATCGCCGCGGACCCGAACTGGGCCGCCGGGTACAGCTTCCTGGCGCTGTTCCTGTCCCACCAGGGGCAGCACCTGCCGGCCGTCCGCGCGGCCAAGGACGGCGTCGGCAAGGCCCCGCACGACCCCTGGGCACACGCCGTCCTCGCCACCGCCCTCGACCGCATGGGCCGGACCGAGCAGGCCCTCGTTGCCACAATGGAAGCACTGCGGCTCGACCCGACGTATGCCTTTGCGCACCGGATGCGCTGCCAAATCCTGTGCAATGATTACCGGCTCTACGAGGCCCGCAAAGCGGCGCTCGAGGGCCTGAAGTATCACCCGACCGACGAGATGCTCCTGCACTGGAAAGGCTGGGCCGAGCAGACTGCTGGCCGGCTCACCACCGCGGTCAAGACGGCCGAGGAGGGGCTGAAGACACACCCGGGCTCAGCGGCGCTGCGGAACGTGCTGGGCTGCGCGCTGATGGAGGCGGCCGAGGGGGGCGGACCGTTCGAGCGCATCCGCTCTCACCGGCGGGCCGACGCCGCGTTCCGGGAGGCGATCCGACTTCGGCCGGGCGAGCCGGCTTACCAGGACAACCGGCGGAACAACGCGCTGCGCTGCCGGCGGTACGTCCTGAAGCCGCTACTGCCGGCCCTTACGGTGGCGTCCGGCCTGCTGGTGCTGGCGGCCGTCCTGGACGCGGTGAGCCACGGGGCGAAGGAGAACGGTGTGATGCTGTTGCTCGGGTACGTCGCCTACATCCCCGGGCTGACCCTGGTGAGCGAAGGGAAGGAATGGTTCGTCCTCACCGCCCCGCTCGGCCGGTTCGGGTTGCCGACTGTCCCGCTCACCCGGGGAGAGCGCATCAAGGGCCGGATCGCGTGGACGTTTGTCATCGGCGCCATGATCGTCGCCCCGGTGGTGGCCTGGGTCCTGGCCCTTGCCTTGCGGCTCTGAGTGTTTCTTCCCTTCATCCCCCTCTGCTGCTCCGTTGCAACCGAGCGAGCGGGGGCCGTCAGGCCCCCGAGTGGATCGACCCTCGGGGGGCTGACGCCCCCCGCTCGCTCGGTTGCATGGGGATTGCGAGATTACGGCCCGGATTCCCGTTTGGCACCCCCGCCGTTCGGACGATACTATTAGTTCAACCCGCCGGACCGCCCGTCCCGCCCCGAACCGCGATGCGAACCGCACTCCCCGCCCTGCTCGCCGTCGCCACGCTCGGCTGCGTCTCGCGGCTCACCGCCGCGGAGCCGTCGTTCCGCAACGACGTGATGGCGGTCCTCTCCCGGGCCGGGTGCAACGCCGGGGCCTGCCACGGCAACCTCAACGGCAAGGGCGGGTTCCGGCTCTCCCTCCGCGGCCAGGACCCGGCGTTCGACCTCGCCGCCCTGACCCGCGACATGCTCGCCCGCCGCACCGACCCGGCCGACCCGGCGGAAAGCCTGATCCTCCAGAAGCCGACCGGCCGGGTGCCGCACGAGGGCGGCGTCCGGTTCTCAGTACTGAGTCCCGAATACGCCATCCTCCGCGACTGGATCGCCGGCGGCTGCCGGCCGGACCCGGACTCCGTGCCGCGGGCGGTGAAGCTCGACGTGACCCCGGCGGGCGGCGTCCTGATCGACCCGGCCGACCGGGTGAAGCTCGCCGCGGTCGCCCACTTCTCCGACGGGTCGAAGCGGGACGTGACGGCGCTCGCCACGTTCGAGACGACCAACGTCGGCGTGGCGAAGGTCCGCCCGACCGGCGAGGTCGTCCGCGAGCAACCGGGCGAGCTGGTGGTGCTGGTGCGCTACCTCGACTTGCAGGTGCCGGTGCGGCTGGCGTTCCTGCCGGCCCGGCCGGTGCCGGACCTGTCGGGCGTCCCGGTCCAGAACGAGATCGACCGGCTGATGCTCGCCCAGTGGAAGGAACTGCGGCTGGCGCCGTCGGAGCTATGCTCCGATTCGGTGTTCGTCCGCCGGGCGTACCTCGACGCCTGCGGCATCACCCCGACCGCCGACGAGGTGCGGGCATTCCTGGCGGACACCCGGGCGGATAAACGCGCCCGGCTCATCGATCAACTGCTCGCCCGCCCCGAGTTCGCGGCGTACTGGGCGCAGAAGTGGTCCGACCTGCTGCGGAACGAGGAGAAGTCGCTGGACAAGAAGGGGGTGCAGGTCTTCCACCGGTGGATCAAGGGGTGGATCGCCGACGACAAGCCGCTCACCGAGTTCGCCCGGGCGATCCTGTCGGCCCGCGGCAGCACCTACGCGAACCCGGCGGCCAACTTCTACCGGGCGGTCCGCGACCCGTACTCGCGGGCCGAGTCGGTCGCGCAGGTCTTCCTCGGCCTGCGGGTGAGCTGCGCCAAGTGCCACAACCACCCGTTCGACCGCTGGACCCAGGACGACTACCACCGCTTCGCGGCGCTGTTCGCCCGGATCGACTACCGCGTCCTGGCCAACGACCGCAAGGACAAGTTCGACAAGCACGAGTTCGTCGGCGAGCAGGTCGTCTTCACCGACCCGGACAAGGAGCTGAAGCACCCCCGCGGCGGGGCAGCGGCGCCGAAGTTCCTCGGGGCGGAGACGCCGGACCTCTCCGGCCGGGCCGACCGGCTCGGGGCGCTGGCCGACTGGGTGGCCGCGCCGGCGAACCCGTTCTTCGCCAAGGCGCAGGCCAACCGCGTCTGGTACCACCTCTTCGGCCGCGGGCTGGTCGACCCCGACGACGACTTCCGCACCACCAACCCGCCGTCGAACCCGGCCCTGCTCGACCACCTGACCCGGACGTTCGCCGCCGGCGGCTACCGGCTCAAGCCGCTGGTCCGGTACGTGATGAACTCGCGAACTTACCAGCTCTCCGCCGCACCCAACGACTCGAACGCCGGCGACGACGGGCACTTCGCCCGCGCCGCGGTGCGGCCGCTGGAGGCGGAGCAGTTGCTCGACGCGCTGACCGGCGTCTTCGGCGTGCCAGTGAAGTTCCCCGGCTACCCCGAGGGGATGCGGGCCGGGGAGGTGCCGGCCCCGCCGCAGTCCGGCCGCCGCGGCGCCGACAACATAGGCACCCGGTTCCTGAAGGTGTTCGGCAAGCCGGACCGGCTGCTGACCTGCGAGTGCGAGCGGACCGAGGACGCCGGCATGTTGCAGGCGTTCCAACTCCTGACCGGCGAGCTGCTGCACGCACTCCTGCGCGACCCGGACAACCGGATCGGCAAGCTGATCGCCGCCGGCAAGACCGACGCCGCGATGCTCGACGAGTTCTACCTGCGGGCGCTGGCCCGGTACCCGACCGAGACGGAGCGGGTGCGGCTGTTGGCCTACGTGGGCGGCTCGAAGGACCGCCGGGCGGCGTGGGAGGACGTGGTCTGGGGGCTGGTGAACGCCAAGGAGTTCCTGCTGCGGCGATGACGTTCTTAGCGGTGCGGCCGCCGGCCGCACCGCATCGCGGGAGGACCGGGATGCACTCGATCACTCGTCGGGCCGCCCTCCGCGTCGGCGGGGCGTCGCTGTTCGGGCTGACCTTCCCGCAGTTCCTCGCGGCCGCCGAGGCGGGCCGGGCCAAGGCGCGCGTCAAGTCGATCATCCTCCTCTACCAGTGGGGCGGCCCCGGCCAGCACGAGACGTTCGACCCCAAGCCCGACGCCCCGGACAAGGTCCGCGGCTGGTTCGGCCCGACGCGGACCAAGGTCCCCGGCACCATCTTCTGCGAGAAGTTGCCGAAGATCGCCGGGATCGCCGACAAGCTCTGCGTCGTGCGGTGCATGGCCCACACGACGCCGATGAAGAACCACAACTCCGCCGGGTACTACGGCCTCACCGGGATGCCGCCGCCGACCGACGACCAGCGGCTCCGCGACTCGACCGACCTGTTCCCCGCCTACGGGAGTATCGTCAGCAAGCTCGCCCCGGCGCCGAAGGGGGTGGCCACCTTCGTCAGCTTCCCGCACGTCATCGCCGACGGCTCCATCACCCCGGGCCAGCACGCCAGCTTCCTCGGCAAGGCGCACAACCCGCTCTTCGTCGGCGAGGACCCGAACAAGCCCGACTTCCGGCTGCCGGAGCTGAGCCTGCCCGAGGGCGTCTCCCCCGACCGGCTCGCCAACCGCACCGACATCCTCAAGTTGATCGACGAGCAGGCCGGCCTGCTGGAGCAGTCCGCCGTCGCCCGCGGGGTGGACGAGTCGTACCGGAAGGCGGTGGCGATGCTCACCTCGCCGCGGTTCAAGGAGGCGTTCGACCTCTCGAAGGAGAAGCCGGCCACCCGCGACCGCTACGGTCGGACGACCTACGGCCAGTCGTGCCTGCTGGCCCGGCGGCTGGTCGAGGCAGGGGCGAAGTTCGTCAACGTCTACTATTCCCGCTCCATTGGCGGCAAGGGGAACGGCTGGGACTACCACGGGTTCAACGGCGAGGACCCGGTCGGCCGGCTCAACGAACTCTTGCCGATCACCGACCAGACGCTGCCGGCGCTGGTGCTCGACCTGGAGGAGCGGGGCTTGCTCGATTCGACGCTGGTGGTGTGGGTCGGGGAGTTCGGGCGGACGCCGAAGATCAGCCAGAACGGCGGCCGCGACCACTGGCCGCAGTGCTACTGCGCCGTGCTGGCCGGCGGCGGCACGAAGGGCGGCTACGTCCACGGGGCGAGCGACAAGCTCGGCGCCGACCCGGCGGTCGGCCGGGTCGGCCCCGAGGACCTGGCGGCGACCATGTTCGCCGCGCTCGGCCTCGACCCGGAGACCGAAATCCGCGACTCGTTCAACCGCCCCTTCCCGATCAGCCGCGGCAAGCCGGTCCGGGAGCTGTTTTCGTAGGGCGGGTCAAGCTCGTGAAGGCGGAGGGCATCTGTGGACGAGGCGGACTACTGGGCGAGGTTGGAGTACCGCGTCTGCCGCGAGTTCGCGAGAATGGGTCAGCATCTCCGGTCTCTGTGGTGCGACGGCTTTATCCCGGAACAGTACTTCCTCGACGACGCCATACCGCGGATCACCGGCCGGGCATGGATTTGCAACGGCCCGAAGCAGGATGAGTGGGGGTTCACGCTCCTCCTGCCACATCCGGTTGGCTCGCGGGACGAGATCGATTGGGTGTTGCTGCTCCCGCCGGAAAATGCAACTCGATGGCTTTCTCTCGATCAGCGCGGCAAGCACATCCAGATTGAACCTTCGGCAGCGGTTCCTCGCTGACCAGTAGGGTGGGCACCGCCCACCATCTTTGCGGGACGGTGGGCTGACCAGTAGGGTGGGCACCGCCCACCATCTTTGCGGGACGGTGGGCGGTGCCCACCCTACAAGTCAACAGACGGTGGGCAGTGCCCACCCTACAAGACAACAGTTCATCGGTTGACGGATGCGTTCTCGGCGGCGCCGGGTTCGCGCTCCCCCCGCGCCCACGCCAACAGCGACGCCGCCAGCCCCTTGGCCGCCTCCCGCCGCCGGCCGGGCCATGCCAAAGCTCGCAGGTACCACCGCGCCGCCGTCAGCGGCTCCGAGCTTCGCAGCGTGTACCCGAGCGCCCGGTACGTCGAGGCGTACCCTTCGCCGACCAGCTCCCGCGGCAACTCGTCGGCCAGCCCCCGGCGGACGAGCGCCCGGGTCATGATCGCGTCGGCCGTCGCCACCCGGTCGGCCAGCCGCTTCGACAGGTTGCCGTGCCCGGTCCGGTACAGCACCAGCTCTTCATCGACGTAATCGAATTCGTAGTGCCGGGCGGCCCGCAGCCACAGGTCGTAGTCGATGGAGAGGTCCCACTCCGGGTCGAACCCGCCGACGTGGTCGAACACCCGCCGGCGGACCACCACCGACGAGAAGCAGACGAAGTTCCGCAGGAAGATGTCGGGTAGGATGTGGCCGCGCGGCGGCGGGGGCGGCGGGGTTGAACTCCGCCGCTCGCCGGCCTCGTCGATCAGCGACCGCCGGCAGAAGCAGACGCCGACTTCGGGCCTGTCGCGGAGCAGCGCGAGTTGCTTTTCGAGCTTGGTCGGCAACCAGGCGTCGTCGGCGTCGAGGTAGGCGATGTACTCGCCGCGGGCGAGGCCGGCCCCGAGGTTCTTCGCCCGCGGCTGGCCGAGCCGGTCGGAGCGGAAATAGCGGACCCGCCGGTCGGCGAGGAACGGCTGGACGGCCTGCGGCGTGTGGTCAGTGGAGCCGTCGTCGATGACGACGAGTTCCCAGTCGGCGAACGTCTGGGCGAGGACGGACTCGACCGCGGCCGGCAGGAACCGGGCGTAGTTCTTGGCGGCCATCACCACGCTAACAGTCGGGGGCACGTCCTTCCCCTGCCAGTTCGGCCGGGCCTGCGTGGCCCGCCAGGTTATCAGCCCGAAGAGCTGGCACAACCTAGCTCGGGGCAACGCCCCGGGTGAGGGCCGTTGCCTCAAGCCCTGAAAGGGGCCACAGCGAATACCCGTCGCTGTGGCGCCCTTTCAGGGCTTGGGACTGGTTGGCCCCGGTAACCCGGGGCGTTGCCCCGGGCTAGGTTGTCCCACCCCTTCGAGGTGAAGACCGCAATCGCCAACTGTTCGATCCGTCAAGACCGCAATCGCCAACCGTTCGATCCGACAAGACCGCAATCGCCAACCGTTCGATCCGACAAGCACGATCACACCGACAGCGCTTTCAGGTGTTCCGCCGCCACCTTCGAGATGCAGAACCGGTACTTCCCCGACGGCTCCTGGGGAATCAGGTCCACGAACTCGACCTCGTACCGCATCAGCGGGCCGAACATCTCCCGGACCAGTTCCCCGATCCGCCGGCGGCTGGCGTCGGTGAACCCGTCGTCCTTGACCATGCGGATGCGGAGGAACGTCACCGCCTCCTGGACGATCTGCACCTGGGCGGCGCCGGCGATGTGCAGGGCGAAGTTCTCGGTCAAGGAGATGCCCGAGATCAGCCCGCCGGCCGGGGTGACGACGTAGTCCGCGTCCCGCCCCTCGACCCGCTCCAAGAGCGGCAGCCCCCGGCCGCAGTCGCAGACGCGGTCCGAGGCGGCCACCACGTCGCCGACCTCGTAGCGGACGAGCGGCATGGCCCGGTTGGACAGGTCGGTCAGTAGCAGCTTGCCATCGGCCCGCACCTCGGTCAGCACCGACTCCGCCGCCACGTGCAGCCCGCGGTGCCGCTCGCACTCGCAGGCGATCAGGCTCACCTCCTCGCACCCGTACCGGTTGGTCGCCGGCACCCCGAACACCTCCTCGATCACCGCCCGCTGCCAGTCGTACAGCGGCATCGCCGTCGAGACGACCCCGCTCGGCCGCACGTCGGTCACGCCCGCCTTCTTCAACTGGCAGGCGAGCAGGTAGAGCGAGTGGGCGTGGCCGAACAGCAGCCCCGGCCGGTGCCGGCGGATCACCGCCGTGAACTCCCGGATGCGCTCCGGGGTCAGGTGGATGGTGTCGAGGTAGACGGCCCGGTCCACCAGCCGGTTCACGACCCGCCCGCGCAGGCCAAAGTGGCGGTACTCGGGGTTGCCCCAGACCTTCGCCACCCGCTGCCCGAGCCGGTAGCCGGACCACTGGTCGGCCCGCAGGGTGCAGGCGGTCTTCCACTGCACCGCCGGCTCGTCGATGCGGATCACGAGGGGGACGCCGGTCGAGCCGGACGTCTTCTTGACGCGGAGCTTCGCCCGGTCGAACGCCGTCGAAAGCAGCTCGTCGCCGGCGGCGCGGATGTCAGCCTTGGTGAGCACCGGGAACTGTCGCAGGTCGTCGAGCGACTTCACGTCGTCCGGGTGGACGCCGGCGGCGCCCCAGGTCCGCTGGTAGTACGGGACGGTCTGGTAGGCGTGCTGGAGGGCGGCCCGGAGCAACCCGAGCTGGCGGGCGCGGACGACCTCCGGCGGGTCGAACTGCGTCCGCTCCAGGTGCCGGAGGTATTCCAGGTGCCGGCTGCCGCGCTTCCACGCCACGAGCGGCTGGACCAGGTGCCGGTTCAGGGCGTCGAGCATCCGTGCTCCATTCTTCGCCCCAACGGGGCGACGGATAATAGAAGTCAACCCAGGCCTGACGGCCTGGGCTATTGTCTGCCGCCCCTTCAGGGCTTAAGACAAGAACTCACGCCGCGGCCCGCAGCACCGGGCCGGCGTCGCGGGCCGACTCGATCAGGCCCCGCTGCCATTCCACCTGCCGGGCCAGCCCCTCGTCGAGCGTCGTCGTCGGCCGCCAGCCCAGGTGCCGGTAGAGCTTGCCGGCGTCCGCCCCGGTGGCGAGCTGGTCCCCCTTCCGCGGCGGGTGGCGTTCGATCACCGCGGTCTTCCCCGTGATCCGCTCGATCTTGCGGATCACCTCGATCACCGTCGTCAGCTCGCCGCCGCCGAGGTTGTACACCTCCCCCGGCACCGCCTCCGCCGCCCGCACCGTCGCCTCGACGCAGTCGGCGACGTAGGTGTTGCCGCGGACCTGCAGCCCGTCGCCGGTCAGCGGGATCGGCCGGCCCCGCAGGAGCGCGTCGATGAACAGGTGGTAGCCCATGTCCGGCCGCTGGCGGGGGCCGTAGACGCTGAAGTACCGCAGCACCACCACCGGCAGGGCGAACTCGTCGTGGTAGACCCGGCACATCTGCTCCCCGGCCAGCTTCGTAATCCCGTAGGGCGAACTCGGCCGCGTCGGCAGCGACTCGTCCCCGCTGGCGTACTTGCCGTACACCGACGACGTGCTGGCGTAGACGAACTTCCGCAGCGGCCGCCCGCGCACCGCCTCCAGCAGCCGGCGGGTGGCGGTCAGGTTGTGGCGGGTGTACGCGTCGAAGTCGGTCCAGCTCTGGTTCAGCCCCGGCATGGCGGCCAGGTGGAAGACCACCTCGGCCCGGCCGACCGCGTCGCCGAGCGGGTCGGTACTCAGGTCGAGGTCGTGGAAGGTGAAGTCCGGGTGCGACCGGAAGGGCGCGAGGTTGCGCTCCTTGACCGGCCGCGGGTAGTAGGCGGTGAAGCAATCGACCCCGACGACCCGGTGCCCGTCGGCCAACAGCCGCTCGCACAGGTGCGAGCCGATGAACCCGGCGCAGCCGGTCACGAGGCAGGTCATGGGGAGTCCTTTCCCGCGGGCGAACAGGGGGCGGCAATGGTAGCACGCCGCGGAACCGGGCCGCAAGGCCGACCGACCCCAAGCCCACCCGGTGCCCCGCGCGGGCTTCCGCCCGCTTATAACTGGAGTGACGTTCCCGCCGGAGCCGACCACCATGCGCCTGTCCGCCTGCCTGCTCCTCGCCCTGGCCGCACCGGCCGTCGCCGGGGACCGCGACCTCACCCCCGCCGAGCGCGGCAAGGCGGCCCTCACGCAGACCGCCTTCATCAAGGGGTTCTGGCCGCGGCACGGGTACGAGAACGCCTGGCGGGTCTGGGGCCTGGCCGAGAAGCCGGCCGACTACGAGGCCGCCGTCCGCGACCGCTACGGGCTGCACCCGGCCCCGTACCCCAACGACGGTCTGCCGATGGGCCTC
>Ga0070741_10020474_pt1 | contig 10419 bp, 8 predicted proteins | sample Coa_R1_4_FD_66440 | JGI IMG/M metagenome (GOLD analysis project Ga0070741, IMG submission 66440) | Surface soil microbial communities from Centralia Pennsylvania, which are recovering from an underground coalmine fire - Coalmine... | ecosystem: Environmental > Terrestrial > Soil > Unclassified ... | reverse complement strand
CCGCCAGCGCGCCGGCATCCAGGCCCTTATTCTCCGTTGACGCGCCGCCGGTGCAGCAGCCTTTGTCCAGAGGCGAGGTGCCTTGCCAGGTATCGACTTTGTGACCGAACCGGAATTCGTTCAGCAGCGTCGGCTTGATGGTCCACGTCCAGGCCGCGCTGTAGAACGACGGCCTCCGCTGCACATCGCCGAAGTATCCCGCTGGATAATCGGGAATGCCGGTCTGGCCGGTGACGCCCCAGTCATGTTCCTTCGTCATCACGAAGTTCACTTTCTGTGCATCGTTGATCTGGTAGTCGAAGCGAAGCGTGTAATTGTTGCGATTCGTGTTCGGACTCTGTCCGGTGGCGCCATCGACGCCGTTTTCCGGTTGCCTCCACTGGAAGCCGGCCGTGTTCAGGCCGTCGCCAACAGTGTAGTTGTTCGGCAGCGGCATGTATTTGCCCAGATACTGGGAGTTCACCCAGATCGGATCGATCGCGCCGAAACTCGGGCCGCCGGCCGCGAAGAGGTTGGCGGAATTGAGATATAGAGGCGCGCCGGTCTTGGGATCGGCGGTTAGAATGTTGCCGTTGAGATCGACCGACTGCGTGGCCGAAAACGCATTGCCGTTCGTCCGGGCGCCGCCGCCGGGAGAACCTGTGGTCAGATACCGGAAATTGCCCGCCCTCGCCTGAGCCGTGAGAACCGTCGCGACGTTCTGTTGATAGGTCAGGTACCGTTGGTCGTCGGTCAGGAAGAAAAAGAACGCCTTGTTCTTTTTGATCGGTCCGCCGACGCGGCCGCCGAACTGGTTTCGGTTGGCATAGCTGATCGGCTGGCCCTGCAGGTTCCCGAAATAGGTGTTCGCGTTGAAGGCCGAATTGTTATTCGTCCAGAATGCCGCGCCGTGAAATTCGTTGCTGCCCGAACGCGTCCGCATCTGCACTTGAGCGGCGCCGCGCCCCAGCGAAGGATCGATCTGGTTCGTGCTGATGCGAACTTCTTCCACCATATCGGGGCTCGTAAAGATACCCGAATAAGCGCCGTTCGCGTACCGGCCGTCATTAGTGATCATGCCGTCGCGGGTGGTGTTGACCTGATTTTGCTGTACACCGGCGAAATTCAGCGTGGTGGCGACAAAAACTCCAGGAACCGTAATCACGCCCGGTGTCAGCGCCACCAGATCCAGGACGTTGCGGCTCGCCAGCGGCTGGTTCAGCACGTCCTTCTCAGCCAGGACGCCGCCGACCGATGCCGAGGTGGTCGCGAGAGCGGTATCGGCTTCCGCCGTGACCTCCACCGATTGCGCGCCGCCGGCAACCTGCAACGGGAAATTTAACCGGACTTGTTGGGTTTGTCCCAGTTGCACATTGTTGTAAGTCAAAGTTTGAAAACCGGGAGACGCCGCCGACACCGTGTAAGTACCGGGCTGTAAGCTCGGAAAGTCATAGCTGCCGGCCTCATTGCTCAAGGCGGTGGTCATGATGCCGGTGTTGACGTTCGTTGCCGTTACCGTCACCTTCGCAATGAATGCGCCGGAAGGATCCGACACGGTCCCGCCCAGCGACGCGTTCACGACTTGCGCCTGTGTGGGAACAGAGAAGGCGGTGGATAGGACCAATAGTGCTGCGATGGTCAGAGCAAGCTGCTTCACGATGGTTCTCCTGTTTGTGCAACAACGAAAGGCTCTTCGATGGGGGCATTGCAAGACCCATCACTTGGGCTTAGGCTTGTGATCGTCGTTAACCCCAAAAGTCAGAATCGATGCCGGTCAAAATGTATGCATTTCGACCATAGTGGTCGGATTATATTCCGACACCAAACCAGTGTCAACACCAATGGCCGTGCGGGTGCCGATATTTTGAAGAAATTTACGTGTCTTCCGCGGGCAGGGCTTTTTGCATGCAACGTTCTATTGATCGTTCGCGGGGCCATGGCCCGACGATCCTTGCAGAGCTGCGCTCGCGGGGACCGGTGCATCCGCCGTTGCTGTAACTGAGGCCCTGTTACTTCGTTCGGTAGGCCACGCGCGCAACTTCGGCGTAAGGCACCGGAGCGATCGTCGCTCGGATTTCGGTTTGGACGTGGGGCTCCACTGTCGCTTTCGAACCGGTGCCCGGCTGCTCGCCCCAGACAAAGGTGACGTCATCGCCGACTTCCGCAGATTCATTGTCCAGAATCGCCAGTGTCAGCATTTTGCCTTCATTCGAGCTGTAACCGACCCATGTTGAAATCCCGATCGTCTTGCCGTTCTTCATGACCTTGTCGTAGGGCCATGTGGCGTAAACCGCCGATGGGAAGTCGAAGTACTTGGCTCGATTGCCCTTGTCGAACATCGTCCGCATCGCCTTCATCACGTCGTCGGTATCCAGTGCCAGCGTGACTTTAGTCCGCTTCGGGTTTTGCGAGATCCTTTCGAGTGCCTCGCGCCCCACAAAGTCGTGGTCGAACTTGACGGTCGCGCCGTAGCCGAGGTCGTAGGGTGTCAGGTAGTAGTCCTCGATGTTCTCCGAGTAGAAGCTCCCCCCGAGTGCCCCGATCGCTTCATAGCTATCGGCGGGCAGCCACTCGCGGTACGCTTTCATTTTCGGGCTGGTATACACAGCGGGCAGCGGCGAGGGAATCCATCCCGATTCCAGCGTGTTGGAAGAATACGCCCGGGCGCCGCACAACCGCAGCCCGAACTCCTCGCCGGCCTCGACGATGGCGGCCTTTACCGAATCGCCCTCGCCCCATGGCCCGAATAGTTCAAAGCCTGGCTGGCCCACCATTCCGTGGCGCAGCGCGCGAACCTTTTTACCCGCGATCGTGAACGTCGTCATCTGGAAGAATTTCACTTCCGGTACCGGTCCCCCGAGCACCTTCTCCATCACCTTCAGCGCATTGGGACCCTGCACCTGGTAGCGATACGCCTTGCGAACGATCGGCCCCTTCTGAACCGCTGCCCGTTCATCCCGCGTTACCTTGGCCTTGTAGCCCCCGGTCTCGCAGTGGTATTGCACCCAGTTATGAACCGAAGGACGCCCTACCAGGTTGAAGAGGTTCTCCTCGAGGCCGAAGAGAATGACATCCCCAATCACGTACCCTTCCGGATTGCAGACTATATATTGCTTCGCCTTGTTCGCACCGAAGTTCTTAAACGTGTTGACTCCCAGATCGGAGAGCAGTTTGAGCGCATCTGGACCTTCCACGTACATGTCGGTCATGTGATACGACTGGTTGAACAGCACGCAGGTCTTCTGCCAGGCGCGTTGCTCGTCCCGCCAGTTTGTATACTCGCTTCGCACCACCGGATAAACGTATGGGCCGATCGACGAATTTCGTAACAACTTCACCGGACTGGTTTTCTGTAGAATCGCTTCTAAACTTTTCTCACCCATTACGCTTCCATGACCCCTTTGCGACTTGGCTCTAAATAATTTGGCTACTCTTACTATTTTCCCACCAGGTGCTCGACGTCTTTATTATTTTCCTGGCAGATATATTCGATCAGCTCACCCTTCAGCATTGACGGGTGCGTCGTGAACTTCCAGGGCTTCGTGTACGCCCCTGGATCGTCGACCGTATGTTCGATCTCCATGTGCCCCAGATCGATGCGGCGGAATCTTTCAATAACGTGCAATTTATCCGTGGTGGGAAGGCCCGATTCGTCGATCCATGTTTTCCCGTTGAGCCCGACCGTGTCCACGACGAACGTGTCACCTTCCCAATGGCCGATCGATTCTCCCAGCCACGACGGGTTCGGATCTTCGCTGTGCGGACGTCCGTCCGTAAAGATCTGCCGCCATATATGGGCGCCGCCTTCGTAGACGATCACAGTCAGGTTCGGCGTCTGCACGATTCGAAACGGATACGGAGTCGTGCTCATCCGGGGCACGCCCGGAGGCAGACAGCGGGCTTCCGGGTCGTCCCGGGAGATATTGGCTTTGCGTTCGTTGTAGAGTTTCTCGGCCCAGGGCTGGAACGGGACCTCCACGCCAGTCTTCACCATGTCGACGTTCTGGCGGATCGCGTTGGGTTCCCAATTGCCGGACAGATCGGGTTTTCCATCGGCAGTGTGCGGCGCCGGTCCCTCGGGCGGCCAATTCGGCCGGGCATTCGCCCGCGCTCCCGGCGGTGCGGTTGGGCTCGACGGAGCCCGGTTTCCGGGCGCGGCCTGCGCGGTTAGTTGCGAAGGAACAGTGGCCAACATTGCCACTGCGGCGATTAATAACGGTAAGGATTTCATCGAACCTCCTCGCGGGCGGACTCCGGCGCCGGTTGTGCCCAACGAGATGAAACGTAAGGGCGTTTATCGGCTAGACCCTAAATGCATGCATTGTGACAAATCCTGATCAGTATAGATCCCGATTCAGCCTATTGTCAAACCGCTCTAGATCCTTTTCGACATCGCGGAGAGCGAGCCTGCGGGGTTTTATCGAAAGTCCATTGACGCGGCGCGATTGCATGCATATTATCTAAGTCCGTGGTTTTTGCTGTAAAGTATCTTCTCAAAGGCGGTGCGGCGTGAGGGACAGCGGCAAGTCGAAGATTCAGAAGATGCCGAGAGGAGCCGATACCCGATCCTCTTCCCAAACGGCTCGCGCGACCCTGGCTCTGCGCGAGATGCTGGTACAAGGCCGTTTCCGCGCCGGCGAGCGCATCCGCGAAGTGCCTTTGGCCGCCGAGTTGAACGTCTCCCGCATCCCGCTCCACCTCGCTTTGGAACGCTTGGCCCATGAGGGCTTCCTGCAGATTCGCCCGACACGGGGTTTTGTCGTTCAAGGCTTTTCCACCGAAGACATTTACGATGCGATTGAGTTGCGGGGCCTTCTGGAAGGAGCCGCCGCTCGCCTCGCGACGGAGCGTTTGCAGGATCCTAAGGAGCTCGAACCGATGCGCGAATCCAGCCGCGATATCCTCGATCTCATACGAAATCGAAAACTGACCATCGAATCGTTCAGCCGTTATATCGAGCTCAATGCCAGTTTCCATAAGGCTCTCCTCGATCTCTCGCGCAGCCGTATGCTGGCGCGGGCCGTGGAGCAGGCGTGTTCGCTTCCCTTCGCCTCCCCGAGCGCCTTCCTCAATAGGCAATACATCTCCCCGGAATTGCATGACATTTTTTTGATTTCGGCAGACCAGCACTGCGGAATTGTCGAAGCCATCGCCAACCGCGAAGGCATGCGCGCCGAAGTTTTGACCCGCGAACACGCCCGGGTTGCGCGCCGCAATTTGGAAAACGCGTTGAAAAATCGGGAGCAACTGCGCGACCTGGCGGTTGCTAAGTTGATTCACCTGTAGCGGCCTGTGGGTAATGACGCTCCCTGACGGTCGCGGCTCGGAACGCACCAATCTACAGAGCCGCGCACGTCAGTAAGCGGAGTTTTCGGAAGTCAGGGCACGGTGCCGGGCCTGTCTCGCAATCCAGCGTGTTTGACACCTTTTAGCCCCGGAGATTATAATTCGGTCCTACGCCGGAAATGCATGCATTTTCCCCCAAAGTGCTTTCGTAAGGAAACGTACGGGGCGATTGCGCCGGCTATTCACGAGAGGACGCCATGGATTATCCATTAACGGGGTACCATCACATCACTGCCTGCGCCGGCGGCGCTCAGGAAGATGTCGACTTTTTCACGCAGGCCGTCGGCTTACGCATGGCCAAGCAGACCGTGCTGATGGATGGGAAGATCCCGATCTACCACCTTTATTATTCGAACGCTAACATCGAACCGGGGTCTGTCATGACCTCGTTTCCCTATAACCGCCTGCAGGGCCGGCAGGGCTCCGGGCAGGTGCACGCGACCGCCTTCACCGTTGCCAAGGGATCGCTGCCGTTCTGGAAAGACCATCTCAAGCGCCACAAGATCGAGCAGGAACCCACTGCCGAGCGCTTTGGCCAGTCGTTCATTCGTTTCAAGCACCCGTCCGGGCTGCAATTCGAGGTCATCGAGGACAAGGCCGACCAGCGCCAACCGTGGAGCACGCCGGAAATCGGATTGAGCGAGGCTGTGCACGGGTTTCACGGCTCGGTGCTCTCGGTTCGCGAGATTCCCGAAACCGAGCGATTCTTCGTTGACGCTCTCGGTTTCCGCAAAACCGGCGTCGATGGCGCCTATCATCGGTTCGAGACCGGAACCGGCGGCGCGAACAAGACCGTCACCCTGCTTCATCAACCGGATCGCCCCGCGGGCAGCTGGACCTTCGGTGCAGGTACGCATCATCACATTGCGTTGTGGGGCGCCGACGATGATGCGCTCACCCGCCAAAAGGCGATCTACGAGGAACTCGGCTACACGGATGCTTCCGAGATCAAGGATCGGTTCTATTTCCATTCCATGTACTGCCGCTGCCCTGGCGGTATCCTGGTAGAGAGTTGCTGTAACGTTCCGGGTGGATTTGAGAAAGATGAACCGGCCGACAAGCTCGGTACCACGCTGCACCTGCCGCCGTGGTGGTCGGGGCGCAAGGAAGAGATGATGGCCAGCCTGGAGCCGATCCGCGTGCCCGAGACCGCTACAGCCCACTGATTTCGGGAGATTCTGCAATGAAAAGAACACTGCTCGCGTGGATCGTTTGTGGTTGTGCCCTCATCGTGGGCCCGGGCGGGCTTTCCGCCCACCATTCCTTCGCCGCCGAGTACGACGCCAACAAGCCGGTCACGCTGAAGGGGAAGGTGACCAAGGTCGAATGGGTCAACCCTCACTCCTGGGTTCGCATTGACGTGACCGGCCCTGACGGAAAAGTAACGAATTGGAGCTGTGAGACAGCCCCGCCCAACATTTTGTACCGGCAAGGCTGGAGACCGAACAGCCTCAAGGAAGGCGACGAGGTGACGATTGACGGGTTTGCGGCTAAGGACGCCACCGCCACCATGACTGCCCGCTCCGTCACTCTCGCCGACGGGCGCAAGATGTTCACCGGCTCCAATACCGACGGCGCGCCTGCCGATTCGAAAAAATGACCTGGGCGCGCCTGCCGATCGCAGCATTAGTGATGTTCCTCGCGGCTGCCGCCCAGCAAAAGGCCTATCGAGCGCCCCGCACGCCCGATGGTAAACCCGATCTACAGGGCATTTGGGAAGCGCGCAACACGGCCAACGGGAGCCTTGAAGCCCATAGTGCTTCGCTGGGAATTCGCGCCGGTGAAAGCGTGATCGTCGATCCGGCCGACGGCAAAATTCCATATCAGCCCGCAGCCCGGGAAAAGCAAAATGAGAACTTTGCCAACCGGGCGGCCGCCGACCCGGTCCAAAAATGCTTTCTCCCCGGCGTGCCGCGCATTACCTACATGCCGTATCCATTCGAGATTTTTCAGACTCCCGAATTCGTGGCAGTCACGTATGAGTATGAGCATGCTTCCCGCACCATCCACATGAAAAACTCCCAACATCTGGACAACATTGAATTTTGGATGGGCGATTCCCGCGGACACTGGGACGGAGAAACCCTGGTGGTGGACGTCGCTGATAACAACGGCGACACCTGGCTCGATTCTTCGGGTAACCACCACAGCAACGCCATGCACGTGGTCGAGCGATACACTCGAACCGGCCCTGATACGCTGCAGTACGAAGCGACCATCGAAGACCCGAAGACGTTCACCAAACCCTTCAAAATCAGGATGCCGTTGTACCGTCACACCGAGAGGGGCGCTCAGTTGTATGAATACGAGTGCCACGTGTATCTCGAAGAATCCAAGAAATAAGTATTTGCAGGAGAATCCGATGCGCGCCCCAGCCAATCGAATCGCAGTACTGGCGTTAGCCGCCGCGGCTTTAGTGCTCCTGCCGAGGCCGGTCCTCGCGCAACGCCGCGAAGGACGCCGGGCGGCCGCTCCTGCCGGCCCCTTCACCCGCCTTCCGGATGGAAAGCCCAACATGCAGGGCTACTGGGAGACGCGCAATTTCTTCACCGCTTGGGACCTTGAAACCCACGAGAAAGCCGAGTTCGGCGTTCCCGCCGGCAAGGGTGTAATTGTGGATCCGCCCGATGGCAAGATCCCCTACCAGCCCTGGGCGTTAGAAAAAAAGAAGGACATTGTGGCGCACCATATGTTCGACGACCCGCAGGCCCACTGCTGGCTTTCCGGTGTGCCGCGGCAGATGTACACGCCGTTCGGATTCCAGATTCTCCAGCCGCCTGGCAGCGTTGTGCTGCTGTATGAGGCCTTCCACTCCTATCGAATCCTGCCGCTGAACGGCGGCCCGCACCCCTCCGATGCCATCCGCATGTTTGAGGGCGATTCTCGCGCGCATTGGGAAGGCGACACCCTGGTGGTGGACGTCACTAACCAGAACGCGAAGACATGGTTCGACATGGCCGGCAATTTTCATAGCGACGCCCTCAGCGTGATCGAACGCTACACCATGGCGGACGCCAATACGATCAAATACGAAGCCACTCTCGAAGACCCCAAAGTCTTTACGCGCCCCTGGAAGATCGCCTTCGAGCTAGGCCGGAATCTCCAACCCGATTACGAGCAGATGGAATACGCCTGTGTCGAAGGCGAAAAAGATCTTCAGCACTATACGGAAAGCGAGGGAGCCAAGAAGAAATAACCTCGGGCTCCCGCCACAGACATGAAAACCAGCACGGACCGCATTCTCACTACTCACGTCGGCAGTCTGCCGCGCCCCCAGGACGTCGCCGATCTGCTCTTCGCCCAGGACCGCGGCGAAAAATATGACGCCGCTCATTTCGATGAAGTCATGCGCCGCGGCGTTCGCGAAGCCATTCGCAACCAGCAGGCGGCCGGCATCGATATCGTCAGCGATGGCGAGACCAGCAAGATCAGCTATGCCACTTATATCCGTCACCGGCTGACGGGATTCGAAGGCGATTCCCCGCGCCCGACGCCGCAAGATATCGACGATCTGCCCGACTATCGCGATCGCCTGGTCAAAGAGGGCGCTTCTGCCAAATACCTGAGGCCGGTCTGCAAAGGGGCTATCACGGTGAAGAATCGGGAGCCGCTGCTCCAGGATATCGCCCGTATGAAAGACGAACTGGCAAAAGCGAACCTGACCGAAGGTTTCATGAACGCGGTTTCGCCCGGCACGATTGCCGTCTTCCAACCGAACGAGTATTATCCGACCCACGCTGCCTATATGGAGGCGCTGGCCAACGCGATGCGGGAAGAATACGAAACCATCGTGAAGTCTGGTCTCCTGCTGCAAGTGGACTGTCCCGATCTGGCGATGGGAAGGCACAGCCGGTTCCGCAATCTCAGCGACGACGAGTTCTTGAAGACCGCCGAAATTCAGGTGGAGGCGCTGAATCATGCGTTGGCCAATGTTCCCGCCGACCGCGTCCGCCTTCACATCTGTTGGGGCAACTATGAAGGCCCGCACACGCACGACATTCCGCTGGTCAAAGTCCTGCCGCTTCTGTTCAAAGCGAAACCCATGGCGCTGTTGATTGAGGGCGCCAATCCCCGCCACGAGCACGAATGGGAGGTGTGGAGCACCCACAAGCTTCCAGCCGACAAGGTCCTGGTCCCCGGTGTTCTCGATTCGAGCTGCAACTTCGTCGAGCACCCCGAACTGGTCGCGCAGAGACTGCTTCGCTATGCAGAAGGCGTCGGCCGCGAACGAGTGATTGCAGGCACGGATTGCGGCTTTGGAACCTTCGCCGGGTTCGGCCCCGTGCATCCCTCGATCTGCTGGCTCAAGATGCGCTCCCTGGCCGAAGGCGCCGCTCTGGCATCCAAGAAACTCTGGGGCGCGCGTTCCTCAGCGAACTAGCCCCCTACAGCGGCACCTCAGCCACATACTGGTCCAGCGGCTGCACAATCTCGCCGTTGGCGATCGGAACGCACTCGGGTGGGTATTCCTGCGTGATTTCGAAGCCTTCATCCTGCAAAGTGCGGATGAACCGCCCCAGATGCGCCATTGCTCCAGTCGGCAGGTCATGCAGCACGACCAGGCTCCACGCGCGCGTGTGGCAGCCCGCCACTGCCCGTTCCACCCATCCTTCCGGATCGCGCCAGTCGCCCGGGACGCAATTCCACAGCACGCACCAATAGGGCCCATTCCGCATCCTTTCGATCACCGCCGGATGCAGCAGATGTTGTCCCACCCGGCCCGCGCGCGCGTATGGGCGAAACAGGTGTCTCGGTTGATCGAGTCCCGCCAGCACCTCTTCGGCTCGTTCGAACTCTTCGAGGGCCGCATCGCGGTCCAGTTCTCCGAGTGGCGTCGTGTGTGTGAACGTGTGATTACCGATCCAATGGCCTTGGCTACTCGCGCGCCGCACCAGAGTCCCGCCCTCAGCCGAATCCGCCTTGCGCCCGATCACAAAAAAGGTGGAGCGGACCCCATTCCGTGCCAGGCATTCAAGCACCGATGGTGTCACCTCGGGCGTCGGTCCGTTGTCGAACGTGAGAGTCACTTTGGCCATAGTCCCACTCTCATCATCGCGTGTTGCGCCCGTGACAAGTGCCACGCCCATCTGTCCA
>Ga0070741_10020473_pt1 | contig 10420 bp, 10 predicted proteins | sample Coa_R1_4_FD_66440 | JGI IMG/M metagenome (GOLD analysis project Ga0070741, IMG submission 66440) | Surface soil microbial communities from Centralia Pennsylvania, which are recovering from an underground coalmine fire - Coalmine... | ecosystem: Environmental > Terrestrial > Soil > Unclassified ... | reverse complement strand
AGGACCTCGCCGTCGCGGACGATGTAGTCCTTGTCCAGCTTGAACAGTTCCTTGGCCTTCAGGGCGTTGTTCAGGTAACCCACGAGCGGGGTGTTGGCCGACTCGTAGAGGTTGTCGATCCCGAGCTGGTCCTCGATGAAGGCGACACCCTCCTCGCTGACGCCGATGGTGCGCTTGCGCTCGTCGACCTCGTAGTGCACGTCCTTCTTCATCAGCGGGGCCAGCCGGGCGAACTCGGTGTACCAGCGCGCGCTCTGCTCGGCCGGCCCGGAGATGATCAACGGTGTGCGGGCCTCGTCGATGAGGATCGAGTCGGCCTCGTCGACGATGGCGTAGTTGTGGCCGCGCTGCACCATGTCGGCCGTCATCCAGCACATGTTGTCGCGCAGGTAGTCGAAGCCGAACTCGTTGTTGGTGCCGTAGGTGATGTCGGAGTAGTAGGCCTCGCGCCGCTCGGCCGGCGTCATCTCCGACAGGATCACCCCGACGGTCAGGCCGAGGAAGCGGTGGATGCGGCCCATGTTCTCCGCGTCGCGCTTGGCCAGGTAGTCGTTGGTGGTGACCACGTGCACGCCGAGACCTGAGATGGCGTTCAGGTAGGCGGGCAGCACACAGGTGAGCGTCTTGCCCTCACCGGTCTTCATCTCCGCCACGTTGCCCAGGTGCAGCGCGCCGGCCCCCATGACCTGCACCTTGAACGGGCGCTGGCCCAGGGTGCGGGTCGCCGCCTCACGGACGACCGCGAACGCCTCCGGAAGGAGGTCGTCGAGCGACTCGCCGTCGGCGTGCCGGGCCTTGAACTCGTCGGTCTTGCCGCGCAGCTGCGCGTCGGACAGACGCTGCATCTCGGGCTCGAACTCATCGACGTGATCGGCGATGCGGCCCAGCCGCTTGACCAACTTCGTCTCGCCGGCACGGAGCAGACGATCTAGAACCACCGGATGACCTCAGCTCGTTTTCGCCATGAGCCGCCGGTTTGCCGACGGCCGTCCACCCCATGTTAGAGACTCCGAACACAAACCGAGGGCACGGGCTCTGCAGCCCGTGCCCCCGGCAGCGTTCGATCGAGATCGAGACGGCGGTTCGGCGGCGGATCGGCGTGGCTTCTCACCTCCGCCGGGCCGCCGATGTCACGCCAGCCTGATCACTCCGTAGTCGTAGCCCTTGCGGCGGTACACCACGCTCGGCTGCCCGGTGTCCGCGCAGGAGAACAGGTAGAAGTCGTGGCCCACCAGCTCCATCTCGGACAGCGCCTCGTCCACGGACATGGGCTTGGCCGGGTGTTCCTTCTCCCGCACGATCTTGCCGGGCAGGTGCTCGGGCAGGCCCGCCATGCCCGCCATCTCGCTGCCGGCCTGGCGCTGCGTTGGGATGTCCGCGAATTCCGCGGCGGAGAGCTCGCCCTCTTCCAGGGTGCGCTCGAGCAGCGCGACGTCTGATCCGTTCATGGTCCGCACACTTCCGCGTGTGCGTCGGCCGTAAGCCACCCGACGCCGGTCGTGGGCGCGGCGCAGCCGCGACTCGAGCTTTCCGACGGCGATGTCGAGGGCGGCGTAGAAGTCAGGCCCGCAGGCCTCGGCGCGGGCGACCGGCCCGCAACCGCGTCCGGTGATCTCCACTCGTTGACAGCTCTTGGTCTGCCGGGGGTTGCGTTCGTGGAACAGTTCTACTTCCATGCCCACGATCTTGTGGTCGTAGCGTTCGAGACGTTCGATCTTTTCGGCGACGTGCACTCGGAAATGATCGGGAACCTCTACGTTCCGACCAGTGACGACAATCTCCACTCGGACCTCCCTCGCAACTGCGTCGGGGACCCTCGATATCCGACCGTTCCTCGTGTCGGGGATCGAGGTGGTTGGGTATTCGTCCACCCCGCGTTCAGCGGGTGGGAGGCACGGTAACTCGCATAACGCTTTGGCAACACCCCCTATCGCGCGGGTCCCCCCACCTGGGCGCACCGCTCGTCGCACAGCCTCCCGAAAGTCCGCCGGAGGCGGTAGGATCGGCTGGTTTGAGCATCACCGCAGGCCCGCTGACCAGGGCCTCCGCGCCGTGCCGCCGGTCGCGTCACACAGGACCACCGCACCGTCCACGGCCACCCCGACGGCCGCCAGCGCCTCCGCGCACGCCCGCAGCGTCGACCCGGTGGTGATCACATCGTCGATCAACAACACCTCCGCCCCCGGCGGCGGGAGATCCTCGGTCCGGGCCACCACGCGCCCCCGCAGGTTGGCCGCGCGGGCGTCCGGAGCGAGTCCCACGGAGTCCCGCGTACCGGCCCGCATCCGTACCGACCGGCTGACCCCGATGCCGGTCCCCGCCGGAACGGCCAGCCGGTCGGCGACCCGGTCGACCAGGGCACGGACGTGGTCCCCACCGCGAGCGCGGGCGGCGGCCGGGCGCGACGGCGCGGGCACCAGCCAGCAGCGCGCCGGGGCCCGGTGGCGGACCGCGCGGGCCAGCATGTCGGCGAGCGGGTCGGCGAGGTCCCGCCGACCGCGCTCCTTGTAGGCGAGCAGGGCCTTGCGCAACGGCCCCTGATACAGCCCGACGGCGATGGTCGGCGGCACACCGGGCGGACGGGGCGCCGTTCGCGGCGGACCGATGCCCCGGGCGCAGTCGGCGCACCACAGCTCGGCCGGCGCGCCGCAGCCCGCGCAACCGGCCGGCAGCACCAGATCGAGCAGGTCGGTCAGCAGCGGCGGGAGCACCGGACCACCATGCCCCGCCAGTGCCCGCCACCCGGGTCCGGCGAGCGGGGTTGTCCACATCGCCGTCAGCCGTCCACAGGCCCGCGAGCTGGCCTTGACAGCTCAGCCCGGGGACGTCTCAGCCCGGTGACGTCTCAAGCCCGCACGCCTCAGCCGGGATAGCCGACCACCGAGTTGGGCGTGCCGCCGATCAGCTGGCGCCAGCTACCGAGGTCGTCGGCACCGAAGCTCCACACCCCGTTCTGGTCGGTGACCAGCAGCGGGCGGCCGGGCGCGGCGGCGACCGCGCTGAGCGGTGGGGTGAGGTTGTTGGTCGGCAGCGACTGCCAGTCCAGGCCGTCGACCATGACCACCTCCACCGCGCGGTCGGGGCGCCGGCCCACCACGGCGATCTGGTCGGAGGTCCGCCACGACAGCGCCACCAGATCGGTGAGGTCGCCGGACCGCAGCATCCGCACGTTGCGCACGGCCACGTCCCCCGCCGCGGACCGGACGACGGCGCCGACGGCGAGCTGGCCGGCCACCACCGCGGCCACCCGCATCCCGTCGCGCGACAGCCGCAGGTCCACGATCGGGCCGAGCACCGACAGTGCCGCCCCGTCCACCTTGCGCACGCTCGAGCGACCCGCCGCGTCGAAGGTGACCCGGGCGATGCGCGAACCGTCGAGCACCGTCCACACCTCCCCTCCGGTCGGCGTCCAGGTCGGCCGGGTCATCGCCTCGGCCCGCAGGCCGGTGGCCTCGAGACCCGAGCCCGCCCGGCCGACCATGAGCTGCCGGCCGTCGGCGCGGGTCACCGCCGCCATCCGCTGGCCGTCGATGCTGGCCGCCGCGGAGGCCACATCGAGGCCGCCGTTGCCGACCGGCCCGGGCAGCGGGTCACCGAGCCCCCCGGGCAGCAGGACCCTGGCCCGCCCGGCGCTCACGACGAGACCGGGCACGTCGGGGCGTGCGTCGACGTCCGCGCTCATGTCGGCGAACATGTCCCGGTTGAGGTTCGGCTGGTCGTCGAGCAGGGGCGCGCCGTCGTCGAGCAGCGTCACCTTGGCCACATTCACCTCGGCCAGGCTGAGCACCACCTGCGCGGCGAGGAGTCTCCGGCGGCCCTCATCGAGGGTGCCGAGCTCGGTCAGGTCGACCAGCACGGTGCCGTCCGGGGTCTCGGCCACGTTGGCCCGCAACCGGGCGGTGCGCGGGATGACGCTGTACACCGCGTCCTGCAGCGCGCTCGAGGGGCCGGCCATCAGCTGCTCGACCGCGCGCGAGGGCAGCGTCCGTGCGGGGTTCGCCGGCAGGTAGCGCAGGTCGGCGACCGGCATCTGGCGGACCGGGTCGACGAAGTACGCCTTGACCGACCGGTAGTTGGCCCGGAAGTCGGACAGGCGGACCATCACCCCCGGCGGCGGCGAGTCGATGCGCCAGCGGTCGTTCAGGCGCAGCAGGCTGAGCTCGAACTCGACCGGCCGCTCGTCCAGCTCGAACGCACCGGCGGAGGTGAGCCGCCCGATCTGGCTGCCCCGGATGCGCACGGCGATCCGGTCGGCGTCGGAGTTGGGCGGGCGCCCCGAGTAGACGGTGTCGAACTGCTCCGCGATCACCGAGAGCGCCGAGCCGTCGTCCCACTTGTCCGAGGCCGGGGTCAGGAACCGGCGGGCGGCGGCATGCTGGTCGGCGCTGGCCCCGGAGGCGTTGACGAACCCCCGCACGATGTCCAGGGGTGTGCTGCTGTCGGTCGGGCCCGGCGGGAGGCCCCGGTCGTCACCCTCGGTGATCTTCCGCAGGACCTGGACCGGCGACGAGTCCGGTACCGACGCGCAACCGGCCAGCAGTGCGACCGCGCAGAGCAGGATGCCCAGCGCGGAGGGGGTCCGTCTCACAGGCGCTCCCCCGGCTCACCCGGATCGCCCGGGATCGCCGGCACCGCCGCGACCTCCCCGGCGAGGGTCGCCGAGATTGCGGGCGTCGCCGAGGTTGCGGGGGGCTCGTCCGGAGGAACGAGCGGCAGCGGGCTGCCGTCCAGCTCCGCGCCGACCACCCGGGGCAGCGTCAGCCGGAACACCGCGCCCCGACCGGGCTCGCCCCAGGCCTGCAACCATCCTCCGTGCAGCCGCGCGTCCTCCAGGCTGATCGACAGCCCGAGTCCGGTGCCGCCGCTGCGCCGCTGGCGCGAGGAGTCCGCGCGCCAGAACCGGTTGAACACCAGGCCGGCCTCGCCCGGCCGAAGCCCCAGCCCCTGGTCCCGGACCGCGACCGCGACGCTGCGCTCGTCGCAGGCCAGCGTGATGCGCACGGTGCGGCCCTCACCGTGGTCGACGGCGTTGGCCACCAGGTTGCGCACGATGCGCTCCACGCGGCGGCTGTCCACCTCCGCGTACACCGAGGTCGGCACGTGCAGTTCCAGCTCGGTCCCGCTCTCCTGGGCCAGCCCGCGGACCGCGTCGACCGCCCGCATCACCACGCCGTGCAGGTCGACCTGGTCGGCCACCAGGTCGGCCATGCCGGCATCCAGGCGGCTGATCTCCAGCAGGTCGGCCAGCAGGGCCTCGAACCGGTCCAGCTCCTCGACCAGCAGCTCCGAGGAGCGCCGTAGCGCGGCCGGTAGCTCGTCACGGGAGGCGAACAGCACGTCCGCCGCCATCCGCACGGTGGTCAGCGGGGTGCGCAGCTCGTGGCTGACGTCGGAGGTGAACCGCCGCTGCAGCGCGCCGAACTCCTCCAGCTGGCGGATCTGGCTCTGGATGCTGCCGGCCATCTCGTTGTACGACTCGGCCAGCCGGGCCACCTCGTCGTCGCCCTTGACCGGCATCCGTTCCTCCAGATGCCCGGCGGCGAACCGCTCGGCGATGTCGGCCGCCTGCTGCACCGGTCGGACCACCTGGCGGGTGACCACGTTCGTCACCGCCACCAGCAGCAGGATCAGCACCAGGCCGCCGACCATCAGTGTGCTCTGCACCAGCCCGAGGGTCCGTTGCTCGGCGACCAGCGGGAACAGGAGGTAGAACTGCACGTCGCGGCCGGCGGTGCGGACGGGCTGGCCGTAGATCACCATCGGTACGTCGTCGACCAGCCGGAACTCGCGGGCGAGCACGCCGCCGCTGACCGCGGTCCGCAGGTCCATCGGTACGTCGGACAGGGTGCCGGCCGACGACTCCGGGCGCCCGACGGTCTGCCCGGTGGTGAGCACGGCCCGGTACTCCCCGGCGTTCTGCGCCCCGGGCTGGTCGACGAGCGTGACGTTCGTGAGCCGGTCGAGGGCCTTGTTGAGCTTGCCCTGCGCGTCCTCGCCGTCGGGGTTGACCCCGGACAGGTCGCGCTCGAGCAGGGTGGCGGCGGACTCCATCTGGACGCGGGCGGCCGCCACCTTGCCGGCCACCAGCCGGTCGGCGATCTGGGTCTCCAGGACCAGGCCGAGCACCAACGTCACCCCGGAGGACAACGCCAGGGTGCTCACCACCACCCGCAGCTGCATCGACCGCCGCCACGCGGCCCCGATGACCGCGGCCACCTCGACCCCGATCACCCGCAGGCCGTGCAGCGTTCCCCGGATCCCCCGGGCGTGCAGCACCCGGCGCAGCAGCACCCGCCCCTGCCCGAGCACGGACGCCCGGCCGCCACCGGGCTGGTCGACGGGCACGTCCGGTACGGCCTGGGACTGGGCGAGCTGGTCAGACACCGGTCACGGGGGGCCGGCCTTGTACCCCACCCCGCGCACCGTCAGCACGACCTCCGGGCGCTCGGGATCCCGCTCGACCTTGGAGCGCAGCCGCTGGACATGCACGTTGACCAGCCGGGTGTCGGCGGCGTGCCGGTAGCCCCAGACCTGTTCGAGCAGCACCTCACGAGTGAACACCTGCCGGGGCTTCCGGGCCAGTGCCACCAGCAGGTCGAACTCCAGCGGCGTCAGGGACACCGGGGCGCCGTCCCGCATCACCTGGTGGGCCGGCACGTCGATGCTGATCTCGCCGATGGACAGCATCTCGGCCGGCTCGGCGTCCGTGCGGCGTAGCCGGGCCCGGATACGGGCCACCAGCTCCTTGGGCTTGAACGGTTTGATCACGTAGTCGTCGGCACCGGACTCGAGCCCGAGCACCACATCGACCGTGTCGCTCTTGGCCGTGAGCATGACGATCGGCACGCCGGACTCCGCCCGGATCGCCCGGCACACGTCGATGCCGTTCATCCCGGGCAGCATCAGGTCGAGCAGGACGACGTCGGGGCGCAGCTCCCGGACGGCCGGCAATGCGTGCGGGCCCTCGGACACCACAGCGGTGTCGAAGCCCTCCCCGCGCAGCACGATCGACAACATCTCGGACAGCGCAGGGTCGTCGTCGACCACCAGTATCCGCGACTTCATGGCGCTATCGTGTCATCCCCGCCCCCCGCTCCCCCGAGCAGCACAGCGCAGCACCGTTTGAGGGGCCCGGGGGCGTCCGGGCGGTTACCGTGGAGCCATGGGTATTCGACGCCTGAACCACGCGGTGTTGTACGTACGCGACGTCGACCGCAGCGTCGGTTTCTACCGCGATGTGCTCGGGTTCCGCGAGGTGCACCGCCTGCCGGGAGCCGCCTTCCTGCGGGCCGCGGAATCGGACAACGACCACGATCTGGGCCTGTTCGAGATCGGTCCGGACGCCGCGGCCTCCCCGGCCGGCCGGGGTGCGGTGGGCCTGTACCACCTGGCTTGGGCGGTCTCGACCCTGTCCGACCTGGCCGAGCACGAGGCGCGGCTGCGCGAGGCGGGCGCCCTGGTCGGCGCGTCGGACCACGTGACGACCAAGGCGCTCTACGCCCGTGACCCGGACGGGCTCGAGTTCGAGGTGTCCTGGCTGGTGCCCCTGGACCGGGTCACCGAGGCCATGCGTGCCGAGCCGGTGGTCCGCCCGCTCGACCTGACCGGCGAGATCCAGCGGTGGGGCGCCGATCTCGTGGGCATGGTCTAAGCGGCGCTCGGGGCCCAGCCCGGCGGACCGAACATGTACCCGAGCCGGTCCCGCCAGCTGGCCGCCCGGCGGACGTCCGCGAGGATGGCGGCGTACTCGCCGAACTGCAGTTTCAGCAGGTTGTAGGTGTTCACCGGGTAGGTCAGGCCGTAGCGCGGACGCTGCCGCTCGGCGGCGAAGGTGCCGAACAGGCGGTCCCAGATGATCAGGATGCCGGCGTAGTTCTTGTCCAGGTACTCGGGGTCGCTGCCGTGGTGCACGCGGTGGTGCGACGGCGTGTTGAAGACGAACTCGAACCAGCGGGGCAGTTTGTCGATCGTCTCGGTGTGCACCCAGAACTGGTAGAGCAGGTTTATCGAGAAACCGGTGTAGACCAGCGCCGGAGGCATCCCGAGCAGCGGCAACGGCAGCCAGATCAATGTCTCGAACCACAGGTTCCACTTCTGCCGCAGCGCGGTGGCGTAGTTGAAGTACTCGCTGCTGTGATGCGACTGGTGCGCCGCCCAGATCATCCGGACCCGGTGGGCCAGGCGGTGGTAGCAGTACCAGAGCAGGTCGACCCCGAGGATCAGCGCGACCCAGGTCCACGGGCTGTCGGCCGGCAGATGCCAGGGGGCCAGGTAGGTGTAGACCAGCGCGTAACCGAGGAGCGCGGCGGTCCGGAAGAACACGATGAACACCGATGAGCCCAACCCCATGAGCAGGCTGGTCCGGGCGTCGACAGGCAGGTAGCCGCGCTTCGGCGGGTCGTCCCGGCCGTGCTTGAGGGCGAGCAGCTCGATCCCGATGAACAGGAAGAACACCGGGACCGCGTATCCCACCGGGTCGTTCAGCTGGTGTTTCAGCGCGTCCAGCACGACGCACCTCCCGACGTTGGGTTACTACCCGCCGGTAACTTACACGTCCAGAAGCACACTGACCAGCTCGTGCGCTGTGACCTCGGTGGCGACTTCAGCGGCACCGTCCAGCACCCGCCAGGGGCTGAGCCACGACCGGTCGGCCAGCTGGTCGTACACGGCCCCGCACCGGGCCTGCAGGCCGTCGTCGGACTCGAAGGCGTCCCTGGTGCGCGATGCGTCGTCCCGCTCGCGCCCGGCGGCCCGGGCCGCCGCGACCTCCCGGGGCACCCGCAGCAGCACCTGGAGATCGGGAACCGGCAGCCCGAACCGCCTGATCTCCAGCTCGCGGACCCACTCCACGAACTCACCCCCGGCGTCCTGCCGCAGCCGGGCCGCCCCGTACGCGGCGTTCGACGCGACGTAGCGGTCGAGCAGCACCACGTCGACCCGCGCGAGCGCGGCCCGCAGTTGCTCGATCGCTCCGCGCCGGTCGAGGGCGAACAGCACGGCCATCCCGTGCACCGAATCGCCCAGATCGCCGAGGCGACCGTGCAGGGCGTCGGCCACCAGCTCGGCGTGCACGTCGGAGTCGTAGCGCGGGAACGCGAACCGTGTGGTGCTCGCCCCCCGCCGCGCCAGCGCGGCGTCCAGCGCATCGGTCAGCGTGCGTTTGCCCGCCCCGTCCAGCCCCTCGATGACCACCAGTCGCCCCACGGGCCGAGACGGTAGCCGTAGCGACGCCGGCGCTCCCTCCGGCCCACCCACGGGGTGCCCCCGGTTCCCGCGCCGCTGCCCCCGCCTCCGCTCGGCCGCCTCCGCGTTCGCTATTCGCGCCACCCGCCCGGCACCCGCCGCCTCCGCGTTCGCAATTCGCGCCACCGCCCGGCACCCGCCGCTTCGCACCCGTCCCCGCTCCGCCGGCCCCGCATTTCAGCGCCCAGGCCGCCTATGGACCGGCGCTCCCCCGCCCCCATGCCCACCGAAAAACGGCACACGAACTGCACGCTTCTCATGCAGTCCGCATGCATTTCATGCGATCCGCATGCATCTCATGCCATCTGCATGCGTTCCGTGCAGTTGGTGTGCACTTTTCGCGAGGAACCTGCCAGCCGGGACCGCCCCTCTGTGGACAACGCGGCGGCGAATCCCCGCCTGTGGACAACTTTCCGGGCCATGTCGGGGGCAAGGTCCAGGATCGACGGCATGCCACATCTGCAGATCCGGGACCTCGAACCCGAGACGATCAACGCGCTACGCGGCCACGCCGCCGCGGAGAACCTGACCATGGCCCAGTTCCTGCGCCGCGAGATGCGCCGCCTGGCCAGTACCGCCGGAGCGGCCGAGCTGCTGGCCCGGGCCGACGACCGGCGGGAACGGCTGGAAGGCGGCGTCGACCGGGAGCGGTTCATCGCCGCGCTCGACTCGACGTGATCCGCTGGGTGCTCGACGCGTCCGCGCTGGTGGACCTGCTGGTGGTCGAGGGACCACGGGCGAGGTTGCGGGAGGCCCTCCGGTTCGACCGGTGCGCCACTCCCGAGTTCATGGACCTCGACGCGACGGCGGTGCTGACGCGGCTGGTCGCCGGCGGCGCTCTCCCGGAGGCCGAGGCCGCTCAGGTACTGCGGGACGTGCGCGCGGCACCCGTGCAACGGTGCCCGCACCGCCCGCTGATGGCCCGGGCGTGGTCGATCCGCGAGCGAACCGGCGCGTGCGCGGCGGCCTATCTGGCGCTCGCCGACGTCCTCGGAGTGCCGCTGCTCACGAGCGACCCTCGACTGGCGGAGGCCTACTACGACACCCGGTGGTGAGGCCGGCCCACGGCTCAGCCGGCCGCTTCCCGGACCAGTGGCCAGGTCGCCGCGAAACCCGGGTGCAACGGCAGCGAACCCATGTCGCGCTCCGGGATCCAGGCAACCTCGGCGCTCTCGTG
>Ga0070741_10020472_pt1 | contig 10420 bp, 7 predicted proteins | sample Coa_R1_4_FD_66440 | JGI IMG/M metagenome (GOLD analysis project Ga0070741, IMG submission 66440) | Surface soil microbial communities from Centralia Pennsylvania, which are recovering from an underground coalmine fire - Coalmine... | ecosystem: Environmental > Terrestrial > Soil > Unclassified ... | reverse complement strand
CGAGCGCGAGCGCGATGAGCCGGTCGAGCAGCTCCGGGTAGTCGATGCCGGACGCCTGGAAGAGCTTCGCGTACACGCTCGTCGCGGTGAAGCCGGGGATGGTGTTCAGCTCGTTGACGATGACCTCGCCGTCGTCGCGGACGAAGAAGTCGACCCGCGCCATGCCCTCGCACTCGCCGGCGACGAATGCGTCGATCGCGCGCTGCTGCACGAGCTCGATCGTCTCCTGCGGGAGCTCCGGCGGGACGACGAGCTCCATGCCTCCCTCGTCGTACTTGGACGCGTAGTCGTACCAGTCGTGCTCGAGCGTGTCGATGCGTCCCGGCAGCGATGCGATCGGCGGAGGCTGCCGGTTGCCGAGCACGCCGCACTCGACCTCCATCCCCGAGACGAGCTCCTCGACGAGCACCTTCTCGTCGTGCCGGCGCGCGAGCGCAACCGCGGCGGCGAGCTCCGCCTCGTCGTGCACCTTCGAGATCCCGACGGAGGAGCCGAGGCGGGCCGGCTTGACGAAGACCGGATAGCCGAACGGATTGTCGACTGCGTCGCCGAGCCTGATCGTGTGATGCCGCGCCACCGGGATGCCGCTGTCCCGCATCACCTTCTTGAAGAGGTCCTTGTCCATCGCGAGCGCGGATGCGGCCACCCCGGCGCCGACGTACGGGACATCGGCGAGATCGAGCAGCCCCTGCACCGTGCCGTCCTCGCCGAACGGGCCGTGCAGGATCGGGAAGACGACGTCGACGACGCCGAGCCGCTCGAGCGGGCCGCCGTCGTACGGGACCGGCAGCGTCCCTGCGACGGTCTCGCCGGTCCCGAGCTCCCACCGGCCGTCGCGCCCGATCGCGATCTCGGTGACGTCGTACCGCGCCGGATCGAGCGCCTCGAGAACGGAGCGGGCCGACGCGAGCGAGATGTCGTGCTCGCTCGAGCGGCCGCCCGCGAGCAGCGCCACGCGCAACCGGCGGGACGTCACGGCGTCGTGATCGTCGCCGTCGTCGTCGCGGTCGTCGCAGGGCACCCGCCCGACGGACAGCGGCCGACGTTGAGCGTCACCGTCGAGCCGGGCTTCGCCTGCTTCCCGGTCTCCGGGCTCTGGTCGAGGACGATCTGGTCCTGAATCGGATCGGTGACGGTCGTGTACGTGAACTTCACCTTGAAGCCCTGGTCCTGGAGCGTCGACGTGGCCGAGCCGACGTCGAGCGTGCGGACGTCGGGCACCGCCACCGTCTTCGGTCCGCTCGAGACGGTCAGCGCGATCGTCGAGCCCTTGGCGGCCTCGCTCGGCGACTGGTTCACGACCTGGTTCTGCGGCTGGTCCGATTCGACGAACGTCGGGCTGACCTTGAACCCGGCCGCGTTCAGCGCCGCAGTCGCATCGCTCAGCGACTTGCCGACGACGTTCGGCACCGGCGTCGTCGTGGGGCCGCTGGAGACGTTGATGCGCACCTTCGTGCCGGAGACGACCTGCGTGCCGGCCTTCGGATCGGACGCGGTGACCTCGTCGGCGGGCAGCGACGAAGCGATGTCGTGCACATCGGGGACGAGATGGAGCGCCTTCAGCTTCGCGATCGCGTCCGCCGACTTCAGGCCTTTCACCGTCGGGATCTCGACCTTCGGCTTTCCCGTCGAGACGAGGATCGTGACGTCGTTCCCCTTCGGCTGCCGGTGGCCGGCCGGCGGGTCCTGCTGGTAGACGAGGCCGGCGGGCGTGGTCAGGCTCGAATGGTGCTTCACGACCGGGTTGAACCCGTCCGCGGTGATGTTCGACGTCGCGTTCTGCTCGTTCTCGTCGACGTAGTTGCGCACCGCGATCGGCGTCGTCGAGTTGAGCTTGCTCGAGATCTGGTGGTAGAGGAACCAGCCGCCGATCCCGGCACCGATGACGAACAGGAGCGCCGCGATCCACGGCCACACCGGCCGGCGGTGGAGGGGCTCGTCCAGGTCGTAGTAGACGGACGGCGGAACCGGCGGCGAGACGGCGCCGCCGGGGGCGCGCCGCGGCGGCGTGATCATCGTCGCTGCCGTGGCCGCGATCGGGCCCGCCAGCGGCGAGCGCATGATCTGCGTCGCCGTCTCCTCGGTCTGCGGCGCGACGCCGACGCCGCGTGCGACGCGGTCGAGGTCGGCCTCCATCTCGTCGGCGCTCTGGTAGCGGTCGTCGGGATCCTTCGCGAGCGAGCGCATCACGACCATGTCGAGCTCGCGCGGCACGTCGCGACGCTTCGTCGACGGCAGCTCCGGCGTCCGCGACAGATGCTTCATCGCGATCTCGACCGGCGTGTCGCCGTTGAACGGGACCTCGCCCGTGAGCATCTCGTACATGAGCACGCCGAGCGAGTACAGGTCGGAGCGCTGGTCGACGTCACCGCCGCGCGCCTGCTCCGGCGAGAGATACTGCGCGGTGCCGACGATCGAGCCGGCCTCCGTCATCTGGCTCGCGCCTGCGCGCGCGATGCCGAAGTCCGTCACCTTTACCCGCCCCTCGCCGTCGACGAGCACGTTGTGCGGCTTGATGTCGCGGTGGACGATCCCGTGCCGATGCGCGAAGCGCAGCGCCGAGAGGATCTGCCGCGCGTACTCGACGACGACCGCGATCGGCGCGTCGCCGCGCGAGAGGATCAGCTCCTTGAGCGAGCGCCCGTCGAGGTACTCCATCGCGATGTAGTACGTCCCCTCCGCCTCGCCTCGGTCGTAGATCGAGACGATGTTGGGATGGGAAAGGGCGGCGGCGTTCTTCGCCTCGCGGCGAAAGCGCTCGACGAACTGTTCGTCGTTCGCGTGCCGGTCGTTCAGGATCTTGATCGCGACCCGGCGCCCGAGCTCCTGGTCCTCGGCGAGATAGACGTTCGCCATCCCGCCCGCCCCGAGCTTGCGCACGATCTGGTAGCGCCCGTCGAAGAGCGTGCCGATGAGTGTGTCGGAGACGGCCAAAGGGCTGTTACAGGGTAGTTGCCACTTCAGCGATGCAGGAGCTTTTGCAGGACGGCCTTCGCGATCGGAGCGGAGACCGCGCCGCCGAACCCGTTCAGCTGCTTCTCGAGGACGACGGCGATGGCCACCTGCGGATTCTCGGCAGGCGCGAACGCCACGAACCACGCCGTGTACACGTGGTTCAGCCCCGTCTCCGCCGTGCCGGTCTTGCCGGCCACCTGGATGCCGGGAATCTGTGCATGCGTGCCCGTGCCGCCTTGGACGACCGAGATCATCATCTGCGTCAGCTCGGAGGCCGTCTGCGGCTTGATCGCCCGCCCGAGGGTCGTCGGCCGCGTGCGGCTGATGACCGACCCGTCGTGTCCGATGACGCGCTTGACGATGTACGGCCGCGGGACGACGCCGCCGTTCGCGATCGTGGCGCCGACGAGGAGCATCTGGAGCGGCGTCGCCACCATGGTGAACTGGCCGAAGGCGAGACGGCCCGGGTCGACCTCCGTCACGGGGTCCTTCGGGAACCAGAGCTTGTTGTTCTTGTACAGCCCGCTCGGCACGCGCTGGTTCGCGGGCGTCTCGAGCGGCGGCGTGGCATAGAAGCCGAACTTGCGCGCGTACTCGAGGATCGTCTTCGCGCCGATTTGCTTGCCGACGTTGCAGAACACGGAGTTGATCGAGTGCTCGAATCCCTGCGCGAGCGTCACGCCGCCGTATGACTCCGGCCCGTTCTGGTCCGGGTTGCCGGCGTTGTAGACCTTCTTGCCGTACTCCTCGCAGTAGCCCGGATCCACGAAGTGCGACGTCGGAGTGAACGCGCCGCTGTCGAGCGCAGCGGCGGCGGTCACCATCTTGAACGTCGAGCCCGGCGTGAAAAGGCCGTCGGTGGCGCGATTCAGCAGTGCGGACGATCCTCCGCAGGTGCCTGTCGTCTTCAGCACCTTCGAGTAGCCGCCCGGCTTGTCGATGAGGTTCGGATCGTACGTCGGCGACGACGCCATGACGTAGATCGCACCGGTGTGGGGATTCATCGCCACGACGGCGCCGCAGCGATTGCCGAGGAGCTGCTGCGCGAGCGCCTGCGCGCCGGCGTCGATCGTGAGCGTGACGTTGTCGCCGTAGACCGTTCCGCCGCCGAGCCGGTCGAGCGTGCGCTGGATGGCGTTGCTCAGGTTCGTCGTCGATCCCGTCAGGAAGTCGTTCAGCGACAGCTCGAGGCCGGTCTGGGACAGCGCCGACGTCGAGTACCCGAGCGTCTGCGCCGCGAGCCCGTGCGACGGGTACCGGCGGAAGTAGAACGACTGGCCGTTCCGCTTCACCCTGCGGTCGGCGGCGAGCACCGTCTTGCCGTTCGAGGCGAAGATGAGTCCCCGCGCGACCTGGAACTGCGACACGAGCTCGACGGCGTTGTCCTGCTTCGCCGCGAGCGAGCCCGCGGCCCACGCCTGCCAGTACGTCGTCGCGACGATGAGCGCGACGAGCATGAGCACCGCGACGAGCGCGAGGCGGTTCAGCTGCTTGTTCATCTGTTCGCCCGATCGGAGACGAGCATCAACCCGGCGACGACGAGGAAGTTCGCGATCACGCTCGACCCGCCGTACGAGACGAACGGCAGCGTGATGCCGGTCAGCGGGATGACGCGGAGGATGCCGCCGACGATGACGAACGTCTGCAGCGCGAACCCGAACGTGAGACCGGCGGCGAGCAGCTTCGAGAAGCCGTCGTTGGCGGCGAGAGAGACGCGGAACCCGCGCAGCACGAAGACCATGTAGATGAGCAGGAGCGCGGACACGCCGATGAGCCCGAGCTCCTGCGCGAGCGCGGAGTAGATGAAGTCGGTGCTCAGGTACGGGATGAGCGGGTGCCCCTGCGCGGTCGTGAACAAGCCGGAGCCGAGACCGGTGCCCGCGTAGCCGCCGTGCGCGATCGAGTACAGGGACTGGACCTCCTGGTAGCTCGCGCAGTCCTGCCGAAGCGTCATCTGCCCGTTGAGCGCGCAGTGCACCTTGTGCGTCGTCCACGGCTGGATCCAGTTGACGACGCGCTCCCGCACGTGCGGCGTGCCCTGGTACACGGCGGCGGAGCCGACGAGGAAGAGGACGATGAAGACGAGGACGAACTGCAGGCGCGCGGTCGCCGCGTAGAGGATGGCGAGGAAGATCCCGTAGTAGAGGAGCGCGCCACCGAGGTCGTCGGTGGCGAAGAGCACGAGCATCGCGCCGCCCCAGATGACGAGCAGCGGCCCCCAGTCCTTCACGCGGCCCTGAGCCAGCACCTCGCGCTTTTCGCGCAGGTACGCCGCGAGGAAGACGATGAGCGCGATCTTCCCGAGCTCGCCGGGCTGGAACTGCAGGCCGCCGAAGTGGATCCACAGCCGCGATCCGTTCACCGTCTGGCCGATGCCGGGCAGAAGGGGCATGAACAGCAGGCCGATCGCGCCCAGGCCGAAGAGGTACTTGTAGTTCTCCAGCAGCCGGTAGTCCTGACGCAGGAAGATGAGCGCGGCTGCGAACACCGCCACCCCGATGACGACCCAGAGCCCCTGCTTGAACGCGTTCGCCGGGCCGAGGCGGTAGATCTCCGTCAGTCCGATCGCGGTCAGGAGCCCGGCCAGGGGAAGGAGATACGGGTCGGCGCTCGGAACGGTGAACCGCGCGACGACGTGCGCGGCGAGATACAGCACGAAGAAGAAGATTGCGTACGTGAGCGATGCCGCCGAGACGTGCGACTTGCGGGCGATGTAGACGCTCGCAAAGCCGACGGCGGTGAGCACGCCGACGAGGATGAGATACGCGAGCTCGCGATTCCGGAAGCTGAGGGTCAGCGCATCAGCCCCCACAGCAGAAGGGAGACGAGCAACGCGAGAACGATGAGCGTCGCGAGGACGACGCGAACGCGCACGGCCGAGGGGCCGGCGAGCACGGCCTCGCTGCTCGCACGCACGCCGACGTCCTCCCTCGTCTCGTCGTCGACGGGAAGCGTGACCGCCTGCATCGTCGCGGTGTCGCCGATGTCGTCGCCGTCGCGTGCGCCGATCGAGAACGCGACGACCGTGATGTTGTCCTCGCCGCCGCCGCGATTGGCAGCGGAGACGAGCTGTTTCGTCAGGCGATCGAGGTTGTCGCGATGGTGCTCGACGGCGTCGAGGATGGCGCGGTCGTCGACCATGTCGGTGAGCCCGTCCGAGCAGATGAGGAACACGTCGCCGTCCTGCGGGTGCACGGTGAACGAGTCCACGTCGACGTCCGGATCCGTGCCGACCGCGCGGGTGATGACCGATCGCTGCGGATGCGTCTCCGCCTCCTCGGCCGAGAGCTTCCCGGATTTCAGGAGCTCGTTCACGAGCGAGTGATCCTCGGTGATCTGCTCGATCTCGTGACCGCGGACGAGGTATGCACGTGAGTCTCCGACGTGGCCGATGACCACGCCGTCGTCCTCCACGAGCGCGACCGTCATCGTCGTTCCCATTCCCGACGTCGCCGGATCGACGCTCGATCGCTCGTGCACGCGGCGGTTCGCCTCCTGGATGAGCGACGCGACCCGCTCCGGCCCGGTCAGCCGGCCGGGATCCGTGTCCTCGAGCGCCGCGGCGGCGAGCTTCGACGCGATCTCGCCTGCCTGGGCGCCGCCCATCCCGTCGGCGACGGCGAAGAGCGGCGGCGCGAGGACGAACGCGTCCTCGTTGCGCCGGCGCTTCTTGCCCGTGTCCGTCTTCGCTGCGTAGGCGCCGACGACCGTCACGGATCGAACCTCAGGTCGGTCTCGCCGACGCGGATCACGTCGCCCGCGGCGAGCCGGCGCGCGCCGTCGATCCGGACGCCGTTCACGTAGGTCCCGTTCGTCGACCCGAGATCGTGCACCCAGACGCCGTCGCGGCGCGGCTCGAAGCGCACGTGCCGCGCGGACGCGAACTCGTCGCCGTCGATGGCGACGTCGTTCTGGCTCGCGCGGCCGACCGTGAGCGGCGCGGAGTCGACGGAGAACTCGTCGCCCTTGTCGAGCACCGGGCTCTGCTGGACGACGAGCCTTCCACCGACGGGAGGCGCGACGGCGCCGGCGACGGGGGACATGATGAAGCTCTCCTGCGCGGGCTGCGCGCGCATGTCGCGCGAGACCGTGCGGATGATCCGCCAGATGAGCGCGTAGAGCAGGACGAGGAACGCGATCTTCAGCGCGAGGAGGACTTCCTCGAGCCGCGTGCTCGCCAGCGTCATTCGCGCTCCGTCGAGAACGTCACCTCGGTCGAGCCGACCGTGAAGCTGTCGCCCGGGTCGAGCTTCGCCCGCTTCACGCGCCGGCCGTTCACCTCGAGGCCGTTCGTCGAGTCGAGGTCGACGATCCAGAAGCTCGTGCCCTCCTGCCGCAGCTCGGCGTGGCGCCGCGAGACGTTCGCATCCTCGATCTGTATGTCGCACTCGCGCGAGCGGCCGAGCACGACGCGGCGCTTGTCCACACGCAGCCTCCGGCCGTCCCACGACAGCACGCCGACCTCGCGCTCGAGCCCGAGCTCCTCCGGTGACGCAGCCTCGGTCGCGTCCGGAACCGGATGCTTGTAGATCATCGTCGCGCCCGACTCGACCTGCCCCTCGGGCTCCTCCTCCGAGCGATGGCCATGGCGGGGCTGCACCATGCGGGTGGCGATGCCGAACTCACCCAGCGCGAGATCCTCGTCCGTCTCGAGCTGGACGCGCGGCGGCGTCAGCAGCGCATACGTCTCGCGCCGCGCATGCTCGCTCAGATACTCCTCGAGCTCGGAGAGCAGCGAGTTCTCGTAGCCCTCGAACTGATCGCGATCGGCCTGCGACAGATAGACGGTGTACTCGTTCGGGACGTACACGCGCGAGACGGAGACGACGCGGTGGTCGTCCATCTCCTTCGCGAGCTTGCGCGCGAGCTCGACCGGTTGGACGTTCGTCCGGAAGGCACGGCCGAAGACCCCCTCGAAGAGCGCTTCGATCTTCTGTTCGATTGATCGCAGCACCATGGTTGCGCGGCTGAGGTTACCCCTACAGCCGCTTCGTCATGCCCTGCGTGCGCGGAGCGCGACCGCGGCGGCCGTCAACCAGGCGGCGGCGGCGAGGGAGGCCGCGGGCGCGGACGGCACGGCGACGATCGTGGCGACGAGCATCGCTCCTCCGACGGCGGCCGCGCCCCAGCGGCCGCGGGCGTGCGCGAATGGGAGCGCGAGAGCAATGCCGGCGAAGACGCAGGCCTCGACGATCAGCCCCGGCTGCGCCGCGGCGGCGCGGCCGAGCGAGCCGGCGACGTCGAACGGATCGCGCGCGCCGGCGATGCCGAGCCCGAGTGGCGGCCGCGAGCCGACGAGCGGTAGTGAAGCGTGGCGCATCCCGGCGACGAGCGCGGCGACGAGGACGGCAAGCCCCGCCTGGGCCGCGCGGCGCGGACCGGCGCGCAGCGTCGCGGCCGCGAGCGGCACGAGCCCGAGCGCGCCGAGCGGGACGAGCAGGGGGCCGAGGGCGAACAGAAGGCCGCCGCGCGGCTCGCGCCAGGAGAGGACCATCCACGCAGTCGCAAGGACGCCGTACAGGATGGCAAGCCCGAGCGAGACGTTGCCGAGCGGGAGCACCGGGACCGCAAGCGCGACTCCGAGCCCCGCGCGCGGGCGAAAGGCGGTCACGGCGGCAGCGAGGACCGCCAGGCCGGCGGCCCACCCGTGGGGATAGAACGGAATCGACGCTGCGGTCCACGCGACGAACGCGGCCGCGAGCCCGGCGGCCGCTGCGCGACCGGCTTCCGGCGGAACGGAGATCCCGAACCCCCGCGCGCGCCTGCGGCGTCGGTAGGCGGCAGCGCCGCGCAACGCGTCGGCCAGAGCGCCGGCCGACGGCCGGCGCGTGGGGCTGAGCGACAGCGCGCGGTCGACGAGCTGGATGAGCTGCTTCGGCAGGTCGGGTCGCAGCGTCGCAAGCGAGGGCGCGCCTGCCTCGATGGCGCGCGCGGTGTCGAGCATCGACGTCTGCCAGAACGGGTGGCGGCCGGCGAGCGACTCCCAGAGCATCACGCCCACCGCCCAGACGTCGGCGGCCTCGGTCGCGTCCTCGCCGGCGAGCCGTTCGGGGGAGATGTACGCAAGCGTGCCGGGAACGTCCCCCTGCGCGGTCAGCGTCTCCGCCTCGGCCATGCGCGCAAGCCCGAAGTCGAGCACCCGCGCCGAGATGCGCTCGCCTTCCGCGAGGAGGACGTTCGACGGCTTCACGTCGCGATGGAGGATCCCGGCGCGATGTGCGTGTGCGAGCCCCTCCGCGACCTGCGCGCACGCCTCGACCGCGTCCGCGTCCTCGAGCTCCCCGGCGCGCAGCGCTTCGCGGAAGGTGCGCCCGGGGACGAACTCGTACGCGATGTAGACGTGGCGGGCGTCCCGTGCGAATGCGTATGCGCGCAGACAGCTCGGATGGCGCAGTCGTGCGGCGGCGGACGCCTCGCGCTCGGCGCGCGCCGCCGCCTTTCCCTCGCGGGCGACGATCTTCAACGCGACGTCGAGGCCGGTCTTCTCGTCGCGGGCGAGCCAGACGGAGCCCGACCCGCCGCTCCCGAGCGGCCGAATCGGCCGGTAGCGACCGAGGACGGGCTCGCTTTGCCGGAGAGCGAGCGCGCTGGACATCGGTGTACTCAGGTTGGCGGCAGCGGACCGATTTCCTCTCCAACGGAGGGCCGGTTACAGTCTGGCCCGACCGGCTGACGGCATGAACACGTTCGACGACCAGAACATCGAGTTCGACTTTTTCGACGAGCCGGAGACGGAGGAGGCTTCGCGTCCGCGCCGTCGCGTCCGCCGAGAGCGCTCCGGCCCTCCGCGGCCGCCGGCCCCGCCGACCGGTCTCGTGCCGCTCGCGCGCCTCGTCGGCCTCATCGCGATCGCGATCGCGATCGTCGTCGCCTTCGTCTTCTGGGTCGGCGCGTGCCAGGGCAAGAGCACGCATGACCAGTACGCCTCGTACGCGACGCGCGTGCGCACGGTTGCCGCCAGCTCGAACGCGCTCGGGCGCGAGTTCGCCTCCAAGCTGGGATCGTCGGTGCTGAAGCAGGCAGACCTCGAGTCGAGCCTGCAGGGGTACGCGCAGCAGGAGCAGCAGGAGTACGACCAGGCGCAGCAGATCCGCCCGCCCGGCCCGCTCCGCCAGATCCATCAGCGGCTCGTCGACGCGATCGAGCTGCGCGCCAAGGGGCTCGCCGCGCTCGGCGACGTCGTCGCCGCGTGGAACTCGAAGAGCACGACCTCGACGAACGCGGCCATCGACGGCCTCGCGGCGCAGGCCGAGCTGCTGACCGCGAGCGACGTGGTGTGGGAGCAGCTCTATCGCGTGCCGGCGACGCAAGAGCTGAAGGCCGAAGGCATCACCGGGGTCGTCATCCCGAAGTCGTCCTTCGTCCCCAACACGGAGCTCATCAGCGCACGCTCGTTCGGCGTTCTGCTCGACCATCTCAAGGGCGCCTCGACGGGCGGGACGCCGAGCGGCCTGCACGGGTCCGC
>Ga0070741_10020471_pt1 | contig 10420 bp, 12 predicted proteins | sample Coa_R1_4_FD_66440 | JGI IMG/M metagenome (GOLD analysis project Ga0070741, IMG submission 66440) | Surface soil microbial communities from Centralia Pennsylvania, which are recovering from an underground coalmine fire - Coalmine... | ecosystem: Environmental > Terrestrial > Soil > Unclassified ... | reverse complement strand
TTTAAAACGAAATTGGAATTTGCGAAAGAAGAGATTAGACCAAAACTAAATACAGCAGAAGTACGAGGTTAGATTTTTCATATTTATCGAAGAAGCTAAAGAATAAATGATACAACGCCTCAGAAAACTCCTTGCTCGCGAGATTATAAATGTTAATTTTGGCATCACCACCACGTTTGCCGAAATTCAGCCCGTCTTAGCTAGGGATTTGACTTCCCTCTTAAGCCGATCTCCAAGTTCATCCTTCTGCACTTCGAGATCATAGTGTGCTTGTAAATTCAGCCAAAATCTCTCTGATGTCCCAAAGTAGCGGGACAGACGCAATGCCGTGTCTGCCGTGATACCCCGCTTGCCATGCACAATTGCGTTGATCCGCCTCGGGTCCACATTGATGTCTTTAGCGAGTTGATACTGGCTTATGCCCATGGGTTTCAGGAATTCTTCCAACAGAATTTCTCCAGGATGTATCGGCTCCAATTCTCTTTTACTCATCTGATATACCTCCTTAGGAGTGATAATCTGTTATCTCTACCGCGTATGCGTCGCCGTTCCGCCACTCGAAACAGATCCGCCACTGATCATTGATTCGGATGCTGTATTGCCCTCTACGGTCTCCCTTCAGCCTCTCCAGCCTGTTCCGCGGTGGAATCCGCAGGTCCTCAAGCGACTCAGCCGCATTCAAGATCAGAAGCTTGCGCAACGCGGAACCCAAGACCTGTATCGGCAACCTCCGCGGCTTTTGCCCTCGAAACAGCTTCTCAGTATCCGAATCGGCAAAGTGCCTGATCACCGGAAAAATATAATAGCGCAACACGCTATTAGCGTCAAGCACTAATAGAAGGAGCGCCATACCAATAGAAGTTCATTGTAGTATTAGCCAATTGCTATGGAAATTGTGCTTAATTTATTTTGTAAAGAATAAGCACACGCCTACTAAACTGACCTACTTATAACAAACCGCCGAGCTTGCCAGCCATGCCGCCTAAACCTGCCTTTTCGAGAAGGGACGTAACTTGCTGAGGGTTATTTTTGATGTACTCAAGAACTGCATCAACCGCCTGCTCAGCCTTTTGTTGATCTAAACCTACTTTCGATACCAATAAAGATACAAGTTGTTCTTTCATTTGACCTTTCCTCCTTTTGCAACACCACAAGATCTCTATAGCAATAAGCTTCATAGAGAACTCTTACGACATATCTCTAAAGGATAGTATAAACTGAGTGTTCCCGTAAATAAACTGAACAAAAAATAGATGTAGAACACTCCATTTCCAAATATTAATCGGTTAAACTTTAAAACATTCATCTTGAAAAAGATTAAGGAGGTATCTCAAATGGCAAAAGACCCTGTATGCAATATGGACGTAGATGAAAAGAAGGCGGCGGCAACGTCTGAGTATAAGGGAAAGACCTATTATTTCTGCGCCAAGGGATGCAAAATCGCATTTGATAAGAACCCGGAGAAATATTTAGGGAAAGAGAAAGATGCCAGACACAAACACTGATTCGGAGTTGAGATTTAGAATATATTTTAGCCACGTCTGCATCCTGATTATTTCTTTCGTGACAATTCGTGGCTAATTAAACGTGTTTCCGCATTCCAAAATATCCCTGTTTCAAAAAATAGGGGTATAGGTTATTATAGGTAGTAGGAATCTGGATTTTTCATTATACATAATCTGAAAATCTATTTGGAAGGAGGTTTGAAACGATGAAGGCACACGAAATCATGACTAAAAACGTCCTCTCCGTTGAAGAAAACACATCCGTGAGGGAAGCAGTCCAAATCATGGCAAAGCACAATGTAGGAGCACTCATCGTCCAAACTCCAAAACCGACTTTCGGTATATTTACTCAAGGAGACCTTCTCGCCCGCGTGGTGGCGGAGGGAAGAGACCCTGAGAAAACAAAGATCCGGGATGTTATGACGGAGAGTGTCCAATGCGCACAGAGCAACGACAGCGTTGATGAGCTGACAAGGATTATGTATGAAGAGAGCGTTCGCTACCTTCCCGTAATGGAAGGAAGAAAATTGGTAGGCATTATCTCTACGACGGACTTATTCAAGGTCATTTTCAGGGCGGCAGAGGGTTATCAGGAAGAGGTGGTTTAAACCTACTCAATCCTCGTTAAGGGTTGCCTTGCAATAGTCCATATCAGTAGGTATAGTTTTTTACTCAAAAAAGGAAAGGATTTTTCAATGGCCCAGATCTGCACAATATGCGGGAAAAAACCCGTTTATGGACACAACGTAAGTCACGCAAACAATAAGACCAAAAGGCGGTGGAATATCAATCTTAGAAGGGTTAAAGCGCGCCTCCAGAGTGGAGAGGTAAGGAGAATCAGGGTTTGCACAAACTGTATTAAATCCGGAAGGGTTCAAAAAGCCGCTTAGCCCTCCTTGATGAGCGCCTTCTCTATCTTTTTCTTCATTAATTCTCTCTTTAACCTGCTCAGCCTGTCTATGTAGAGAATCCCGTCTATATGGTCTATTTCATGCTGAAAAGCACGGGCGAGAAGCCCGCTTCCTTCTATTTCGACGAGTTTTCCGGTTCGATCGAGTCCTTGAACCCTGACGGTTGCCTTCCTCCTGACCTCGCTTGAAAATCCAGGAACACTCAGGCAACCCTCCTCTTCCACCTCCCTGCCCTCGGATGAAATAATCTCCGGATTTATAAGCTGTATGAGTCCGGGCGTGTCCTCCTGCCTTACGGAAACGTCAACTACAATCACCCTCAGATTCACGCCAACCTGAGGCGCAGCAAGTCCAACCCCTGGAGCTTTGTACATAGTCTCAACCATATCATCAAGGAGCCTCTCAATCTCCTTGTCTATCCTTTCTACCGGAGCGGATTTCTTTCTGAGCCTTGGGTCTGGATAAGAGAGAATCTTTAGAAGAGGCATAGCGGCTAAAATCCTATCTGAAAGAAAATAGTTGTCAATGAATAGTGGAGGTGGTGTAGACCCCGTTAACAGTGTGTAAACTCCCTTTACATCCTTCAAGCCCCGCGAGAAAATTCAATATCTCTCTCCGCTTACACCCGGATAAGATTCCGCAGACAAAAGCAATGTAACCAGTGTTTCCACACTCAAAAACCTTTCAAGGGGAAAAAATAGAATAATTTCAGTAGATTAGAGTTTGGCATAGGGCTTGCGAATTATATTAACGTGATATTGATTTAAGGATAAGAAAATGATAGTATTTGTCGCCCACCCGGTGGGCAACATCATTAAGAACTCAGCGCATCCAACAGGTTCGACAAGCTCACTGTACAATTGCCGTTCTCGCGTGTGTTTAGGGGGAATCAATAAAGCAACGATGGAATTTCTGCTTTTCTTCCGATTTAAATGGGGAATGACTACTTTTTCTCTTGATTAATGCCACCCAAACGGGAGGTGCAATATGGTGCAGATTGACGTTCCTGTCGCATTTGCCATAGGAAGCATCTTTGCCGATGCCGCCCACAAGCAACTTCAAACTGGAAGGCCCGAATATTATTACCAAACGCTACTCAGAAACAACATCTATCAGATATTTTTCTTTAGCTGGATTCCCCTGTACTTCCTTCTCAATTACTTCGGCTGGGAAACCACACACATGTGGTGGCACGCGGATTCTGTAACCGCATATCCATACTACATCCCTATATTCATAGTGGTTTTTTTCCTTGCCGCAAACGGCGGATTCCTGGTGGGGTATTGGCTTGTCAAAAACGGACATCTTCTGGCAAATAGAATTATCTACATCATAATCTTCATCTACTCGGCAATTTGGATATTTGGGCAGATAGATCGCACATTTCATCTGGGAAGCTATGCCGAGTGGAGATCGGGCACAGCCCTGTGGTTTTATCAAGACGGTACGTTTCTATTTATGATAATCTTCACGCTTGTAGTCTGGAGGGCTGCGCTACTCATTTTCTTCTTCAAGCTGAGAAGAGAGGGAAAGCATTTAGACACCTGGTAGTAATGAGGGTGAAATGCCAATTCTTGCCGTAATCATATTAGCCATTGTCATCGTTTATCTCCTCATCAGATTCAATTCGCTCTGGGTATACAGATTTTTTGACCGCGCTTTGACCAACGACAGGGGTTCCTTATCCCAGGAATACGAGCTGCCCAGGTATTTCAAGCTGGATAAAAACGGCGAAGTGGATACAGGGGTCCGGTGGCCCGGATGGGACGGGTGGTATTTCTTTATGGTTCCCGAAGACAAGAATATCCCCGTTAAGATGGTTCGGGCGAGCCTTATGACCGGTCTCTATGGACTTGAGGGAATAGATAACTACGAAAAGCTCCTCCTCAGGCTTTCCACATTTGAAGCGGTTGAGCACCTCGCACTGATTCCAACGGAAGTGAGAGTTGGTGGAAAAGAGGAAAGGGAGAACAACCTCTCCCATAATTACATGTTGAAGAAAACAGACCTGAACATGGATCATAAGAGACTGGACGTTTCCATAACGGGCGTTAAGGCTAAAAGCGATGAGGAGATGGAACTATACGGCAGAATTGCGGGCGCATGGCCGAACTATGAGTTTCAGTTTACTAATCCCGAATCAGATATTAGCCTCACCTTCAATTACAAGGGGGAGAGCATAATCTGGTGGGCGGACATTCCCAAATTTTTTACCTATTTCGCGGCATTTGGAAAATTAAATGGAAAGATAGCGTATGGGAGGGGAACGAGCATGGATGACCCCCACAGGCTAGTGGATAAAGAAGAGGTTTATTCAATCAAAGGTGCCGGTTGTTTTGAGCATGGTTTCGCCCGTAAACCGTTTGATTTTGACAGATTCTGGCTACCCATCATATGGCTAGAAAGCCTCTTCCCATATTTTAAGCCAATCAGATACCATTACGAGTTGTTTATTGGCGATGGTGACCATCGGGGCGGTTTTATTCACGCAAGGGGGTTTGGAATAGATTTTCGAAACCGGGGAGGGTTGTATATAAACGGTACATACAGGGAGATAAGGAGCGTGAGGATTAAGTATATTGACGACCCTGAGCCTGACATTGTAGACGCCGAGTGTTTAGGGCAGCCGTCTGTAAAATTCTATAAAAAATGGTATGTAAGGGCAGTGACAGATGACGGAATTTTCGAATATACGGGAAAAAGGGAGTGGCCGCCAGCCTCTATTTCGAGCAACATGATCTACTATAACTTCTCTTATGAGGGGACATACAAGGGACAAACCATAAGCGGGAGGGGGTATGGCGAGTATGCACACATTTGATGTCTAAATTGGAGAGAGAATGAATGAGAGTTTTTATAAAAGGGTGTTTCTTATAGGGGCATTATGGAATATTGCCGGAGGGGCGTTTATCACCCTCTTTGCCGGATGGATATTCTCTACAGCAGGCCTCACCCCGCCTGAGCCACCCGCATATTTCCATTCATGGATTGCCCTTTTCGTCACATTTGGCATCGGGTATTACATGGTTTACAGAGATATGTACGGGAATAAAAACATTGTCATTCTGGGGATAATAGGCAAGGTGGCTTTTGCAATCATATTTATATACAACATGATAACCTTCAGGGGACAGATTCCGCTGTTTTTTTTGATTCCGGTCGTTGGCGATCTTGTATTTGCAGTACTGTTTGGGATGTTTCTCGGTTTTGCCAAAAAGACTGGGAGATAAATAAGTAGAGCGATCCGGTGGGTTGCCCCTACTTTGAAGAGGACACGCAATGAAGCGATATTACGATGTGGTCGTTATTGGCTCAGGTTTTGGCGGCTCCATCACAGCATACCGCCTGGCAGAGGCTCAGAAAAAGGCAGGAAAAGAGGTCTCCGTCTGCGTTCTTGAGCGCGGAAAGCGCTATCACATGGGCGAGTTTCCGCGAGATTTATCGAAACCCAAGGACTGGTGGTGGCGCAATGGCGGAAGAGGCGGATGGAAGGGACTTATGGAATTCAGGTCATTCGACAACATCAGTGTCCTTGTTGGGAGCGGGGTGGGAGGGACTTCGCTTCTCTATCTCGATATTCAGATAGACGCATTTAAATCAACATTCGACATCAAGGGCCCCGAGGGGCAGAGGCGCTGGCCATCGGCGATTCGCGGAAGGTCACCAGAAGACCCGGAGGGGAATGGATTAGAAAACATGCTTCCGTACTATCAAAGGGTCTTTGATATGCTTCGTCCCAGCCCAATACCGGACCCGCCGCTAAAGACAGTGGCCCTAAAGGCTGCCGCCGATGGAGGAGGAGCACCCGACAGGTTCAGGCTCCTTGATCTGGCAATCTACTGGGGAAAAGATGGAAGCGAAAAGGGGGTCTTAAACGAGGACCCTTATGGCCGGGGCGGCCCCCCGCAGATTGGATGCGCGTATTGCGGCGAGTGTTTTATAGGCTGCAACACACATTCCAAGAATACGCTTGACCTGAACTACCTCTGGTTTGCGGCTAAAGCGGGAGCCGATATCTACTCTCAGCACAGGGTCGTGAAAATCGAACAAAATCCCGACGACCATCCCGTCCATCCCAAAGGCTATACAGTTCATTATGAGGATTTGAGGTGGAATTTTGCAGGAACGGTCTCGGCAAAAATACTCATTGTATCCGCCGGTTCTTTAGGCTCTACCGAGCTTCTCCTAAGGTGTAAACACGGCTATAGAATCGGTCGGAAGAAGGTCGTCCCTACACTTCCCAACTTGAGCGATATGTTGGGAAGGTATTTTTCAGGGAACGGCGATTTCGGCGCAGTGGGTTTTGAAATTAACCGTACGGTAAACCCTATGATTGGCCCCACGATAACCGCAACGGTAGATTACCGCGATAGACTCGATGGTCATGGATTTATTGTCGAGGACGGCGGCTTTCCCGACATGCTCAGGGCACATTTAAGACGAACCTCGGGCGGATACGCCTCCGGGCGGAGATGGCTCCGCGCACTGAAGGGCATTTTTAATAGGGGCGGAAGTGACAGATTAGTCGAGGGGATTTTTAATCAACTGCTCAAACAAATGGATTTTGATGCGGTCAGGGACAATCTCCCCTACCTGGTTATGGGTATTGATGCCGCCGATGGAGAGATGTCAATAGACGAGGAGGGAAACCTAGAGATTGACTGGAGCCACAGGCACAGCATGCCGCTTTTCAGAGATATAGAAAAAACGCTGAGAGAAATGACAGAACCTCCAAGGCCGGGGCTTGACGGTAATTTGATGTTGAACCCTACCTGGTCGGCTCAGAAACACTTAATCACAGTCCATCCCTTGGGAGGGTGCCCCATGGGAGATGACGATGCAAAGGGGGTCGTTGATGCCAACGGTCAGGCTTTCAATTATCCGAATCTGTACGTGGTTGATGGCTCAATAGTGCCTTCAGCCCTGGGACCTAACCCCTCAAAAACAATAGGAGCGCTGGCAGAAAGGATTTCAGAAAAGATTATCGAGAAGGGAATCTAGAAGAGGGATAGCAAAAACTCAGCGATTGGATCAGAACGGTTGACCCGGAAGGGAGAATGCTAAATCCTTTCTTTAAAGAACTACTATCCTAATAAAAATCAAAACAAGGGAGGTGCCTCTTATGGGTGAGTTTGTAAAAGACATCTTGGGGGAGCTGATTGATAGTTATGAGACACAAATAGAGGGAAACATAAGGATTGGGTTTATGGAAAGCGAGATTGTTATTGACCCCCTCATCAGGGCTACGGTCTTCAATAAGAAGACGAATAAAAACGAGTTTTTCATAACCCTAACCAACCAATCAAGAATCAAAATCGGCGGACTCCTAATACCAATTGCCATTCCAAAAAAAATAGTTGATTAGATAAGTGTGTACTTAAAAATCTCTTTGAGAAGGAGAGAATAAAAATGTCAGATGAAGGATTTTTGGGCAGTATTGTAAAGGATTTGAGTTCTAATTTTGGACCGGCGGTGGAGAATCAAATAAAGGAGGTGGTACAAAAAACCGTTTCTGAAAACCTGAGTCAGTTACAACCGATCTTCGAAAAACTCATTAAAGACATAGCGTCCACATACGAAATAGACCTTAAAGCTACGAACCCCCTACACATAGGAATTGTTGAAAATGGAATAAAGATTGACGCCGACTTTATATTGAGCGTTAAGAGAAAGCAGGGCGCTCAGGAGATTATAGTCGCTTCCATGCAAATACCGATGCACCCGGAGACAATAAAGGTAGGGCAGTTGCTTGTAGAAATCTCGAAAACCAAATTAAATATACAACGCGGATAACAGAGGAGGCCCAATAAAATGGAGAGGTCTAAAAGGGCAATAGTTTTGATGGTTATTTTTTCGACCCTATTAATACCCACGGGCTGCCGCAAGAATAGAGAAAATGTTAGTCATGCACAGGCCGATTTTGAAATCACCAAAGCCATAAGGGAAGAATTCTTTAAAGAAAACATATCAGTCGAGGTACACGTCGAAACCAGGGACTTGACGGTCAGTCTTACCGGCACCGCGGGATCAAGCGAAGAGAAAGAAAAGGCGGTCAAAATAGCCGAGAGCACCAAGGTAATTGTAGATGGAAAGGAATACGGGGTCAAAAGCGTGGATGCGAGTAAGCTAAAGATAAAGGGGCAATAGATTAAATTTGAATAAGCACTAGACCTTTTTAAGCCCAAGAAAACTCGCCATAATCCTCTTCTCGCCGTGATTGGGAAATAAGACAACGATCTTTGCCTCGTCGCCAAATCCCTCTACCCTCTTTATCACCCCCTGCCCAAAATGAGGATGCGTCACCTTTTCTCCGGTTATGTATTCATGTCCATTTCCATTCTTATGGACTCTATTGCCATTGCCACGACGAGATTGAACGGCATCAAAACTCTTGAGAGTCTGCTCTCCAGAATCGAATTGGTAGTCTCCCCAGTGAAGGAGATTTTTTGGAATCTCAGTTATGAATCTCGAAGGGATTGACCTCTGCTCCACTCCAAAGAATCTCCTTTTAGAGGTGCTTGTAATGTAAATCTTCTCTTTTGCCCTTGTGATTCCCACGTAGCAGAGCCTTCTTTCTTCTTCTATTAGCTTTCCATTTCCAAGGGATTTAATGTGAGGAAAGAGGTTCTCCTCCATTCCCACAATAAAAACTATGGGGAACTCAAGCCCCTTAGCGCAATGAAGTGTCATAAGGGTAACCTGATCCGCCTTTTCATTGAACCTATCTACATCGCTTGAGAGCGTAAGCCAGTCAAGAAAGTCATGGATACCCACATCGCCTTCCTCTTTCTCAAACTCTGCTGCAAGGTTTAACATCTCTCCTATGTTCTCGCGCCTTTCTTCCTCCTTCTCAACCATGTCAAAGTAATTCGTTTTCTCAAGAACCTTCTCAAGGAGTTTTCCAACTGACAGTTTTTTCGAGAGCTTTATAAGCTCTGTAAGAAGGCTATAGAATTTCTCCACACTCCCAGACGCCTTCTTGGGAAGAACATCATCCTTTAGAGCAATCCCTATGGCGTCAAACAGGGAAACATCCCTCTCTTGAGATATTTTCTCAAGTGCATCCATTGTGCTCTTTCCGATGCCCCTTGGCGGCACATTAATTATGCGCCTTAGGCTTATCTCATCAAGCGGGCTCGCTATGACCCTTAGATAAGCCATAATGTCCTTTATCTCAGCCCGTTCGTAAAAGCCTACCCCCCCTACGATTGCGTAAGGGATTCCCCTATGCACAAGCTCTTCCTCTATTAAGCGTGACTGATTGTTTGTCCTATAGAACACAGCAAAATCCGCGTATGATTTTCCAAAATTGTTCCTTTCATGCTCTATCCGAGAGGCGACATACTTGGCTTCGTCCCTCTCATCGCGGGCCTCGTAGTACGTCACAAGCTCGCCTTCTGGATTTTCCGTCCAGAGCCTCTTGTCGCGCCTGTACCTGTTTCTGAGGATTATTGCGTTTGCGGCTCTCAGAATATTCTTGGTTGATCTATAGTTCTGCTCAAGCTTCACGACCTTGGCCTCGGGAAAGTCGTCCTCAAAATTAAGGATGTTCGTTATGTCCGCCCCGCGCCATCCGTATATGGATTGATTGTCATCGCCTACAACAAATATGTTTCTATGCTTTCCGGAAAGTGATTTTACGATTTTATACTGAAGATAGTTCGTATCCTGATACTCATCTACAAGGATGTGTTGAAATTGGCTTTGATACTTCTCAAGCACATCTGGTCTTCTCTCAAAAAGCGCGACTGTGAAATGGAGAAGGTCTCCAAAGTCAAGTGCGTTTAGACGCCTCAGCTCCTTTTCATATATGTGATAAACCCTTGAAATTTTCTCATCATATATGTTCGCTCCGAAATCCCCCGGGTCAAGCCCCCTGTTTTTAGCAGAATCTATCTGAGAGCGCACGGATCTCGGATCGAATATGCGCTCGCTAAACCCTACATCATTCATGCACTGCCTTATGAGTTTTATCTGATCAACCTCATCGTAGATTATGAAATC
>Ga0070741_10020470_pt1 | contig 10421 bp, 9 predicted proteins | sample Coa_R1_4_FD_66440 | JGI IMG/M metagenome (GOLD analysis project Ga0070741, IMG submission 66440) | Surface soil microbial communities from Centralia Pennsylvania, which are recovering from an underground coalmine fire - Coalmine... | ecosystem: Environmental > Terrestrial > Soil > Unclassified ... | reverse complement strand
TCGAGCCAGATGAGCATCGGCGCGTCGCGGGGCACGGCACCCAACGGATCGGGGAACGAAATCTTCTGGTGGCGCTCGGCGGTGACGGGCAGCTCCACCCCGATCATCTGCGCGATGTCCTTCTGCATCGGACCGGCGGCGATGACGAGATCGCCGGTCTCGAGCCTCTGCCGCCCGCCCTGGTGCTCGACGTGGACCGCACGCACACGCCCGCCCGGCGCCTCGATGCCTACCACCTTGCCGCGCAGCAGTCGCGCTCCGCGCCCGCGCGCGGCCTCCAGCATCACGCTGCCCAGCTGCTGGGCGCTGAGCCAGCCGGCGCGGCGCACGTGCAGGACCGCCCTGGTGGTGGGTGCGAGGTAGGGAAAGTGGCGGCGGATGAGGCCCTGATCGGTGATGATGTCGGCGCCGGTGAGCGGCGCATCGAAGGCGAGCCCGGACGAGGGCACATAGGCGCTCGAGGGCGTCGCGTGCAGCCTGACCGGGCCGCTGCCGCGCGCTTCCGCCGTGGCCGCCAGCTCGGTGAGCCGGGAGATTTGGCCCGCATCCGCCGTTGCGAACAGGTAGCCGCGGCGGTTCATGTTGATGCGATTGCCGGTCGCGCGGGCGATGCCCTCGATCAGGTCGATCGAGCGGTTCATGAAGGCGGTCATGGCCCAGTCGGGGCCGGGCCACCAGTTGCGATAGGCCTCCGTCGACTTGTCCGACGTGAGGGAGAGCGGATTGCCGGCCTCGACGATGACGATGTCGTCGAAGCCTTGCTCTACGGCCAGATGGTAGGCGGCCGAGACGCCGGCGATGCCGGCACCGCAGATGACGATCTTCCTCGCCCTGCTGGCCATCTCCTGCCCCCTCGCAGCTACATGGGGTGACCGTCCGCCTCGCGCCGGTAGCGACGCTGCATGAGAAAATTGGCTGAGGCCGTCAGCGCCAGAGTGGCCGTCATCAGCACGAAGGCGACCGCGGCCCCGAACGGCCAGTTGTTGAGCCGGAACTGTCCGAACACCAGGGGCCCCATCATCTTGAACTGCGGGCCGCCGAGCAGCACCGGCGTGGCGTAGGCGTTCATGGCCAGGATGAAGCAGAATATGGCGCCGGCGATCACGCCGGGCAGCGCCAATGGCCACAGCACGCGCCAAAACATCGCCCACGGGCCGGCGCCGAGGCTGAAGGCCGCCTCCTCCAGGTTGCGTGCGATGCCTTCGAGCACGCTCTGCAGGGTCAGCACCATGTAGGGCAGGTTGACGGCGATGATGCCGATGACCACCGCCTTCTCGGTGAACATGATCTGCAGCGGCGCCTCGATCAGCCCGAGCCCCATGAGCGAGGCATTGAGTGCACCTTTGGAGCCGAACAGGGTCATCCAGCCGGCAGCGCGCACGGCGTTGCCGACGAACAGCGGCAGCACCACCAGCATAACGAGAAGGTGCTTGAAGCGGCTCTCGGTGCGGGCGAGCACATAGGCCAGAGGGAAGGCGAGAACCAGGCACACGAGGGTGCAGGTCAGCGCCACGCGCAGCGTGGTCCAGAAGATGTGGGTGTAGAACGGGTCGGTGAAGAACTTGACGTAGTTCTCGAGCGTCACCGCCTCCACCATCATGACACGGGGCTCGAACCGGTTGAAGCTGTAGCGCAAGAGGATGAGCACGGGCAGCAGCAGGCCGAGCGCCACCACGACGGTCGCGGGCCCGAGCAGGGTCGAGGCGGTGAGAAGCGAGGCCGTGCGCTCCTCGCCGCCCGCTCCCCGGGAGATTGCTGCCGCATTGGCCATAGCAGCCAGAAGGGCACCTCAGCCCTTGAGTTCCTTGTCCCACCACTCCTTCAGCGCCACGTCGTTCTTGGTCATGTGGGCGTAGTCGAGGCCCACGAGCGCCTTGACCTCCTCGGGCGTGAAGCCGATGCGCTTGTTGAGCTCCGGTGCCACAACCGCATTGGTGACCGTCGGGTTGTAGCCCATGTCGACGGCGAAGGCCTCCTGCGCGCTCTTCTCGAGCATGGCGTCGAGATAGGCATAGGAGCCGGCCTTGTTGGGCGCGTTCTTCGGGATGACGAAGCCAGAGACGTAGGCGAGCGCGCCTTCGCTCGGCACGATGGCCTCCACGCTGATGCCGGCGTTCTGCCACTGCACCACCCGCGCCTTCCACATGATGCCGGTGCCGAACTCCTCGGTCTTGAGGCCCTGGGCAAAGGCCTCGTTGGTGGGATAGATGCGCGCACCCGCCTTCTTGCATTCGAGCAGCAGCTTCTTGCCGGGCTCCAGATCGTCGACCTTGCCGCCGGCGGCGAGCGCTGCCGCCACCAGCGTGTACTGGTACTGGATGTCGATGATGCCGAGCTTGTTGCCGTGCCTGGGATCGAAGATGTCCTTGTAGCTCTTGGGCGGCGCCTCGAGGATCTTGGGATTGTAGACGCCGACCTTGCCCGAATAGATGTGGCCCACCCCGTAGGGGTACTTCATGGAGGGCAGCAGGTTGGGCGCGTTCTTGAGCTTGCCGTAGTCGATCTGATCGATCACGCCGGCGTCGTGCATCTGGTACATGTTGAGGGCGGACAGGCCCTGGATGTCGGTGGTGCCGCGAGGCAGGCGCCGCTCCGCCAGCATCTTGGAGCGCCGCTCCGGATCGCCCGCCTGGTCCTGGATCACCTCCCAGCCGTCCTTGACCAGGATCGGCTGGTCGATGTTCTTGTTGAGCAGCCGGGCGTAGTCGCCGCCCCAGGTGCCGACGACGATCTTGCCCTTGGCTTGCGCCCGCGCGGCCATCGGCAGGCCGGCGAGGCCGGTGACACCGAACGCGGCCGCTGTCTTGAGCACATGCCTGCGGGTTGCGGAGTTCTTGTCGGACTTGCGCATGGCGACCTCCTCGCGGCTGGATGCGACCTTCAAGGTGCGACACCGGGAAAGACGATGCCGTTGGCGGCCGGCCAGGCAACGTGCACTTGCTCGCCAACCCCTGGCACGCGGCCGCCGGCCCGGTTGGTAATCTGCACGACGACGCGCTCCTTGGCCGAGATGCGCACGTGCATGTCGACCGTTGCGCCCAGGTACGAGACGAATTCCACCACGCCCGGCAAGCTGTTGTCCATTTCCGCGACCGGCGCTGTTTCGATGCGCATGCGTTCGGGCCGCAGCGCGAGCGTGGCGGGACCCGCCGTCGTGCCGTTGCACACGAGCTCGAGGCCGCCGGCCGAGCGGAAGCGGCCCGGAGCCTCGATCTCGCCCTCGATGAAGGTCGAGCGGCCCACGAACCCGGCAACGAACCTGTCGGTCGGACGCTCGTAGAGGTCCTGTTGCGTGCCCACCTGGCGCACGGCGCCATCGTTCATGACCACCAGCCGGTCGGCCATGGTCAAGGCCTCCTCCTGGTCGTGCGTGACCATGACGGTGGTGAGGCCGAGCTTCCTCTGCAGCTCGCGGATCTCGACGCGAACCTCCTGGCGCAGCTTGGCATCGAGGTTGGAGAGAGGCTCATCGAGCAGCAGCACGTCGGGGTGGAAGGCGAGCGCGCGCGCCAGCGCCACGCGCTGCTGCTGGCCGCCGGAGAGCTGCCGCGGCAGGCGCTCGCCCAGGTGCTCCAGGCGCACGAGCCGCAAGGCGTCGGCAACGCGTGCGGCCTTCTCGGCAGCCGCGACCTTGCGCATCTCCAGGCCGAAGGCGACGTTCTGCGCCACCGTCAGATGCGGGAACAGCGCGTAGCTCTGGAACACCAGGCCGGCGTTGCGCTTCCAGGGCGGCAGATGCGTGATGTCGCGCTCGCCCAGCCGCACCCTGCCCGAGGTCGGCTCGGCAAAGCCGGCAACGACGCGCAGGGTCGTCGTCTTGCCGCAGCCCGACGGGCCCAGCAGCACCACGAACTCTCCGTCGGCCACGTCGAGGCTGACGTCGCGAATGGCGTGCACCTCGCCGTAGCGCTTGCTCACGTGATCGATCTCGAGCCGGGCCATGCTGGCCTCATACCACCCTGCTGATCCTGACGAAGCGGTCGGTGATCAGCATGGCCGCGCCGATGAGCAGGATCTGCAGGACCGAGACGGCGGCGATGGTCGGATCGATCTTCCATTCGAGGTACTGGATGATGGCGATCGGCAGCGTGGTGCGCCCCGGGCCGACCAGGAACAGGCTCATCTCCAGGTTGCCGAAGGAGGAGACGAAGCCGAACAGCGCGGCGGCCACCACGCCCGGTCGGATGGCGGGCAGGGTGACCCGGCGGAAGGTCGTGAAGCGGTCGGCGCCGAGGCTCTGGGCGGCCTCCTCGATCGAGCGGTCGAGGCCGGCAAGGCTTGCCATCACCAGCCGCACGGTCCAGGGGATGACGATCAGCACATGACCGGCGATCAGCCCGCCGAGGGAGCCCAGGATCGGCAGGCCGGTGGCGATCTCGGCCTCGACATGGAACACATAGAGGGCGATGCCGAGCACGATGCCCGGCACCACCAGCGGCAGCAGCAGCAGGCTGCTCACGGCCTCGCGGCCGCGGAAGCGCATGCGCGACAGGCACAGCGCCGCCGGCAGACCGAGGCAGAGGCCGATGCCGGTGGCGATCACGGCGAGCTGCAGGCTGAGCAGGAAGCCGGAGACGAAGCGGTCGTTGTCGGCAATGGCCCGGAACCAGCGCAGGGAATAGCCCTCCGGCGGAAAGGACGGGATCTCCTGGCGGAAGAAGGCGAGCCACGTGACGAACGCCAGCGGCGTGAGGATGTAGGCGAGCGTGACCGCGGCGCTGCCCCGGAGCAGCAGGCGGCCCAGCGCACGCGATGCGGCCAGGCGCGCGAGCGCGGCTGCCGCGCCGCGCGATTGCTGAGTTGCGGCGCTGGCGAGATCTGTAGGCATCGTCGGTGGCTCAGTGCAGCCTGCGCTTGTGGAACTTGCCGGCCTTCATGATGACCGCAAGATGCCGTCCCTGGCCGTCGAGCAGGGCCAGATCCTGCAACGGATCGCCGTCGACCAGCAACAGATCGGCAAAGGCGCCGGGCATGAGCGTGCCGACCTTGCCCTCGTGCCGGAGTATCTGTGCCGGGATCGTCGTAGCCGAGCGGATGATGTCGATCGGCGCCACGACCTCGCGCCGCAGCGTGAACTCGCGGCTCTGGTCCCAGTGCAGCTCGCCCAACAGGTCGCTGCCGTAGGCCACCGGCACGCCGTGGCGCTTGCAGATCTCGAGCGACTTCAGGCCGCCCTCCAGCACGATCTCGTTCTTGGCGAGGCTCTCCGCCGTCATGCCGAATTTGGCCGCCCGCTCCTTCATGGCGTAGTAGGTGACGAGATTGGCGACCAGGAACATGCCCTTCTCGGCCATCAGCCTGGCCGCCGCGTCGTCGATCAGGTTGCCGTGCTCGATGGTGCGCACGCCGAGCCTCGCGGCCCGCGTGATGGCCTCGGCCGAGTAGGCATGGGCGCACACGTAGCGGCCGAAGGCATGGGCCTCCTCGACCGCGGCACGCACCTCGTCCTCGGAGAACTGCAGGCTGTCGAGGGGGTCATAGGGCGAGGCGACACCGCCCGACATCATGATCTTGACGTGGTCGGCCCCCTGGCGCATCTGCTCGCGCGCAGCCTTGCGCACGGCGTCGGTGCCGTCGGCGACCGCCGACTTGAACGCCAGACCGCTGCAGCACGTGCAGCCCTCGATGGCGTCGGTGCGGCGGCGACCGTCGGAATGGCCGCCGGTGGGGCCGATCGACTGGCCGGCAATGAAGAGCCGCGGACCCACGAGGTGGCCCTGCTCGACACCCGTCTTGATGCCCCAGTCGCAGCCGCCGGTGTCGCGCACGGTGGTGAAGCCGCGGTCGAGCATGGCCTTGAGCCGCGTCGCCGCCCGCGCGGTCAGCAGCGTGAGCGGCATCGCCTCCATGAAGCGGATGTTGACCTCGCTGTGGATCACGTGCACGTGGGCGTCGATGAGGCCGGGCATCAGCGTGCGCCCGCCGCAATCGATCACCTCCGCGCCGCCGCTGCGGATCGGCGCGTCGGCGAGCTCGCGCACGCGATCGTCTTCCACGAGCAGCTCGTAGCCGCCGCGCAGCTCGCCGTAGGCGGGCTCGAGCAGCTGGAAGTTCTTGAAGTGAAGCTGTGCCATCTTCCGGTGCCGTGAGCCTCTCACCTCGTCCCCGAGTTGTCATGGCCGGGCTTGTCCCGACCATCCGTTCCTGCGCGCGCCGGCGCCCGCTTCACCATGGATCCTCGCGTCAAGCCCGAGGACGACACCGCAGATGCAGCGACGGTGCCAATGCATCAGGTGTCAGCACATCAGTTGAGCCGGTTCTTGTGAAAGCGGCCGCCCTTCATGATCGCGGCCAGGAACTTGCCCTGCTCCTGCAGGACGCCGAGGTCGGCCAACGGATTGCCGTCGACGACGAGCAGGTCGGCGAAGGCGCCGGGCCTGAGGCAGCCGAGCTTGCCCACCTGGCGCACGATCTCGGCGCCGATGAGCGTGGCGGAGCGGATCACCTCGATCGGCTTCTGCACCTCGGCGCGGATGAGAAACTCGCGCGACTGCTCGCTCTGCAGCTGGCCCAGCAGGTCGGTGCCGTAGGCAACGGGCACCCCGGCGCGCTTGCAGATTTCGAGCGAGCGCAGGCCGCCGTCGATGACGAGGTCGTTCTTGGCGAGCATGTCCGAGCTCATGCCGTACTCGGCCGCCCGCTTCTTCATCTCGTAGTAGGTGACGAGGTTGGCGATGAGATACATGCCCTTCTCGGCCATCAGCCTGGCGGTCGGCTCGTCGATCAGGTTGCCGTGCTCGATCGTGCGCACGCCGGCGTGGGCGGCGCGCGTTATCGCCTCCACCGTGTAGGCGTGGGCGCACACATAGCGGCCGAACGAGCGCGCCTCCTCAACCGCGGCCGCCACTTCCTCGAGCGAGAACTGCAGGCTGTCGAGTGGATCGTAGGGCGAGGCCACGCCGCCCGACATCATGATCTTCACCTGGTCTGCGCCCTGGCGCATCTCCTCGCGCACGGCCTTGCGCACCTCGGCGGTGCCGTCGGCAAGCCCCATGGCAAAGTGCAACGCATCGCAGCAGTGGCAGCGCGTGCCGTGGTCGGTGCGCCGGCGGCCGTCGCTGTGCCCGCCAGTGGGGCCCAGTGCCTTGCCGGCGATGAAGAGGCGCGGCCCCGCCAGCAGCCACTTGTCTGTCGCCTCCTTGAGACCCCAGTCGGCGCCGCCGGTGTCGCGCACGCTGGTGAAGCCGCGGTCGAGCATGCCGCGCATGAGGACGGCTGCGCGCGCCGTCATGAGCGTCAGCGGCACGTTCTCGAGCCGCGGGAGGGAAACCTCCGACAGCACCACGTGCACGTGGCTGTCGATCAGGCCGGGCATCAGCGTGCGCCCGCCGCAGTCGACGATGCCCGCGTTATCGGCCTTGATCGGCCTGGTGGAGACTTCCTTGATGCGATCGCCCTCCACGAGCAGCTCGCAGCCGCCCTGCAGCTCGTCGCGCTCGGGATCGAGCATCTGGAAGTTCTTGAACAGGTATTGCGCCATCGGTTCGTCCCTCGTCCCGGTAGGTCAGCATCGGCAAATCGCGCCGGGGCGTCAATCGCCGACCACGAGCAGCGACGGCACCAGCAACGCCGCCAGGACCTTGCCGCGCGCGATCTCGGCGGATCCGTACATGCCCTCCTCGCCGCACAGGTTGACGGTGCCGAGCCGCCGGCCCGCATGCCGGATCGGCACATTGAGGATGGAGGTGATGCCGAGCGAGAAGATCAGCTCGTGGTCGAAGAAGGCCTTGCGCACCTCCTCCCTGGTCGCCGCCAGGAACACCTCGCCCTTCTCCATGGCGCCGTGGCTGGCCGTGATCTTGTCGAGGGGCTTGCGGCCACCCACGGGATAGGCCTTCTCGTCACTGGAGTGCACGCGCTCCACGGCCCGATCTCTCTCCACGTAGCGCAGGATGGTGAAGAGCCGCCATCCCATGGTCTGCGCCGCGATGCGCTCGACCTCGCGATAGACGGCGCCCGCATCGGCGCTCTCGGCCGAGCGCGCCACCACCGCCGCCACGTCTTCCAGCGTCAACGCACGTTTCTTCTCTGGCATGGACTTCCCCTATTGCTGCGATCAGACGCGACTGGGTGTAGGCGCCGGAGCTGCCGCCGGCAGCGGCGGCTGCTGGATGCGCTCGGGCAACAGCCCCTTGGCATAGAAGCGCAGGATGACGAGGAGCGCGACCGAGACCATGAGCTCGCGCAGCGCCGCTCCCTGCACGGCCGACAGCGCAGGGATGAGCGGCACGATGAAGCGTGTCGACTCCAGAAAGAACACGACCAGGACGGCACCCAGCACCGCTCCCTTGCTGTTGCCGAGCCCGCCGGTCAGCAGCGACAGCTTGACGTAGAGCGTCAGCAGCGGCGCGAACAAGTCGGGCGCGATGTAGCTCGTGAAGTGGCCGTAGAGCGCACCTGCCATCCCCAGCGCGGCCGTGCCGAAGGCGAACGCCTTCACCTTGAACAGCACCACGTTCTTGCCGGCGAACTGGGCGATCTGCTCATCGTCGCGGATGGCGCGCAGCACGCGGCCGAACGGCGCGTTGGCGAGCCGGTCGACCAGGAAGAACAGCACGACCACAGCGGCAACGACGATGGAGAGATAGAGCAGGTTGAAGAGGTGCGGGCCCAGTGCGGAGCGGAACGGACCGGGAATGCCGGAAAGGCCGTCGGTGCCGTTGGCGATCCACAGCTCGTTGGACATGACGATGCGCAGGCTCTCGGCGAAGCCCAGCGTGACGATCGCCAGGTAGTCGCCGCGCAGGCGCACCGTGATCAGGGCCACCAGAACGCCGACGATGGCCGAGACGAGCGTGCCCGCCGCCACACCGGCGGCGATCGGCAGGCCGAGCTTGAGGGTGAGCAGCCCGGACGTGTAGGCGCCAACGGCAAAGAAGCCGACCAGCCCCAGGTTGATGAGCCCCGCCATGCCCCAGATGACATTCATGCCGAGCGCCATCAGGGCATAGATGCCAGCGGTGACGGCGATGGCGACCAGGTAGTGCTCCATCCCGCCTCCCTAATAGGCCCGAGCGCCGAGGATGCCGCGCGGCCTCAGCGTCAGCACGGCCAAGATGGCGAGGAAGCCGATGGCGCTGCGGTAGGCCGGCGACAGGAACAGGAGGCTCAGCTCCTCGCCCACCCCCACCACCAGCGCACCGACGACGGCGCCGGGCAGGCTGCCGAGGCCGCCCACCACGGCGGCGGCGAAAACCGACAGTATGGTCTTGAACCCGACGAGCGGGTCGATGGTGGTGTCGAGCCCAATCAGCATGCCGCCGAGGCCGGCAAGGCCCATGGCCACGAAGGATACGAGGCGCGCCACCATGTCGGAGTTGATACCCTTGATGGAGGCCAGCATCGGGTTGTCGGCAAAGGCGCGCATGGCCTTGCCGGTGCGCGTCAGGGAGAGGAAGGCGAACAGCAGGGCCATGACGACGACGGCGATGAGGAGGTTCTCGACCTGTTGCGGGCTGACGTGCAGGCCGCCGAGCACCCAGTCGCGGCGGATCGGCAGGTCGTAGCCGCGCAGCTCATTGCCGAACACGAAGCGTACACAGTTCTCCAGCGCGATGGTGAGGGCGATTGAGCCGATCGCCGTGGTGATGAAGCCCGCGGCGCGGAACGGCTTGAGGATGATCTCGTCCGACGCCACGCCGACGAGCCCTGCGACCACGAATGCGGCGATCAGCGAAGGCAGCACCGGCCAGCCCAGCGTCACGTTGGCGACGAAGCCGGCGAACGCGCCGATCGTCATATGCGAGGCGAGCGCGAAGTTGGTGAAGCGCAGCACCGCGAAGATGGCGGTGAGGCCGATGGCCGGCACCGCCAGGATGGTGCCGGACATCAGGCCGTTTAGGATGAGTTGCACAATTTCCATGCATCATCCCGGCGCTTGTCGCCGGGATCCATCGTGCCGCGCGCTCCGGCACCCGCGGATGGCTGGACCCCGGGCACAAGGCCCGGGATGACCAGGGAGTGCTTGCACGTCTGGGATCTCACACCACCTTGAGGAACTTGAGCTTGCCGTCGGCCACCTGCATGTAGCGGAAGCGGCAGCCCTGGATGTCGCCGATGTCGGTGAAGTCGCAGGGTCCCGAGGCGCCCTCGTAGTTGATCTCCTTGCCCTCGGCCAAGAGCTTCAGGCCCTCCACGGCGCTGTAGACCTTCTCCCCCGATCCCTGGCTGATCTTGCGCACGTTGTCCTTCAGCGCGGTGCCGGTCGCCTCCTTGGCCTTGGCGACGGTGAGGATGACGAGGCTCGCCCAGTCGTTGGCCTGCGCCTCGTAGGAATCGGGCTCGGGAATGCCCAGGCGCGCCGCCAGCAGCTTGAAGGCCTTGCCGTCGATGTCGGCCGACGGCTGGCCCGTGAAGAGTCCCGCCGACACCTCGGGCGGTATGGTGTCCAGCGTCTTCTGCGGCACGGCATACGATTGGGC
>Ga0070741_10020469_pt1 | contig 10421 bp, 8 predicted proteins | sample Coa_R1_4_FD_66440 | JGI IMG/M metagenome (GOLD analysis project Ga0070741, IMG submission 66440) | Surface soil microbial communities from Centralia Pennsylvania, which are recovering from an underground coalmine fire - Coalmine... | ecosystem: Environmental > Terrestrial > Soil > Unclassified ... | reverse complement strand
CCACGGCCCAGCCGCCCAGCCCGAGCAGCACGGGGCGGTACGACCGCGTGAAGATCGTCGCCACGCTGAGCGCCGCGGCCCCGAGCGCCAGGCCGCAGAGCGCCCACTGGGCGGGGAGCTGGACGTGCACGTCGGTGTAGCCGGCCCCATAGGTCACGCTGCGGGTCGAGTGGACCAGCTCGGCGAGGTCCAGCAGGTGGTGGGCGGCGAGAAGCAGCAGGAACCCGGTCAAGAGGAGCAGCAGATGGGCCCGGGCGCCTCGCCCTACGCGGTACGGCAGGCCCGCCGGGTCCAGGCCTGCGGCGCCGGCCAGGTGGGCCACGTAGACTGCCAGGGTGGCGAGCGCCACCAGCAGGAGCGCCGCCGTGAGCCAGCCCTCCAGGAAGCGCAACAGCGGCAGCGTGAAAACGTACAGCGCGACGTCTTGGCCGAAGAGGGGATCGGCGGCGCCAAAGGGGCGGGCGTGCACGAAGCGGAGCACCGTGGCCCAATTGGTGCCGGCCGCGAGGCCCAGCACGAGCGCGAAGAAGGCACCCGCCCCGAGGATCGCGGTATTCACTACGCGCAGGAAGTCGGCGCGGTCGCCGATGCGCTGCGTGATCCGCAGAAGGTCGGCCCAGAAGCCGTCGTCGTCGTATATGGGCGGAGGCCCGGCACGGCCGGCGAGGCGGTGTGCGAGCTTGACGTTGAGTACCAGGCCAGCGCCGAACAGCGCCACGGCGACCAGGAAGAGCGCGAGCTGGGTAAACAGCATCGTCGTGTACACCGGGCTGTAACCGAGGCTGTCAAACCAGAGCCAATCGGTGTACCAGCCGACGATCAGCGGCGCGATCAGCAACAGGCCCGCGAGCGCGCACAGCAACGGTAGGCGCAGTGACAGCCCGATGCGGTGCGTGCTGATGGTTCGCGCGCTCTCTAAAGCCATGCGCTTCTCCCCTTGCCGTCCCGTCCGGGCTGTTGACAGGCTCAGCGTACGAGGGATACCTAGCGGCACGGGTCAACACGGGTAAAACGCGGGTTACAGGGCCCAGGGACGGCCAGGGCTGGCTCAAAGTCCGGGTGGGCTCAGGGCCAGCTGGTGGAAGAGGGCCGCAGGATGGCTCGCGAAGTCGGCGCGGGCGGCGGTGATGTCGGGTCGGTGCCACAGGTGGAGGAGGGAGATCACCAGGTTGCGGAACGCGGCGAGCGCTTGGGGGGCATGCGCCGTGCGGGTGGTCGCGAGGTCTTCCCCGAAGACCACATCGCGCACCCAATGGAGGCGGTTTTCAATGCCCCAGTGCGCCTGCCACAGCTGCAGCAAGGCAGCGGGGGCGGCCACTTCTGGCGGGAGGGCGGTGACGGCGTAGGCGGTGACCTGACTGAGCACGCGGCCGGTACTCTTGTGCACGAAGCGGCGCTCGAGCCGGAGGACCTGGCGGGCATGGGGCCAGGCGATATCTCGGGCGTCGGCGGCCACAAGCGTCCGCTCTTCGATGCGGCCATGAGCGAGCCGCACGGTGTGCGCTTGGCCCAGCCGCCGCGCCGGCCAGGTAGTCGCCCGGCGGATGTCGGCCAGCAAGGTGGGCTGGTTGCCCTTGACGACCATGAAGTAGGCCCCGCCCTGCTGCACGACCTGGATCGCGACCGCCCACTGGGTGAACTGGGCATCGAACGTGACCGTCTCGCCCGCCAAGAGCAGCGCCTCCAGGAGTGGGCCGACCGCTCTCAACTCGTTGCTCTTCTCGGGCACCGCGAGCTCCCCGAGCACCACGCCGTGCTGTTGGCAGCAGGCGCTCACGAGGTGCGTATCCCGTGCCCCCAAGCGCCGTGCCCCGCAGAGCGTCTTCCCATCGACGGCAATCCCGTCGAGCCAGTGCGCGGTGCTGTGGCGCCAGGCTGTGCGGACCGCTTGCAGCCAACTGCTGAGCACGGTTTCCAACTGCGGCACGTCTACCTGGGCGAGTAGCCGCTGTAGGGTAGCGCGGCTGGGACTGTACGGGCGCGTGACGCCCAGCCGCTGCTGCCAGGCAGGCGCCAGCCCGGCGCCCCAGCGCGCCACCGCGCGTTGACTGTTGGCGCCACTGAGCAGCCCCCCCACCAGCAGCAGGAGCAGCGCCGTCCACGGGTGGCGCTGCCCCCGCTCCTTGCGCGGGTCCGGCACCTGTGCGAGCATCGAGCGGAGTGCGGGAATCGCCGTTTGCATGAGGCCCTCCAACACGGATACGTCTGCCGACGTTCCGCTTGTGAGGGCCTCACCCCACTCGTGTCAACGCCTGCTCTGCCTCCTCAGCCTCTCTCCTTCCGGACTTTGAGCCAGCCCTGCAGGGACGGCAGGGCTGCGGTGAAATACCCTACTGCCGACGACGTGGCCAGCCGGTCCGCGGAGGGCTCCAAGTCGTATTTCCCACGGCGGTGGTGCTCCTATGGAGCATGACGAACTGATTCAAGAACGCGAGGAAGGCAAGTCGGAGCAGGGAAGTTGACAAGAGGGGGCGAAGCCCTCACAGAGCGGGGTGCACACCCACCGCTGCTGGAGGGCTTCATGAGCGCATCGGTGCCATCACTAGTGACGATTCTGGCTCGGATCCCGGACCCGCGCAAGGCGCACGGGCGGCAACACCCGTGTACGGCCCTCCTGTTGCTCTGCATCGCCGGGCTGCTCAGCGGGGCGAACAGCCAGCGCGGGCTCGCGCGGTGGGGCCAGCAATTGCCGTGGCCGTGGCTGCGGGCCTTGGGGTTCACCCGAGCCGGGGGCCCGAGCCAGCCCACGCTGCACCGGCTGCTGCGGGACGTGGACGTGGGGCAGCTCGAAACGCGGCTTTGCGCCTGGTTGGCCGCGAGGTTGTTCGGCAAGTTTTTGGCAAGTTGGATGCGAAATCACCCTGCAAAACCGGGTGGACTAGGCAGCACTAGATAAATCAGCGCGGGGCCAGATCTGGCGGAATTACTTGCCATATCGTGCGAGCTTATATCGTACGGTGTTGGTGAGTTCGGACGAGTTTTCTTCTTCGGAACCAGGTGTCACCCGAAGTAGGCGGGGCAGGGCGCTCTCGGAACGAGGGAGTGGCGGGTCGGACCGGACGATCCAGACCAAGAAACCCATCAGAACTCCATCAGGATCTTGCTCTTCCGTACAACTCACTCATAAGCCCTAGTCGGGGTCGTGCCCGATTGCCGGTGCCGGCCGGTATCCGCTCCGACGGCGCTATTCACCCATAGCATGCACTGCACTGGCCCCGAGCCAGCTCAGCGGGAACTGGCCCACCAGCGAGGCGTTGAGGTCGCAGCGCCAGCCGTGGGCGATTTCCAGCCACCGGAGCCCGTACGCGGCGTCTTCCATGCGCCGCAGATTGGCCCCGTGCTCCTGGCTCAGTCCACATTGGGCTGCCACCCCGTGCACCCAGTTGCCGCCGTGCTCGCGGTAGCGGTCGCGCAGCGCCTCGGGCGATTCTTCCGCACGCACATGGTCGAGCACCGCGGCAATCACGCTCCCCCACGTCTCGCGTGCCCGCCGCTCCCGGGAGGCGCGGCGATACCAGCGCGCCCCCCGAGCCCAGGTTGCCGGCAGGCCCTCCCCAGCGCTCGCGACGGCGCGCAGTGCCGGCCACGAGCGCCCGTGGAGTAGCTCCAGCAGCCGCTCACGGCGCTGGCCGTCGGGAACGGCCGTAGCGGTTTCCCACTGCGACACCGCCGAGCCGTCGCGGGCACAGACGACCGCGGCGATCTCATCCTGAGTCACGCCGTAACGTGCTCGGAACACGCGGAGCCGCTGGCCGAGTTCCAGCCAGTGGCTGCGGAAGCGATGGACCTTGGGCCGGCCGTCACCGCGCAGTCCCTTGTCGTCAGGCAGCGGGACGGTAATAACCAGTTCCCGGCTGACGCGAGCCGGCACTATGGTATTTGCCAACGCAGGGGCACCTTGTGTTCGCCGCCACCAGCGTGAACCTGGCTGGGAAGGACAACGTGCCCCTCGAGCAGCCGATGCGCACCACGGGGTCCTAGAGCAGTGTTCGCCTCAGCACCGGCGCGGGCTCGCCGAACGTGGTCAGCCTGATCGAGGGTAGCGTACCGGCTCACCGGCATTTCGAGTATGCCTGCGATCGCTCCGGATGGGACTCTCGATCTCTGTAATCGCCCCTGTAGCAAGGTTTCTCCAGGGTCGTTCTGCCGGCTTTCACGCCGTTGCCAAGGCCATCGTCGTTGTCGACGGGGCGCGAGTGCGCGCCGGCCGTCCGCAGGAGCGGACTCAGCTTCCCGAAAAGGCGGCGCTACCTATGTTGCGTATAGCGTGCTAGACCTAGCTGTGATTCAGGCATTGGCTGAGGACAGGGGCGGTTTGTAGCCAGGTGCTAGGGCGCGCAGTCTACCGGGAAACCGCGGTACCGATAAGGCTGCTCCTCAGGAGTTATCTGGAACCGCCACGAAGGACTTGCTGGTAGCGTGGTTCCGAGAATGGCCGTTATCGGAACCCGAGCAGTAGCGGGGCTATCCACCGCCGCGGCGGCTGGTACTTAATGCGTGCGGAGATGGAGACCACAAATGGCGCCGCGAGTCTCGTGGACGCTTCGCCACCTACGCGAGCACATGGCCCAAGGCCACCCGTAGTGGTCGAATACAGGGCTGAGGGGAACGAGCTTCTGGGCTTGCGTCTTGACGACAGCTAATCTTCGGGCTCGTCGCGACGACGCGTCCCCACAGCACCGTAGCAATGACGGCAGGCGCCAGGAGCCAGAGCGCGTACTCGTCCCAATCGCCTGCCGCCCCATGGAGTAGTACCCACGTAATCACTGCACCAACACCCTGCCAGGTTCCATCCCCAGGCCACCACCGATGGTCGCAGACGCTAACGGTGGGGGAGCGGCCCAGGATGGGGCTGGGCCCGCCCGTCGTGGTGAGCCAGGTCGGCGTGGGGATCGCTGCCGTCGCGGGTGCAGGGATCGACGTGGACAGTGACACTGGAGAGCTTCGGGACGGCGTGGAGCATCGCGTGGCGGGCGCGCTCGGCAACCCCGTGGGCTTCTTTTAAGGGCAGGTCGGCGTCTGCCACGATTAAGGCTTCCGCGTGGATCGTGTGACCGATCCAGCGGGCGCGCACCTGGGACACTCCTTGCACCCCGTCGGCTGAACCGGCAGCTTGCTGCGCCTGCTCGATAATGAACGGGTCAACCGAGTCCGTCAGGCGGGGCCAGATTTGGACAGCCGCCCCCTTGAGAATCAGAAGAATCGCGACCGTGATCCCGAGCCCCACAAAGGGATCAGCTTGGGGAAACCCCAGCCACACACCGAGTGCTCCGAGCAGTACGGCCAGAGACGTGAGCCCATCAGTTCTGGCGTGATACCCGTCCGCTTTCAGTGCCGCACTACCGATGCGTTCTCCTGTACGGATGCGGTACTGAGCCACTAGCTCGTTTCCCAGGAAGCCGATAATGGACGCGACCGCCACCCACCCAAGATTGGTGATCGGCTCAGGATGGAGAAGCTTTTGTACGGATTCCCAGGCAGCAACGGCGGAGGAGCCCGCGATCATCAGGACGATAAACACCCCTGCCAGGTCTTCGGCTTGGCCGAAGCCGTAGGTGTAGCGGCGCGTGGGGGGACGGCGGCTGAGCGAGAAGGCGAGCCACAGGGGAATGGCAGTTGACGCATCGGCAAAGTTGTGGATCGTATCAGCTAGGAGTGCGACTGATCCGCTGGCCAGGACTACCACCAGTTGCAGAACGGCGGTGGCCCCCAAGCCCAACAAGGAGAGCTTGACCGTGCGGATTCCTTCGGCTGAGCCTGAGAGTGCATCGTCTACGCTGTCTGAAGCGTCGTGGCTATGGGGCTGAAGAAGCCCCGCGACAAAGCCGCGGATACCGCTCTCATGCGCGTGCTCATGGGGATGCTCATGGTCATGCCCGTGAGCGTGGCCATGCGACTGCTCGCCATGATCGTGGGCGTGGTGTACTTCGTTCATCGAGATTAACAGTCTATTCTCTCGTAGTATAGCACGTCGTATTTACAATGGCGTTGCAACATCATGCAATTACAATGAATCGTATGTATTATCTGGTTCACTATGTGCACTCCTATAATGGCCCGTATCAGAACCTAGCGTCGTTCCCGCAGGCCGATCAGACGCGCGGAGTTGGCGATCACAGGAATCGAGGAGAGCTCGTGCAACAGGGCTCCCGTCACGGGATGGAGAATTCCTGGAATCGTGAGCCCAACTGCGATGGCGAGCACGCCCAAGGAGAACACCAGGTTCTGGCGGATCGCACGGATAGCCTGGCGCGAGAGCGCCAGCAGGTGGGGTAGCTTCGATAGGTCGTCGGAGAGCAGCGCGATGGCGGCTGTTTCAATCGCCACGTCGGTCCCTGCCACTCCCATTGCCACGCCGACGTCGGCCACCGCGAGAGCTGGCCCGTCGTTGACTCCATCGCCCACGAACGCGACCCCGCGGCCTTCTGCCTGTAGCCGCTGCACCAGCTCAACCTTCTGCTGGGGGAGCACTTCGGCATGCACTTCGCGGATGCCCAGGGCGCTAGCGATCCGCTCGGCAGTGGCGCGGTTGTCGCCACTGATCAGAACGGTGCGGATGCCCAGCTTGTTGAGCCGCGCAACCGCATCCGTGGCTTCTGGCCGCAGCGCGTCTTCCAAGATCAGCAGGCCCGCCATCTGCTGATCGACGGCCACGGGGATGACCGTGCGGCCTGGGGAAGCGAGTTCAGCGGCTTGCACTGCCGTCGTACCAGCGTCGCGCACGCCGTGTTGGGCCAGCAGGTCAGACCGTCCGAGCAGGAGCTCGTATCCGTCCACGCACGCTCGGACTCCCAAGCCAGGCAGGGTCTCAAAGGTCTCTGGGTCAGGGAGCGGAATGCGGCCTGCGTGAGCTGCGCGTACCACGGCACGACCAAGCGGATGCTCGCTGAACTTTTCAGCGGCGCCGACCAGGCGCAGGAGATCGCGGTTGGCCAGCCCGTTAAGCGGCAGCACGTCAATGAGCTTGGGCTGCCCGAAGGTGAGCGTGCCCGTTTTGTCGAACGCGACGGTATCTACCTTCGCCAGCGCTTCAATCGTCGCACCTTTCTTGACGAGACTACCCCGCATCGCCGCGTTGCCAATCGACGCGACCAGGGCAGTTGGGGTGGCCAGCACCATCACGCAGGGACAAAAGACGATCAGCATGGTGATCGCGCGCAGCACGTCCCCGCTCCACCACCAGAGGAGTCCACCCAATAGCAGCGCGGCGGGCGTGTAGAACTTGGCGTAGCGATCGAGCAGCCGCTCAATGGGGGCTTTCTGCTCTTGGGCTGCTTCCACCATGCGGCGAATCTGGCCGAGCGTTGTCTCCTCACCGACCTTGGTGGCGCGTACTTCAAGCGCCCCGATCTCATTGAGGCTGCCTGCAAACACCATATCCCCAGGGTGCTTCTCAACAGGCAGGCTCTCGCCCGTGATGGCGGCCTGGCTCACCGATGCGGTGCCCGTGATAACCTCGCCATCTACGGCAATCCGCTCCCCCGAGCGGATCAAGAGCAGGTCGCCTACTCGCACGTCGTCAAGCGAGACTTCCATCTCGTGGGTGCCGCGCCGAACAGTGACGCGATCAGGCAACAGCTTCGCCAGGGCTTCGAGCGCCTTGCCCGCCCGCGCAGCAACGAAGTTCTCGAGCATCCCGCCGAGCAGCAGCAGCACAGCTACCACGGCCGCGGCCGAATACTGGCCGATGGCGATTGCGGCGGCCGTGGCAATCGACACGGGGATGTCGGCGGTGAAGTCTCGCTGGCGGATGCCTTGGACGGCTGACCACCAGATGTAGACCGAGCCCACGAGCGCCGCCGCGAGGTAGAGGGGGCTGCTCGCCTGGGCAGGGTCACCACTGCCGAGCAGCCCCGCAGGGCTCCGAACACCTGCAGACACCAGGAGTAGTACGCTGGCGAACGTAAAGAGTGTTCCAGGGGCGAGCAGGAACTCGCGGTAGCGCCCGACGAAGGTGCGGCCCCCTCGGGCGCATGTTGCACATGTTGACTGCAAGTAGCTTGTGACGCTGATATCTGTCTGCATGCTCAGCAACTCAGATAATATGCTGCAGGAAGCCGAACGCTGGAGCCGCGTGGTGTTCACTAAGGCAGTTGATACGGGTGGTCGGGAATACCGCTTCTCACATGATCTGCATGGTATTCGGCTTCGCGGAACAGCGCGGCCACGTGATGGTCATCCAGGGAGTAGTAAATCGTGGTGCCTTCACGGCGGGGCTTGACGAGCCGCCGCTGCCGTAGGAAGCGGAGCTGGTGCGAGACCGCCGACTCGGAGACGCCGACCACGATGGCTAAGTCGCGTACGCACAATGGTCCCGTGGTGAGCGCGTAGAGCATCCGAGCGCGGGTGGGATCAGCGAGCGCTTGGAACGCTTCAACGACGAGCGTTAGCAGTGCTTCGGTGGGGATTACCGACTGCGCTTGCTCCACCGCTGCGGGGTCAATCGCAGTCAACTCTACGGCGCGGGCCATGGTCGCAGCCACCCATGTCTGAGCGTTCGCTCATATAATACGGCGGCCAGAGCTCGGCAGCAAGGCGTGCCTGGCGCACGCCTGGGTACGTTAGCGCGACTGCAGTATGTGAGCCGTCCAAGATGTTGCTACGTGGTCCTTATCGGAACCGTGCGGCAGAAGTGCAGCGCTTCACTGATCAACAAAAACTGCGGCGCCCTCACTGGATGGAAGAAAGGCGTACAGGGTCCGCGCGCCTGGATTCCAACCGATCGTGTGCGCGCCCGTCTCGGTCGGCACAGTCTCCAGCATCAGGAGACGGTGTTCATCCACGACGTGCACTACCCCTGGGTCCCCCACGGCAATGTACAGCCGCGCCAGGGTTCGATCGTGCATGATGACGTCGGGCTCCCCGCTCAGCTCCACCACTCCCTGCACCGCTCCTGTCTCGCGATGGAGTACCACGAACTCGCCACCGTCGGCTGCACAGAAGAGACGACCGTCACTGATGGCCAAGCCGTGGGGGCCTGCAGCAGGCACGCTGATAGCCCTGGTCAACTCCATAGTGTTCGCGTCGAGTACCGCGATGTGCGCTGGCTGCTGGATGTTGGCAAAGACCTGATCGGTAGCGGCATCGTATACCGCCCAGCGGGGACGGCCAGGCAGTGCGATTGTTCGGACCACCTGCATCGCATCGAGATCGACTACCGACGCTGTGCAGTTCTGTCCAGGGGGGTCACCGATGTTGAACACGTACAGGCGACGGCGGATAGGGTCGTACGCCAGCCCGTTCGGTCGTTGCCCAACACTCACCTGGCCCAGCAGCGCTTCATCCGAGCAGCGGAAGATGCTGACGCGAGCGCACCCGCGATCCGACGAGAAGAGCAGGTCCTGCTCGCTGTCAATCAAAACGCCTGCTACTCCTGGCAACTCAGGGAGCGCGTGCAGATAAGAGTTAGTGGTGCAGTCGAGAACGTCAATACAGTCGGCACCTGTATGGGCGACGTGCAGGCGAGCCGCTTCTGCTGCCGAGGGCTGATAGACATCGGCGTGATCAAACCCAGGTTGGCGCCCTGGCGGGATCGCGATGAAGCACGATTGCACAAGGGCCATGCTGCTCCTCCTGTAGTGCAGGCTTACCGCTGCCTGTTAGATCATGACAACATTCGCCACGAACCCGATCAGCCCGAGCAGCAGGCCCCATCGCCAGGCGCGCCTTGCAGGAAGGCGCTTGCCGCCCAGCGGCCAGTACACCCAGTACACGAGCGCTGCGACCAGGGGCGCAGCGAACCCTAAGACATCGTTCGCGCTGACCGCTGGCAGGAAGTCCTCGTTGAGCGCGGGTATGTTCCCGAAGAAGCGCAGCGCCCAGATCGCCAGACCCACATGTACGCTAAGCCCTACCGCATCTCGCTCGCGCAGCTCCCACGCCATGCTGCGTAGCAGACCATAGGCAAGGAGCGCAGCGAGGACAGCCGTGAGCACGATGCTGGGGATGGAGACCACATCGGGCGTCAGCGCCACTCGCTTAGCTGGCCGCCGTGGCGATCACGTCATCGAAGCAGGTGATCGAGTCAGCCTTAGTCCACAAGCCGATCCGCCCCGCGCTGAAGCTCTGATCCTGGTGGTCAATCACCCACTCGCCGTCGTAGCGCACGCGGATGCGGTCCCCGCGCACCTCAACGGCGAGTTCGTGCCACATCCCGCTGGCGACGGGGCGATCAGCGGTGGCGATCTGGGTACGGTTGTCGGCGCGCATAGTGTAGAGACGGACGTTATTCTCCAGCGCGTTGGCTCGAGTGATGAAGTAGGTGCCACCGTCCTGGGCGCGGAAGACCAGACCCCCTGCCTGGTCTTCGCGGCCCGAGATGGGCTTGAACCGCATGCTCAGGTCCAGGTCTGTGTACACGTCGCTGCTCAACAGCAGCACGGGCCAGCGAGCATTGGCCGTCTGGCAAAGCGCCTGGGGCG